>ENA-OOXP01000961-OOXP01000961.1-human-gut-metagenome-genome-assembly--contig:-NODE-961-length-19994-cov-7.369326_pt1 | contig 19994 bp, 14 predicted proteins | sample MGYA00241591_ERZ501351 | MGnify/ENA primary metagenome ERZ501351 (study PRJEB25962, sample SAMEA1968361) | human gut metagenome | biome: human gut; feature: human-associated habitat; material: faeces...
GCTCGCTCGGTAGGAGAAACAGTTAGATTTAGAAATAAGACGTTTCATGCTTTTGGCAACTAAGTTTAGTTCGGTCAGTCTGCGGATGTACGATGTTGGTACTTTGATCTTTCGTCCCAATAATTTCTTTGGGCAAAACCTTTCCGATACGGGAGACTGCCCTGCTTTGCGTAACCCATGACTCCTCGCAGAAGAAAAGCCCGTTGACTCCTTGTACGAGTGTTAATTCGTCGTTGCTGATGATGTTGATGATACTCATATGCTGATTATTATTTAGTGATTCTTCTGGAATGACTCGGCGTTCCAACTCCTGCATCAAACGAAACGCTGCCTGACAAGATTGCAGCATCTGTCCATGCAGGCTATAGGTGTGGAGTCGAGCAGAAGGTAGCTGATGCCTATTGTCTCGGAATCAAATACAAAAGAGATTCGATTGTTTACAATCGTACAATCATTTCCGCAAGGCTTGCATTGCAGACAAGACGAGAAACGGATGTTTTGATTAGTTATCTCTTGACAGACAGGATGTTTCAATAGTTCTGCCTTCATCTTTCATTCTTTACATTCATGAGTTTCTTCCATCCTCCCGTGCTAAAGCGAATATACTCACTGATGAAACACTCTATCTCTTCGCAGGAAAGTTCCTTATGTTGCACCACCTCTTTCATCATATTAATCCACCAAGAGCAGGTGAAGTGCATGAAGAACGGAGAAATATCGGTATGTAGTTCCGGATGGAGTCTTCTCATCTTTTCCATATATTCCATCCCTATTGTGGCACTCTTCTCAATCCACTCTTCCAAATAATCTTTGAGGCGAGAATGCTGCGTAGAGAAAAACAGCAAATTTAATTCACTTCGGTAACGAGTTATAATGCCCATAAGCTCCTGCAAAGATGCACGATGATATTCATCTGAGATAAATATGTCAAGGGAGAAATTCTCCGGTCGGTTGTGATCTTCCAGCATCCTGTACATAGCAGCCAAAAGAGGACGCAACACATCAACCAGTAAATCGTCCTTACAGGGATAGTAATTGTATATATTGCTCAGACCAATGCCCGACAACTTAGAAATCTCACGCATAGACACCGACTTGAAGCCCTTTTCGAAAAAAGCTTTCTGCGCTGTTTCCAGCAATAGCTTACGTATATAATCCTTCGTTGTTTGCATAGGTCAGAACATAATTCTTTATTTTATAACGCAAAATTAGTCACATATTTTTTCGGTTGCAATACCTTAAAATGATGATTTTTTTACTTACCATTCCCCATTTATGGTAATTCAGCAAATGAAATTTATAACTTTCAATATGCTACTCCTAATCATATCAAAGCTACAAATACTCACTTATTTACAATCTCTAGCACTCACTTTTTTTTGTTTACTTTTGTCTGTAAACCGCTACTGACGTCATTAAATACATAGTAATATGAGCAAAAAAATCAAAGACCAAGAAGTTCTTTTGGTCAAAGATCAGAAGGACGATAGCCTCCGAGCCGTAGTCGGAGCAGATGGGAAAAGCGGACTGAAGTTGCATTCTTTCAAAGTCTCCTTTGAGAGTGTCGTTGCCAGCGTGCATGTATACCAATAGACGATTACTCACTACCAATATAAGGAAAAGTTGCATGCAAATGAAATTTATCATACGCCATGCAACTTTGGAGCCAATTCATAAGAAGAGGAGCTAACGGAGAAAAAGAACTTTTTCAGTGCCCTCAGATTTCGGGCTTCCTTTTTTATTTACCTTCAACAACTCCAAATATTCTTATTACATCAATCTTCGATAGTACATACACTTACACGGTTCCAATCCGGTTCGGTAAACATGTCACCTACTCCCTGATCTTCGGCAGTAATACGAGACGTATTAATCTTGTATTTATTAACAAGGATTGTTTTTACAGCTTCTGCACGTGCGGTAGCAATTTTTGCGTTGATCTCAACATTGCCTTCTGGAGAAGCGTACCCTTTAATAATGACTTTTGAATCGGGATATTTCTTCATGTAGGAGGCTACACGTTCCACATTTGGTAGCTGTGATGCATCCACTGATGAGCGACCTTGTCTGAAAGTAATGATAGATTCCGGAACGCGGGCAGTCTTGACTACTGTTTCAATGGGAACGACCTTTGTACGACATTCTTCCAACTCTTTATGCAAACCGCTAATTCTTTGGTTAGCATTGTTTAGTTCTCTGTCACGACTGCCCACCTGTTCGCGAAGTGCATTAATAGCAACATTCAAATCATCAATTTCGCTCTGATTGTAGACTTTTACTTTAGTAAAGTAATGATTCCCAGTACTCATCTTGAAGTGATAAGTCAATCCGGCAGTCAGTTCAAATGTTGCATTGTTTGCATTGAAACGACTCTTTGCCTGATTAAAATCACCTTGCATATCATATACGATAGCGGGCTTAATTCCCAATGTCCATGCTTTTGTTTCACCGAGGTTGAAATTAAGATTCAATCCGAGACGGGTAGACCATGAATTGTTATCTCCTTTACCATTTACATAATAATGCAACCACCCCATTCCGGCAATAGCTTCTATCTCAAACAAACGAGGTTTGCCCCGATAGCTTGCAAATAGATTTATTAAGTTAATTTTACTTAACAAGCTGACATCTAAAACATCAAAAGCTGTTTTACTCGGAGTTGTATTGATATATCCCATTCCCTGAAATTCCAAACCGAAAACTAGGAGTTAATTGTTTGGATATTCCAACTCCGAAACCGGGACGCATCCCTTTAAAGAAAGAGGCGTGAGTGAGAGGGGTAACTGCTCCTGCATTCACTCCTACAGACCAATTGTCCATAAACTTTGTTCCTTCTACAACTGATTGGGCATTTACAATAAATGTTCCCAAAGTAAAAACTAATAAAATAGCAATTTTCTTCATAATCTATTGTTTTATTTTTTTCGAATGCAAAAGTAAAAAGATTGCAGAGCTTTTTAGTTGTAGGACAAAAGAATAAATCTAATACATTGATTTTTATTTTACTTATAATCAGTAGTTTGCAAAAATGGTTCAATTAATAATCTAACACATATCTAACACCCTTGATAAAATTCAAAAAAGCACTTACACTTACACCTTTAGGGTAGTCAAGTTTATTTTTTAACAACAACGAGTGAACTGATACTTTTACTCTGAATAGCAATAACTTACTGCTATTTTGTACTATTACGATTATACATATTATATAATATGCTAATAAGCAATTATATATTGTTAGGCCCAATAAAAAATATATATAAATAGCGAGCGATAATCATATAAGTTAAAGAATAATTTATATTGGTAAAATATTCCTAATCGCCCATGCAAAAAATAAAACACATTATTATATTCGCAATATGAAATGTAAGATTATAATTGGACTATCAGCTATTCTCTATTTTACAGGTTGTTATAACAGGGAACAGACCCCTCGCCTTAGTGAGGCTGAAAAGCTAATGCAGAACAACCCGGATAGTGCATTAGCAATACTACAAAAACTCAAACCAGAAGGCAACCGGGCTGAACAGGCCAGATATGCATTGCTCTATTCCGAAGCTTTGGAAAAAAAACAAATGAAAGTTACTGACGATTCATTGATCCGCCAGGCTTGGCAATATTATAAACATTACCCCAAAGATTTACGTCACCAGTGTAAAACTCTATATTATTGGGGAAGAATTAAATTACGCACAGGTGATAAACCGGGAGCATTACGTCTTTTTCTCAAAATAGAAGAGAAACTGACAGATACCGATGAATCTTATTACAAAGGGCTTTTATACAGACAGATCGGTGAAGTATATTATAAACAAATGAACTACAGCCGGGCATATCATTATTTCCACGAAGCCAGAAATAATTTCCGCCAATCGGGTGATATCCAGGAGGAGACAAAGGCAACCCTTGACATGGCAGCCGCTACTTTTCACTCAAAAGATATAGAAAAAGCAATAAGGCTGTATTCGGCGGCTCTTGACTTGGCCGATGAACATAATAACAGTAATCTGATAGAAGTCAGCCTTACTAATCTTGCATCACTATATGTGATATCCAAACGGCATATATCCAATGACCTGTTACAGCGAATCGAACTTTCCGCCCGACAGGATACGGTATATGGATATCACACATTGACAGATGTAAGTCTTTTGAAGAATCATATAGACAGTGCACGGTATTATCTGGAGCTTGCAAAGGCGCACACTACTGATATTTGCGACATGGCAGAACTACAATACACTGCATACCATATCGAAGTGCAGGCTAAAAATTTTGAAAAAGCAACGGACAATGTACATCGCTATATCTACTTGAACGATTCAATAATGCGCTCAAACATGCAATTCTCCGCCGGTATGGTCGAGCGGGACTATTTTAAAGAGCGAACAAAATTCGCCCAATACAGAATGAAAAACCGGACTGTCTGGGAAATAGCTATAGCAGCCGCTACCTTTTTTATTATTGGAATTGCCTGGTATATCGTCCGCCAACGTTTACGCATGCAACGTGATCGTACCAACCATTATTTGTTATTGACAGAGAAAGCCAATTCCGAGTACAAGGCTCTTACTGAACGCGTGAAAAAACAGCAGACTACGGAAAGTTATTTAAGAGGATTGGCTGCTTCACGCTTTGACATTGTCGATAAACTTGGAAAGACCTACTATGAACGTGAAAATACAACATCGCAACAGTCAGTCATATTTAATGAAGTAAAGCAGATAATTACAGATTTTGCAGAAAACAATGGCATACTGCAAGAACTGGAAAAAATCGTAAACACTTGTCATGACAATGCCATGTACAAGCTCAAGGAAGATTTTTCGACCATGAAAACTTCTGACACCAGGCTGTTATGCTATATTTTTGTAGGATTCTCACCACAAGTAATTAGCTTATTCATGAAGGATACGGTGGCTAACGTATATGCTCGAAAATCACGGCTCAAATCACGTATCAAATCTGCAAAAATAGTAAATAAAGAACTGTTTTTAAATCTTTTGGGATAAAACGGTACATTATTTACGGTAATATATTTTTGACAGGTAAAGGCGCATTTCAGTAATTATATGGATAAAACAAGGAATATGCTTGGCGAGATGAAATAACTATACACAATCCATCTTATAAGTTGTGATCAAGAAAAACAATATCAAAACAGATTTGAACAGTCTTCTTAAAAAGGCAAACAATCTACTTTTGCTTATATATTTGGAGAAGTAGCTAATTTGAAACATAATGCTTTAAATATATCTGACGGATACAATTCAGGAACAGATAACAGTTTATTTTTTTATTATATAAGAACATGCAAAAAAAGAATTTATTCGGAATACTTATTTTAATTGCTTATTTCGCTTCCTGTAATCAAATACATAAAACCCACTATGAGAATGGATGGTATCACATCCTATCACAGCAAAAAGACAGTATTGCTAAAGAGTCTATTGTAACAGTAAAAGATTTTGTTTCGTTACGAATGGATTCTGATGAAAATGGGACATGCGTAATTGTGGGGCAAATAAGCAAGCATAAACTAAAAAAATGGGCAAAAGAAACAGAAAAGGCAATTGGCAAACATATAGCTTTTGTACTTGACGATACGGTAATCACAAATCCAAAGGTGAATGCAAGAATTGAAAACGGTGTTTTTCAAATATCGTTACCTCATGGCTACGAATTTAAAAAACATATATAATAAAATTAGGAAAGAGAAAATAGATTCTATTGAAAGTATATTCAAAGGTTGGGAGAAAGATTCCATCTATTACTCATCCAAAGAGAAAGCCGATTCAATTGTGTTTGCGATAGACTACTGGGAGGCTTCTGAATGGGTGGATATGTCGGTCAATCCCGAAGATCATTATTGGTGGGGAGATTTAGATACTGCCACCTACAGCAAATTAGAATCTGCCTTATGCGAAGAAATTGCCAAGCCAAATTTCAGCAGCCGTGCAGAAGATTATATGAAGTTGGATACATATAAGAGGTACAAGGCGTATCTTTGCGAAAATGCAGACTATATTAATCTCATGTTTCAAGGTTTCTTGTTTACAGAACCGGCTACCGGACTATGCGGGTTTCTAGTGGATGATATAGTGAGAAGCCGATATCCCACTGCCCCAAGTATTCGGGTAATGACCTTAAAGATAGATAACCAAGATGACGAGATGTTCGCCAAGTTGAAATATCAGAAAGCTATTTGGCGGTTGATGAATAAAGAAAGAGATGCGAAGAGTAACAAGCAATGAGAATGGTAGCTATGAGTAATTTGAAAAACAAAGTATTAACAGCAATGGGTATCATAAAATACTCATTTGGTTTCTGACGATTATTCCTGTCGGTATTCCTTTATGTGCTATTATTGGGCTTATGTATGGTATTAAAAATAAAGATACAATATTTACCAAATGCTCTGCCGTAGCTTTATTTGTTGGAATAGCTTGTATTGTTTATACTCTATTAGTTATAAAATCTACGTAGATTGAAATATTTACCAAATATGTGAATAAAAGATTATCAATAAATATAGGGAAACAAACCAAAGGTGTATGGATATAAATAAGGTTATTAATGATGTCTTCAAAATTGTACTAAATATTTTATTTGTATTTACAAAGAGTTATTTGACAACATAGCACCGCAAATCGCTGAAATTTGCACGGTTGCTAATTCGTTACCTCTATTTCTCAAATACTCTGCTAAAAGTTTATTCTTCAATCGGTTAAATCCAACCGATGAAAATCTAAAATAAAAATACACGATAAAGATATAAAAGAAATCGTGTTTTGTTTAGGTAGATTTTACACCGCTCGATATGCTTAAAAATTATCGTCAAAGTTGTAACGAATAAATCAGCAGCTTCCATACTCTGTTCACTTTCTTGGGAATAACCCAACAGATGCTTGACATCCTCTCCTTTTTTTTTGGGGGGGGTAAAAGTTATTTTTTTCTCCTGAAAATAAAATGGCCTTGGTAGTCTTGAAGTCCTATATCAACTTTTCATATTCATAACTGATTAAATATTTAACTAGTAATATTCGTTACCAGTTATTTAGTGGTGTTCAGATTGCCCCTCTTCATTCACTAACCAATCCTAAATCGTTAATGTGATTCGTCAGTAATTAGCAAATTTCCTTAATATTTAGTCCCTCCAGACTATTATTAAGGCAAGAAAAAACAAATCCGTTTAATTCGGAGGCAAAGTCAACAGTATACAGATAGATGAAATCTCCTTTATAGAACATATCTCCTTTACGGCTTTTAACGAAGTAATACATTTGAAAGACTGTATTCATTTACAACAACTGATCAAAGTTAGGATTAAGGTACTTGCTGCGGATTCAAGCTACACTAATAATATCAATTTAAAAAGTTTTACAAAACACTTCTTTAAGTACAAGGTCTGAGCTATCTAAATTGCTCCATTTCGTAAGATTTGATGGTCAGAACTCAGCCATGAAAGTGCTACCAGATTGAAAGGAAGTTTTAAAATGTAGAAATAATATTATTTACAGACCAGAATAAAAAGCCAGAAACAGGGAAGTGGAAATATTTTGGATTTTCTTTGGAGTACATACGTTCAATGCGGTATGTATGATTGAAAAGGTCACGAAGAAAAAAAAAGAACGGCAGCATAATCTGACTAAAATAAGAGGAGAGAGTGGGTGAACTTCACCTAAAAATGAGGTATATAATGCATGGATGGAAAAAATAGGAATATGTAAATGATATTCTATAAAAAATGGAAGACTGGGGCTTTTCGAAAAAATGAAGAGAAAAAAAATTATATAAAGTGTTTTTTTTATTAACTTATAGGAAAGAACATCTTATGAAAGAGAATCAATTTATTTTTCAAATCATTCGTATTTGTTTGTGTCATAAAAAGTCTTAAAACAAAGTTTATTTGAATATTAGATACTCATTATATCTTTGTGCCTTCAAACAAAGAGTACATTAAATCAGAACAAACAGCCGTTTGCACGAGCATTGAATTTAACTTTATAATAAATCTAGCTGTGTGGTGAGAGATGAGACTGCTAGCGAGATAATCTATTTATTAGAACTTAAGTGCCCCTATTGCATGAGTGAATGTTCAAGAGTATGGCCTGAATGATATCAAATGAGTACAGAAAGCGACTCGAAACGATATGGAAGATAGCTATATGATACCCTCTAAAAGTAAATCTATCAAGAGACGTCAGACGTTTATGACAATGTTTTTTTAACAATACGATGTCACAACACATAGCTTTTGTAGATGAGTTATTTTAAGATAATATTGGTGACAACAACCGACTTTTGTATGGTACCTCATTTCAATATCCTTAAGTTCGTCAGTATCCCCTCGGAAAACGTTTTGTCGTGGACTTGCGAGTACCTATCTCTTGCTGTTCAAGAAATCTTGTGCTATAGAAGATTTATTGTGTATGGTTTGAACACACGTTTTTGATCATCCACAATTATAGTTGAGTGATACCACCTTCAACTTGTAAAAAGAATGTTCCGTTTGTTGGATAAAATACTTTTTGAATTGGCCATCCTTTCTTGATTTTTATAGAATATGCTAAAAATACATTCAATTTTTACTTTGAATGGCTCATTCACTAATTAAGAATAATATTATAGGGAATATATGGTATTTGTGAAATATCATAAAAAGGGTCTTTTTCAAACACTGTTAGGGATACTGTAACAGTCGGTGTTATAATAGTGTATCACTCTATTATGAAGATTGACCATATAATCAGAATTAGCAATGTGAAACATATTTTTTTAAGTTTGATATTGGAATAATATTGTTTTTTTATGCTTTTCGAACAGATGTTAGTTCAATGTGAGATAAAATAATGTTTCATAACACTAAGGTGTTGATTGTTAGATGTATATGAATTGAGGTGTTAGATTTTTAAAATCATTTTATAATTCAAATACAATTTCGCTTTATTATTTTTGCTGGCAAAGAAAAAGTAAGAAAAATCTGACTTTTTTATTTATGAGTACTCATTAGCATTTTATCTATTAATTTAAATTTATCAAAAATGAAAACTAAACCTTTTTTAAAATCGATGGCATTAGTGATTTGTTGCTTAACTTCTTTTGTATTGGTATCATGTGATAAGGATGATGATAAGCCCAATTTAAAAATCAGTCCTAATAAAGTAGAAGTTGCAGTTGGTAAAACGGTTACTGTGTCTGTTAGTAATGGTACTGCACCATATACGACGAAATCAAGTGATGCAAAAATCGCAGTTGCGAAATCAGATAAAAATGCGATTGTAATTACCGGTGTAAAAGATGGTTCAGCAATGATAACTATTACGGACCGGAAGGGAGTTACAGGAAAAGTTGCTGTAACTGTAAGAACTGTAAAAGAGACCCCAAAAACTCCAAAAGGACTGGATTTTGATAAACAATCTATTACTGTGAGTGTTGGAAAAGATGGTATAGTAACAGTAAAAGGTGGTGCACAGCCATATTCTGCCGTTGCGAAAGATGTCAATATTGCTACGGTATCAGTCAAGGAAAATAAAGTCAACATAAGAGGAGTTAAGGCAGGAAAAACTACTATTACAGTTACAGATAAGGATAAGAAAACGGGAACTATCAATGTGACGGTTAAATAGTTTTCTTTTTTTTCTAATTTTATTGTAATGCATAGCGAGTGAGACGAAGATAATTTCGTTATATACTGCTATGCATTTACAATAAGTCTTTGTATATAATGATCTTGCGAGTTATAATTAACCTCAAATTATATGTTAAATATTTTAAATTATGAAATTGATTAAATTGCATTTATTGGTAGCAGCCATGATAATAGTAACATCAGGCTGTGTTGGATCTGGGAAGAAATATAAACAACAAGAAAATAGTGCTGCCGGAGTAGTGGATAGCAAAAACAAAGATTGTTATGGCACCTATGAAGGCATATTACCTTGTGCCGACTGTGGTGGCATCAAAACGACATTGAAAATTAATAGTGATGCAACTTATGATTTGCGGAGTGAGTATCTGGGTGAGGAGAATGGTATTTTTGAAGAGAGCGGTGTATATAATATGATAGGCGAAAACATCATTGAACTGGTTACTCCTTCATCGGGTGCCAAAACATATTATAAAGTTCTCGACGACGCAGTGGTCTTGTCTGACAGTACGGAAATCTTCAACAATAGCGGGCGGCTCGCAGCACAATATATATTGAAAAGACAGTAATGTTTATGTGTGATAGGACATGTGATTTGTTTAAGGTAGGAAATTTTAACATAAAAAGGTGCCTATTATTTCTTGTCTGTATAATGTTATTAGTTGCTTGTGGTGAGAATGATCCGATTGAATCCCGGAATCGACATCCCAGGCAACAGGAAGAATCTCATAGTGAACAATCCGGATCAGTTCCCGCTGTGGCTAAAGAGGATGTTGCAGCTTATTTTAGATTTGATATGTCTAGAGATATAAATGTTGCGTTAGGACTTGTTGAAGCACAGAAAGAGACGCTGCAGATAAACGGGAAAATGATAAAAATAACTGAGGCTGTAGTGAAAAGGAAAGATTATCAAAAAGGCTCATTTGTGCTATATGTTACAGGCACGGTAAATGGTTCACCTTTTAAGAATGAATTCACTTTTACCGGCTTTGTGAGCAAACCTGACGATTATCAAATGGTTAATGGTGCACAAGCTGAGTGGAAAGCAAATGCTGATTATTATGCAAAGCTTGATTTTGATAGCTTTTACAGATTACATAAAGTGAACATGTTTACAATTGAGAATTTAGGCCGGTTAGTGGACTTTTATTCTATAAATGTAGGGGGAGAAAAATATCTTTTTACTCTGGAAGATCTTGAGAAGACGGTTCTTGAAGATATAAAATATGAGCAAAATCAGCTTTCTTTCTATCTTAGGTACAATAATAGTAGGTCTAAAAAAAGAATATCACTTCTGTTTGACAAGAATAAATATTATGAAGGAAAGGTTACTGTAAATACAGATTTTATAAAACAGAAGTATATGAGAGGGATATATGAAAATCCATCTCTATTTAATGGTCACATTTTTTCATATGATGAAAGTGCGTATGCTGTGGAAATCAGTACAACTCTGAAAGAAAAAAGCGACACAGGCAACATGCTTACACTACATTTAAGCATGTATGCAAAGGGTAATGGTGGCTTGTTGCTTGCAGAATTTGATAAAATATTCACCGGTTTTAAACCCTTAAGTGAATTGAAGAATGAGTTGATAGCCTACTCAACACCGGATTTGCATGAGTTTGTGAAAAATAAACTTAAGAATAGTAATTATGGTGATGTGAAAAATAAGTTTTCCAATTCTATAGATAGATGGATACAGTATGTGGAATTTGTAATTAAGGATCATGATTCATTGCAATGGGAAAAGAATAAATGGAGCAAGAACGTCTTGAATGGTCTCTTTTCTTCTGTAAAGGATATATATTTGGATAATGTAAGATTTGAACTTAACTCCGCCCAATTAAAGGAGATTGGCGGAAAGCGTTTTTTGTATATTGTTTTTCAAATGATTGGTGCTAATGATTTGGTATTGACGAGTGACGCTATTCTTTTTAATATGTCCATACACATACCTTCTTCGTTATAAAATGATTTGTGACAAATTGATCCGGTCCAATATTGTGTTTATATTTAAATTGAAATTCACAATGATATCTAAGACAAAAATATTCCTTTTTTTTCTTGCAAGAGCTTTATTTATTAATGCACAACAATAAGAAAAAAAGAGGAAGTAAAAAATGATTCCGTTTACTAACTTCAGGAGGGTAGTAGTAGCCTCTCTCGACCAATAAATATAAAAAAATCTTTCTATTGGAATGAAGACAAGATAAAAGCTGGCATATCTGTACAAGGAAATTGGCGTAACCAAAACTTTCCAGGTACACTTCCGCAAAGAAAGAATATGGTAACCGGAACATTTGAACGCGATTTCGACATCAATCCTTTCTCTTATGCTTTGGGAATGAGCCGTACTTTGCGTCCTCGAAATATCAACGTGAACTGAAGTATTATCGTAACAATTGGACACCGTTCAATTTTAAACGAATTTAAAAACAATTATATGAGAATCGAAGTACTTGATTTTAAAATAATAATGCTCATCGGTCAAAACTTATCAAGAGATCATTACTGAATATTTTCTGGGAGAAGAATCATTTTGGTTTTAGGGGGCATCTTACACAGGCCCTCCAATATGAACAGGAATAAAAATAGGAAGATTTATTATAGCCTGTTATCATACAGCCGGTAACGATGTGTCGATTTATTTGATTCCCATATCAAAATAATCGGGACAATATATTTAATCGTACTTGATCGTAAAATCATCATTTATAGGTATTGCGTACAATTATGCAATCTGCTATCTTTACAACCTAATGGATAATGCAAGAAAAAAGCGGAAATACAGAGCCATAGTGGCATGCTTATTGTTGCTGACTATGATGCCTTTCTTCTTTGTGAAAGCCTTTCATGTTCACAAAGAAGATTTATGTATATCTCATGATGAGCAACAATCTTCCCATCATGATTCTGCCGATAAATGTGCTATCTGCCTGTTCACTTTATCTTCATTTACCGAAGCCGAGAGCTTTGAGTACAATTGCGTTCAGACAGAGAACCCCGTTGAATATCTTATCCAAAAGGAGAAGGACATTACTGTTACTTTTCCCCTATTGTCTCTCCGCGCTCCTCCTGTCCAACTATTACAATCCCTCTCATGGGTTGCATGCATTATAAGATGACATGTGAAAGAGGGATGCTGTGCCCTTTGGTTATCTTAAACAATTTATAACTTCATTACAATTTTCGTAAAGTATGACATTTCATGCATATTTCCAATATGTGTGTCTATTCATTGTCTGGCTGTGTGCAATATCTCCTACAAGGATGTATGCACAGAAATACCGACAGCAATCAGATACACATAGGACACTGTTGGTTGTAGATAAGGAAACCGGACGTCCGATTGAAGGAGCTTACATCTTATTGGAGAATCAACCCCTTGCCAGTTCAACCGGAGGAAGAATCATTATCCCTTGGAAGACAAATTCCAAGGATACAGTTCTTGTACAGAGTTTGGGCTACAAATCTCAATATATATATTTGAGTGAGGCATTCAAAAAGGTGAATATTCAAACAGTATATCTTTATCCGGAGATAAAAATTCTGGAAGAAGTCATTATTACCGGTGAGTGCTCCGGAGTGACTCGGAATACGGTAAGCAACAACCTTACTTCCTTCGCAATCAATCGCGCATTGGGAACTTCTCTCACCTCTCTGCTTGAACAGGTCAGTGGCGTAAGTTCCATCAGTACGGGGACGACAGTTGCCAAACCTGTCATCCAAGGAATGTATGGCAACCGGATATTAATCATAAACAATGGTTCCCGCCAGACAGGCCAACAATGGGGAGTTGATCATGCTCCTGAAGTGGATATGAACGGAAACGCTTCCATTCGGGTGATAAAAGGTTCTGACGCGGTACGATATGGTTCAGAAGCTTTGGGAGGAATTATTGTCATGGAACAGGCTCCCTTACCCTTCCGGAAGAAGGCCTTGAAAGGAAAGACTTCCATACTTTATGGAAGTAATGGTCACCGTTATGTGCTGACCGGACAGTTGGAAGGCACTTTCCCTTTTCTCCGTGACCTTGCCTGGCGAGTACAGGGGACATATTCAAATTCCGGAGACCGTTCCACCGCAAACTATCTTCTAAATAACACTGGAGCCAGAGAACATCATACCTCCGCTTTACTCGGCTATGACCGTGGACGTTTAAGAATAGAAGGATTCTACAGTCACTTTTACAACCGGACGGGAGTAATGTTCAGTGCCCAGATGGGAAGTGAAGATCTGCTGGCAGAACGTATCCGATTGGGACGTCCCCTGTACACAGATCCTTTCACGCGAAGTATCGCATACCCATATCAAAAAGTTACCCATCAGACAGCCATTGGTAAAATGAAGTTCAGTATGCGGAACGCAGGAAATCTTTACTGGCAAAGTTCCTGGCAGAAGGACGACCGACAGGAAAACCGCATCCGGCGTCTGGGTTCCGACATTCCAGCTGTTTCCCTGCACTTAAACTCATTACAAAACTCTCTCTGCTGGAAATTGAATTATAATTCATGGCAAACAGAGGTTGGGGGACAAATTATGTTCATTGATAATCACAGTCAGGCAGGAACAGGTATTGTTCCCGTTATTCCCAACTATACGGAGACACAGATGGGAATATATGGTATCGGGAAGTATAATTACAGTAAAGGAGGAATTGAAGCAGGTATTCGTTTTGACGGACAGGAAACCCGTGCCAGTGGTTATGACTGGACAGGAAGTCTCTATGGAGGAACAAGAAAGTTCAATAACGTATCATACAGTCTGGGAGGTCATCATCATTTCTCTGACCAATGGAAGCTCACCACTAATTTCGGGCTGGCCTGGAGAGCTCCTCACGTGTATGAATTATATAGCAACGGAAATGAACTCGGATCCGGAATGTTTGTCAAAGGAGATTCTACCATGCACTCCGAAAGGAGCTATAAATGGATATCTTCCATCAGTTACAGCAATAAGGTATTCAGTGCCCGAATGGACGGTTACCTGCAATGGATAAGCGGCTATATCTATGATGAACCGAAGAAAGAAACCATCACTGTTATTTCGGGGGTATACCCTGTATTCCAATACAAACAGACCCCGGCTTTCTTTCGCGGAATGGATTTTGACTTTCACTTCATGCCCATAAATTCATGGGATTATCACCTGATTGCTTCTTTTATACGGGCAAATGAACAGACGACAGGAAATTACCTTCCTTATATCCCCTCTTCCCGTTTCAGCCATGACCTCTCATGGCTTCACGAAACCAAATCGCATTCCAAATTACGTTTGAGTATCAGACATCGATTCGTGGCAAAACAGACCCGGTTTGACTCGAATACGGATCTTATTCCCTATACCCCTCCGGCATACCACCTCTTGGGGTTCGCTGCTAGCTTTGAGTGTCCTGTAAAATACGGATACAAACTACAATTCATGATAGCGGCAGACAATATCTTGAACAAAGAATATAAAGAATACACTAACCGTTCACGCTACTATGCACATGACATGGGATCTGATGTACGTTGTGTAGTGAACTGGAGTTTTTGATTTATAACAATTATTATTAACCAAATAAATAAAAAATGAAAACAAATGTATGTAAAATCGCATTGATGTTCCTGATAGGAACAGCTCTTTCGTTGTTGTTCAATTCATGCAGTAAAGATCCTGTAATTCCTGAAAATGAGACAGATAATAAATTGCATGAAGATCCTTCCAAAATGACTATCCGTCTTGTGGAATGTCACCTGCATGCAGACTGGAATGAAATACAGAAAGTCGGTGGACCTCACCAGAATCCGGAATCTCCGGCCAAGCACATGAAACGTATTCAGGAAATAACTTATGAGCTGAAAGCCGGCAAGGGTTGGAGGCTTGCCGAAGGCAGTCAAAGCAAGTTCTACGTGCAGAAAAATGGAGACTACTATACTTATGGGAAATACACCCCGGCTCCCGTTTATTTGATGTTCATCTATTACTATAACGCCAAAGGAGATTTGATGAACAGCCAGTTTATAGAAAACGGGCAGGATAATATTCATCAACATTTCTTCACGCCTGAAAATGTAAAACCCACATTTGACGGTCAGCCGGAAGCCGATGACAATGAACCGCAGAAATTGGTGGATTATCTTTATGTGGACACTACCCCCTGGGACAAGACCAAACATAGCAAGGAAGCTGAAATAACAGGAGACAGTAACCCGATAGGTTTGAAAGGAGTTATCCGTTTTTTGAAAGACCGTAAGGAATTCGACCTGAAAATTCGTCTTTATCACGGCTACAAATCCAAGGGCAATCCGGAAACAGGTACTTTTGATCCGTTCTATAAACCTTCCGGAATATTGATCCAGCGTGGTACATGGGATATCAACCTAAACATTCCGGTAGTGGTGTTCTGGAGCCGTGAAGAGACTGTGGGGGTAGACGAAGACACGAACCCCGAAGGGGTGGAAGAAGACGGGCTTGATGAAAAAAGTAATCGTGCCATACATTCAATTATGGGAACCTTCAATCTTACATGGAAAGAAGCGCTTGAAGAGTTTATAATTTACACTTATAAGTCAGGGGATGTGGAAGCCGGAGCGATTTGGCTTTGAAAATCGGTTTGGACTGCCATAAGTAACCATAAAACTGCCTGTTGTGACATTGGTGCCGGTATTGTTTCAACAGGCAGTTGTTCCTGTTAAACCGTTTCATCTTTTTTTGCAAGAATGAAACGGAAACAAGTGCCATTCGGCAGTGCCTCCAATGAGAACTGCCATAGGGCATTGAAAAGAAAATCATCTCGTGTTATAAACGATTAAATTCATGCTGTTTATTAGAATATTCAATATATTGTGAGATAATGAGTCATAATATTGTAAGATTATAAGAGGATTTGATTCTATGAATATCAGGAAATGGTTATTTACAATTCACATTTAAGATAAAATAGAGATTTTACAATGGAAGGCTATAATAAAAAAGTAATAATGAGTTATTGGACAATTTGCAGGATGAAAACAACGAAAAAAATCTACGTAAAGGTTAGCATTATCTTTTTATTGGGAGGAATTTTACTTTTTTCTTCATGCGAGAAGGAGGAAAATCAAAAGATAGAAGCCAACCGGAAAACATTATTCATGTATTTGCCATGGTCCTCAAATTTGACGAACTATTTTTATAATAACATATCTGACCTGGAAAAATGTATAACGAAAATAGGGCTGAACAATGAGAAAGTAATTGTTTTTATTTCTACCGGTAGTACGGAGGCCATGATGTTTGAAATTGTGTCTTCTCACGGGAGATGTAAACGTGAAATACTTAAAAAATATAAGTCTCCGCCTTTTACGACAATCGATGGGATAACAGCAATTTTAAATGATGTAAAGGCATTTGCTCCGGCTTCTGTTTATACCATGATTATAGGATGTCACGGTATGGGATGGCTTCCTGTTTATGAGATGAAAGTGCGTTCCGCACCTCACATGAAAATGCATTGGGAATATCAGGGTGTTCCATTGACACGTTATTTTGGAGGACTGACCGCCGAATACCAAACAGATATAAAATCTCTAGCCTCCGGTATTGCTAATGCAGGCATGAAAATGGAATATATTCTATTTGATGACTGTTATATGTCATCTATAGAGGTTGCCTATGAATTAAAGGATGTTACAAAATATTTGATTGGTTCTACTAGTGAGATGATGGCATACGGAATGCCTTATGCCGCTATTGGGGAATATTTACTGGGGAATCCCGATTATCAATCGGGATGTGAAGAATTTTACAATTTTTATTCAACCTATGAAATAATGCCTTGTGGGACATTAGCAGTAACGGACTGTTCAGAACTGGAGAATATGGCAGCCATCATAAAAAGTATCAATAGTAAATATTCTTTTGACAAATCCCTGAGGGGAACAATCCAACGTTTAGATGGTTATACTCCTGTAATATTTTATGATTTTGCAGATTATATAACCTCACTCTGTAACGATCCTATATTATTAAACCAATTTAGAGAGCAGCTAAATCATCTTGTTCCATATAAAACCCATACAAAAAATTTCTACACTATGGCCAAAGGTATTATTCCTATCAATACATTTTCCGGTATAACAACATCCGATCCGAGTGACAATCCTATGACTGTGCTGAAAGAAAATACATTATGGTATAAAGCAGCGCATAATTAAAGTTGATAATAAGATGAAGAATACTAAACTCCCAAGCCTGCATATTTTATAACTTTTTGGTTATTGTCTGTTTTTGGAAATGGTATATATAGGAATTGAGAACTATCATGCAGGGAATCATGCAAAAAAAGTATTTATGGTTTCTGTTGAGATACAAAGAATGTAATAATAATTATATTTCTTCTAATAAAAGCTTTCCGCATCGAAATGTGTTTGTTACTCCTAATATTCGCAATATGAAATATAAAATTATAATTGGACTATCAGCTATTCTCTATTTTACAGGTTGTTATAACAGGGAACAGACCCCTCGCCTTAGTGAGGCTGAAAAGCTAATGCAGAACAACCCGGATAGTGCATTAGCAATACTACAAAAACTCAAACCAGAAGGCAACCGGGCTGAACAGGCCAGATATGCATTGCTCTATTCCGAAGCTTTGGAAAAAAAACAAATGAAAGTTACTGACGATTCATTGATCCGCCAGGCTTGGCAATATTATAAACATTACCCCAAAGATTTACGTCACCAGTGTAAAACTCTATATTATTGGGGAAGAATTAAATTACGCACAGGTGATAAACCGGGAGCATTACGTCTTTTTCTCAAAATAGAAGAGAAACTGACAGATACCGATGAATCTTATTACAAAGGGCTTTTATACAGACAGATCGGTGAAGTATATTATAAACAAATGAACTACAGCCGGGCATATCATTATTTCCACGAAGCCAGAAATAATTTCCGCCAATCGGGTGATATCCAGGAGGAGACAAAGGCAACCCTTGACATGGCAGCCGCTACTTTTCACTCAAAAGATATAGAAAAAGCAATAAGGCTGTATTCGGCGGCTCTTGACTTGGCCGATGAACATAATAACAGTAATCTGATAGAAGTCAGCCTTACTAATCTTGCATCACTATATGTGATATCCAAACGGCATATATCCAATGACCTGTTACAGCGAATCGAACTTTCCGCCCGACAGGATACGGTATATGGATATCACACATTGACAGATGTAAGTCTTTTGAAGAATCATATAGACAGTGCACGGTATTATCTGGAGCTTGCAAAGGCGCACACTACTGATATTTGCGACATGGCAGAACTACAATACACTGCATACCATATCGAAGTGCAGGCTAAAAATTTTGAAAAAGCAACGGACAATGTACATCGCTATATCTACTTGAACGATTCAATAATGCGCTCAAACATGCAATTCTCCGCCGGTATGGTCGAGCGGGACTATTTTAAAGAGCGAACAAAATTCGCCCAATACAGAATGAAAAACCGGACTGTCTGGGAAATAGCTATAGCAGCCGCTACCTTTTTTATTATTGGAATTGCCTGGTATATCGTCCGCCAACGTTTACGCATGCAACGTGATCGTACCAACCATTATTTGTTATTGACAGAGAAAGCCAATTCCGAGTACAAGGCTCTTACTGAACGCGTGAAAAAACAGCAGACTACGGAAAGTTATTTAAGAGGATTGGCTGCTTCACGCTTTGACATTGTCGATAAACTTGGAAAGACCTACTATGAACGTGAAAATACAACATCGCAACAGTCAGTCATATTTAATGAAGTAAAGCAGATAATTACAGATTTTGCAGAAAACAATGGCATACTGCAAGAACTGGAAAAAATCGTAAACACTTGTCATGACAATGCCATGTACAAGCTCAAGGAAGATTTTCCAACTATGAAAGCTTCCGACACCAGGTTATTATGCTATATTTTTGTAGGATTTTCACCGCAAGTAATTAGCTTATTCATGAAGGATACGGTGGCTAATGTATACGCTCGCAAGTCACGGCTCAAATCACGTATTAAATCTACGGAAACAGCTAATAAAGAATTATTCTTAAGCCTTCTGGGATAGGTATTTCAACTTTATACTAGGTTCCAATGACTAATGCATCATCCGGTAATTAAATCTAGAATATGTTCAGATTGTTTTTGCCATAATACCGGAATGATGTAATTGTAGAATGGTTTTGTCATGGAGGTAAGCCATAACAGGTTTAATTCTCCTGGGAGGTATGTCCGGAAAGTATGAAGATGCTTTCATTATAATATCTGTTACTATTCCAGTCAATTGTCAGAAACTTATTGATTGCCCTATATTTTTTAAGGTTGTAAATCATCTGTTAGC
>ENA-OOXP01000980-OOXP01000980.1-human-gut-metagenome-genome-assembly--contig:-NODE-980-length-19672-cov-1.869450_pt1 | contig 19672 bp, 17 predicted proteins | sample MGYA00241591_ERZ501351 | MGnify/ENA primary metagenome ERZ501351 (study PRJEB25962, sample SAMEA1968361) | human gut metagenome | biome: human gut; feature: human-associated habitat; material: faeces...
GACATTCCAGGGTGTTACAGAGGATGCTAAGAATACAGTATATTTAAGACCTGAAACAGCACAGGGTATATTTGTCAACTTTAAGAATGTACAAAGAACATCAAGAAAGAAAGTACCTTTTGGTATCGGACAGATAGGTAAGTCATTCCGTAACGAGATTACACCTGGTAACTTTACATTCAGAACAAGAGAATTCGAGCAGATGGAACTTGAATTCTTCTGTAAGCCTGGAACAGACCTTGAATGGTTTACTTACTGGAGACAGTACTGTATAGACTGGCTTAAGGCACTTGGTATCAAGGAAGATGAGATGAGAGCAAGAGATCATTCACCAGAAGAACTCTGCTTCTATTCTAAGGGTACTACAGATATCGAATTCTTATTCCCATTTGGATGGGGTGAGTTATGGGGTATCGCAGACAGAACAGACTACGACCTTACACAGCATCAGACAGTATCAGGCGAAGATATGTCATACTTTGATGACGAAGCTAAGGAAAAGTATATTCCATATGTTATCGAGCCATCACTCGGTGCAGACAGAGTTACACTTGCATTCCTTTGCTCAGCTTATGATGAAGAAGAACTTGAAGGTGGAGATGTAAGAACAGTTCTTCACTTCCATCCAGCACTTGCACCTGTTAAGATAGGTATATTACCACTTTCTAAGAAGCTTAACGAAGGCGCAGAAAAGGTATATGCAGAGCTTTCTAAGTACTATAACTGTGAGTTTGATGACAGAGGAAATATCGGTAAGAGATACAGAAGACAGGATGAGATAGGTACTCCATTCTGTATAACATATGACTTTGATTCTGAAGAGGATAATGCTGTAACAGTAAGAGATAGAGATACTATGCAGCAGGAAAGAGTTAAGATAGAAGATCTTAAAGCATACTTTGAAGATAAGTTCAGATTCTAATATCAGTAAAATAAAAGTTTTAGAATATACTGGCATATGATTAGAAAGAGTCAGTGGTTGGTTAATAATATACGCAGGGTTTGTGCATGAGTCATGAATCCTGCGTAATATATATGATACCAGGGTCAAAAGGTCTAAACCCACATGAGCTTGCTCATAGGTGGGGGAGAATTGTGGGAGTGCGTAGCAAGGAACAATTCGCAGGTATCAAAGTCGGGGACATTTGCCCCGGCATCATATATGTTGTTAAGGAAAAAGCAGCATTATCAGATGATGTATAAGACAGATATAAAGGCAGAAAATATATGATATGTGCTAAATGTGGAACGGAATATGAAGGCAGTCAGTGTCCTAAGTGCGATGGACCGGTAATAAAGATTAATAACAGTGATTATCTGGCAAGAAGAAAGGCTTATGAGGAAAAACAGGCTAAGCTTAAAAGAAAAGAAGTACCAGGTAAAGATAGAACAGATAGAATTGATAAAACTGAAAAAAAAGATAAGAAAACACATGCTCCTAAGTCTAAGAACTATGATGAAGGGGTATTTGACATAACTAAAGTGGATATGAATCAGGTGGCTGATAAGCTAAAAAAAGGCAGGGATGCCTTTGCTGGCAGCAAAGACAGATTTGCAAAATCACTTGAGGAAAATGCTAAAAAAAACAATAAACAGGCAGATGAAACTAAAGGGATTAAGATAAGAAAAGCCGCTAGTTTAAGTATTCCTTATACGAAAGCAGGGATAGCGGCAGCTGTAATTCTTATACTTATAGCTGTAGTAGTGTTTACTGTTAATATAATTACAAAGAAAAACTATAACATATATATGAGCGATGGAAGTAAGATATATGATGTTTCATCACTTGACAGCAGGTACGTATGTGATAAATCAGGCGCTATATTTGCTTTGGATGATGATACATTTTTCACTCCTGAATGGCCTTTGGACATTGATAAAGATAATTCTGTGTTAAATGTTGCAAGTCCTAAGGGAAGTTATTTTGCAACAGATGTGTACGATGCCACAGCTGGTATGTATACATTATATATATGGTCAGATGATGTATGTCTTAAAGCAGCAGAGAATATATATGAGCACAATGTTTATTACATATCTGACAAGGGAACTGTTATATATGAAGAGACTGAAACTATCAATGATAATGGAAAAACAGGGGTCAGGATGTTATCCATGGCAGAAGTAAAAAAAGATAAGTCAAAGGATGACGGATATATATGTGAAGTGAATACTATAGAAAGAAGTCTTAATCAGGCATATGTATATAGCAGTAAAGATATAATAGTTATTCTTAATACCGATGGACGTCTGTATCAGTATTATGACAGAAAGATAACTACAGAGGTTGACTTATATGTTGATAGTGTGAGTGCGCTTGGAAGTTCAACGGGTATGTATATGTCAGGAGCAGAACATCTTAATGCAAAGGATGATGCGGATTCATATATATACAGTGTATCAGAAAACGCCTATTATGTGGAAACTAAGACTGCAAAAGCAACGCTGCTTAAAGGAGTAAGCGGGACAGGCAATATGTATGTATATGATAAAAAGAATGATTATGTGTACTGGCTTAGTAATAAAAAATTATCATGTGCAAGATTTAAGGATGGAGAAATATCAGATATATTGTTTCTTGAAAATACCGGAAATAATATGAATATGATATATCTTGCAGATACGCAGGAACTCATATATGTAAACGATGCCGCGCAGCTTATAAAGGCTGAAAAAGGTAAAAAAACTTTTATAACAGAAGCCGTGAAAGATGGAAGTCTTTCGCTTGTAAAAAATACAGACGAAGCATTGACATATATATCAGATGGAAAGCAATATTATATTAAGAATGTAACAGCCTCACCAGTTGTGATATGTGAAGCAGGGGAACTTACCAATACATCTAATACAGGCATTTATAAGAAAAAGATATATTATTATGGTGCGGATGGACAGTTGTATACATGTAACCTTAAAGGAGAATCACAGAATGTTATAGGAAATGTTGAAAGGTTCTTTGTAGGAAGCTATATAAGGTGATAAAATAATAGAATATAAGCTTTTGCATATACATATATAAGTAGTAAATGTATTAAGAGGCAGTTTATATGAAGCATATGTATATGAATACAAGATGTGGATACATGCGTATAATAGCGGGATTGATGGTTATGGTCATGATTATTGTGGCTATAATCATTAATCCTGCTTTTTATAGTTATGTATGGGCTGAAGATGAAGAATTGAAAGAATCGGACATGGTGACAGCTGGCGCAGCAGGTCCTGATATAGATACTCCATCAGCTATACTTATGGAGTCTAAAACTGGCCAGATAATATACGAAAAAGATGCATCAAAGCAGCTTGCACCTGCAAGCATAACTAAGATAATGACACTGATACTTATATTTGATGCATTGGAAAGTGGGCAGATAAAGATGGAAGATCCTGTTACTGTTTCTGAACATGCAGCCTCTATGGGCGGAAGCCAGGTGTTCTTAGAAGAAGGAGAGATACAGAGCGTAAGGACTATGATAAAGTGTATAGCGGTGGCAAGTGCTAATGATGCGTGTGTAGCGTTATGATATAGTAGACAGTAGTAAAAACAGTACATAAAGCCTTGTACAAAGAAGGTTGATTTAGAACAGTTTGTTATGTTTGCGACAGAGCGTGGAAAAAATGTAGATGAATATATGAGAGAAATGCGTGAGAATGATAGATTGTAAAAAGATATTAGCTGTTATATAATTGATTAACTGAAATATAGAAAAGGAAAAGGGCACTTGAAAAATCAAGCACCCTAGTGTATAATCTACTTGGAAAGGTTATCGGATGTGTTATCCGATTGCCCTCAGTTGAGACACTGAAATAGCATCTAACTTTAGGCGGTTGGGATGCTATTTTTAATATATAGGATAAAAATAGAGATTTGATTATTAATATTTTACATATATGAGGAGAGTGGATGAACAAAAAAGAAGAGTTGTTAAAGGTTGGAGAATATAATTCAAAATTTAATGATATATTAGGAATTAATATACAAAAATTAGAAATATATAGATCAAAAGGTCTTCCGTCACATATAGTAAAAAGAAAACATTATAAATGCTTAAAGTATATTGATTATATACCTGATATTATTTCTGAACCAGATTATATAGGGGTTAATCCCAATGAGCAGGGAACGAGTATAGAACTTATAAAAAGATATGCTGATAATGTTATGATAGGAATTAAGTTAGATACGGAGGGAGAGTATCTTTATGTTTCAACTATGATAGATATACAGGAATCGAAGATTGAAAGACGTCTATATAGTGGTAGAATTAAAGAAATTTCCGTTGACAATAATAATGAATAATGGTATATTATTAATGAGAAAAGAATAATATAGTAATGAACATAATTATTTTGAGGTCGGAAAAGGTTCCCGACACACTCTGAAAGGAGTACCTGAGATGATGGATACACCGCCCATCCAAGATAATTATGCTTTTATTATAGGCACCAACAGAGTAAAATCTGAAGGTGCTTATTTTTATGTCTACTGTCTGTTATGTATATTCTCAACAGTCTTTTCAAGTTCCATAGTCTGCCATTTACTATGTGTAATTTGCTGCTTAAGTTCAGTTAAGCGTTTACTGGTGTATTTATCCATCCAGTTAATAATACAAGCTGGCATATATTTTTCTGGTATCTTTTGGAATAGGTTAAATCCAGTTTCTTCTATATTATAGTGTATTTTATGTAACATATCTTTGAAGTGGTTCGGCTTCTTAATCTGAATATAAATATATTTCACCTCTATTAAATATATAAAGGTCATGGACAAGTTATATAGAGTAACAGATATATCAATGTCAGATATGAGCATTAAAGCAGTAGAATGTGAAAATGATTCTCCAGCAGCCGTTGAAGATGTATTTTTGCTTGAAGAGTTGCAGGAATTTCATATTACACTATACAACAGACGAGGAAACCCCAATATTACGGACTTTTCAGAGTGGAAAAAACAGCATAATTGCCAATGAAATCAATATTTTCTTATAGTGTATAAATTATTATATACATAGGGATAAATTACATAAAATGGTATCAAATACGGGTGATATTGTTTTAGATAGTAAATTGTGTATCTGACGGATAAAAGTGTCTGTTTGGTCTGTCAGAAGCAATTTACCCATTGTATGGGAGAGTGATTATATTATATGTATATTAGAGAATTGGTGTTATTAAAATATATTATACAAGAAAGGTGATAGTATGAGTAAAAAATATAATATAAAAAATGTAGCTAATAGCTATGAATTTGATGTGCTTTATGAAGAAAAAATATATAAGTATTTATGTTGCAAAATGTTAAATAAAAAGGTAGTAAAAAAAATGGATAATGATATTAAATTTACAACATATCATCAATGGGAAAATTATATACAAAATAAGTATAAACACTTAAGTGAATTTGAATTAATTGAATTTAGTCATTTCCTTAATCAGAAAATTAGAAACTTAAAACCTGGATATGAATATTGGAAGATAATAGTTCCTGTTATAATAACACTTATAATAGAAGAATTATTTAGTGCATTGATAGATATATCACAAATTAAAATAAACACGGTTTTTGAATTATTTATTGAGCTTATAATTATTATATTTGTAATGATAATAAGTTTGCAAATTTTTATAAAGACAACAAAGCCGATATGGGATGTAACAGATAAGATTGATTTTTATTCTGATTATAAAGAAATAATAGATAAAATGATTGAAAATTATAATAAAGATATTAATAATAATCCTTAATCAAATGTGATTGTTTTTACTCTGAAATTACAATAAGAGCAGAGAATACTATAGATAGATACATATTACAACGAAAGGCGGTAGAGTATTATAGCAGTTAATTATACAAAGGATTGTAATGCAAGTATAATGAATCTGTTCATAAATTAAATGCTAACGCAGATGATTATGATGAAGCTACATTATATCAGGCTACAATATTAGCTAGTAAATTCAAAAAGGATATGTCTATTAATACTTTTATAGAACTCATAAAACATGCAGATCGCAATGATAATTCAGTATTACTTAATGAACTTTTTAAGGTTAATGAAGAATTATTTGTACAATGTTTTGTGAAAAGTGATGAAAATACACTAAAAATTTTAAAAAAAATCGCCTAAACCCATATAAAATAAGGTTTTTGGATGTCTACATATGAAAGAAGATGTAATGCAAGGTGAAAAGACCGTAGGCTGAGTAGCTGTATTATATTCTTCTTTCATAAGAAATCATTCAATCCCAATTATATATAGAGTAAATAAGTTTTTTGTTGTAGAGTTCTTGTTTGCTCTATTATTTTGTCTAAAAAATTGGAATACATTAAAGAAAGGAGGATAATGAGTTGACACAGGAAGAGTTAAGAAATCTCTATAAAGAAAGACTAATAAGAGAAAAACAGACATATATTTCCAAGATTGTTGGTATAGACGGAAGTATATTAAGCAAATTTAAGTTAGGAAAGATAGATCTATATCCGCAGTTGTTTTCAAAACTGGAAAATTATCTTATTAATTCATAGTATTTATCAATTATATTAAAACTATATTCGATTTATTTCAGATTATTCTAATCAAATTATCCCCATAAAAATATGAAAATAAAAGTTAATGACATGGTTCTTTATGATGAATCTATTTATACAGTTGTTGCAATAATCTATGCAACTATCTATTTGCGAATCAGTTATGATTATGATATTAGTGAAGTATATAAGGAGTACAAAGATGATGAGTTCTTATATACATAGGAAGGATATATATTATGAAAAGCATTGCAGAACTCTTGAAAAAGAAATAGGAATGTTACAAGCTGAGAAAGAAAATCTCAGGAGAGAAAATATTGAGTTGCAGTTAAAGTTAGGAATAGACTCAGAGCATATTAAACAGAATAATGCAATGGATAGAAAGGTTATTGCCAATGCTTTATATTCACAGAAGTTATTTGACGATGGCAAAGCGGAGATGGATGAGGCATTAGCAGTATTGACTAATGAAATAGAGAAAGCAAAAGAATTGAACAAAGAATATAAGAATATTACAGATACTTTGTTAGAAGAAATGTTTAATAAGGATAACTATAAAAAGTAAAAACAGCATATGTAGAGCAGATTTATGTACCCCCCTGTCCGTTATGGATGGGGGATTTTTAATTGTAACTAAACGATTGTGATTAAACATAAGATTATAAATGTTTGAATATTATAAAACAAACATATATTGTGAGGGATTCGATTGAAAAAAGAAGAACGAAAAATTAAAGTAAATGTATTTTATGGTGGAGAAAAATTAGTAGATTGTATGGGTAGAGTTATTAAGAAACATACAAAGTAAGTATAGAAAAATATCCTTGTGTCGTGTATATTATTGGTTATGGTGTGCATTGATACAAGGATATAATTATTTAAACGATTGGAGATTAAAATATATGGGTAATCGTGCAGTATTATATCTGAGATTAAGTAAAGAAGATGCAGATAAGGTTAACAAAGGAGATGACAGTTCAAGTATTAAAAGTCAGAGACTTATGCTGACAGATTATGCCTTGGAGAAAGGCTTTAAGATAGTAAAGGTTTATTCTGATGATGATGAATCAGGATTGTATGACGACAGACCTGGATTTGAGGAAATGATTCTTGATGCAAAAATGGGTGAATATGATGTAATTATTGCAAAGTCGCAGTCAAGATTTTCAAGGAATATGGAACATATTGAAAAGTATTTACATCATATGCTGCCAAACTTAGGGATAAGGTTTATAGGTGTTGTTGATGGAGTTGATACTGACAACGAAGGTAATAAAAAGAGCAGACAGATTAATGGTCTTGTAAATGAATGGTATTGTGAGGATTTATCCAAAAATATCCGTTCAGCCTTTAAAGCTAAGATGAAGGATGGTCAGTTTTTAGGCTCATCATGTCCGTATGGATATATACGTGATCCTAAGAATCATAATCATCTTATTATAGATAATTATGCTGCAAAGGTTGTGCAACGTATATATGATTTATATATATGCGGATACGGCAAGGCTAAAATAGGTTCTATATTATCTAGTGAGGGTATATTAATTCCATCTATCTATAAGCGTGAGGTCTTACATGAAAATTATCATAATGCCTGTGAATTAGAAACAACATCTACATGGTCATATCAGACAATAGCTACCATATTAAACAATGAGGTGTACATAGGACACTTAATACAAAACAAAGTTAATACATTGTCATATAAGGATAAGAGAAAAGTGGTACTTCCCAAAGACAAATGGATTAAAGTTGAGAACACGCATGAAGCGATTATTGATATTGATACATATAATCGTGTGCAGGAATTACAAAAGGTGAGAAGAAGAGAGGTAAAAGATACCGAGCCTAATGGAATCTTTTCAGGACTTGTATTCTGTGCTGATTGTGGTCATGCGATGGCAAGAAAGTATGCCAGACGAGGACAAAAAGGGTTTATAGGATATATATGCAAGATATATAAGACTATGGGAAAAAGCTTTTGTGTAAGTCATAGTATTAATGTGGATGAATTAGAAGAAGCAGTTTTATTATCTATAAAAGAAGAAGCAAAGAAAATTCTTAAGCCAGATGATATTGATACACTAACAAAGATGAGCATATGTGATAGGAATAGCAGTTTTTATCAGCAGCAGATAGAAGAACTTAACAAGAGGCTTGATAAGATTAGTGTATATAAAAAGAAGACATATGATAATTATATGGAAGAGATTATAACTAAGGAAGAATACTTGAAATATGTCAGGGACTATGATGCTGAGAGAAAGAAGATAGAAAGTGAAAAGGAGGAAGTATTAGATAAGATAGAATCACAGAAGGAACTGGATAATGAATATGATGAATGGGTTGAAGCATTTAAGGATTACATTAATATAGAAGAATTAACAAGAGATATTGTTGTTGAGCTTATAGAAAAAATAGAGGTAAATGCAGATGGTTCAATTAACATTCACTATAGATTTAATAATCCATATTCTGTGTAGATGAACGTGAATGATTCTATTAAGGATTATATTAATGATGAATAAAAGTGACTACTATATGAATATGCCACCTGTGTAGCCATGTCCGAATACATATGTGGTTCAGAAGATGTTTTCGTTGATAAGATGAATGAGAAGGCCGGGCAGCTTGGCATGGAGCAGACACACTTTGTCAACTGCTGCGGCCTTGATGCTGACGGACATACATCAAGCGCAAGAGATGTTGCGCTTATGAGCAGGGAGCTTATAAACAGCCACCCGGAGGTCAAAGAGTTCAGTAATATATGGATGGAAGATATAACACATGTTACGGGAAAGGGTGAAAAAGATTTTACATTGTCAAACACTAATAAGCTTATAAAACAGTATACTTATGCGACAGGACTTAAAACAGGTTCGACAAGCAAAGCTGGCTGCTGTCTTTCAGGAACAGCCATGAAGGATGGAATAGAGCTTATAGCAGTAGTTATGGCAGCACCAACAAGTAAGATAAGATTCAAGGATGCGGTTACACTTCTTAACTATGGATTTAGTGTATGTAGCATATATCAGGATGCAGAGGAGCCTGATATTAAACATGCCAGTGTTGAGGCAGGCGTAAAGGACGAGGTAAGCATTAAAAAAAGTGAAGATTTCTCATACATGTTTCTTGAAAGCTTTAGCGACTCAGATATAAGAAAAGAATACACGGTTGACACAATGATGGCACCTGTACATGAGGGCGATAAGGCAGGAACTATTAATTATTATTATAAGGACAGACTGATAGGCAGTGTTGATCTTATGGCAGCCGAAACAGTTGAGGTGATGGATTATTCAGATTCACTTAGAAAAGTATTAGGGGTTATTACTTTTAAAAAATGCTGATATATGCTATATTATGATGTAAGCGTCAAAAGTATAAAAAGGTAAAATGTATAGAAAGGACAGCTTATGGATTTGTTTGATTATATGCGTGAAAGTAATAAAGAGAATGAATCACCTCTTGCCATGAGGCTAAGACCAAGGACACTTGATGAGGTGGTTGGGCAACAGCATATTGTAGGTAAGGATAAGCTTTTATATCGTGCTATAAAGGCAGATAAGCTGAGCTCGATTATATTCTATGGACCGCCAGGAACTGGTAAAACAACACTTGCCAGAGTTATAGCGAATACAACAAGTGCGGATTTTTGCCAGATAAATGCTACAGTAGCAGGCAAAAAGGACATGGAAGATGTAGTCGAAAAGGCGAAAAATAATCTTGGCATGTATGCAAGAAAGACTATTCTTTTCGTAGATGAGATACACAGATTTAACAAAGGGCAGCAGGATTATCTTCTGCCATATGTTGAGGATGGAACAGTCATACTTATCGGAGCAACAACTGAGAATCCATACTTTGAGGTAAATGGGGCTTTGATATCAAGATCCATTATATTTGAACTTAAGCCTTTAACAAAGGATGATATCAAGGAAATACTAAAGAGAGCTGTATATGATAAAGAAAGGGGAATGGGCAGTTATAAGGCCAAAATAGATGATGATGCCCTTGAATTTCTTGCAGACATATCTAACGGTGATGCAAGAAATGCGCTAAATGCCATAGAACTTGGGATACTTACAACTGACAGGTCACAGGATGGTATTATACATATTGACATTAAGACAGCAGAACAGTGTATACAGAAACGTGCTATAAGATATGACAAAACAGGTGATAATCATTATGATACAATTTCAGCATTTATAAAGAGTATGAGAGGTTCAGACCCGGATGCGGTAAGTTATTATCTTGCCAAGATGTTATATGCGGGTGAAGATATTAAGTTTATAGCAAGAAGAATAATGATATGTGCAAGTGAGGATGTTGGAAATGCAGATCCTAACGCACTTGTTGTAGCAGTGAGTGCAGCACAGGCAGTTGAGCGTATAGGCATGCCAGAGGCAAGAATAATACTTTCGCAGGCTGCACTGTATGTAGCCTGTGCACCTAAGAGCAATGCATGCTATATGGCTGTGGATAAGGCACTTGATATAGTAAAGACAACAAAGACACAGCCTGTTCCTGCCCATCTTCAGGATGCTCACTATAAGGGCTCCGCAAAGCTTGGACATGGTGTTGGATATAAGTATGCACATGATTATCCTAATCATTATGTCAGTCAGCAGTATCTTCCAGACGCACTTGTTGATGAAAGCTTTTATTCACCTACTGATAACGGATATGAGAAACATATAAAGGAACATCTTGACAGGATAAGGTCAGAAGCACAAAAATAGTAACATAAGACGTAATATTAGATGTAATATAAGGCGTAGTATAAAGTGTAATATAAAGTAAAGTACCTAAAAGTATATTGTACACATGAATGGAGAGTAAAGGATGAAAGAGTATATTAACCGGCTTTCATTAGGAAAGTTCAGGTATGACATACCAGACATAATAAAGCCTGATGATGTTGTAAGGGCTGATGTATTATGTGGAACATACAGTGAAGAACAACTGCATATTCAGGCAAGTGATGTCATCAAAGGCGTAGTGTACTCTTCTGACAGCCGGGTTGTTATAAAGAATGGGGCATTCATAGGCAGAGAATGCAACATAACGTATATAGCTGATGCAAGAGAACTTCAGGATAAAGAGAGCATTGAAGGAAGATTCACAATAGTAAGTGATGCTGGTGAAAAAGATATAGCATATATTATAACAGGTTATAGCATGAAAGCTAAGACAAGTCTTGGTATGGGAGATGATCTGTTTCATTTTACGAATATTGTACAGAAGTCAAGGGAAGAAGCAGCTGTTTTATACAGGTCAGAAAGCTTTAAGAGTATATTTTTAAAAAATGATGAGAATCTCATTAATCTATATGAAAGTCTGTATGACAGTGAAAATGTATACGAATCCATGGAAGAATTCTTAATAGCAATTAAGAAAAAATCACCACTTACATTTAAGATGGATACACAGACAAGAACATACAGTCTTTCACAAGAAGGTGAGAAGGACAGTCTGATTATAGAAAAAAGCGGATGGGGATATATAGAGCTTGAAGTAGAATGTGATGCAGACTATATCAAGATGAAGCGAGGAACACTTAACTCAGATGATTTTGTTGGTGATATATATGAGCTTGAATATCTTATAGATTATAGCCGGCTTCACAACGGAAACAACTATACTTCGATATGTGTACGTTCATATGGCCATGAGGAGCAGATTGACCTAATAATATATAAAGAAAACAAAGAAACTGATATAGATAAGAAGAATGATGGCTTTGATATCCGTATGGAACAGAGAAGTGCCAGAATAGCACTTACGCAGGCTTATATGGCATTCAGAATGAAAAGAATAGACCGTGAACAGTGGATATCAGATACAGGAAAAATGCTTACAAGAGTCCGTGGATTGAAAGAATCGGACATAGTTTTCGATGTGTTTCAGGCAGGACTTGATTTTATAGCTGGCAATGTGTTTGATGGAAAACAGATACTTGAAAACATTAAAGATAAGATATTGACAGATGTAAGCAGTCATGTTGAGTTATACTGTCTTTATCTGTATGTGAGCACACTTGAAAGAAAGGATGCACTATATACATCTGATGTGTCACAGATAGTCAGCAGATATTATGACAATGGTTATGATACATGGGTCCTTTTATGGATATTGTTTTATATAGATGGACAGATAGAGCACAATAAGAGTATAAAGCTTATAAGAATCAAGGATTCCTTTAATAACGGATGTACAAGTCCTGTTATGTATATTGAAGCATTAAATATATATAACGAACAGCCTGACCTGTTAAGGGTTATGAACAGATTTGAAATACAGGTAATATCTGAGGGCATAAAATATGGTGTTATATCAGAAAGGCTTGCAAGACAGGCAGCAGAGGTTATTGGAAATGAAAAAACAGCTGGAATGTCAGACATAGAGCTGTTAAAAAGACTATATGAAAGCTATGAGGAGGATAACATCCTTGAGGCACTTATAGTTCATATGATAAGGACAGGTATTGCAGATGAAGAAAGCTTCACATATTATGAGAAGGCAGTGCTTCGGGGTATCAGAATAACAAGGCTTTACGAGTTTTATATGGCAAGCATTAAGAAAGACATAAAGTTAAGACTTCCTAAGATTGTGCTTATGTACTTTACCTATGATTCAGGAGTTAATTATTCCTGGAAATCATATCTATATGCTAATATAGTATACAATAAGGAGCTGTATAAGGAGCTATATGATTCATATAAACATATAATAGAGTTATATGTTTATGAACAGTTAAAGCAGGAAAATATTGACAGCAATCTTGTGTATCTTTACAAGAAGTTCATAAAACCACAGCTTGTTAAAAATGATACTGCAGCATTTTTAGCAAAACTTAAGTTTATGTATCATATAACATGCTTTGATGAAGATGTTAAAGCAGTTATGGTAAAGTATAGCCAGATACAGGAACCTGTAATATATGAGCTTACAGGGAAAGATACTTATATTCCGCTATATACTAAAGAATGTTCGCTTGTATTTATATGCAATGATGGGCGTAAAAGAAAAAAGACAGTTGATTATGAGATAGAGAAAATATTTGAAGAGCCGGGTGATATGTCTGAGTATGACCAATACGATATAGACGATAAATATATCACTATATATAAGGTGGAGTACTACAGAAGAAAACATATATATAAAATGTATACACTCGAATTATATAAGCTGGCGCTTAGTGTTGAAGGAATATCAGAACAGTATAGAAAAAAACTGAATTCATGGATGATAGAGTTCTATCTGGAATACTATAATGCAGAAAGTTTTACAGATGAATACAAGCAGCTTGATACATATAACCTGTCAGTGAGAGATAGTGCATGTCTTGTGAAAATACTTATAGATTATGGCATGTATTATGAGGCAAGGCAGCTTATTGATAAATATGGATATGCAGATGTAGATGCGACAAAGCTTTTTATGTTTATGGTTCATGAGCTTGAAGCATCGGTTAATGAAGAAGAATATAAGAACAAAATATCAGAATATGTATTTAAAAAGCATCTTTATAATGAATCACTGCTTACGTATATGGTGGAGCATTATAACAGTACAAACACTGATATGTATGTTTTATGGAAAACATCAAAGGAGTTTGGTGTGAATGTTGATTCGCTGTCAGAAAGAATAATATCCCAGATGATGTTTACCAATGTATATTCAAATAGATTAGCAGAGGTTTTTGCAGATTATTATAATAATGTGGCTGGATATTCGATTGTTAAGGCATATGCAGCATATAATTCATATAACTATGTTATAAAGAATAAGAAAGCAGATCCGGTTATATTTAAAGTTATAGAAAGAGCATATAAGGATAAAATAGGACTGCCATTATTATGCTATATTGCATGGCTTAAGGAAAAGTCATTGGAACTGTCATTATTGAATGAATCGGACATAAAGAAAACAGCACAGTCTATTTTGGATGAATTATGTGAAAAAGAACTTATATATAACTTTTATAAGAAATTCAATGGAATACTAAGCATACCATATAATGCGTATGGATTAACTGTTATAGAATATTTCGGCATTCCGGATAGAAAGGTGGAACTGCATTACCGCATCAATGATGACAGGGAGTATAAAACAGTAGTTATGAAAAGTGATATATGTGGAATATTTACATATAAGTTTTTAATGTTTTATGACGATAAAGTTACATATTATTTTACAACATCAGATGGAGAAAAAACAAAGGAATACAACATGGTATGTGATGATATTCCAACACAGGATGCCGGCAAAAGATTAGATGCCATCAATGAATGTCTTGCCAGTGAGGAACTGCATGATATGGTTACATTGAAGAAGCTGATGAACAGTTATGTTACAAAGGCTTACGTTTCAGAAGAGATATTTAAGAAAATAGACTAGTGTTACTTACGAAACGATGTACTAGATAAAAACAGAATGGAGAAGTGCATGAAAGACCAGGGACTGATAATTGGAATTGAATATGATAAATCAGTGATACAGGCTTGTGTTTATGATATGAGAGCAGGCATACCTGTTGCATGCGATGAAGTAAGCGGGCTTTCAATAGCAGATGCCATCAGAAGAATATTGGGCAGATATAATGTGGATGAGATTGACAGTCTGTGTGTTAAGTCAGGATTATCTGATATAGAAGAGCTTAATGATATAAGTGATCAGATAAATTCACTTGGGATAAACGAGAACCAGTACATGATCACAGGTCCTATACAAAGCTTTGCTTATTATGCGTATTCACAGCAGAAAGAACTGTATAAGTCTGGAGTAGTCCTTATGGATTATGATGGACAGGTTATTAATATATACAGGCTTTCATATAATACAGCTGATGGTGTGCAGTATATAGTATCAGCTCATGAACAGTATACGATAGATTCGCAAAGCGGCATGTCAGATAAGAAACTGGTTGAGTATGTGTCAGATTATTTTTCAAGGAATACAGCATCATCAGTATATCTTACAGGAAAAGGTTTTGATGTGAAAAAACTGCCAGATGGACTTTCAAAGGTGCTTGTGAATGGCAGAAAAGCTTATATAGGTCAGAATCTGTATGTAAGAGGAGCCTGCTATGCAGCATATGAGAATATATACCATGATATATTTGATAACGTGACTCTGCTAGTAGATGGATGTATAAAGGTGAATATAGAAACTGATATAAATGAACGTGGAAAAGCTATGAGGTTCCGCATAATAAAGATGGGTACCGAATGGTATATGGCACGCAGAAGCGTGGATTTTATCATAGAAGATATGACAACCCTGGCTTTAAAGCTGATCACAGCTGATGGAAAATGTACTGATAAAATAATAGATATAAGCAGCATACCTTATCGTGAGGGAAAGACAACAAGGATAAGAATGGATATATATGCAGTATCACAGGACAAATGTATGCTGACTATTAAGGATCTTGGATTCGGGGAAATATTCAGAACATCTGGCAGAGTTATAACAGAGGAAATAGATTTAAGTGAGGCATGCTTATGAGTACGATGATTCTATGCAGGGATAAATTAGCAGTCAATCCTTTATATATCAGCTGTTCTGATGTCAGATTATATTCAAATGAGGAGTTGTGCTACTATATTTATAACAATATATATATAATAACAAATGATTTTATAAGTGATGAGCTTATACATTTTTTAAGGTATGAGACAAAAGATATGGCACTTGCAGACAGAGTTGAACAGATGAAAAAAAGTGATGCAGGTCTTGCAGCTATTCTTGTTACTATATTAAAGTCAGTTGATTATTATTCGATAAGCCAGATAGATAAGATAAGTGAAATACTAAGTACACTGGACAGTCAGAATGTGTATGAGCGTTTAAGGTCAAGGGCTGATACATATCTTGACAGAAAGAGATATTTTAAGGCAATAGATTGTTATAAGCAGATAATAAAAGAGTATAAAAATGATGCACCAGGTGCATTTACAGCCAGGATATATCATAATACGGGAGTGGCTTATGCGGGTATGTTTATGTATGACAAAGCAGCCGAAAGCTTTAAGCTGGCTTATGAAACAGGACAGTATTCAGAAAGTTATGATGCTTATCTGGCAGCAAAATATTTTGACGAAAGAAACAAAGAACTTATAGTTGAGGATGTATCTGACAGAGAGCTTGCGGTAAGAAAGCACATAGAAAGTGTTATGGATAACGCCAGATATCAGGAAGAGTATAGAAAGCTTGAAGAGCTTGTAAAAAGAAAAGAGCATGGTGACGTTGCATATTATCATAAGGCCGTAAAAGATATACTTAGCAGCTGGAAGGATGAATACAGAGGTTACAGTGCGCGTGATAATTAGAAGAATATTAAGCTGTGATAATGTGCAAGAGGATAGCATGAATTGCGAGGTGATAAACAGGTGGGATTGTTCGATGTTATAAAAAATGGCTACGATAAGGATGATGATTTAAAAGATCTTGAAGAGCTTATGTATGATAATTCTAAAGAAGCAGGCAATAAAATGTCTATAAATGATATGATTAAAAGCTTTGAGCTTAATGAATCAGATAAAACATCAAAAGAAGAAGAAACTTCTGATTACAAGGAACTGCTTGAGAGTATGCGTAATAATGAAGAAGAAGACGGACCTTCCGGACTGGCGGAAAAAACAAGAAAACAGCAGGAAAGTGTTCAAAGAGAAGAAGAAAAATATGATAATCTTCTTAATACACTTCAGACTCAGACGCTTATCAGGAAAGTAGATGATGTAACAAGGAGCAAGGGAAAAGACAGTCAGAATTCCAAAATAAAATCAACTGATCCAGATACTTATGAAAAATCAGAAAAGAGCAGGCAGAATATTAATACTATAATAGAAACTGATATAGACAGAGAACTTGAACTAAAGCAGGCAGAGCTTGATGCTGTAAGTACAACAGGTTTTAATGGTGATGATATAGGAAGCTTTATAAAAAGCCAGTGCGATATATGTGAAGAGGCTGCCCGGTTCATAGAAAATGCCAGAGTTGAATATGACAGTGTGACTGATTATTATGAGGATATACAGAAAATAGAAAATGCACCTGCTGATATAAGCAGAGAGCTTGTTATGGCGGCAGACAGAGTTGATAATCTGTCGGTAGACAGACGTATATTAAATACACCTGATAGCAGATTATCAAACAATGCATACAGAAATATGGAGATGTATGAGGCTGAATTTCCAGAGGCTGTAGCTAAGCTTCGCAGCACAGAGGATGACAGGAACACAATCGCCAGAGATATAAGAATGGTTAAAACAGAGCGTTCTATGTACAGGATGGAAGCTAAGGAACTTGTGAATAAACAGTTGAGGATAAAAGGCTATGCACAGCTTATATGTGGCCTGTTAGCAGCGATATTTGCTGTGTTTATGGTGATTATGGCAGTGACAGATGGAAAAGATAATATAGGTGCATTTATAACTGTAGTACTTCTTGCCGGAGTTATGGCACTCGGACTGTATGCATATCTTAAGTCGATAGAAAGAAAGGTATATGTAACGGAAATAAAACTTAACAAAGCAACAGCGATTCTTAATAAAATAAAGATAAAGTATGTAAATGCTGCCAACGTACTTGATTATCAGTACAATAAATATAATGTTAAGAGTGCGTACGAGCTTGAACAGAAGTATCAGGCATATATAGAGATGAAAGAAGAACAAAAAAAGATGCTTGAAGTCACAGGAAATCTTACAAGTGCAGAGGCAGATCTTATGCATATACTTGGAAGGCTTGGGGTTATAGATACACATGTATGGATAGCACAGGTAAAAGCGATACTCAATCCTAAGGAAATGGTTGAAGTAAGACACAATCTGTCAGTAAGAAGACAGAAGTTAAGAAAGCAGATAGAATATAATGAGAACAGAATTGAAGATGCAAAAAATAACATTAAAAATATAACGAGGAATAATCCGGCTTATGCTAAGGATGCAATGGAGATTCTGGAAAAATACTTGCCAAAACTATAAGTTGTGTTACAATTAAGAATGGCTTTTTGTAAAAAGAGATTAATATTCCGAATTAAGAAATATGACGCATATCAGGTGCGTAGTGTCAGAATGGAGGATAAGATGAAAGAGAAACTTGATGCAATCAAAGAAAGTGCTTTATCGCAGATTAGAGCAACTGATTCTCTTGAAAAGTTAAACGATATCAGAGTTGCTTTTCTTGGAAAGAAAGGTGAACTTACAGAAGTATTAAAGAGCATGAAAGAAGTAGCACCGGAAGACAGACCAAAGATAGGTCAGATTGTTAACGAGACAAGACAGGCTATCGAGGAAGTGTTAGATGCTGCAAAGAAGGATCTTGCTGCAAAGAAGAGAGAGCTTCAGATGAAGTCAGAGGTTATAGATGTTACACTTCCTGCAAAGAAAGCAGAATTAGGACATAAGCATCCTAACACTCTTGCACGTGAAGAGATAGAAAAAATATTTATCGGTATGGGTTATGAAGTAGTAGAAGGACCAGAAGTTGAATATGATCATTATAACTTTGAACTGCTTAACATACCTGCTAATCACCCTGCAAAGGATGAACAGGATACATTCTACATTAATGATAAGATAGTACTTAGAACACAGACATCACCTGTTCAGGCAAGAGTCATGGAAAAGGGAAAACTTCCTATCAGAATGATATCACCAGGACGTGTATACAGAGCAGATGAGGTTGATGCAACACATTCTCCTTGCTTCCATCAGGTAGAAGGTCTTGTTATTGATGAGAATATAACATTTGCAGATCTTAAGGGAACTCTTGCAGAGTTTGCAAGGGAACTTTTTGGACCAGATACAAAGGTTAAGTTCAGACCACATCATTTCCCATTCACAGAGCCAAGTGCAGAGATGGATGTAAGCTGCTTCAAATGCGGTGGAAAAGGATGCCGTTTCTGTAAAGGATCCGGATGGATTGAGATTCTTGGATGTGGAATGGTACATCCACATGTGCTGGAAATGTGCGGAATCGACCCGGATGAATATACAGGATTCGCGTTTGGTGTAGGACTGGAACGTATCGCACTTCTGAAGTACGAGATCGATGACATGAGACTGTTATACGAAAATGATATCAGATTCTTAAAACAGTTCTAACGAGCATAAATAAATAAGGCATAAA
>ENA-OOXP01001010-OOXP01001010.1-human-gut-metagenome-genome-assembly--contig:-NODE-1010-length-19268-cov-3.576329_pt1 | contig 19268 bp, 18 predicted proteins | sample MGYA00241591_ERZ501351 | MGnify/ENA primary metagenome ERZ501351 (study PRJEB25962, sample SAMEA1968361) | human gut metagenome | biome: human gut; feature: human-associated habitat; material: faeces...
ATCGTCTTTTTGTGTGTAGTAAGTTTTACTCTCTAATGTTAAGTTGTACGGCTCACGCCACCCCACAGCCCCACAAACGCGCCAAACGACGGGTTTGCGGGTGATGTCGCGTCCGTGTGCGACGCGGGGCATCTGCCCCACACAAGGCGGATTTGGGCGGTTACTGCGAGTGAATCAGAACTGATTCACTTGTATGCCTTACGCTCTGGAAAGTGAATCAAATCTGATTCACTCCCAATAAATTCCCCGAAAGTATACGGCTCTGATTCCCTACTTTTATTAGACTGGAAAACGTGAATCGGTTTCGCATACTTTCGGGATAACTTTTCGATTTACAGCTGCATTTGTCCACTTTGCCCCAGCTGTGGGGACGATTCGCAAGGCTGCCGTTCGGCTGCAACGGCATCATGGGTATTTTTACCCCAGCCAGGTTCTCTGCCTGCCGCCCTCATTGTGTGAACTGTGACTGGACGGAAGTATCTTTACGACCACATCTGTCATTGCGCTCCACTCCGCCACGGGGTGTTTATCAGAGATTGAATCGCTCGTGCCCGGTGGCAGTCATGGCGCGTACTCTGTCTGCGCTGCCGTACTCGTAAGTTGACGGCAATGTGGTGAATGTACCTTGCTTGTCGGATATGCAGTTTTCAAGGTGCCGAATCTATTTGAGACGGGGAGGTGCTCTTACCAGAATCAAGGCAGCTCCTACGCGCTCACGCGCTTCTGACCGCACGGACTTTTCAGAACATAATTGATCACATTGATTTTGGGGATTTTGTAAGCGTTTGCCAGCCGGATGCAGCTGATTTCGCCCTCCCCCAGCAGGTCATAGGCCGCATGACGGCTGATGCCCAGCATGGCTTGCAGATCCTTGACCGTTACAATGTCGGGGTACTCCGCAAACATGAGCTTGTACATTTCTCTGATTTCTTTACAATCCATTCGATCCCCATCCTTGAATTTCAGCTTTCGCATATTTGCGATGCAAATATAGGATACTGCGCTTTTATGCGAATGTCAATAGTTTTCGCAAAATTGTTACTTTTTTCTTGCGCTTTTATGTTATGGTGTGGTACAATAAGGAAAATCCTGCAAAGAGAGTGAATTGAAATGAACATCGGAGAGAAAATCAAGCGCATCCGCCAGCACCGCCGCATGACCCAGAAAGAGTTGGGCGAGTTGGTCGACCTCAGCGCAAACCGCATTGCACAGTACGAGATGGGGTACCGCGTACCAAAAAAGCCCCTGCTAAATCAAATAGCAGAGGCTTTGCGTGTTTCCCCGTTGGCGCTTTCCGATGGCGGAAACGGTCCGGCGAATGATATTCTGGAGCAGCTTTTCTGGCTGGACGAGGAGCAGCCCGGCGTTATCAAGCTGGTGCCCACCGAGCGCGGCACAGCGCGGTATAATGCCAACCCAGACCTTGCGCTGCACTATGATGATAACGATAGCTGGCCGCCGCGCTCCCCGGTGGCGATGTGGTTTGATGATACGATTCTGGATGATTTCCTAAAGGATTGGGCTGTCGTTCAGAAGAAGCTGTATGCAGGGGAGATTACGCAGGCAGAGTATTTTGAGTGGAAGATTATGTGGCCAGAAATATAAGGGATGCCTAGATGCAGGGCAAACTTTGACTTAATAGTAATTGAGCTTAAAGGATATTACATTTTGTGGAAGCCTTTAGGCTCTTTTTGTTTGTCTACACGTTGAAATGTTGCACAATTTAATATTGCCCATTCGACACAAAAATTGTATAATGTAGTTAATTAGAATAAAAGTTTGGGGGGCTATATGTATGGCTGACAAGAATACCGCAAATATCGGCTTTGAAAAGCAGATCTGGGATGCCGCCTGCGTTTTGCGCGGCAATCTGGATGCTTCGGAATATAAAAGCGTTGTTTTGGGTTTGATTTTCCTAAAGTATATCTCTGACCGTTTCGAGGACAAGTACAATCAACTTATCGAAGAGGGCGATGGCTTCGAGGAAGACATTGACGAATACACTTCTGAGGGCATTTTCTTCGTCCCCGCTGGTGCGCGTTGGAGCGAAATTGCTGCAAAAGCACACACCCCGGAGATTGGCACGGTAATTGACGATGCCATGCGTGCTATCGAAAAAGAGAACAAACGGCTAAAGGATATTTTGCCCAAGAACTTCGCCCGTCCGGAACTGGACAAGCGTCGCTTGGGTGATGTGGTAGACCTGTTTACCAACATCAAAATGCTGGATCACAGCAACGAAAAGGATGTTCTTGGTCGCACCTACGAATACTGCCTGTCCATGTTTGCCGAGCAGGAAGGCAAGCGTGGCGGCGAATTCTTCACGCCATCCTGTGTTGTGCGCACCTTGGTTGAGATATTGCAGCCGTTCAAGGGGCGCGTGTATGACCCCTGCTGCGGCAGCGGCGGTATGTTTGTACAGTCGGCAAAGTTTGTCGAGAACCACAGCGGCAACATCAGCGATATTTCCATTTACGGACAGGATTCCAACCCGACCACCTGGAAAATGGCGCAGATGAACCTTGCCATTCGCGGCATAGAGCCTGATCTGGGTAAGTATGCGGCAGACACCTTCTTAAACGATCAGCACCCCACCATGCGGGCGGATTATATTATGGCTAACCCGCCGTTCAACCTGTCCGATTGGGGCGCAGATAAGTTGCGGGAAGATGTGCGCTGGAAATACGGTACACCCCCAGCAGGCAATGCCAACTTTGCATGGTTGCAGCACATGATCTATCACTTGAACCCGACCGGCGGCAAGATTGGTATGGTGTTAGCGAATGGTTCCCTTTCTTCCCAATCCGGCGGCGAGGGTGAAATCCGCAAAAACATTATCAACGCGGATCTGGTCGAGTGCATCATTGCCATGCCCACTCAGTTGTTTTACACAACGCAGATTCCGGTTTCGCTCTGGTTCTTGAACAATCAGAAAAAGCAAGGCGGGAAAACCTTGTTCATTGACGCCCGCAAGATGGGTACGATGGTCAGCCGCAAGCTGCGCGAACTGACAGATGAGGATATCAAAAAGATTGCCGACACCTACAATGCCTTTGTGGATGGCACACCGGAAGATGTAAAAGGGTATTGCGCTGCCGTAACCACGGACGAGATTGCTAAACAGGATTATATCTTAACCCCCGGCCGCTATGTTGGCATTGAGGAGCAAGAAGACGATGGCGAACCGTTTGAGGAAAAGATGGGGCGACTGACCACTGAATTGTCGGATTTGTTCAAGGAATCTCACCGGCTGGAAGATGAAATCCGAGAAAAGTTGGGGGCGATTGGGTATGAGCTGGAATGATGTAAAATTGGATGAGGTCATTCTATTTAAAAACGGAAAAAAGCGACCAATAGGCACTGGAAAATTCCCTGTATATGGTGGAAATGGAATACTTGGATATGCTGATCGTCCTAACAACAGAAATTGTGTTATTGTGGGAAGAGTTGGCGCATATTGTGGAAGTGCGTATTATGAAGATGGTGACTGCTGGGTTTCCGATAATGCAATATGTGCCCTTCCAAAAGGCGAAAATGACATTATCTTCTTGTACTACCTCTTAAAAAGTCTTGAACTAAACAAAAGGCATATCGGAACGAGTCAGCCTCTTTTAACACAGGAAATTCTCAATTCTATAGTGTGCAAAATTCCAGAGAAAGATACGCAATTCAAAATTGGGCGCCTTTTAAGAACTTTAGACGAGAAAATTGCCGTAAACCAAAAGATAAACGATAATTTAGAGCAGCAAGCGAAAGCTATCTTTGACGACCATTTTATCAACATTGATACCATCCCTGCTGGATGGAAAAAAGGCAATCTCTTAGACATCGCCAATTACTTGAATGGACTTGCCATGCAGAAATTCCGTCCGCAAAGGAATGAAATAGGTCTTCCGGTATTGAAGATTAAGGAACTCCGCCAAGGTTCATGTGATGATAGTAGTGAACTCTGCTCCTTGAGTATCAAGCCTGAATACATCATTCACGATGGCGATGTCATTTTCTCTTGGTCCGGAAGTCTACTTGTTGATATATGGTGCGGGGGAATTTGCGGATTGAATCAGCACCTTTTCAAAGTTACCTCAGACGTCTATGACAAGTGGTTTTACTACCTGTGGACGGCTCACCACCTTGCCCGTTTTATTGCAATCGCTGCTGATAAGGCAACAACAATGGGGCACATCAAACGTGAAGAACTTGCCAAAGCAGAGGTCTTAATTCCTTGCGAAGAAGACTATACAAGCCTCAACTCTATCATGCAGCCTATTTTTGAGCTGATAATCTCGAACCGGATTGAGTCTCGTAAGCTGGCTGCACTTAGGGATGAACTACTACCTAAGTTGATGTCCGGCGAGATCGACGTCTCTGCCGTGCAGCTCTAAGCCGCTAAATTATCGTTTATCTGATGAAAGGAAAGATTTGCAATGCAATACTTTAGAGGTGCCCCTGTTGAAAAAATCGGATATTGTAAATGCCAACAACATCGTAGTATAACATCTGAAATTGAAGAATGGGGATACTGGGATGTTTGCTGTGTATGTGGAAAACCACTTGAAGACGGTTTTCATTACTATAATCATTATGATGGTGAAGATCACGACGCCATAGACTTGTATAACTAAATGTCCGTTACTCTTACCAGTGGCGAGAGTTCACCCAAAAGAACTGCCACTGTATGCCGTTCTCTTACAAATTGAAGGAGAACGCTATGAAAGAAGAACTTATAAATCGAATCCAAATTCAAATGCTGCCATTTTTGAATAATGCGCAACTAAAAATGCTTCAATCCGTGTTGGAACACGCTTTTTACGGTGTTTCCGTTACGAACGAAGGTTCGACAGCAACCATAAGTGAAAACTCCGTTGCAGCATTTGTTGCAGCAAAGCGCATTGAGGGCTGCTCCGAGAAAACGCTGGCATACTACCAAAACACCATCCAAGCGATGATTTCTGGCATAGGCAAGGCTGCACAGCAAATTACAACCGAGGATTTGCGAGCCTATCTGACAGAATATCAAAACGAACACAAAATCAGCCGCGTAACGATAGATAATATTCGCCGCATCCTTTCCAGCTTTTTCTCTTGGCTGGAAGATGAAGACTATATTGTAAAAAGCCCTGTTCGGCGCATCCACAAAGTAAAGACGGCAAAAGTCATTAAAGAAACCTATACGGACGAAGCCTTAGAGTTGATGCGGGATAATGCCCCCAGTCTGCGCGACTTGGCAATTATTGATCTGTTGGCTTCATCCGGAATGCGTGTTGGCGAATTGGTAACGCTGAATCGGGATGATATAAACTTTGCCGAGCGAGAGTGTGTAGTTTTCGGTAAAGGCGATAAAGAGCGCTTGGTCTATTTTGATGCCCGCACAAAAATCCACTTACAAAACTACTTGGTCGGTCGTGATGATGATAATTCGGCATTGTTTGTTTCTCTGAAATCCCCACACGACCGCTTACAAATTGGTGGTGTAGAAACAATGCTACGCGAACTTGGCCGACAACTTAATCTCACAAAGGTACACCCACACAAATTTCGGCGCACCCTTGCAACCGCGGCCATAGATAAAGGTATGCCCATAGAGCAAGTCCAACAACTTTTAGGACATCAAAAAATCGACACTACCATGCATTACGCAATGGTAAAACAGCAAAATGTAAAGATTGCACATAGAAGATATATAGGGTAAGAAAGTTGGTGTATTATAAATGTGCGAAATAGAGCTATCCTCAGTAATAACGGACATTGCTGCCGGACCATTTGGCTCAAATTTAAAGGTTGAATGTTTCGTCCCTTCCGGATTTCCTATAGTCGATGGCGCAAACCTAAAGAGTTACAAAGTGACCGATAATATTACGAAGTTTGTAACAGAGGAAAAGGCACGTTCACTTGGGCGTTCGATTGCAAAGCGTGGAGATGTAATAGTTACTATTAGCGGAACACTGGGACAGATTTCATATATTCCGAACGATTCAAAATATACAGAGTATCTATGTTCACAACGGCAATTCCGAGTGTCGTTTGATGAAAGTAAGGTTTATGTCCCTTATTTAGTGTTTTATTTTCACACATACGAGGGTCAAAACAAAATTTTGTCGTTCGCAAATCAAACGGGCGTTCCAGCTTTATCTCAACCATTGAAAAATTTCAAAAAAATACATTTACAGCTCCCACCTTTTGAACAGCAGAAAAAAATTGCAAGTGTAATAGAAGCCTTTAATCGTAAAATCGAATGTAATCAGAATACAAACGATAATTTAGCGGCTTAGAGCTGAACGGCAGAAACATCAATCTCGCCGGACATGAGTTTCGGGAGAAGCGCAGCCCTTAGAGTTGCGAGCTTATTGTTTTCATTCTGCTTTGAAACAATAGCGGCAGCCATAGGTGCAATTAGGGTGTTGAAACGATCCAGCGTTCCATTGTCAGGCAAGTGCAGTTCCAATGCCTTCACGCGCTCTTTGGGCAATTCCGTCTGACCAGTGCTTCCGGTATGAAGGGATTCAATTTCCCTTTCATGAAGAACTCCCCACAGCCCAATATAGAAAATCAGATTTTCTTTTGCCGGTCTGACAACCGTTACATGGGAATCAACTGTGATATTTTGGGGCTGGAACCAAACCTGTGCTGCGCGTCCCAATGTTCCGTCTCCCGTTGAGTTAATCAATAAATCGCCAAAGCGAAGCCATTTCTCGTTGATTACTTTTGGGGTGTGAGTTCGTGCCTGAGAAAGATCAATCATGTGGTTACGAATGCACTTCTGATTGATCACTATCTGATCAGAGTTATCGGAGTATTTGGGCGCAATTCCGCGGCTTATAAGCGATGTAATCTTCTCCAAGTTGACAGTTTCCCATTCTTTCGGTTCAATGCCATCGAAAGGGCTGTACTCTACAAACCATGACTTGAAAATCGTTACAGCTTGCTGCATTAAATTATCGTTTATCTTTATTCTCTATTTAGGATGTGATTTCATGGAAAAGAAAGTAACATCGGTAGAATCCTATATTTCTAACATAATGAAATTAAAAAGAGAGAAGGAAAAGTTCGGATTAAATGATCATCAATGGTATTTTCGTGGGCAAAAGGACTCATCATGGCTTATTGTTCCCAATGCATTCCGGGGCGACTGTCTCCAAAGCGAAGGGCGCATCATTCAAAATGCCATTCGGCAGAATCCCTTTGAGTTTAAGGGCTTAACAGAATTTGAAGAATTAACAAAGTTGCAGCATTATGGCTTGGGAACCCGCCTATTGGATGTAACCTTAAACCCTTTGGTTGCGCTCTACTTTGCAACGGAACCCGCCACATCTTATAGAGAAGGCAAAAATGGGCAATTCAGCAAAATTGATCAAGATGGCGCGGTCTACTTTAACTACGCACCCTGGCATTCTGTTACGGAGTTGGGGGTTAAAATTGCAATGGAAATTCCCTTTTTGGAATTTGCAGAGGGGTACTCTTTAAGGGACTTTTTTGAGCATTTAAAAAACATGAAAACAATTTCGGATGCTGACATTTCTTTTTTGAGTAAAGATCGATATAAGCCGCTCATCGAGTACATGCAAAAAAGTTTCTTTATTATTTCTACACATAGTAACGATCGATTGACCATGCAAAGTGGAGCTTTTATTTTGCCAACAGCCATCAATGTTATATCTGACGGCAAGGGGGTTGAATGCAGTATTTTAACGAAGGCTGATCGAGATTTGAATTCGGAGTTTGATGAAGAGTTATATTTGATTCCTGAACAATACAAAGAATCCATACGCGAGGAACTCGATTTTTTTAATATTAATGAAGCCACTCTTTTCCCCGAATTAGAGCATCAAATGGGGTACATACAAAAGAGGGGGCGTAATTTAGTTGGAGCTGTCCCGCAGTTTAAGCCGTATCTCCCTTTCCAACCGGTAACGATTGAAAAAGACTACAATGATGCCATTCCGAATATTGAGAAGATTATTAACCAAATAGCTCCAAATATTCCAACAGAAAACAAGACCGACTTGTTAATGCGATTACGCGAAATCGCATCACATGTTGACTGGAAAACTAAAGAGCAAGCTCGAAGCCAAATAAGACTCACTCTAACAAAGCAGTTGCAATCGGGCTACCCGGCAATTCAGAGCAAGGCTATCGCACAAGAGATTTTGGATTTGATGTTAGCTCCAACAGAGCAGTATGTCTTAGAAGAGGATTAAATATGTTGTTTTCTGAATCAACGTTTGAGGATGCCATCATTGAACTATTTGAAAATATGGGCTACACCCATATCTATGCCCCGGATATGGACAGGGACTATGCCAGCCCCCTGCTGGACGACGAACTGTGCAACAGCTTGGCGCGGTTGAACAAAGCCCTGCCATCGGATGCCATAGAAGAAGCTATCTCCAAACTTAAAAACTTCGACAGCGGCAGCCTTGTGCAGAAAAACATGGTCTTTATGGACTATCTGCAAAACGGTATTACGGTAAAGTTTTTTGAAAAGGGCGAAGAACTCTCCGCGATTGTCCGTTTGGTGGACTTTCAGAATGTGCAGAACAACTCCTTTTGTGTGGTGAATCAGTTTACCTTTTTAGAGAGCGGCAACAACCGCCGCCCGGACATTATTCTGTTTATCAACGGTCTTCCGCTGGTTTTGATGGAATTGAAAAGCCCCTCCAAGGACGAAGTGGGCGCAGAGAACGCCTACAATCAGATCCGCAACTATATGCAGGATATTCCGTCCCTGTTCTACTACAACGCCATCTGCGTAATCAGCGACCTTTCCACCAACAAGGCCGGAACGATCACCTCCGGACTTGACCGCTTTATGGAGTGGAAAAGTAAGGATGGGCAATATGAGGACAACGCGGCTGTCCAGTTTGATACCTTCTATGAGGGAATGTTCCAGAAATCCCGGCTGCTGGATATTCTGAAAAACTTTATTCTGTTCTCCGGCGACGCGCAAAAGCCTATAAAGATTCTGGCGGGATATCATCAGTATTTCGCTGTGCGCAAGGCTGTTGAACGCGCGATTGTAGCCACCCGCACGGACGGCAAAGGTGGCGTATTTTGGCACACGCAGGGCAGCGGGAAGTCGCTGTCCATGGTGTTCTATGCACATCTACTGCAAGACGCCTTGGACAGCCCTACTATTGTGGTTATGACCGACCGCATCGACCTTGACGATCAGCTGTTCACCCAATTCTGCAAGTGCGCGCCGTTCCTGCGACAGACACCTGTGCAGGCAGAAAGCAAGGAAAACCTAAAACAGCTACTGGAAAATCGCGCGGCAAACGGAATTATCTTTACCACGATGTTCAAGTTTGAGCGCGGCGAGCGTCCGCTGTCCGAGCGCCGGAACATTGTAGTCATGACTGACGAAGCCCATCGCGGGCAATATGGCTTTGATGAAAAGATTGTCTTGACTGAAAATGAGCACGGCGAAAAAGAAGCCCACACAGTCGTAGGCAATGCGCGTGTTATCCATGACGCCCTGCCCAATGCAACTTTTATTGGCTTTACAGGCACGCCGATTTCCGCCAAAGACCGCAATACTCGCGAGGTATTTGGCGATTATATCGACATCTACGATATGACCCAAGCGGTCGAGGACGGCGCTACCCGTCCCGTATATTACGAGAGCCGCGTTGTCCACTTGAAGCTGGATCAAAACACGCTGGCGCTGATCGACTCCACTTATGATATTTTGGAGCAGCAGGCAGACACCAACACCATTGAGAAAAGCAAAAAAATGCTGGGGCAGATGGAGAGTGTGCTGGGGGCAGACTCGACCATTCAGTCCTTGTGTGAAGATATTGTTGCCCATTACGAAAAATACCGTGCCAATCTGCTGACAGGTAAGGCAATGATTGTTGCCTATTCCCGCCCCATCGCCATGAAAATCTACCGCAAGATTTTGGAATTGCGCCCATCGTGGAAAGAAAAGATTGACGTTGTTATGACGGGCGGCAACAATGACCCGGAGGATTGGAAAGAGGTTATTGGCACAAAAGCCCACAAGGAAGAACTGGCCCGCAAGTTCAAAGACAACAACGACCCGATGAAAATTGCCATCGTGGTAGATATGTGGCTGACCGGGTTTGATGTGCCGTCTTTGGCCACCATGTATGTGTACAAGCCCATGCATGGCTACAATCTGATGCAGGCTATCGCCCGCGTAAACCGCGTTTTCAAGGATAAAGAGGGCGGCTTGATTGTCGACTATGTGGGCATTGCTGCAGCGCTGAAAGCGGCCATGAAAGAGTACACAAAGCGTGACCAATCTCGCTATGGTGATATGAATATTGCCAAGGTTGCTTACCCGAAGTTCCGCGAAAAATTACAGGTCTGCAAGGACTTGCTGCATGGCTACGATTTCAGCGGTTTTATCGGCGGCACACCATTGACGATGGCAAAGCTGGTTACAGGCGGCGTGAACTTTGTTTTGGATGCAAAGCATCCGGAGCGCAAGGATTTGTTCTTGAAAGAGGCGCTGCTGTTAAAACAGGCGCACTCCCTGTGCTCCAGCATGACCAACGAACAGGAACGCCACGAAGCAGCTTATATGGAGGCCGTGCGCTCTACGGTAATAAAGGTTACATACGGCGGTAACGGTGGCAAGACGCTTTCTCTGAAAGAAATCAATGCGCAAATTAACGAGCTATTGAAAGCCAGCATCCAAAGCGAGGGCGTTATCAGCCTGTTTGACAGCAAATCTGCCGGCGAAAACATCAGCCTGTTTGACCCGGCCGTCTTGGAAGAAATCTCGAAGATGAAAGAGAAGAATATCGCAGTCGAGATTTTGAAAAAGTTGATGGCAGAGCAGGTATCCGTGTACAAGCGAACCAATGTTGTACAATCCCAGAAATTCTCCGAAAAAATCACGCAGTTGATGAACGCCTACTACAACGGTTTGATTGACAATGACAAAGTTATTAAAGAACTTTTGAAAACAGCCGAGGAGATTACCAACCTGTACAAGAACGGTGAAAAGCTGGGCTTAACGCAGGAAGAATTGGCTTTCTACGATGCGCTGACGAAGCCGGAGCATATCAAGGATTTTTACGAGAACGACCAACTGATTGCCTTGACCCATGAGCTAACCGATATGCTACGGAAGAACCGCACGATTGACTGGCAGAAAAAAGAAACCGCCCGTGCCAGTATGCGTAAGATGGTGAAGCGGCTCCTGAAAAAGTATAAGTATCCCCCGGAGGATTATGATACGGCAATCAGTACGGTTATCAGTCAGTGTGAGATGTGGACGGATCATGTGATGGATGCGTAAATAAGAGAGGATTCTCGAATGAAAACAGATGATTGAGGATTTGCAGACCAAGTATCCATATTGTAGCGAACCATTGATTCTGCGCAATGGAAAATACGGTCAGTTTTTGGAATGCAGTGCATACCCAAATGCTATTTTACACGAAAGGCTGAATAACCGATCTGTCGGCTACACAAGCGGATTTCGCTTTTATAATCTGCATCCATTGATGATCCACCAGATCTATGCAGAACTTCAGCCGAAGTTCATGCAGAAAGTCAAGGCGGTTGATAAGTATGAGCAGATGCCGGAGTAGACCATTCGGGAGGATTCTAACCTGCTGATGCATTATGATATTAGCCTTGGAAGAGCGTAAAAGGAGCGTTACCTATGGGGAAGAATGAATCATCAGAGATCAAGAGAACACAAATTCATGAAGCAGTAAAATTGCGATTGTGGGGAATGTCAGCAGGTAGATGCGAAATTTGCAATAAACTGCTGTATTTGGATTCGCGTTATGGCGATGATGCAAATTTTTCTGAAAAGGCCCATATTCACGCGGTTGGCAAAACAGGGCCAAGACATGTTGATGATATGACGCAGGATGAAATAAACAATATAGATAATTTAATGCTTCTTTGCGCCGAGCATCATCACCTGATAGATACTAAGCCTGAAAACTATCCGTCAGACTTTTTGATTGCACAGAAAAAGAATCACGAAGATCGGATTCGAAGGTTGACGGAAATTCAAGATTCGGATTCTTGTAAAATGGTGACCTTCTTCTCAAATATAGATAATGTTGATGTGTTTAACACAGTATCTGTCCTTAGAAGAGCTACTGTAAAATGTGGCCTTTATCCGAAACAGGATGATCCAATAGAATTACATAACGGGTCAGTTACAAAGTACATACCATCAAAGGACATTATACAATTGCAAGCATCTGAACTGGAAAATCAGGTCAAGCAGTATTTTGGTAGTATTGTAAAGAAGGAAGATGTTGTTGCGTTATTTGCGCTTGCTCCGCAACCACTTCTATTCAAATTGGGTTATTTACTTTGTGACCAATTAAATGTTCGTGTCTTTCAGTGCCACCGCGAGGGAGATAAATGGGCATGGCCAGAGGATCAGTCAACAGTAGATTTTCAAATCCATCAGTCGAGGGCCGAATCCGAAACTATGGTGGCATTAGTTATTGATTTGAGTGCTGAAATTGTTGATCAGAGAATTGAAAATACATTGGGCCCTAAATGCTCTATTTACCATCTGACTATTCCAGAACCAAATCGCGCGTTTGTCAAGAATCTCCAGATTCAAGATAGCTTTGTCCACACTTTTCGACTGGCAATGGAAAGAATAAAGAATGATAATCCTAAGGCAAAGGAAATCTGCTTGTTTCCAGCTATGCCAGCATCGCTTGCAGTTCGTGCGGGTATGGATATCATGCCCAAGGTGGATTTTCCAGTAAAAATCTATGATCAACTTTCACAGAAAAACAGTTTTGAAGAAACTATAACGATTGGAGGGTAAATGATGTATACCAAAGAAGCGTATAATAGCCTGCTTAAATCGACAGTTCAGAACATTGATATTAGTGATGAGATGTTTGAGGCAGCAGAAAAGACCTATAAAGATCTTGGGAAATGGATAGATCAGGAGACTCCTGATTATGAGATTAGTATTTATCCGCAAGGTTCGTTTGCCCTCGGAACTGTGGTTCGGCCAATTACAAATGCAGATGATTACGATTTGGATATTGTCTGTCAATTCAAGAGTCAGTATGGTTTGACGGCAAAGGAACTTAAGGTTTATGTGGTTAAACCACTGCTTGTCCGTTACAAAAAGACGAGTAGAGAAATTGAAGAAAAAAAGAGATGCTGGCATGTTGAGTACGATGATGTTCCAAACTTCCATATTGATGTTATTCCAGCTCATACTTATGGAAATGTAATCCGAATAACTGATCATAATGAAGACGATGACACGTATGATTATTTGGGAAGCAATCCGGCAGGCTATGTGAAATGGTTTTTCGATGCTTGTGCAAAGCAACGCAACAGATTATATGAGCAATATATCAAGGAACATCGTACAGTTGTTGCGCAGGCTGATGTCGAAGATGTAAAGCGTAGAAAGGTAAAAACGCCATTACAGCGCGTTGTACAGATTCTCAAACGGCATCGAGACATCAAGTTTGCAGATGACAATAGCGGTAATAAGCCCATATCAATTATAATCACAACAATAGCGGGAAGGTTGTATGAAGAAGAGGATAATATTTACGATGCTCTTTTCAATATCCTTTCTAAAGCTCCTTCTTGGATTATGGATAACCGCAAAGACCAGCAATTTTACATAGAAAACCCAAGTTATAAAGGTGAAAACTTTGCTGACAAGTGGAATACGCATCCGGAACGTGCTACTGCATTTTTACAATGGTTATATGCTGCGAGGAAAGACCTGGTCGATGGAAGCCTTTTGCAATATAACAGAATTGAAATGGGAAATCATCTAAAAGAATGCTTTGGTAGCGAGACCGGAAAAGCTGTTTTTAACAGTGAAGCAGAGACGGTGAGATCAGCTATTGCAGCGGAAACCTTGAAAGTAGACACATCGACAGGGAATATATCAAAAAATGGCACAGTTTCAGTTCCACCAGCACATCACTTTGGCGCGTAAATATTTGAAACCTAAGCCTATTTCGTTGGTGAATCAGCAAATACAGATGCAGTATTTGTACAATAGGCTACTGGTAGCAAACTATATTGAGAATTCCATGCTTGTATGTATTTTAGATATACAGCCGTCCTCCGAGTCTCAAGTGTATCGAATTAAAATCACTTATAAGTTGAGTGATGGAGCACCAAAGGCATGGCTGATTTCGCCACCATTACAAAAATATGAGGGGGAATATCCACATCATAAGTACGGCAAGGATGATAGCGGAAATTACCAACTGTGTGTTTATTACCCCAAATATAAAGAATGGAATCAGCAAATGTATATTGCAGATTCGTTTGTGCCATGGGTCTGTACATGGCTGAGTACTTATGAATACTGGCTTGTGACAGGAAAGTGGCACTACGATGAAATGTTTACAGGTCGAAATCAAATTAAGGAATGGAAGAAAGAGAAATGATAACTGTTGGCGACTTCGTTTTTGACACAACAGAAAAGGTAAATGTGTAGTTTTTGGTGAAGATCGAATCAAGGAGCTATATTTCTTATAAGGTCTTTAAGCTGCGCCTTGCGGCCTGCATTGCGCGGATTGGAATTACTGATTTGTTTTTTCGATAATCAGCAGTGGGTCAAAGAAAGGAACATCCATTTCCCGAAGAATGCCTTTCAGACCGGCTCGGCTGGTGGGGAGGCATCTTTCTTTCAAAAATTCCTCGAAATCTGCCCAAGACGGATTTTCTACAACGCCAAAGGCTCGTAGCGGAATGCGGTCAGTATGGGCTTTGCTGTATTTTCAAATAGTGCCAAATCAAATTTTAGAGTTCAAATATTCCACAAGTTCCCAAACCGTTGTCAGCGGGTTGCTCTGCCGTGAAATCGGCTCAATGCCTTGGCTCCGAATCTGTTCGGTACGAGCTTTCGCTCTCTGAATTGCAGCGGCCTGCAAAGGCTTCAAAACGTCAAAGCAATCCTTGTTCTTCTCATAATCGGGGATTCTGTTTGGCTGTTTCAGCAAGCGAATCAATGCCTGGCAATCTTCGACTTCTGCCTGCTGATTTATAAAGTGTAACAAGAGCCATAGCTCGAAGGATGGATTGGAGTAGGCCAGATGGTAGCCCTCCTTTTGGGCGGATTGTTTGGCGCGTAGAAGAACCTCGTTGGAATTATCGTCACGGTCAAATACGCACCAGATGGAATCGCCATCTTCCGGATAATACGGATTATTGCCCATCGTTGCCTTGGCCTTCTGCACAAGCCTGTCAGCGGACTTATACTGCGAAGAAATCGGGATAATGTCAATATTGCATCCTCGGCTGCGGAAACGCTTGAAATAGCGAATCTCGGTTTCACTGCCCTCGCAGATGAGATACACCACCGGATTGCGCTTTCTGGTGTGAGCAGACTTGCGGCTGAGCTCTTTTATTCTGCCCATGCTGCATTCTCTCCAATGAACGGAATCGCGCCGTAGCGGCCTTGCAGATACCCTTTGGAGATGTTCTCACCTTTCCGGGGAGAAAACTCAGTCAGAGCGTAAATATCAGTCTGCATGGTCTTTTCATCTTTCTCTGCAAACCAGATTTGATCACGCCGAAGCAAAGTTAGGTCGAGAAGCCCGGTGTCGTGGGTCGTGAAGATGAGTTGTGTATGGTTTGTATTGATGGCGGCATCCTGCATCATTTCGATCAAGTGCCGGGTCAGGAGTGGGTGCATACTGGATTCAATCTCGTCTACCACCAGAACAGCCCCAGATTCCAGAGCAGCGAGCCACATACCGATACGAGAAAAAAATCGCTGTGTTCCAACGGATTCCTGCCCCAACGGAAGCCAGAAGTCCTTGGATGTGCCATCTTCAGTGTCGAGAGTGTGTAGGGCAGAAATGATAGGTTCTTCCTTGGAACCAGTGATGCGGATGTCTTTGATGCCTAGATCGGCATACAGCATTTCATGCAGGATATGGCTCTTTTCGGAGCCGCCTTGCCGGATGGCAGACAGAGCGGCATCCAGCCGCATTTCTGTTCCCATGAAACCTGTCAGCTTTTCAAAGAACCACAGATACGCTTTTTCGGTTTGCGGACAGTTCCACTCGTTCGAGCTGGACAGATACAGACGATTTTCGGCAGTTCGTCCAGCAAGCGTGAACTGCTCTTGAATGTTCTCGCGGAACTGATAGTCATTGTTTTCTCTGGAAAAAATCAGTGCTTCCCGGCCATTAGGCCAGTGATAGAGATATTCGGTCAAGATTCTGGACTTGTCAAACGAGAACCCATAGGCATACTTGATGCCGCCATAGAAATAGATAGCTTCAAAGCTGGTCGGCTGTGTAGGTTGGTCTGTGAAAGCAAACGGTTCCTGCGGAAGCAGTTCGCCCTTCAGCAGCTTGGCATATCGGCCACAGACCATTTCCCGCATGAGCAGGAGTGCATGGAGGACATTGCTCTTTCCCGCTGCATTTGCGCCGTACAGTGCCAGCACTGGAACAAGCTGTTTCTTCTCATCCGGTGAAATCAGGCAGTCGACCAGACTTTTATCTGTAGATGCTTTTAAGCTGATGATGGCTGTATCCTTGATGGAACGGTGGTTGGTGACTGAAAATTGAAGCAGCATCGCAATTCCTCCCAGATGATTTTCTGAATCCAGTGTACTCTATTCTAGGCGGAAAGTCAAATCTTAATTTCAATATTTGCAGATTTTTTTCAAAAATCGAGAATAAAATTTAAAATATCAACTTTTTATACTGTTCTAGTATTATTAGAGTTTATTCTGCATACACAATCTCCCTCACCACCACTTCCTCCGCCCATTCCAGTTTAAGAACATTCTTGAATTCCGTCCGACAAAAACGCATTTTCTAGTTCGAAAGACGGTTATTAACTATTTTGACGTTCGATAGCTACATTATATCCACCGCATTTTCATTTTAACTGATTTCCCTTGGGTGTATGGTTCAGCGTTTCTTGTGGCTCAAATTTGCTTAAATCAATTGTTTCTATAGTTTCCTCCCTACACAGCGGTATTATGGATCACCTGCACCCATTGGTGATCCCCAGCCATACGCCCATTGGTCTTTTCAATAATTAGCAGTGGGTCAAAAAAAGGAACATCCATCTCCCGGAGAATGCCTTTCAGACCGGCTCGGCTGGCGGGCAGGCATCTTTCTTTCAAAAATTCTTCAAAATCTGCCCAGGACGGATTTTCTACAACGCCAAACGCCCGCAAAGGGATTCGGTCGGTGTAGTTCTTCATGCGGACAACTTCGTGCTTGAAATCAATGTCAATGGCCGTACATAGCTGCTGACCATTCATAAAGTTCATCCGCATGGTGAAATCCGGGTCCTTGCTGAAATGTTCGGCATTATAGATATACTTGTATATGGTCTGGCGCGACACGCCGAACTGTTTTGCAATCTCGGTGTTGCCGATGCCTTTTCTATGCAGTTCCAAAACCTCTACGGTCTGGTCGGGGGTAAGCTGCGCCTTGCGACCCGCATTGCGCGGATTTGGATTATTGATTTTCAGCATCTTTGCAAGTTCTCGCAGTTCATCCAAATCAGATGTGCCAAAAATCTCTTTTATTTGCTGTTGGTAATCGCTCGGCATCCAGTATCCCTCCCAAGCCGTTTTCTACTATTACTATATCGTGATTTCGGGGAGATGTCAACAAATTAAAATATTTACACACAAGATGCGGCAGTTCTATCTCAGCTATCCAATTTTCCAGACAGTGTCTGGAAAATTGAATTGGTCGCACTACTGCAAGCTGCTGTCCATCTCCGATAAGGAAAAGCGCAGCTTCTATGAAAAGGAAGCAGTCAACGCCGGATGGTCTGTCCGTGAGATGAAGCGGCAGATTGATAGTTCGCTGTTTGAGCGTCTACTCCTGTCCCGCAGTGATGCCAACAAGGAGCAGGTTTTGGCGCTGGCCGAAAAGGGTGTGGACTACACCAAGCCGGAGGACATCATCAAAGACCCGTATGTGTTTGAATTTTTAGGTCTGCCGGAGGAGAAGCCGTTCCTTGAAAGCGACTTGGAAGCGGCACTGGTGCGGTAAATCGAAGATTTCCTGCTGGAACTTGGTCGGGGCTTTATGTTTGTCGGCACGCAGCAGCGGGTCACTGTGAATAACACCCACTACTATGTGGACATGGTGTTCTACAACAAGATTTTGCACGCCTATGTGCTGATCGAGTTGAAAACCACCAAACTCACGCCCGAAGCTGCCGGGCAGATCAATATGTATCTGAACTACTATGCCGCAGAGGTCAACGACCCGGAAGACAATCCGCCCATCGGCATCATCCTCTGCACCGATAAGGACAGTGTAGCGGCTGAATATGTGCAGACACGAAATTACAAGGGCTTCCTTGCGGACAACCTGATGAATTTAGAAAAATTACCGAAAACCTCTTGACGAAGTCCAGCCCGAGGTTTGTTGATAGCAAAAAGCAACTGACGATTAAAGTTGGTCGTTCTTTCAGCTTTTAATTAGCTCGGAATAAAAAGTTTTTGACTCCCGTTTAGAATTTCTCGCATAGCATTGTCAATCTGAGCGATATATACTGTATGAATTGCAATCGTATTCAAAGAATCGAGAAGTGTGCGCATATCGTCCCTTGTAAATTCACAATCTGGCATTTCCGCACTCATTTAACACCAAGCACAAAGCCTGAAGTTTTTCATCCTTTGGTAGTTTATCTTGATTTGAGAGCCACGGACGTCCTGCTTCAACTCCACCAGAAGCAATATCTTGCATAGAAGATTATGTGGTTGAACTGCGACAATCTACGCATATGAAAATTGGACATTCCATAAATATAAAACTTACGCTGATGAAGGGTGATAAGGTTGTCGAGGGAATCAAAAAACTGTCCAATAGCTTTCTGTTCGTCAAATGTCGGCGCAAGACAGACTTCCCCCTCAAGAGCATCCGTATCGCTAATTAAAAGGGTGTTTTTAGCACCTTTATTAACGAGCGGACGGAGATAATTATTCAAACGGGCATCTTGCTCAAAATACATTTGAATAAAGTCAGCGTTTGCATTTTCTCTCGTGTGGTAAACGCCATAAAGTACCGATACTATGCCGGGTTTTCCTTTATTTGCTTTAATGATTCCATACGGGTTTGCCTTTAGTGGTGATTTTGTATAAACCACATCGCCTGTATGAACAACGCCATAATTGGACACTGATGCTCCAGCGAAAGAGCGACCTTGAAATTCAATTTGATTAACGACACCAAAATCACCCGACACCGATAGTACATCTTTTTTTGTGTACAGGTTATCAGTGTTCTTTTCGGCGGAAACAGTAAGGTAATCTTCTAACTTCCGCTGTTCCCAAGCGT
>ENA-OOXP01001022-OOXP01001022.1-human-gut-metagenome-genome-assembly--contig:-NODE-1022-length-19158-cov-1.644244_pt1 | contig 19158 bp, 29 predicted proteins | sample MGYA00241591_ERZ501351 | MGnify/ENA primary metagenome ERZ501351 (study PRJEB25962, sample SAMEA1968361) | human gut metagenome | biome: human gut; feature: human-associated habitat; material: faeces...
TGGAGTGGCTTTTTGTTTTAGTTGTTGAGTTCGTAGTATTTGATGTCGATTTTCGGAAGTGACACATTGTTGCCCATTACGGTTTCATATGTATAGTCGCCGTCACAAGTTCCCCAGAATGTGATTACATCATCTTCAAGGAGTTTGTCCGCACCGTCAGGAATTTCTACAGTTGCGTAGATTGTATCAGTCCACAATGGTTCATCAAGATACTCATTTTCTTCTTTGGTTATATTGATTCTCAGGTCAACCGAATCGCCCCAGCCTTCCTGAACCTGAATAATCTGACCTTCAAACTTGTAGTCATTACCTTTGTACTTGTCAGGGTTTCTTGAAAGAGTTTTAAAGTCGACTGTTTTGCAACCGTCTTTAAATTCTTTTTCAACCTTCTTCGGGTCTTTAGTAGGCTTTTCTGTTGCAACTTCTTTTGTGGTCGGTGCTTCTGTCGCTTTTTCAGTTGCTTTTTCTGAACTCTGATTTGCAACAGTAGTTTCCTGCTTTGATTTGTTTGAACCGCTGTTACCGTTAATTGCACCGTTTACACCGCCAACAATCATAATAGCAACAACGATAATAACCCAAAAATACCAACGCTTGTAAATTTTCTTCTTTGCATTTGCAGGATTTACGGTTGCCGAGGTTGAATCGTTTCCGCCAAATCCTGCACCGCACTTGTCGCAAAATTTTGCATCGTCCTTTAATTCGTTTCCGCAATGTGGACATTTCATAAACATACACTCTCCTTAATAAATTTGTTAGTGTATGTTACATTTTATCACTATATATTAACATTGTCAAGAATTTTGTAGATACAGCGAAAATTATGTACAAATTTACAGATTAGCGAAGAAGTTTTGAAATTCTGCAAGAACGGTGTTCATATCTTCGTCTGAATAGTGCTTTACATTTCTTGACCGCCATTTGTTGCGGATTTTATGCTGTGACGAAGTAAAGTTTTTCAAGACCTCTTTGTCGGTTTCAAGGCGAATTTGAACCGTTCTTGCAAGCGGTGTTTCGGGTCCTAAGCCTTGCAGAAGTGAGCAGAACTCATTCCAACTCATTTTTGCAAAATCCTTTGAATAAATGCTGACCCCGTACTCCGAGCGAAAGCTCGACACGATTAAATCAAAGTCATCAATCAGGTCGTAGCCGGGGTCTGAGCTTCCCCCTCGTCAGTCAAATCGCCTGTTGCAATTTTGGCAGATTCGCTGATAAGGGCGTTGAAATCGTGCATATTCAGCTGTAGCTTTTCAATCTTTTCCCTTTCGGATTCATCAAAAAGAAGATGATACATTTCGATAACATCTTTACTTTTACCGTTGCCGTCCTCAAAAAGTGCCGCAACTTTGAGCATTGAAACTGCGTCATTGTTGATTGCAAGGTCAACATTTTTAACTCTGACGCTCGGCTTTTCCTCAAAATTAAGTTTGTCTGTAATATCAATTAACTTTGACATAATCGTTCATTCCTTTCATTTTTTAAGCGGCTGCTGTATATACCGGCTTGCCGTTTGACATAACTTCAAATTCAAGCGGAGCAACACCCGTGCTTGCGCCTGCACCGTTTGATGTAACGGATACAACTGCATTTTTAAAGAGGACGGTTGAGCCGTCGGGGAAGGTCCACATAAACGAAACTTCTGTCTTTCTGCCGTTTTCAAATGCAAGGGCGGCAATCTGGTCATTGCCTGCGTCACCGATTGTACGCTTGCCCTTTACTGAAATTGTGATTGACTTTGCTGTCATAAGCCTTGACTTCCAGCCCTCGTTTTCAAAGGCTGTCCATTCCTCGACACCGTTGTCAAATGCAACAGAAAATTCTTCGCAGTTAGCAATATTTGTCGTGGCGGATTCTGTTCCTGCCTTGCCAACCGCAAACTGATTTTCATAGCACGGGAATACTCCCGATTCAACTTTTGCCATAAAATTACTTCCTTTCGTAATAAAATTTAACTTCAATGACCTGCTCATACACACCCTTGTCGTCTGTTCCCACATCAACGGGTTCTTCCGTGAGCAGTTCGATTATATAGATTTTGTGTTCCTTAATTTCAACATTTTTAATGTCGTAAAGCGTTTCGTAAAGTCTGCGTGCAAACTCCTCGGTTTCTCTTGCGTTGTCGGTGTAATGGATAAGCAAAGACACGCTTATTGTATCGTAGGTGCTTTCACCGCCGATTGCCCTTGTGGGTGTTCCCGACTGCTTTAATGAATACACACCGATTGACCTGTCCTGCTTATTGTCAAGCTTGCCGATGTAATAATGCTCGGCTGAGGTAACGCTTTTGAGCCAATCTCTGATGTCCGATAAGTAAATCAAAGTCCTGTATTTCTCCTATATATTTTAGTGAATGTTTGACTGCAAAAATTCTGCCGTGTACCGCCCTCAAGCCACGGAGCGAACCATTTACCGCCTGCGGCAATGTTTTCCTCACGGCTGAAATTATACTCGGGGTGGAAGTACAAACGCCTTGCATACGGAGTACTTGACACGATTTTAACCGTGCCGTTCCAACTCTGCGCACAATCTTCAAAGGTGTTTTCGTTCTGAAGATTGCCCGTATCAAACGGCATTACCTGCGTGTTTTTCACCTGTTTAAGAAGTGCGTCACCTGTCTGTTCAAGAGCCTGTTGCTTTGCCTTGTCAAGCTGTTTTACAACAGGCATATTGAGTTTGATTTTTGATGATACCGAAAATCCCACTAAATCACATCCAATTCCGTAAAATTAACTGTGCCGTCGGGGTTGCGGTGTTTTGTACCATGTACGATGTTTCGTTTTACGCCGTCAAGGATTACAAAGCCACCGCTTAAAGTGGGGCTGTCGGGAGCAATGTCGCCGTCAAAAAGCAAGACAGCCGACACCTGAACAATTTTCTGCTCTTTGGTATAGACCGTCTTTGCCTTTGACTGCACATTGCATACAGCATTGCCTCCGCACAATATATTTGACGGATAAAGATTTTCGGAAGGATACAGGTTTTTGCACTCAAATGCGATAACAGGAGAGCCGTCCTCGGTTATTCCCTCACCGTAGATTGTGACCTCGACAGGAGTTTTGCAGAACTGCTTTTTTACAAGTGACGGAAATTTCACGGTTTTCACGCACCTTTCAGATTGCAGGATAACAAAGTCCTGTTGATTTTAGCAACGCATAGAGGTCGGCAGGAATTGCCACTCCGCTGATGCACATTAAGTTCCAGCTTGCACCAAATTCCATTGATGTGCCGTTGATTGAATAGCTTTTCAGATAGGAAGAAATCATATCGGCATTTTCTTCTTCAAAAGCAGTAAGTCTGCTATGCACTCTGCCGATGATTCTCTTCTGCATTTCCGAAAGTTTTTCAAAATCAATGCGATTAAAAGTCAGAACATCAATGTGTTCGGCAGAGATAATACTGTTTTCATCTCCGCCCTGATGTTCAATGTAATCGGCATACATTACGCAACCGCCGTTGTGTCAACATCGGCATAAATGCTGTCGATTTTGCCGTCCTTGCCGTTCGGGAATACGAATGTGTCGGAAAGTGAACGGTTCTGATAGAGCCAGCCGTCACCCTCTGTGTGTGAGCCGGGAGCAAAGAAGTAAATGCTTGAAATCTTCGGAACAGTCTTGCAGGTTTCACCGCAAGCAACAAGAACATTGATTTTGTGAGCGCCTGTTGCAGGCTCAAAACCGCCGTCATCGGGGTTAAAGTTGAAGTTATCGTAGAAACGCTCATCGTCAATAACCTCGATGATAGGGCAACCGTCAATCTCGGTCACTCTTGTTTCAATGCCGATACCGCCCTCTGCAATCTGTGTAAGCTCAATCTTGCGAGTGAACTCCGTTGACTGTTCAAGGCAGTCCATAATGTGAGATGTCACATAGGCAACAAGTGTGCCTCTTGCCTTGTATCTGCGGAGCTTGCCGGCAGAGAGAATTGTTTTGAGTTTTGAATAAGCGTTCTCCTTAGTCCACTCCGATGTCTTTGTTGAAGAATGATATCCGTCTGTTGCCTGAGCCTTTGTTGCAACCTTTGAGAAGAAAAGTGCGTCTGTTTCGGGAGCAACCTGTGTCTGTTCAAACACCTTTGAAATATTCTCAACCTTTGCGGTTGCGTTAGTTTCATCAACATCTGCCTTGTCAACGAGAAACTCAATATCACGGTCGTGTTCGCAGGTGAACGGAACATCGGTCTGAACATACTTGCCCTTGTTCCAACCGCCGTTGCGATTGTGGTTCTTAAAGCCTGATGTGCTCATCTGTGTGAAGTGGAAAGTTCTTGCGCCAACCCACTTTACATTTGAAGTGATGAATGGTGATGTAAGTGTGCCCTGAACAAGAATTTCGAGCAGATCAGGGCTGAACTGCTCGGCATAGTTATTTGTGTTTGCCATGATTTTTTCAATCCTTTCTTTGGTTAAATATTAAATCTGTTCCATTTTTTGGTAGGAACATTTGCCTTTGGTTTTGTACCGTCCGATGTACCGTTGCCGTCACCGCCGATTTTCTTAACTCCTGTGCCGTTCTCGGCAGGTTTGCCCTTGAGTGCGGGGATATCGTCAAGCACCTTTTTAACAGCCTCTGTCAGCTTTTCCGCATTGACCTTGCCGTCTGTCACAGCCTTTGAAAAGTCTGCAATTTTAAGCACATAAGGAACGGTTGCAATGTCAACGCCCTGTTTTACGGCTTCGAGGGTTGCCGACTGGTTGACTTCTGCCATAAGCTTTGCGTTGTTTGCAGATTCAACTTCCGACTGCATTTTTGCAAAGTCGGGAGTGTTCTCGGCTTTCTGCTTTTTAAAAGCACCGATAGCCTCTTTCATCTCATCGGCTGACAATCCCTGCTCCTTAAAATAAGACTTCAAAACGGTGCCCTCTGTCACGCTCTGTTTGCCTGTAATAAGGCTTGCGAGCTTGTCGTAATCAAAGGCAGGAGCGTTTCCCTGCGGTGTTCCCTGCGGTGCAGGTGTCGGTTCATTGGGGGTTGGTGTTGGATTTGGTTCTGCCATTTTTTCATATCCTTTCAGTTTTTCGGGTGTCTCCCGTAATCAGTTTATAGAGTGTCTCTCTGTTTCAGTTTTGCACGGTGTCTCCCGTAGTTTAATGTCTTCGGACAATAAAAAAGCACCTTACATATTCGTAAAGTGCTTAATCTGCTTTTTCTGCTTTTTCTGTTTTAACTGCTTTGGCTCTCGGCTTTTTGGGAGCGTCAGACTTGACCTCTTCTGCAAAACCGCTGTCAATGAGTTCCTTTGCTCTCTGCTCGGAGCATTCAAAAACTTCATTCACATGTCGGGTTACATAGCCGTTCTGCCTGTCATTAAATGCTGTTGTTACTCTGATTTTCATTCTGTCACCACCTTTCTAAACCGGTCGAAATCGACGGGTTTAAATACAAAAAGCACCCTATAATCAACATTGCTGTCGATTATAAAATGCTCAATTCGTAATTTTATGCTGTTTTTGTGAATTGCATATAACAAAACCGCCCTTTTTACGGAGCGGTTAGATTATGCCACTATCTTTTAGATATTGCATTTTTTGTTTCTCTCTAAGCTTACTGTAAAGTGCTTCAGCATCTTTAGCTTCTTGTGGAGCATCTTCACGCAAAGTGACATTTAAACCATTTGTTACAAGGTACGGCTTAAACGCATTCCATAGAGATTTTTGTTCTTCAGTTTGTATCAATCTCATACTATCATCACCCTAAAAGTTTGCTGACTCTGTACTCGTTATACACTTCATCCATAGCTTTATCTTTTAAGCATTCAAAAGCATACTCACTTATATCCTCTATATTATAACCGTTATTTATCAATTTTTCAACCTTTGGAGCATAAATTTTATTAAGGTAATCGCAATATTCAAAATAATCGTTAATACCTCCGAATTTTGCTCTGTAATTTTTAGCGTCTTGCCAATGAATCAGTTCGTGAAGAATTGTACTCAATCCGTCTTGCGGACAAGCCAAGTTTTCTTGTAAGCCTGACAAATCACTTGTTGAAAAGTATGCTGAATTGACATTTAGAACATTCTGCATTGGCATATATGAAGCAATAGCATTTACTCGCATTTCTTCGGGAGTGACAATACAAATTTCAGGCTTTCCGCTTGTTTCAACCTCTCCGAGCATATCAAACGCTTTTCTCACTTGCATATCAAAATCATGAAGTTCTTTTCGTTTTAGCTTTACCTTATCTGAAATATAAACATTATCACACAATGTATTTGCCTTGTGGGTATCAATTGTAATTGTTTCGCCCTCAATTTTGCGTTCAAAAGTTTTTGATATATCTTCTTCAAAAACAGGTCTGTAATATTTCTGTTCATTGGTGTTTAGTGAGAATTGCTTTGTCTTTTCTTCAAGCGTATTCGCCCTATCGTGCCACTCATCGGCTCGGGTTTGGGCAATGCGTTTATTGTCCTCATCAAGGCTGTATTCGGCACGGCGGTCAAAGCGTTCTGCCTGTCGCTGTGCATACTGCTGTTTTTCCTCAATTCCTCGCTGACGGTCAAGCTCTTTGATTTCATCTTCAGACAACGGTGCGTCCAAATCATCAAGTTCGGGATAATATGTACTTGTGCTGTCCTTACATCTCGGATGAAACAAACCGTTCTTGATTGCGGTTGAGAGAAGCGGATAGTTTCCGTCTGACTTTTTGCCGTTTGAATACACATCGTCAATAAACACCTTGCCGATATATTTTGCACAATCGGGGCAACCGCCCTGTCTTGAGTTCACAACAACGAGGGATACTCCCCATTCGGCTCGCTTTTCGCCCTCGCCACGCAGATAGGCTCTTTTGTTGGCTGTTTTAACCGCCATATCTGCATAATCCGAGAGCGTATGCCTTGCACCGTTTTTGTATTCCACACAATTAAGACCTGCGTTGAGCATATCTTTGCAAGTTATATCAACGGCTTTTTCGTATGTAACCGCACCCGTGTTCATTGCAACCTGTGCGTTAAAAATCGCCTTGCGGTACTTGTCGTTGCTCATACGCAAAACCGCCGTTTCTGCCCTCTTTAAATCGTCTGTGGTCGATTTTATGAGTGCGTCAAGTTTACGGTCATTCATCTTAAAAAACTCGGCTGTGCTGTGTGCTGACGGCTTTTTCGGGGCTTTGAAACCGTCCTTGACAGCTTCAAGAATTTCTGCCTCCTGACTTGCATTTCCGTCAGCTTTGGCGGTGCGAATCATCTCTTCAACCTTGCTGTTAATGGTTTTGAAACGCTTGCCGAATTTCTTTGCGTTGTGCTTGCGGTACTCTTCAAGACTTTTGAGCTGTTCAGCCTGCCATTGTGTCCAGTTGTAACCCTCTTTGGTTTCTTCGGCTCTGTGACGGCTGAAATTGCGCATCATGCTGTCAATCAGTTCATCTTCGATTTTTTCAAAGGCTTCTCTGATATTGTAATCACTCATTGTTTACCTGTGTATCATTCTGTTCGGGATTGCTTTCGGTTTTTTCTGCATTATTTTCCGCATTTTCTTCATCATCTGCGTTATTGTCAGGTTCTTCTGTGTCGGTAAGGTCCACATCGTCAAGCTCCGATTTTTCTTCTTCGCCTGCAATGCCCTGTTCTTCCTTAATTCTCTGCACCTCTTCGGCTTTCCAATCCTCCGACTTGCTGTCGCCGTAAAGCTCGTCAACCGAGGTTTCAACTGACATCAAACCGCCCTGTCTTGCTTTTGACACAGTTTCAACCTGACTTTCAAAGCTCGGATTTGCATATTCGCCGAAGTTTACGGATACTTCCAAGCCCTCAACAATACCATTGCCGTTAAGTTCACCGTCTGCATTGAGTACAACTGCAACAAGGCTTTGAAGTGCGTTCTGCGTAATTTTTACAAGATTCTGCCTTGTGTAAAGGGTTGTCTTTTCCTTTTCACGCTGAGCGTCTGCATTATCAAGCTTCTTCGTATCAATGCCGAGAGTTGACGGCGATATAATGCCCTGTAAGCAGAGGTCGAGGGCAGTAATGTATGAACTCAAATAGCTTTCGTGCTGAATCTGCGGACTTTCGGTGTAAATCCTGTTGCCGTTGCCGTTTTCAGACATATCGTTGCCCACGGTGATAAATCGGTTGTCAAACGGATTTGGCGATATCGGCTGACAGGTTTCGGGATTTCTCGGAACAAGGCAATCAGGCACATACTGCTTTGTTCGGCAGGCTCTGAGTGCGTCCATCCACTGTGACCACACTTCATCAAGGCTATCGAAAGCGTCTGTTTTTATGCCGATAATGCCCGCACCTCTGCCCTTGTGGCACGATTTGCCGTAAAGGACAGGTACAGCCCACATATATGATTCGTCAAATGTAACGCCCTTTGAATCAATCCACGAAAGAGCGTCAACCGTGTGCAGGTCAATCTCTTTGCCGTTGTCATCGTACAAAGCATAGTGAATATAGCCGTAACCGTATGTTTCTTCAAAACGGTAACGGCGGTGTTTTTGCGTGTAATCGGTGTAAAACTTAACCTCTCGGATTCTGCCACGCACATATGTAAAGTCGATGTTTTCGGCAGGATACCATTCAACAATCGGAACATCTGATACAGCCGTGTCAAAGCTGACCTTAAAAGCACCGTCACCGACAACACATAGGTCACGGAGCATTTGCTTAACCGTGTCTGACAATTTGTTCTGCTTTTCAATATCTTCCCAACGCTCAGCATAAGCGGTTGAATTTTTACTTGTAACATCTGTGCCGTTGTAGTCGGCAATTACGATATTCACAAGCGTTTCGCAGATGAGTGCCGGCAAGCCCGTGTGTATTTTACGGATTTCAAGCCCCTTTGTGCTTTTTGCCGCCCAAAACATAGTTTTGTTTGTATCAATCTGCCTGTACAGCTCCGCAAGCTGTCTGCTGTTGCCCCAATACCAAATGCGATTGATAAAGCACTCGGTCAAATGATTACTTGTTTCGGTAACGGTAATTGTTTTGTCGCTTGCAGGAGTAATCTGCAAAAAGTTTTTAATTCCCGATCTGATAGATTCAGCCATTCTGTTAATCAGCCCCATTTATTTCACTTCCAATAATATTTTTAAACGGCAGCCACGCATATTGACCGCTGTTAATGCAATGGTCGTGACCGTCCTCAGGTGTGTTGTCTTTATCCTCTCGCCAGCTGTAAATTTCAAACTCGGCAATCGTGTTTTTACAATGTTCAAGCACAAAATAACAGTCGGTGGCAAGCCAGCCGAGTACAAGATTGATTCGGTCGATAATCTTCGTTTTCTTCCATGCATTTGCAAAGTCATAGACACAGCCGTGCTGTCGCTTATACTTTTGAAATTCGGTAATAGTCGCTTGGTCGGCGCTGTCAATAAAAGCCGTGCGTGCAAAGCCCCATTCATCACGGTTGCGGTCAAGAAAATCAATAAAATTCTTCACCGTGTCACTCGGGGCAATAGGCGTTTGCATTTCAGCGTTGTTATAAACTCTTTCATCAAGCTGAACACACTTGCCGTGATTGGTAATGCCGTAAAATGTCATTGCGATAGTGTCAGGCGACTTCTGCGAATAGGCGGTATCAAGACCTGCGGTGAACTGAACAAAGTGTTCCGACTTGCGGTTACAGTTCAAAAACTTTCCTGCCCACTCTTTTGATTTGATATGTCTTGCCCTCTCAAAATTCGGGAACACAAGACCTGTTGCTCTGCCTCGCAAACCTAAGATTTTATTTTTATAGAGCTTTGTACCTTTCGGTGCAGAGTTCTTTTTCTTTTCAATCTGTTCAGGTGTAAGACTTAAATTGTCGGCAAAAGAAAAGAACCAATACCGCCAATTCGGTACAGGTTCTTCGGTAAGCTCCGCCGTAATCTCGGGAGGAACATCGTTTTCATATTTTTTAAAAGGACGGGAGCGGTTGACAAACTCCTTATACACAGGCAGGCTCGGATCATCGGGATTCAGCGTTGCAAGCATATAGTCATTACGGGTTGACATCTCTCGGATAAACTCGATATCGGCGGTGTTGATTTCGTCAATATAAACGCACCCAAACTGCGCACCGAGAACCATTTCCCACTTATCCCGACTGCTGTAACCGAGAATATAGATGATTTTATCCTCAAACTTGATATGCGGGAGCTTGTAGTCCTTGTCGCCGTTGCCACAGTAAACTGCGTTACGGTGCAGGTCGAGAATACCGTTGTCCTGTTGAATTATAGTTTCCTCAGCCTTGCCCGTAGTTTTGGCGGCAATGGCGTGTATCTTCTTTTTACTTTGCGACACCATTCGCATAAACTTAACGCCTGCTCCGACGGTAGTTTTGCCGGACGCTGTAGTTCCTTCAAGAAATTCAGCCGACACATTTGTTGTGTTGATAAAGTCGATATACTTTTGCGATAGCGGGAATTTGTTACTCACTCAATCCCTCACCACCCAACTGTCTGAACACATCGGATAGCTTTTCGGACTGCTCAACCTTTGCGTCAACCTTAACGGTGTATTCGCCCGTCATCTTGTTGAGCGTGTCAATCGCCCTGATTCTGTCGGAGGTGTCCTGCCCGTCATTCCTTGCAATGTCGGACAAAGCAACCTGTCTGTCCTTTGCACTCATAATGCGCTCGTCCTTAAGCTTTTCTGAAAGCTCTTTGATATAATTTGCGATTGTAGTATTTTGTAGTAATTTTGAAGCATTGGTATTAGCATATTTTGCGGAATATCCTGCCTTAACAGCACTCTCAGCGGCGTTACCGCTTTGTGCATAATATTCAGCAAATTTACGCTGTCTTGCATTTAATTTGTCTTTCACGGTATCACCGCCTTTCACACTAACACAAAACCGCCCTCGGGGTGAGAGCGGTCTGTGCGACTTTTTATCTTAGGAGAGTTCTACATATGTCCTGTTTGTCAAACTTTCATGATACCATTATACGCAGGGTAAGGGTGACATTCAATGACATTTCAAAATAATTTTACGAGAAATCGAACTTTTTTCGGAACGCCTGTAACGCTTCGCCGTGCAATCTCAGGGTATGCCTTACGCTCATTTCCATACTCTCGGCAATATCCTCCCACCTCTGACAATTTATGTAATACTCGGTCAAAATTGCAATGTAACGGTAATCGTCAAGTGCGTTGATTTTACTGCGGATTTCAGTTTTCAACCGCACAAGATTGTCAATTTCCCGATTGATTTCAGCCTGAAGGTCTGCAATCCTGTCAACAATCCGCATAGGGTCATTCACTCCCGATGTCTTAACAGGCTCGTTCTGCTTAACCGATACTTGTGCAATATTCAGCCTAAGTTTCGACAGCTCGTGTTCTTTCGTTCTGATCAGCTTATCCGAAACCCTGACCGAATATAAATAATCTTTAACCGTCAATCCGCATCACGCTCCTCCTCGTCAAGCATACCAAGTTTCTGTGCCAACGCAATAACTGCGTTTACAATCAAATACAAATCCTCGCCTTTAATATCGCACATACGATATCTGACTTTGATAGTTTCTTCTTCATTGTCGATTTCATCAAAACCAACAACTACACCTTTATTTAAGGTTTCTGTTTCGCCGTTATCGTAATTAACGGTGATATTTTTAACGCCTTTCATTCTTCTGCCTCACTTTCAAGCCATTTTCTAATAATTTCTTCATTTCCAAGACAAGGAGCATCACAATTTTCGCAATAACCGCAAACATTGTTATTTAATGTGTCAAGCATAATATCAAGCATAAAATGTGTCATTTGCTCTTTGCTCATTGATTTGATTTTTTCAAAGTTTGTCATTTTGTCTGTTCTCCTTTATCAAACAACATCTTTTATATTTTTTTCCGCTTCCACAAGGACAAGGTGCGTTCCTATGACTATTCTCAGGTGGATGATATGTAACGGTAGCGAGAAAAGATATATTACAATCTTGTGTATAATACTCACATATGTCAGCAGGCTCTTTAGTTATATGGGCTTTCATTCTTGCTCCCCCTTTCTTGCTCATTCCATAATTTCAAAATCTCGTGATATTCTTCATCGTTTAAGTTAAGTCCTGTTTTTACATATGCGCAATCAACGCAATAACTTGAGTATTGCAATCCACATTTTTTACAAGGCATTGTTGCTCACTCCTTATCCATCATCGTTCCGCAATGAGGGCAGTAGTTGCTGTCCACATATTCCTCGGCACCATTGAGCAATGCGTTTCTGCCACACATGGAGCAAAACGGTGTACCGTGTAGTCCATCATACGGATGTATATATTCTTCAAGTTCCTTCAAATCAAACTCTTTCACAAGCCATTTTCCGTGCTTAATCTCTTGCATATCACACACGGTTGCTTCGTTGGGTTTACTTCCGTCAACTTCGATAATATGCTTAACTGTTTCAGCATTTCGTTTTGAATTAAAGTATATCGTGTTTACACTACCGTCTGCGAACGGTATATCCAATGCATAATCACCGCACATCTCACGAATCTTTAATTTATTATCCATTTTTTTCACCTCATTTCAGCAGTTCGTCAATCGGAATATTAAAGAGTTTTGACATTTCGATTAGAGTTTGAATGTTAGGTTCAAACTTTCCTTTCTCGTAGTTAGAAATCGTACTTCTGCTTACATACAATTTTTCACCTAACCCAGTTTGCGTTAGTTTGTGCTTTAATCTTAAAGATTTTAGCTTTTCAGGAAATGCCATTTTTTAACTCTCCTCAACAGGCTGATTCCAACATCTTACGCAGTTGTTGTGACAACTATTTACGCTTATCAATCCTAAATGCCAAGGGCATAATTTATGGGGTGTGCCGTCCTCATCAAGCTTTGCATTCGGGTAGTTTTTCAAAAACTCACTCAGATAAGTCCTCTGCGGATGTTCATCCGACCATTTTTGTACAATTGCAATTGCCTTTTCAGGGTGCCTTAATTCTAATTCAGTGCAAAGCATTTCTTCGTCATTATTAAATCTGCTCAATGGGCAATGATTACACGAAATGCGACACACACCAACATCACTTGATTTTGTCATCCGAGCTTGTTCACTCAAATAGTTTTTAGTGATATTACAATCAATCATTTTCTTCGTCTCCTTCATAATTTACAACTTTTCCGTTGTCAGTGTAATCTCGTTTGTCAAATTCAAGTTTCAGCTTGTCGATGACAACCCTGTCGATATGCTCCCAAAACACTTCGTCCGTGTCCGAGTGTTCGACTATCTCGGTCATAGACTTTAGTGCCTTCGCACATCTGTCACGGCCAAAGCCGAAATCCTTATGCAAGGCATACAGCATTGTTTTAAATACTCTGCGTGTGATGTCTTTGTTTTCTTTTTCTCGGATCTGTTCATATGCGCTTTTTGGCAATCCGTTCAGCTTCCTGTTTGAGCTGTTTCGGGATTTTAGGCGGTATTCTCGCTTTCATCGTTTGCTCTCCTTTCGTCAATCTTATCAAGTGCAGTTACAATCAACGAGCTTTTGGCTTTGGTGTCCATAAGCTCTACCTGATAGTAAAACCGACCCGTTGTATTCCGTCTGATGATACAGCCTTTCAGAATGTATTCTGCACCGTTGTACAGCACGGTTCTTTCAAGGTTGCGTTTAACTTCCGAGATATTCACAGCATTTCCACCTTGATGTAAATACCCGAAACCTCTGCCCAAAACTTTTCACATATCTCACTTGCAACAAGTGTGTCATCAGACCAAAATCCGAGAGCGGTCATACAGTCTTTTAGCATTTTTTGCAAATTGTCTGTGTCGGGTTTTGTTATACGATATTCGCCGTCCTGATGTTTACCACGAGGAAAGCACCACTTTGTTATCAGTCTGACACCCGACTTGTACGGGTCTGACGGTTTAAACTTTGCTAAATGTGACATGAGCTTTTCTCTTGCCTGTTTCACCTCGGGCGGATTGTAAAAAACAGGTTTGCCGTTTTTTACCATAACCTTATGTTCCTGTGCAGTTACAGTCGGCGGTATCATTGCCATAAAAAATTCCATTTTTGATATTTCACTCCTTTAAAGCGTTAAAGCTACTTTTAATTTTTGAATTTTGCTTTTAGTCACAGGTCAGGGGAAGGAGTTGTTGTGCGTAAGCTTCGCACAACTACTTCACCCCTGTGACCTTTAGGGAACGGAAACCGTTTATATATACGTAGTATATATACTTTTTCTTTCCCTCGGAAAATCTCGAGAAAAAAGTCATTTTCCGTCATTTTCGGAAAGGGAATTTCTCGGGAAATTTTCCCTGTTTTCCCTCACGGAAAAGGAAATTCCCGAGAAAATTTTCCTTCCAAATTTGACGGAAAGGGAAAACTTATTCGACTTTTTCCTTTTCCCTCAATCCTGTTTTACCGCCGTCAATCCAAAATCCGCCGTGTTCTTTTAGTCGATTTCGGACTGTTTTTTCGGTAACTCCAAGATATGTAGCAATGTCATTTATATCTGCCTGACCGTTATTCTCTTCTGCCGTAAAGGCTGTCATAAGAGATTCTGAGCGTTCTTTTTTGCGTTCCGATTTAGTATTTTTCTTACTGAAATTCTTCTTGTAAGGCGGGTTAAAATCGCCCTCAAAATTACAGTCTTTCAACACACCTGTTGTATCTAATTTGTGTATCGGATAATCAAACCAAAGGTTAAGTGCATCAAATGCCGGAAACTCTCGCAGAGTACCCTCTATTCTCCACGCTGACATCCCTTTTACGGTTTTTTCGGTACGGGCAACATCTGACATCATCAGTTTAAAAGACTGTTCAGGAAGCGTTTTGCGTGCAATGTCAATCATATTATTTGCCATTACCAAATCGTCCTGCGAACACACTTCACTGATTTTGTTGAAGCGACCTATCCAGTCTTTGCAGATTTTACAGATTCTTTCATCCTTTTGCTGTTTCATCAAATCATCGCTGATTTCAAGTCTTGTAAGGTCAAGAAGTGCGTCAGGGTCACGAGCGAAAACACCCGAACCCGACACTCTGTCCATTGACTTCTTGCCACCCTGAGCACCTTTTGAGTGGTGGTGACAATAGATGACCGCACAACCGATTTCGGTACAAACCTTGTCAAACTGGTTGCAGAAATGAGCCATTTGGTCAGCACTGTTCTCATCGCCTGTAATTACCTTGTATATCGGGTCAATCACTACGGCTATAAAGTTGCCTTTCAATGCTCTGCGAATGAGCATGGGGGCTAACTTGTCCATAGGCACAGACTTGCCACGCAAGTTCCAAATATCAATTCTGTTTAAGTTTTTGGGTTCAAGTCCCAATGCCTCATAAACATCTTTAAAACGGTGAAAACAGGACGCACGGTCAAGTTCAAGGTTCACATACAAGACATTGCCCTGTGCACACTTAAAGCCGAACCATTCTGTCCCCTCTGCTATTGCTATACACAATTCAATCAGTCCGAACGACTTACCTGCTTTAGAGGGTCCTCCGAGCAGCATTTTATGTCCCTGTCGGAGAACACCCTCAATTAAAGGCGGTGCAAGTTCGGGCGGATTTTCAAAAAAATCTGCAAGGTTGTCAAGGTCGGGTAAGTCATCGTTGATACTTTCCACCCAGTCTTTCCACTCGGCAAAATCGGATTTACCGATATTGGTGTCAATGATAAACTGCTTTTTGCCGTTGCGGATAACACCGGGCATACGGCTCAGCCTTGACGGATTGCGGTTCTGCTTGTCAATTTCAAAGCCGTTTTTATGGCATACATTGTAGAGATAATCAACCCTTTTGCGGTATTCGTCATAGTTTGCGGCATCAATCTTAACTATAGCGTGGACTGACTTTCCTCCCGAATAAACAAGAACGGCAACAGGCAGCTCAAGCTCTCTGATGATTGCGTTTTGCTCTTCAAGAGCCATACAGTCAGATTCCACCAGAGCGTAACGATAATCGGTTACATTCTCATTTTTTACACCCTTGCCGTCCAATGGGTTGAACCTTATCCACGCACCTGCCTCGGGTTTGTAATCACCAAATACATTTGAGATATCGCCGTCACAGTTATTAAGTGCGGCAATAAGCTCACCTGCTGTACGGTCACAACTGCCTTGTGTTGGCGAATATTTAACCTTGCCGTTGTCATTTTTTTTATAAGTTTCAGTAACATAGCCTACATTTTCCGAGCTATCAAAGAGAGTTTCAATGTAGGTCACAATCTCATTTACCGGGTTCCAGTTTGTAGGCTCGTGAAACTTTACACCCTCACAGGTATTTACACCAATATCGCCCTTATCACCCTGCTCAAAAGCAATTTCATCATTCCAGCCGAGTTCTTTCGATTCACGGAAAGTCATCCCCCTGTCCTTTGCCATTTGGACTATTGTGCCTGCTGTGACAGGTGAAGCAGAGCCGTTAAAGCTCTGCCATTTCTTTTCACATTCTCCGTTGTGATAGCGGTTGTCTGCTCTGCTCCAATCGTCCCAGTCCTTTACGCTGTATCCCTCTTGTTTGAGTGCCATTCCGACATTTACCCATTCTTGGTAATCAAGCTCTGACGGACTGATGTATTCAAGTGCATTAAGTAAGTCCAACCGTATTCACCTCGCTTTGCGGTACATATGTTTTCGGGTTAATGTTTTTCGGAGTTCTCCAACCGTTTGCGGCAATCCTTGAAATCAAAGCTGACGCTTCGTCAAACTGCCATTTGCCCACGTGCTGAAAACCTCTGCTTTCAAGCATACGGATTTGTTTAGGTGTGGTTAATCCCTCAACTCTTCGCTTTTCGAGCCTGTCAAGAATAAGCTTTGCTTTGCCGGCACTCTGGATTTCATCGGGGAATATTCCGAGCTTTTCAAGTTTTGCTTTCTGCTTATCTGTGGGCGGAGAACATTCCCAGCCGAATGCCGGAACATAGCCTGCAAGATCCTGCGCCTGAATTGACATTTCGTACTGCAACGGGTCTACAAGTTTGCGTTTGCGTGTTCGCATTTCCGCAAGCTGATTCGCAAGTGCCTCTTCTCTCTGTGCAACAACATCTTCGCTTGCTTTTTCCTCCGCTTCTTCAATATCAATCGGACAGCCTGCCTGTTCCGATAAGTTTTCGGTCATTTTTTGTGCGACTTCTTCATTGTCGCAAATAAGATGTGCAGGTCTGCAAAGTTCGTGTCGCTCTGTATGCCATAAAAAGTCAAGCAGCAAAAGCTCCGTCTTGTTTGGAGCAAGTCTTGTACCTCTGCCGACCATGACAGTAAAGCCCACGCACCTTTGTAGGTCTTAAAACGACAACGCAGTCAACACTTGGGCAGTCCCAACCCTCGGTTAAAAGCATTGAGTTGCACAGCACATTGTATTTATCGTTTTCAAAATCCTGCAATACTTCCGCTCTGTCTTCGCTGTTGCCGTTGACCTCTGCCGCTTTAAAGCCTTTTTCGTTCAAAATGTCTTTAAATTTCTGCGATGTTTTTACAAGTGGTAAAAACACAACAGTTTTACGGTTCTTACAGTATTTTTTCATTTCCTCGGCAATCTGATAAAGATACGGATCAAGTGCCGTGTCAATATCACTTGCTTTAAAATCTCCTGCCTGTGTGGCAACTCCCGAAAGGTCAAGTGTAAGCGGTATTGTCACAGCTTTAATCGGTGTCAAGTATCCCTCTTTAATTGCTTTAGGTAATGTATACTCATATGCAAGACTATCAAATACTTGTCCTAAATTTTTCATATCTCCTCGGTCGGGTGTTGCTGTAACACCCAACACTTTTGCATTGTCAAAATGTTCAAGCACACGCTGATAGCTGTCGCTGATTGAGTGATGTGCTTCATCAATGATGATTGTGTCAAAATAATCGCTATCAAATTTTGACAGCCTTTTCTCACGCATAAGCGTCTGTACAGAGCCTACAACAACCCTGTTCCACGAACCTATGCAACTTTGCTCGGCTTTTTCAACCGACGAATTAAGTCCTGTTGCTTTTTGGATTTTATCAGCCGCTTGGTCGAGCAATTCTCCACGGTGGGCAAGTATCAGCACCCTGTCACCTCGGCGGACACATTCTTCGGTGATTTTTGCAAAAACTATTGTCTTGCCACAGCCTGTAGGCAAGACAAGTAATGTTTTTAAATTGCCGCTTTCCCACTCGGAGAAAACGGCATTCTTCGCTTCATTCTGATACGGTCGAAGTTGCATTAAAAGCTACCCGGTGTCCAGTTATTCGGCATCGCAGTATTTGGCGTTGCAGGCTGTGCATACTGCGGCGGATATGTAGGCTGTACATACTGCTGAGGTGCAGATTGTAATACGGTAGGCGATATCGTTGTCACCTGCTCATCGTAGGCATAAAAATACTTGATGTCATTTGTTACGCCCTCTGTGCCGTCATTCTTGACATATTTGCGGATGATAACCTGACATTTACCTTTCTTACCGATAATGCCTGTCCAGTCCATACGGAGCGGTTCGCCGTGCTTTTTCATTGACACGGACAAAAAGAGCTGTGACAGCTTCCATTCAAGCGAGGAGTGCAGTACGAAATTAACTGTAATTTCTCTCTTGTCATCTGCTCCCCACACATCAAAAGTCACCTTTGCCATATTACAGGCTGGGAGCTTTCCCTTGCCCTGCGAGCGTGCACGCTCAACTTTTGCTACCGTAAAATCATAATCACCCTCGGGGAGCGGTTCATAATTCCCCCCCTCTTCGGTTATTTCGTCGTTCCAACCAAATTCTCTGTCCATTTATACATCTTCCTTTCTTATTCAAATGGTAAGTCACGGTTGCTCTGAACTACTTCAAGCACTTTATTCCAGCCCGGAATAATGCAACCGTTAATAAATCGTGGGTCGTAGTTTGTAATCGGTGTATCATAAGGGTAGTGTCCCTGTGTAAACACCGCCTGTCTGATTTCGCTTTCGTCAACTCCGTTAGCTCTCATAAGGTCGGCAAGAGCTTTTGGTATGCCCTCGGGAATATTGACAGACTTGTCATTCTGTGGCATAGGTGCAGGTGGCACAGGCTCGGGAGCTTTTTCAATCTGCGCAGGTGGTGGTACAGGCTGTGTCACAGGCTCTGCCTTAGGCGGCTGAGGTATCGGATTCTGCGGAACAGGAGCGTTATTTACAGGTGCAACATCATTAAAAATATGGGCAATGCCTGCATAGCTAAAGTCCATTTCTTCGGGCAGTCCGTGACGGTTCTTTGCGTCCCAACAAGGGTGATGAAGCGTGTACATCACTCTCCCTCCGCCCTGTGCCTTGTACTTTCTGCCGTCTTTGTCGGTCGCTACCGCTACTG
>ENA-OOXP01001051-OOXP01001051.1-human-gut-metagenome-genome-assembly--contig:-NODE-1051-length-18782-cov-7.242324_pt1 | contig 18782 bp, 18 predicted proteins | sample MGYA00241591_ERZ501351 | MGnify/ENA primary metagenome ERZ501351 (study PRJEB25962, sample SAMEA1968361) | human gut metagenome | biome: human gut; feature: human-associated habitat; material: faeces...
TTGTAAGCCGCGACAATCGCATAATTTATAATATTCTTCCGCTGCTTATGCCCGGAGCAGCGCGGAGGGCATTTCAAATCGTCCTGCGGCAAAAAAAGCTGCCGCACAAGCTGTGCAGCAGCCTTAGCGATGCCGGGCTTATTCCTCGATGCGGATGGCGCTTACCGGGCAGCTCTGAGCTGCGGTGACGGCCTGCGGCACCTCCTCCGGCGGGATGGGGCCGGGCTCTGCCACAGCCAGAACGCCCTCCATGCGGAACACGGCGGGGCACAGCCCGGCGCACTGGGTACAGCCGATGCACAGTTCAGGGTCTACGAATGCGTTCATGCAAACACCTCCTTGCGGAAAGCATTGCCCGTTTTGCCGCAAATTATGCCTATGCAAGCGGTTTACGGTGTGGTACAATAAGACCGCCGGGAACCGGCAGGAGGAGATAAGATGAATATCCAGATCTTTGGCACGAGCAAGTGCTTTGATACCAAAAAGGCGCAGCGCTATTTCAAGGAGCGCGGCATTAAATTCCAGATGATCGACCTGAAGGAAAAGGGCATGAGCCGGGGCGAGTTTGATAACGTGGCGCGCGCCTTGGGCGGCTGGGAAGCGCTGGTAAATCCGGCAGCAAAGGACAAGCAGACCCTTGCGCTGCTGGATGCACTGGTGGACTGGCAGAAAGAAGATAAGCTGTTTGAAAATCAGCAGCTGTTCAAGACCCCCATCGTGCGCAACGGACGCAAGGCCACTGTGGGCTATCAGCCCGAAATATGGAAGGACTGGGAATAAAAAACCTGCTTTCACAAAAAAACCACCGGTACAGGTTTTGCACTCTGCGGCCGGATGTGGTATACTGTTGGGTAGACAAAAAACTTTGGGAGACTCAGACCAATGAAAAATACGATTACCCCGGAAGAACACGCCCGGATCAAGCGCCGCCGCTGGCGGCAGACCTTGGGTCTGCTGATCACGGTGCTGGTGCTCATCGGGTTTATCACGGTGCTGCGGGCCGGTGTGGGCCTTGTGGCAAACCTGTTTGACGATACCGCACAAAAGCAGGAATACGAGGACAAGCTGGAAGGCCTGGTACTGTTCGACCCCATGCCCTTTGACGGCATTGAGAACATCGACGACCTGACCCTGCGGGAAGCAGCCGTGTGGGGCTGTGTGTACAGTATTCAGGAGACGCAGGGCGGCTTTGAAAACTACAATACTGACCCCGAGACCGAGCAGCTGCTGCTGCCCTCGGTGGAGGTGGACGCCTATCTGGCAAAGCTGCTGGGCCCCGGCTTCAAGCTGACCCACCGCAGCTTTGACATGGAGGATATGACCGTCGAGTTTGACGAGACCACCCAGTGCTACAAAATCCCCATCACCGGTACGGTGGGCTACTACCGCGCCACCGTGGTCAAGCTGTTCAAGCGCAGCGGCAAGCTGCACGTCACCGTGGGCTACATCCCCACCGCCAGCGCAGATGACAGCATCATCAACCCCTCCTCGGACACCCCCACCAAGTATATGGATTACCTGTTCGAGCGCCAGAGCGGCAGCTGGTATCTGACCGGCCTGACCGAGAGTGAGACGAAACCCGAAAGCGCAGCAAGCTCCGCTGCCGCGCAGCCGGAGCCTATGGCAGAAAGCGATGTGCAGGACGCCATTCTGGCAACTGCCGGAGACTCTGCTGCGGCAGATTCGGCTGCTGCCTCGGCTGTCCAGCCGGAAGCGCAGGCAGAAACGGGCGCTGACAGCGCCGTGGCAGAAGCCCCCGCCGCTGAGGATGCCGCCAGTACCGCAGCGTAAAATGTAAATGAAAACACCCGACTGTGCGTTTGTTTTCACAGTCGGGGTGTTTTTTGTACGTTTTATTTCAAATCAAACCGTACCACCACCAGCCGATACCACAGGTAGGGCACCATGTTCCAGATCATCCACAGTTCCATCAGGATGTAGTTGGGCAGATCGCGCCAGCGGAAGGGACGCTTGTCCAGTTTGCCCGCTTTGAGCAGGGCAAAGGCCTCGTGCATGCCCTTATCCCAAGCCTCGCCAAAGCCCTGCTTGTGGAACTTGTAGCACTTGAGCAGATAGCCCAGCGCCAGCGGGATAAAGTTGAGTACCAGCATCAGCAGCGGCTCGTTTTTGAGTGGCAGCAGAATGCTGTTGCGGCCGCTCTGCTGGCTTTTAAAGGCGTTGTAGCGCACAGCACCGGTGCTGGCACCGCAGATGTGGTAGCACTTGGCGGCGGGGCAGAGCACATTTTTGTAGCCGGCATTGTTGGCGCGCCAGCTCAGGTCTACGTCCTCAAAGTAGGCAAAAAAGTGCTCGTCAAAACCGCCGATCTCGTCCAGAATGCTTTTGCGGTACAGCGCTGCGCCGCCGCAGGCCGAAAAGATACGCTTTTGCTTGGTGTAGCGGCTGACGCGGCGGCCATCGCCGGTCTTGCAGGCAAAGCCCATCCATGTTACATGGTCCCCGGCATCATCGGCCAGTTCCCGCTCAAAGTGCCGGATCATCAAACTCTGCACCGCAAAGATCTTGGGGTCCGCATCGGCGGTGCGCAAAAGCTCGGCCAGCCACTGCGGCTCGGCAAAGGCATCGTTGTTGAACAGCACCACATACTTGCTCTGCGCCCGGGCAATGCCCTGATTCACTGCGTAGGAAAAGCCGGTGTTGCGCCCGTTTTCGATCAGGGTAAAATTGGGGCGGGTGCAGTAGCTGCGGGCTTGTTCCAGACTTTCATCGGTGGAACCGTTGTCCACCACGATCAGGTCAAAATCCTGTTCGGTCTGGGCGTAGATGGACTCGATGGAGTCCTTCAGCCAGCCCTTGCCGTTGATATTGGGGATGACGATGGTTGCTTTGCTCATAGTTTTTCTCCTGCGGATGTATGGATCCAAGGGGTATTATAGCATAACCCGCCGCAAAAAGAAACCGCACCCTATACAGAGTGCGGTTTCAAAAAACTTTTTACGCGGCCAAAGCCTTTTCGATGTTGGCCAGAATGGTGTCATGATCCTCGGCGCAGACCAGAACCACCTCGCCGGTGGGGGCTACAGTGACGGTAGCGGCCTTGGCAACAAGGTACTGATCCTCCAGATAGTGCTCCATGGACTGCTGCTCGCTGGCAACATAGGCCTCCAGTGCGGCCTTTACCTCGTCGGTCTTGCCCTCGGCAGGCTTCACGATGGCAACGGCGTAGCTGCGCACCATCATGCTGGAAATGCTGGCGGCAAAGGCGGTGTACTGGTCATCCTCCAGGTTCAGCGGGGGCATCAGGATGTCCCGGATCTCTTCGTTCAGCTGGTCGGGCTCGTACTCGGCGCTGTAACCGTCAATGGCGGTAAACTTGCCGTCCTCGCCCTTGGTGAAGATCATATCGTACTCGTTGTCCTCGTCGCTGCGGGCGTCGTGGATGATCTGGGAGTAGTCCTTGGGGGTGGAGCTGTCGGCCTTGCTGCCGCCGGAGCAGCCCACCAAAGTAAACAGAGTCAGCCCTGCCAGCAGGGCGGCGATGAATTTTTTCATAGTATTGCATTTCCTTTCATAGTGCTGTGTGTGGAAGGTGCAGCCGGGCGCACACGTTACAGGTAGTGTGTGCCGGTTTTGGGCTGCTATTCTGGATACGAACCACCGCACCGCAAAATTGCAGGGAAAAAGTAACAGTTTTATGAACAACACTCGCTTACAGCATCAAAGCGTCCAGATCGCCATGGTTCACCGGGGTGGACAGGATGATCTGGGTGCTGGTGGTGCCCAGCTTCTGGAACTGTAAGATCAGGTGCTCCAGCTGTGCCATGCTGCCGCAGCTGACCTTGACCAGAAAGGTGTACGCACCGGTAACGTGGTAGCATTGCAGCACCTCGCGGCTGTTCTGCAGCAGTTCCAGAAAAGCATCCTGCTTGGAGGGGGCCACCGAAAGGCTGATGAGCGCATCCACATACATCCGGTCTGCCGGACGGTTTAGCGTGACAGTGTAGCCGCTGATGATGCCGTCCGTTTCCAGCTTATGGATACGACTGGAGACTGCCGGGCTGGTAAGGGACACCTGCTCCGCAATTTCTTTGACGGGCATCCGTGCGTTTTTTGCCAGAAGGGTGAGGATTTTGCGGTCAAGATCGTCCATGAGAAGATCCTCCTTCAAAAATATGTTGGATTGTATAAAATTTTCTGAAAGTAAAGTTTTTATGTTGTGCAAACCCACGGAAATGGAATAAAATTTCGTTTCTGAAATTCTATGTTAATTATATAAAGTTTTTGCGAAAAAGTAAAGTATTATTTTAAAGCAAAATCCGAAAATCCTGTTTGACAAGAAAAGAAAAACGGGTATAATACATCATGCAAGGCAGCGCAATGAATAAAAGTCTGCCAATGATATTGAGATTCACCACTTTATATACTTTCCCACCCCTCTATACACAAAAACCCGCTGCCAGGCGGGTTTTTGTGTTTGTTGGGGCTTTTTTCTTTTTCACAAAAGGGAGTGGCGGTAAACCACGGACTTGAACCGTGGAGCAGCTGTTTCCGGTCACGACCCCACCCGTGAAAATGCAAACCCGGAAACTCCGCAGACTTTCCGGGTTTGCTCTATATCAAAATATTATTCCGCTTAGACCAGATAGCCCTCAAAGCAGTGCAGGTCCTCGGTTTTGACGATGCCTTCCAGATACAGTCCGTCCTCCCGGTATTCCTCCACCTGTACGCTGCCGCGCTCCCGCATGGGGGCGGCAAGCCCAAGCTTGTCGTAGGGCAGCAGCACCCGGATGGTGTGCACCCGGTCACTGAGCACCTCGTCCAGCTTTTGCAGCAGCTTGTCCAGCCCGTAGCCGGTTTTGGCGCTGGTCAGCAGGATGTCGGGGTCAAAGCTCAGGGTGTTGGGCTTATCGCACTTGTTGTACACGGTCAGGCGGGGAATATCGGCGCAGTCCAGCCCATCCAGAACCTCGTCGGTGACGGCAAGCTGCTCCTCACGCTGCTCGTCCCCAGCGTCTGCAACCCGGATGATCACATCCGACCATGCGGCTTCCTCCAAGGTGGACTTGAACGCCTCCACCAGATTGTGGGGCAGGCGGGACACAAAGCCTACCGTGTCCACCAGCAGCACCGCCATGCCGCTGGGCAGCACCAGCTTGCGGCTGGTGGGGTCCAGTGTGGCAAACAACATATCGGCCTCGGCTACGCTGGGGCCGCACAGGGCGTTCATCAGGCTGGATTTGCCCACGTTGGTGTAACCAACAAGGCTTACTACCGGCATCCCAGTCTTAGCGCGGGCCTTGCGGCTCTCGCCCCGGCGTTTTTCCATCTCGGCCAGCTTTTCGGCCAGTGCATCAATGCGGGCGTGCACATGGCGGCGATCCAGTTCCAGCTTGGTCTCACCGGCACCGCGGCGGGCACCGCCGCCACCGCCACCGCCGCCGCCCTGACGGCTCAACGCCTCGCCCATGCCCTGCAGGCGGGGCAGACGGTAGCGCAGCAGCGCCAGTTCGGTCTGCAGCTTGCCCTCGTTGGTCACGGCGCGGCTGCGGAAAATTTCCAAGATCAGCATGGTGCGGTCGATGACTTCCAGCCCACCTAGCGCGTTGGAGATGTTGCGGATCTGGCTGCCGGTCAGCTCGCCGTCAAACACGGCGCATTCCGCGCCCAGCGTCTGGGCGGCAAGGGAGGCCTCCTCCAGCTTGCCGCTGCCCAGCACGATGCCGGTCTCCGGGGTCTGGCGCTTCTGGGTGATCTGCGCCACGGCCTCCATGTGGTTGGCCTCGCACAGGGCAGAAAGCTCTGCCAGACTGCGCTCGCAGTCCCACAGCCCCTGATCCAGTGCCAGCAGCACCACCTTTGTGGGAGGGGTCTCGGTCAGAATATCATAAAGCTCGCTCAAAGTAAGTCCTTTCTGTTATCGTAGCGTTCTTTTGTCAGCAGATAGCACCGGCATTCCACCGGTGTGCCGTCAAATTTGTGGTAAACGTCGTTGTGATGGTACACAAAGCCGGCCTTTTCCATCACCCGGCCGCTGGCAGGGTTCTGCACCGCGTGGCAGCAGGTGAGGAAGGCACCGCCCACCTGATTGAACCAGAAATCCACCACAGCTTGCAGCGCTTCGGTGGTAAAGCCCTTGCCCCACCACTTCTGTCCGATGCAGTAGCCCGGCTCCCAGATGCCGCCGGAAAGCTCCAGCCCCGGCCACTTGGCCTTTTGCTGCGGCTCACCCAGCAGGGCGTTGTATACGGAGATGGAGCCAAACACCTGTCCGGTGGCCTTTTCTACCATGGCCCACTGGTAATAATCCAGGTTCGGATACAACTCTGCCCACGCCGAAAGCAGTTCCCGGGTCTCGGCAGGGCTTTTGTGCGGTTCCCAGCGCAAAAACCGGGTCACAGCCGGGTCATTTGCCCAGTTTTCGTACATCTGCGGGGCGTCCTGCGGCAGCAGACGGCGCAGCAGCAGACGGTCGGTCTCCAGTTCAGGTGTGCCGGTGTGGCGCATGATCCATCCTCTCCCTTTTCTCAAAAGTTATCCCTAAGATAGCACAAAAACGGCCACGCTGCAAGCGAAATCAAGAAAACCGCTTGACCGGATGGGTGAACTACGATAAACTGAAAGATGAAGTCTTTTTATAGGAAAGGGAAAGTATCGATGTTAGATGTGCGCAAACTGTTAGCCCAGCGGCCGCTGCTGTTCGATGGCGGTATGGGTACCTATTATAAAGCAAAGCCGGGGCAGGAGTGCGAGCAGGCAAACCTGACCGACCCCGAGGGCATTCTGGCGGTGCACCGGGCGTATCTTGCCGCCGGAGCGGACGCCATCAAGACCAATACCTTCAGCCTGCCGCGTCTGGTAGCGGCACAGCAGCCGGGCTGGGAGCAGCTGGCGGATGCAGGCTGGCAGCTGGCAGCAAAGGCCGCCGGGGAGACCGGCGCGGCAGTGTTTGCCGACCTTGGCCCCGCACCGGATACCGAAAATCTCCCGGCGGAGCAGGTGTATCTTGCTGTGGCGAAGCGCTTTGCGCTGCTGGGTGCACGGAATTTTCTGTTCGAGACCCTGAGCGCCGAGGACGGTGTGCTGGAAGCGATTCGTGCGCTGAAGCAGACCGTGCCGGAGGCCTTTGTGCTGGTATCCTTTGCGGTGCTGCCGGACGGCTACACCAGGGAGGGACGTTACTGTGCTGAGCTGGTGCGCCGCATGGCACAGAGCGGCGTGGTGGATGCCGTGGGCCTGAACTGTGTATCTGCCCCGGGTGCGATGCGGGCACTGGTGCAGCAGCTGGGGGATGCGGGACTGCCGCTTTCGGTCATGCCCAATGCGGGCTACCCGGTGGTGGCGCGGGCACAGGTGCGCTATCAGGGCAAGCCGGAGTATTTTGCCCGGGAGCTGAGCCGCCTTGCCAGTGAAGGCGTGCGCATTCTGGGCGGCTGCTGCGGCACAACGCCGCAGCACATTGCTGCCCTGCGCACCGCGCTGGATGCTCTGCCGGAAGCGCTGCCCGCCGCTCCGGCGGCAAAGCCCGCTGCAGCGGCAAAGCCTGCAGTGGAAACGGACGATGCCTTTTTGCGCAAGCTGCGCACTGGACAGCGGGTCATTGCGGTGGAACTGGATTCCCCCAAGGACGCCGACCTGACCGCGTATCTCGAGGGTGCCCGCCGTTTGCAGGCCGCCGGTGCCGACCTGCTGACCATTGCAGACTGCCCCATTGCCCGGGCGCGGATGGATTCCTCGCTGGTGGCCTGCCGGGTGCACCAGGAGCTGGGCATGAACGTGCTGCCCCACATGACCTGCAGGGACCGCAACCTGAACGCTACCAAAGCACTGCTGCTGGGACTGTACGCCGAGGGTGTGCGGGAGGTACTGGCTATTACCGGCGACCCCATTCCCACCGCCGAGCGGGACGAGGTGAAAAATGTGTACCAGTTCAACTCCCGCAAGCTGGCGCAGTATATCGTGTCGCTGGCAGGAGAAGGGCGGGAGATGCCAAGCCCCATCACGGTGTTCGGTGCGCTGAACCTGAACGCCCGCAATTTTGAGGTAGAGCTGCGCCGCGCCGCAGAAAAGCTGGAAAACGGCATGAGCGGCTTCCTTCCCCAGCCGGTGCTGTCGGCACAGGCGGTGGAAAACCTGAAAAAAGCCCGGGAGACGCTGGGTGAGCGCGCGAAAATTCTGGCGGGCATCCTGCCGGTGGTCAGCCAGCGCAATGCCATCTTTATGGAAAACGAGGTCAACGGCATCCATGTGGATGATGCCATCATCCAGAAGTTTGAAGGGCTGGACCGCGCCGCAGGTGAGGAACTGGGCTTGGAAGTCTCGGTGCAGGCAGCCAAAGCGGCTGCGCCCTATGCAGACGGCTTTTACCTGATGACCCCCTTCAACCGGGTGGCGCTGATGGAACGGCTCATTGCCCGCCTGCGCACCGAGGTGACGGGCTGAAAAGATAAAACGGGAGGAACACGCTGTGCCCTGCGAAAAACCATTGCTCAGCATCATTGTGCCGGTGTACAAGGTGGAAAACTATCTGCAAAAATGCATCGATTCCATTCTGGCGCAGACCTTTACGGACTTTGAGCTGATCCTTGTGGAGGACGGTTCGCCGGACGGTTGCCCTGCGCTGTGTGATGCCGCTACCGCGAAAGATGCCCGCATCCGGGTGCTTCACCAGAAAAACGGCGGGCTTTCTGCTGCCCGCAATGCCGGGCTGGATGTGGCAAGGGGCGAGTGGATCGGCTTTGTGGATTCCGACGACTATATTGCACCGGAAATGTACGAAACACTGTACAAGGCCGTGCAAAGCACCGGGGCAGACCTTGCCCTGTGCGATTACGCTGCGGTGGACGAGGCAGGCATACCCTGCCTGCCGCCGTACACCGGGCTTGCACAGCGGATCTTTACCGGGCGGGAACTGCTGAAAAGAGCCACGAATACGATGGTGCAACCTGCGTGGAACAAGCTGTACCGCCGCGCTATCTTTGCGCAGCTGCGCTACCCGGAGGGTAAGCTGAACGAGGATATTTTTGTGCTCCCAGAAATCTGTCTGAACACCAAAAAGGCCGTGGTGGTGCCAAAGGAGCTGTATTATTATGTGCAGCGCGGCAGCAGCATTATGAACGGAAGCAAAACGCTGCGCCATTTCGATGCTGCCGAGGCCGCACAGCGGTATTGGAACTGCCTCGTGGAAAACGAGGTATACGATGCGCTGGCAAATGCGGCAAAGTTTACGATGGGCAGCGTGAGCCGGGTGTACCGGCAGCTGCCCCCGGCGCTGCGCAAGGCACCCCGCAGCCGGGAAATGCTGCGGATGCAGTTTGATGTGGTGGACCGGACGCGGCAGTATTGTACCGTTCCGACGGGACTCTGGCTGCAAAGCCTGCTGTTGCGGCTATTTCCGCGGGAATATATGTGGCTGCGGAATATCAAAGGCAGGGGAGAATTAAAAATCGCATGAGAACACGTTATTCGATCATCAATATGCTGTTTAACATCGGCGGGCAGTTTTTGACGATGCTGCTGTCCTTCATCAACCGGATGGTGTTCATCCGCTGCCTTTCAGCGGAATATCTGGGGGTCAACGGCCTGTTTACCGATGTGCTCAGCATCCTTAATTTTGCGGAGCTGGGCATCGGTACGGCTATGGTGTTCAGCATGTATGAACCGGCAGCCCGGGATGACGAGCAGAAACTGGCGCGGCTGATGAACCTGTACAAGTGGATGTACCGGGCGGTGGCAGTCTCGGTGTTGCTGTTCGGGTTGGTGCTGCTGCCGTTTCTGCCCTACCTCATCAAGGGCGGCGAGGGCATTGAACATATCACCCTGATCTATATGATATATGTGCTCGGTTCAGCAAGTTCCTATCTGCTGAGTTATAAAAATTCCATCTATCAGGCCTACCAGAAAGGCTATATCTGCGCAGGATGGAGTATGGCGTGCGAGTGCATCAAGACTGTTTCGCAGATCACGGTGCTGCTGTTGACCCGGAACTTCATCCTGTATCTGGCGGTTCAGCAGGCGATACAGTTTTTACCCAACATTATGGTTTCCCGCATGGTGGACAAGGAGTTTCCATACCTGAAGGAATGCCATGAGCTGCCAGAAAGGGAGGAACGGAACGGCATCCTGAAAAATATCGGTGCCATGAGTATGCACAAGCTGTCAACCATCATCGTGCGCAATACGGACAGTCTGCTGATGTCCTCCTTTATTGGCCTTGCGACGGTGGGCCTTTACTCCAATTACCGGTTGGTGATCAATGCACTGAACAACCTGATGGGAAAATTTGCTGTGGCTTTTTCCGGCAGTATCGGCAATTTTGCAGTAATGGAAAATTCGGACCGGCTGTATAAAATCTATAAGGAAATGGATTTTATGTTCTTTGTCATGTCCGCTTACCTGACCGGTGGGCTGATGATGCTGTTTAACCCCTTTATCACGCTGTTGTTTGGCGGAAGATACTGTTTTCCGATGACCACAGTGATGGTCATTGTGGCAGAGTTTTACATTACACGAATGCGGCAGACGAATCTGCTGTTCCGGGAGGCCATGGGGCTGTTCTGGAACGACCGCTACAAAGCGGTGGCGGAATCCATCATCAATCTGGTGGCCTCGCTTGTACTGGTGCGGCAGTACGGCGTGACCGGCATTATCTGGGGCACCATCATCAGCACGCTGTGTACCTGTGCCTGGGTAGAACCCTACATCTTTTTGAAGTATGGCGTTCAGGATGCATGGAAGAAGAAACTTCGGGATTATTTTGCAGAGTATCTGAAGCGCACACTCCTTACAGCAGCGGTCTCTGCGGCAGCGGTGCTGTGGGTGCAGCGGTTCCCGGTGGGCAATTTCGGTATTTTTATTCTGGATGGGCTGCTTTACACAGCTGTGTTCGCAGGAGTGATCGTACTGTTCTACCGTGGCAGCGAAGAATATGATACGCTGAGGCAGCGCGGACTGAAGATATTGAAAAGGAGAGCGGAATGAACGCAAAGGAGCAGCCCTTGATCTCGGTGATCGTGCCAGTTTATAAGGTGGAAAAGTATCTGCCTGCATGTCTGGACAGCTTGTTGGCGCAGACGTATCAGAATTTTGAACTGCTCCTTGTGGATGACGGTTCGCCGGATAAATGCTGGGAAATTTTGCAGCAGTATGCGGCACAGGATGCCCGGGTGTGTATTTTCCGCAAGGAAAACGGCGGGGTGTCCTCGGCACGCAATTTTGGGCTGGAGCAGGCAAGGGGCGAGTATATCTGCTTTGTGGATTCCGACGACCTTGTGCTGCCGCAGTATCTGGAATGGCTGTACGATGCTTTGTGCAGCTGCGGTACCCGCATTGCCATGTGCCGCTACCGCAGCATACGGGAAAACGAGACTCTGTGGACGGTGACGGAGTGCCCGGCACCGCAGAAAATCACGACGGAAAACTACTCGTGGATGCAGGAATGGAGCGGCGGGCACTGCTGGCGGATGCTGACCCACCGGGAGGTGCTGCAGGATGTTCGCTTTGACCCGGCGCTGTTCTACGGGGAGGATGCCCTGTTCTTTGTAACGGAATTCCTCAAGGCAGGCAGTCTGGCATTTTTGAACTGCCCGCTGTATGCTTACCTTGAACGTCCAAGCTCTGCCGTGCGGCAGGAGCCGAGCCTGCGCTTTTACACGGCGGCACTGGCGTGGGAACAGATCTGGCAGCTGGTAAAGGGGCAGCCGGACCCCTTCCGCAGCACTACGGAACAGCGCTGCGTCATGTCCTGCGCCGAGGTATATTTCCGGCTGGTCAACCAGCCGGAGCGGGATTCCGAGAAGGAAAAAATGCTGCTGAAAACAGCAAAGCTGCACCGTCATGCTGCGTGGGAGATTCCGCCGGGAAATCAAAGCCAGAAGCTGCAGGCGCTGATGGTAAGCTACTGCCCGCATCTGGGCGCAAAGGCATGGAAGCTGGTGCGGTGGGTGAAAGGTTTGAAAAACTGATTGACAAATCCCACAAAAAACGTTATATTCTTTTTATAAATGCGTTGAAAAAGAGTGTGCATCGTCTGGGACCGCACAGAGAGCCGGGGGCAGCTGAAAACCCGGCGGGATACCGGCGGGGCACTGTCACTTTGGAGCAGGAGCGGTGAGCCTTGCCGGTAAGCCGCTTTCGGGTCTGCCCTACGTTACAGGGGCATCAAGGGGCGCGGAACCTTCCGCGCAATTTGGGTGGTACCGCGGTCATGTATTTACAGCCGTCCCATGGAACGCTCCGTGGGGCGGCTTTTTGCGTCCCACTTCATCAAATTTTTGGGAGGACACTATGAAAGAGCTTGCAAAGCAGTACGATCCCAGTCAGGTGGAAGATCGTATCTACCAGTTCTGGCTGGACGGCGGCTACTTCCACACGAAGGCCGATCCGGACAAGAAACCTTATACCATCGTGATGCCGCCACCGAACGTTACCGGTCAGCTGCACATGGGCCATGCGGTGGATAACACCATGCAGGATATCCTCATCCGCACCAAGCGGATGCAGGGCTATGCCGCCCTGTGGGTGCCCGGCACCGACCACGCCTCCATTGCTACCGAAGCCAAGGTGGTGGAAGCTATGCGCGCCGAGGGCCTGACCAAGGAGATGGTCGGCCGCGATGGTTTTCTGGAGCGCGCCTGGGCATGGAAGACCAAGTACGGCAACCGCATCGTCAGCCAGCTGAAGAAGCTGGGCAGCAGCTGCGACTGGGAGCGCGAGCGCTTTACCATGGACGAAGGCTGCTCTGAGGCTGTCAAGGAAGTGTTCGTGCGCCTGTACGACAAAGGCCTGATCTACCGCGGCAACCGCATGGTCAACTGGTGCCCCCACTGCAACACCTCCATCTCTGATGCCGAGGTGGAGTACGAGGAGAAGGACGGCAGCTTCTGGCATCTGCTGTACCCGGTCAAGGAGACCGGCGAGATGCTGGAGCTGGCTACCACCCGTCCCGAGACCATGCTGGGCGATACCGCTGTTGCCATCAACGGTGACGACCCCCGCTATGCCCATCTGCACGGCTGCCATGTGGTGCTGCCCCTGCTGAACAAGGAAATCCCCATCGTCTGCGATGAGCACGCCGATATGACCAAGGGCACCGGTGTCGTGAAGATCACCCCCGCCCACGACCCCAACGACTTTGAGGTCGGTCTGCGCCACGACCTGCCCATCGTGCGCGTGTTCACTTACGACGGCCACATGACCGGCGCTGCCGACAAGGCTGCCGCCGATGCTCTGTTTGCCGCCGGTAAGAACACCGTCAACGAGCCCCATGTGCTGGACTGCGGCAAGTACGCCGGCATGACTACGCTGGAGGCACGCAAGGCTATTCTGGCCGACCTGAAAGAGGGCGGCTTCCTGAAGGAGATCGAGCCCCTGAAGCACGAGGTGGGCACCTGCTACCGCTGCCACTCCACCATCGAGCCCATGATCTCCAAGCAGTGGTTCGTCAAGATGGAGCCGCTGGCAAAGCCCGCCATTGAGAGCGTAGAGAAGGGCGAGATCAAGTTTGTGCCCGAGCGCTTTACCAAGAACTATATGAACTGGATGAAGAACACCCGCGACTGGTGCATCAGCCGTCAGCTGTGGTGGGGCCACCAGATCCCGGCTTGGTACTGCGACGACTGCGGCGAGACCGTGGTGGCAAAGTCCGCTCCCTGCACCTGCCCCAAGTGCGGCAGCGCAAAGCTGACGCGGGACCCCGATACGCTGGATACCTGGTTCTCCTCTGCGCTGTGGCCCTTCAGCACGCTGGGCTGGCCCAACGAGGACAGCGCCGACCTCAAGTATTTCTACCCCACCAATACGCTGGTCACCGGCTACGACATCATCGGCTTCTGGGTCAGCCGCATGATCTTCTCCGGTCTGGCTTACACCGGCAAGGCTCCGTTTGATACCGTCTGCATCCACGGCATCGTCCGCGACAGTCAGGGCCGCAAGATGTCCAAGAGCCTTGGCAACGGCATCGATCCGCTGGAGGTCATTGCCCAGTACGGCGCGGATGCCCTGCGCTTTATGCTGGTGGACGGCTCCACCCCGGGCAACGATATGCGCTATATCGAAAAGAAGGTGGAGGCTGCCCGCAACTTTGCCAATAAGCTGTGGAACGCCACCCGCTTTGTGCTGATGAACCTGCCCGAGGACTTTGAGCCGGGTCTGCCCTGTGAAGAGCTGCTGGACATGAGCGACAAGTGGGTGCTGACCAAGCTGAATCAGGTGGCCGGTGCCATGACCGATAATCTGGAGCACTATGAGATGGGTCTGGCTGCTGCCAAGATCAACAGCTTTATCTGGGATGTCTACTGCGACTGGTTCATCGAGATCGCAAAGCCCCGCCTGAACTCCGGCGATGCACAGCAGGCCGACACCGCCCGCCGTGTGCTGGTGTATGTGCTGGATAAGGCGCTCAAGCTGCTGCATCCCTTCATGCCCTTCATCACCGAGGAACTGTATCAGGCTCTGCCCGGTTCTGCCGAGACCATCATGACGCAGGCATGGCCAACCTTTGACGCCGCTCACAACTGGGCCGCTGAAGAGGAAGCCTTTGAAAAGGTGATGGATTATATCAAGGCTGTGCGTACCATGCGCACCGAGATGAACGTGCACCCCGCAAAAAAGACCAGCATGATCATTGAAACTGCCGATGCAGCCCCCTTCCAGAACGCACAGGTCTATCTGGCCAAGTTTGCCTTTGCCACCGATGTGACCTTTACCGAAAAGTACGAGGGCAGCACCGATGGCATGGTGCAGGTGTCCACCCACGCCGCCCGCGGCTTCATCCCCATGATGGAGCTCATCGACCGAGAGAAAGAATTGGCTCGCCTGAACAAGGAAAAGGCCAAGGCTGAAAAGGAAATGGCCATGTTCGGCAACCAGCTGAATAACCCCAAGTTTGTGGAGCGTGCCCCGGCGGCTCTGGTGGAGGAGATCCGCACAAAGTTCGCCAAGAGTCAGGACAAGCTGGCCAACATCGAGCAGAGCATTAAGGCTCTGGGCTGAGACTGTGGAACGCTATAACGATACGGAACGCACCTCACTGTGGGTCATTGCGGGACGTGTGGTCTTTACCGTTGCACTCATCGCCTGCATCTGGTTCATCTTTTCCAACTCCATGGCGGTGGCAACGGTCTCCACCGACTCCAGCGGCCGGGTGCTGGCGTGGATGCGCATCATCCTGCGCCGCTTGGGACAGCCGGGGCTGGCAGAGCATCTGACCATGCATATCGTGCGCAAGCTGGCACACTTTTGCGAGTATACGCTGGAGGGCTTTCTGCTCATGCTCTGTATGCGGGTGTACAGCCGTCACCCGCTGCGGCATATCACCGTGCCCATGCTGGGCGGTGTGCTGACGGCGCTGACCGATGAGACCATTCAGCTCTTCTCGGAGGGACGCAGCAGTCAAGTCACCGATGTGTGGCTGGATTCTGCCGGTGTTCTGGCCGGCATCCTTGTTGCCATCGTACTGCTGTTGGCCTGCGAGGGACTGTATTATCACATAAAAAGGAGACACGAATGACCATCCAACAGGCAAATCAGTATTTTGCAGCTCTGCCGGACGGCTTTGCCGACCCGGCGCAGCTGGGCGCACTGCTGCCCGCCTCGGTGCAGCAGGTGCAGTTCGTGGGTGTGGCAGGCACTGCCGGTAAAACGGCGGTGGCGCGTCTGCTGGCAGCCATTCTGCACGCGCAGGGGATCCGTGCCGGTGTCTACCATGCCGGGTGCGAGCCGCTTGCTGCCCGCATCCGTGTGGATGGCAAGCCGGTGGACGAAGCACTGCTGTGCCGCGCCGCCGATGCCCTTGCTGCCCATGAGGAGCTGCCTTTGCAGGCGGCAGAGCTTGTTGCCGCTGCGTACTGCTTTGGCGAAGCCGGCTGCACGCTGGCGGTAGTAGAGCTGCCGGATGCAGGTCTGGCTGCGGTGCTGCCAAAAATGCCGGTGTGCGCCGTCACAGCGGTGGGACCGGATGGCGTGAGCCGCTCGGTGGAACGTCTGGCTGCATTGGCAGGCGGCGTGATGCGCAAGGAAAGCATCTGCGTCACCGCGCCGGAGCAGCCCAAGGCGGTGCTCAGTGAGCTGGTTGTGGCTGCGGGCAAGTGCGACTGTGAGCTGGTAGTGCCCGATCCGGAGGATATCACCTTTCTGGAAGCAGAACAGTTTGCCAGCCGGGTGGACTACGGCGGCTACACAGTGCCGCTGGCCTTTCTGGGACGTCACGCCGCGGGCAACGCCGCCATGGCGGTGGAGCTGGCGCTGGCGCTCTGCCGCAAAGAGGTGGACATCTCCGATGAAGCCATTCTGGATGGCATTGCTGCCGTGGACAACCGTTGCAGCATTCGGGTGCTTTCCCAGCGCCCGCTGGTCATTCTGGATGCCTGCCGCACCCCGCAGCAGGCTGCCGCGCTGCTGCGCGTGTTGAACATGGCCAAGGTGCGCCACATGAGCGCTATCATCGGCCTGACCGAGGAGGAGGGGGCGGAGGCCTTCTTCTCCGCGCTGGAGACCGGCCTGAGCCCTGAGGAACAGAAAAAGGATAAATCCACCATGCCCGGCATGAGCGAGAGCCCCTTTGATAAGGTGTATCTCGTCACGCCCGCCGGTGTGGAGGAGCAGCTGACCCAGCGTCTGACCGAGAAGGCAAAGTATCACTTTGACGCCCAGCTCTGCACCAGTCTGGACGAGGCGGTGCAGCTGGCGCACGCCAACACCCGCCGTGGGCTGCTGGTCTGCGGCAGCGAGGCGGCAGCGCTGGAAGCTGCCGAGCTGCTGGCAAAGGCGTAAGCTGCCGACAGCTTTTTCTAAAAAATAACCCGAAGATCCCGTACACTGAAGTTATGTGTACGGGATCTTTTATTTTGTAAAAAAGGAGATGGACAAGCAATGGCAACAGTGACCTTCAGCGCGGCAGGGGAGACCCTGTATGCCTATCTGGCGGGGGAGATCGACCACGATGCCGCCCAGAGCCTGCGGATGCAGCTGGACGATGCACTGGTCAGCCGCAGTCCCCGCACCCTAATTATCGACCTTGGCGGGGTAGGGTTCATGGATTCCTCCGGGATCGGACTTATTCTGGGGCGGCAGCGCTGTGCCCGCGTTCTGGGCACGACCCTGCGGCTGCAACACGCCCCCGCACAGCTGCAAAAAGTCCTGCGGCTGGCGGGCATCCCCTGTACGGAGAACATAGAAAAGGAGAATGCGCAATGAAAGCAGAGAACAGTACCCGCATCCAGTTCGATTCCCTTAGCAGCAACGAGGCCTACGCCCGCGGCGTTACGGCAGCCTTTCTGGCGCGGTATGACCCAACCGTGCCCCAACTGGCCGACCTGAAAACGGCAGTGTCCGAGGCGGTCACCAACTGCATCGTCCATGCTTACCCGGAGCATATCGGGCCGGTGTGCATGACCATAGCGGTCTACCCCGACCGGGAGGTGCACATCACCATTACAGATAAGGGCATTGGCATCCCCAATGTGGAGCAGGCCATGCAGCCATTGTTCACCACCGGCAACCCGGAAGAACGCTCCGGTCTGGGCTTTGCGGTGATGCAAAGTTTTATGGACAGGGTAAAAGTTACCTCAAAGCCCGGCAAAGGCACAAGGGTGCTGCTGGTCAAGCGTCTGTCTCGACGGGAGCCTACATAAAAAGGAAAGGCGGTCCGGTATATGGTAACGGATAAGACCCGGCGGGAAGCATTCATCACGCAGAATCTGGGGCTGGTGCATGCCTGTGCGGGCAGATTCCGTGGGCGAGGCATGGAGTATGACGACCTGTACAGCGCGGGCTGCGTGGGGCTCATCAAAGCCTATGATAATTTTGACGAGAGCCGGGGCGTGTGTTTTTCCACCTATGCCGTGCCGGTGATCCTTGGTGAAATCAAAAAGCTGTTCCGGGATGGGGGTACGGTCAAGGTGAGCCGCTCCCTGAAGGAACTGGGAATGCGGGTGCAAGCTGCACGGGAGCATACTATGAAGCTGTGCGGCGCAGAGCCTACCTTGCAGCAGCTGGCTGAGCAGCTGGACGAGCCGATAGAGAATGTAGCCCTTGCCATACAGGCCGCGCAGCCCGCCATGAGCCTGACCCCGGAGGGCGGCGAGGATGGAGACCGGCAGCTGGATATCCCGGTGGAATCTCCGGAGGAGGAACTGGCAGACCGGATCAGTCTGGCAGAGGTGATCGAAGCGCTGCCAGAGCAGGACAAGCAACTGATTCGTCTGCGCTTTTATGGCAACCGCACCCAGAGCGAGACTGCAAAAGCACTGCATACTACACAGGTACAGATCTCCAGGCGGGAACGTAAGATCCTGATCCGGCTGCGCGCCCGGCTTTTGGAGGAATAAGGGAGGAAGTGTCTATAAAAAATGTAAAAAACTGGGCAAAAAGTAAAAAGAATGATTTTGGCGTAAAATTTGTAAAAAACGCTTGCTTTTTGAAGGATGCTGTGCTAAAATACATTACTGTCAGGCGGACGTCCGACAGAATGAAATACTTCAAAAACGACGTCAAACGGAGAGATTCGACAGAATCAAAAATGAATCTCAAAAATCTTTCAAAAAAGTGCTTGACAATTTATCACGAAAGTGATAAAATAACTAAGCTGTCAGCCGCAAGGCTGCGGCGCACAGGACCTTGAAAATTGAACAATATCGAAAGAACTTGTAACGGAACCTATTTTCGTGTTGGAAAAACACGGTAAACAATTCCAAACAAAAGTAATTCACACAGGACGCAAGCGATTGCGTGCTGAGCGAAACAAGATTTAACACTTTTAAGTGATAAATATCATTTATAAAGAGTTTGATCCTGGCTCAGGACGAACGCTGGCGGCGCGCCTAACA
>ENA-OOXP01001056-OOXP01001056.1-human-gut-metagenome-genome-assembly--contig:-NODE-1056-length-18702-cov-3.040918_pt1 | contig 18702 bp, 14 predicted proteins | sample MGYA00241591_ERZ501351 | MGnify/ENA primary metagenome ERZ501351 (study PRJEB25962, sample SAMEA1968361) | human gut metagenome | biome: human gut; feature: human-associated habitat; material: faeces...
AAGTAACAGTATACTGATTTCCGGAAGATATGTCAAGAGTTTCCATCAAGATTATGTAAATTTTTTTTCACTTCTCTATTAATCATTACTTACTTCATCAGCAGGCAGCAGCAGCAGTGATCGCTCGGAATTAAGCGTAACGTTCTGAGCTGTTGCCCCCATTACCAGGCCTTTGACCAGGCCGGCACCGGTTTTAGTCATCGCGATCATCGACACATTTTCTTCTTCCGCCCAGCGGCAGATTTTTTTAGACGCCGCCCCTTTATCGACCAGATAAGAAGCCTTGATCCCAAAAAGTTTCATCTCGGCCACCAGTTCTTCCATCCGCGATTCGGCATTCAGCAGCTTGCTCTCAAGATCGCTCTGATTGCGGCTGCGTTCCACTACATGTACGAACACCACTTCCGCTACATGCTCACGCAGGCTGCGGATCAAATTGAGCGCCACTAAAGATTTCTTAGAAAAATCGGTCGGTATCATCAATTTACGCAACATATCATCATCGGCAATATTGTCGCTGTCACCGTCGGTTTTGGCAACAAACAATGGCCGCTTCGAAGATCTGGCAAGATCAAAGGTCGTACTGCCCAGCAAGGCACTTCTAAAAAAGCCCTTTCCATGCGAAGCCACTAAAGTCAGATCTACTTCTTTATCGTCGCCGACGCGGGTTATTTCTTCAAATACCTCGCCCCAGGGCATTTCGATACTTACTGCTTCATAACCGTTGCGCATCAGCTCGTTGGCATACCCCTGCAGCTTGCTGTAAACCTTTTTATAACTGCTACTGTAAGGATCTGCGTCCTCTTCTTCATCGAATACATAAGCTAGAATAATTTCTGTATTTGTATCGGGGCACAGACTGTACAGGCACGGCAGCAGTATTTCTGACTTAGGCGTAAGATCCATTGCTAACAAAACTCTTGTAAACATGTCGTTCATTGCTCCTCTTTATCTAAAAATAGCTTGCGTCGACAACGCCGGCAGTTCCTGCCGACAATCTTTTTTCATCCTATTTAAATAGTTATATTTCGCCATTTATAAAAAAAATCCTGCCTCATTATTGTAAGTTGACTTTGAACAGGTTAAAATATATACAGAAATTTGAATTTATACAAAAGGAGCTAATGCGATGTTAAAGCAAAAAATCGACACAGCCGCACTCTTTGCTCAGAAAAAAACAGAAGTTCAAAGCAGCGCGCGCACTTTGCTGATACTTGACGGCCAGGAAAACGCCTATATTTCTGCCGATGAACTTACAGAAGAGCTTTTAGCAATTCCGGAAGAAGGTGCTATCTGGCTTGATATGTCATTATTCGGCTCGCACGATCAGGTAATGACCGTCGCCCGCTCCTTCAAACTGAGTCCCGCTACTCAAAACATTTTAGAAAATAAAAAACAGCAGCCGCGTTTATTCCGCGACGGCAACAACAGAATCCTCGTCTGCCGCCACCTGCAGCTAAACGAAAGCGGCAATGCCGTTTATAATAATATTTGTTTCGCCGCCAGCGCCAACAGGCTGCTTTCTCTGCAGCATGGCCGCTGTGACCGTTTAAAAAATGCGCGTACGCTGGTAACAACCCTGCAGAAGCCTAATAATACGATCCCGCAGGCTTTGACCCTGATTTTAGGCAAGATCCTTGACGACAACTGCGAGGTCATCAATTACCTGGAAGAACGGCTGCAGCTTCTGTCTGCAGCTTACAGCGAACAGGATGAACATCCGGATCCCAAAGAACTGCTGCGTCTGCGCCGCAGCCTGGTCACTGCCAAACAGGCGGTCTATCCGATGCGCCGCATCGTCAGCCGCGCCTTGCGTCAGGACCCGCCTTTAGTTATCGGCAACGATAATGCCCCCGAACTTTTGACGATCAAACTGGAAGGCGCCGTACTTACCTTATCGGTCGCCGAAGAATTACTGACTTCTCTGGAGCGGCTCTGCGTCAATGCCGCGGCTGAACGCAGCGCTGATATTCAGGCTACGCTGACTACGGTGGCAGTCATTTTCCTGCCGCTGATTTGTATCAGCAGTATTTTTGCCATGAATTTCCAGTATATGCCGGAACTAAAATCCCAATGGGGCTATCCGCTCTGCCTTGGCGTTATGGCATTGATTGCTATCTTTACGCTTAAAAAATTACAACGTAAAAAATGGTATTAATATTTTAAAATTATATTGAACCTCAAATACGCAAAAACCATCTGTACTTTAAGTACAGATGGTTTTATTAGTTTTCAGGCGTTGAATACCTTACCTGGGTTAAGAATATTTTTAGGATCAAGCGCACGCTTGATTTCTTTCATCATTTTCATTTCTACCGGCTCCGTATATTTTTCCATGGCTTCGACCTTCTTAGCTCCGATGCCATGCTCGCCGGAAAGGCGACCGCCCAGACTGTAAACATAAGGATAAGCTTCAGCATGGAAACGGCTTACTTCATCTTCCCACTGCTCGTCGCTCATCTCGCCTTTCAAAATCTGGAAATGCAGATTGCCGTCGCCGGCATGAGCCAGCGTAAAGAGTTTAAAGCTGTAATTTTCCGCAACCTTGGTCAGATGGCGGATACAGTTAGCGATTTGATCGACTGGTACGACAAGATCATCAGAAGTGCTGACCAAACTCAAAACACGCGTAGATTCCAGACAGTTACGACGGAGCTTCCACACACGGTCATCAGCCTCTAAAACATCAGTAGCGCCGCTGGCACTGCAAATCTCGTCCAGCTGTTCCATTTTGCTTTCCAGCTCATCTTCATTAAAAGTCTCTACCGTCACAATAACATAAGAACCGTCTTCATAATGAGGCAGCTTCAATTCGCAGTAATCGCTGGAGCTGCGTACAAACGCATTATCCATAAACTCCACGCTGGTCGGATTCAACCCTGCTTTGATCAGGTTCGGCACCAAACCGACAGCTTTATCCAAATCGGTAAAGATCGCCAGCAGATCCAGTTTATACGGACACAGCGGCAGCAACTTTAAAGTGGCTTTAGTAATAATGCCCAAAGTACCTTCACTGCCCATGATCAGCTGTTCCAGGCAATAGCCCGTCGATTTTTTCTTCAGCCGTGCCCCCACATTAACGATATCGCCGGTAGGCGTAACTGCTTCAATCGCATAGACCTGATCGCGGGTAGTGCCGTAACGTACAGCCTTATTACCGCCTGCATTAGTGGCAATATTACCGCCGATCAGACAGCTGTCGGCGCTGCAGGGGTCGCCTGCATAGAGGAAGCCGGCCGCATTGGCTTTTTCCTGAATTTCTACTGTACGCGCACCAGCCTCGACAACCATATACATACCTTCAGTATTCAGCTCTTCGATTTTGTCCATCCGTTCCAACAGCAGAACGATACCGCCATAAACAGGGATCGCCCCGCAGGAAACACTGGTCCCTGCACTGCGGGGTGTTACCGGCACATTATATTGATTGGCGATTTTCATGACCGCCGCAACTTCTTCTGTGCTGCCAGGCCAAACTACGACCTCCGGCAGATGATGATAACGGGGATCAGTTTCCTCGTCAGTTTTGTACTTTTCAAGGGTTTCGGCATCGGTCCTTACATACTCCGCGCCCAAAGCCGTTTGCAGAGCTGCTACCACTTCTGCGCTGACCGGTTCGTATTTACTCATAACTTCCATTCCTTTCTACTGTCCTACAAAATAAGATTTTATCTTTTCCGCAGCATACTGCCGCTGCAGTTCAATAACTTACAGATCAAAGATCTTGCCCGGGTTCAAAATCAGCTGCGGGTCCATCGCCGCCTTGATCGTGCGCATGATCGCCAGCTCGCCGGCCGGGGTATATGTTTCCATTTCTCTGAGTTTTTTTGCGCCGATACCATGCTCGCCGGCCAGACGCCCGCCGATGCTGTAAGCATAAGTATAAACCTCTTTATGGAAAGCTTCCACTTTGTTTTCCCATTCTTCGTCGCTCAATTCGCATTTGCATAAAACGATATGCAGATTCCCGTCGCCGATATGCGCGTTGATTTTGACCGGGAAAGGATATTTTTCGCCTATTTTCATAATAAACTTGATCGTACCGGCGATCTCATTAACAGGAACTACCACGTCGTCCGTCAGGGAAACCAGACTGATCAGACGTACAGACTCCTGACAGTTGCGGCGCATATCCCAAATACGTTCATCGGCTTCCAGCACATCGACAGCGCCGGCAGCACTGCACAACTCATCCAGCTGCTCCATTTTCAGATCCAGCTCGTCCTCGCTGAAAGTCTCCACTGTGATGATAACATAAATGCCGTTCTCATAATGAGGGGCTCCCTTAAACTCCAGATAGTCGGCCGTACCGCGCACATAGGAATTATCCATATACTCCACACTGGTCGGATTAATGCCGGCCTGCATGATTTTCGGCACTACGTCCAAGGCCTGCTCCGGATCGCCGAACACAGCCAGCAGATCAAATCTGTAAGGCGGGATCGGCTGCAGCTTAAGCGTCGCCTTAGTGATAATGCCCAGCGTTCCCTCACTGCCCATGATCAGCTGTTCCAGGCAGTACCCAGTCGATTTTTTCTTTAAACGTGCTCCCAGCTCTACGATCTCACCAGTCGGTGTTACGACCTCGACAGCGTAAACCTGGTCACGGGTCACACCGTAACGCACCGCTTTATTGCCGCCGGCATTAGTGGCAATGTTACCGCCGATCAGACAGCTTTCAGCGCTGCAGGGGTCGCCTGCATACAGAAAACCAGCCTCATTGGCATATTTTTGAATATCGACAGTACGCACACCGGCTTCAACCTCCATATACATGCCTTCGGCATTCAGCTCGATAATCTTGTTCAACCGTTCCATTAAAAGGACAATACCGCCGCATACAGGAATAGCGCCGCCAGCCAGACTGGTGCCGCCGCTGCGGACAGTGACCGGCACATCATATGTATTGGCCAGCTTGATAACAGCCGCGATCTCCTGCGCGTCCTTCGGCAGAACAACCGCCTCCGGCAGATGGAACTTGCGCGGATCAGTTTCTTCGTCAGTCTGATACTGCTCTAATTTTTCAGGCTCGGTCAAAACGTATTCAGCACCGACGATAGTCTTTAAAGCGTCCAGCACTGCTTCCGTTACGGGAGCGTAAGTTTTCATATTTCATCTTTCCTTTCCTTCTGTACTGCCAGCTCGGCAGGCGTAATCTCCGGGTGCTTATACCGAGTTTTCTGATCGGGTTTTAAACGTCCCAGGCTGATAGCATTCTGCGGACACCAGTGCGCACAACCGAAGCAATGCACACACTCGCTGCCAAAAGCAGGCTTACCAGCTGCCATAGTTATATTGCCCGCGGGGCAGACCTCGGCACAAATGCCGCAGCCGACACATTTATCATCAGCGCAGCTCAGCTTACCGAACTGCTTGATCTTATCCAGCACCCACATACCGGCAGCTGTACCGCCATACTTCCACAAAAAACCACGATCCAGATGCTGATAATTATCATACTTATTTTTGATATTACGGGCGATCAGTCCCAATTCAGCCGGAGCGTTGCGCAGCAACTTCTCCTGACGTGCCTGCGGCGAAGGAAAGACGATACTGTTATCAGGCAGCGCCACCTGAGCGCCATATGATAACCGCAGCTCACGCTGCTTTAAAAGCTCTTTCCCCTGACCCAGTGCCTGTCCGGACATCGCGCCCATAGTCACTACTAAAAAGATATACTGAGGCACCATTTTCACCTGCTGCAGAAAAGCCTCCACTACAGGCGGCAGCGCCATACAATAAACAGGGCAGACGATACCGACAACTTCGTCCTGCACCTCGTAAGGCGCTTTTAAATAACCGGTAATGCCTTCCAGCCGGCACTGCTCCAGTTCCTGCGCGATACTTTTAGCGGCATACAGGCTGTTACCTGTGCCACTCAAATAAAAAATCACTGCCATGAGGTTCGCCTCGCTTCTTTGATAATCCGTCAAACGGCAGATAAATAACCGCCTCCATTATATACCAAATGAAGTTGGATAGTCAAAAACGACATATGATCCAAATTTATCTGCTAATAAAAAAAGACACCCGTAAGAGCGTCTTTTCATTCCTGCTATTATCATCAACTATCCGTACCAGCTCCATTAGCTATAAAGAGCAAATACACACCTTTATTCTAACGATTTGCAAAAACATCATATTCTGTTATCGTTATTTTATCACTCATAAATCTTTTTTCAGTATCTCTGTAAAATTCAACTTTTGTTTTCTCCCATTTACCCTTCTGATAGCCATAGTAAAAGCGCCAGTGCTGCATAGCATTAGAAAGATATGATTTCTCTGCTTTGGAGGCTTCTTCTTTGGTAGGATAACTGCCTGTAAATATTTCAGTGTATCGCTCAACATCAAGTATGCCTATATAAGGGTACATGACAGAATCATTTTTTTTAACATCCAAAGAATAAACAGGTTCCAGATTCCGCACCTTGAACCAATGTCCTGAACCCTGCAGTCCATGTTTAGAGGGATCAAAATAACGTATGTGGACAGCATCTTTTTTATAGGTAGCGAGAACAGGCTGCATAATATCCTGCACATGCACTTTAAAAGAATCCACTACAACCTGCTCATCAGCTAAACAAGAAGCGCAGACCAAAAGCAATGCCATAATTAAAATCAGCAAACGTTTTGTCATTTCTCTCACCCTTTCAGCTTGATTATACAATGCTGAAATTTTACATTAAATCAAATTTACAATGCAACTTCTTTTATTTTCTGAACTGCTGTTACAAAAAGCTCTGTCAACGCAGAGTTTTTTGCTTAGCTGTTTATATCAGAAATTACGCTGATAGCTGATACCGACAACTTTAGCATAGTTATCATGGCTGCGGGCGGTATCATAAGTATCACCAGCTGCTACATGTCCTTTGATGCTCAACCCATCGATATCGATAAAGCCCAATGTCATGGCAAGTGTCTGTTTTTTATCGTGGTACTGGAAGCCCAGGCTGTAGGTGCGGCGGGCACCGGTCGGCACGATAAAATCGGCGCCGTCAAAAGGTATTACCGATTCATCATAAGCATAACCGCCCATGATGGTATATTTGTCACTCAGTTTATGTTCTACGCCCAAAGCATAACGCCAGCCGTTGCTCCAGTTTTTCTGACTATAACTGCCTGGAATAGTCCCACCAGGTATACCCATAGGATCATCAAAACTGATATTCAAAGCATCATAGGTACTCCATTTGGTATAAGTACCGTTCAGTTCTACCCGGGTCCGATCATCGAATTTATGGTTGTAACCAATAGCCCAGCTGTCCGGCAAAGTAACTTTTCCATGCGCTTTGGTAAAATGATCACTTCCTGTAATGCCGCTGCTGTAACCTCTAAAATCTGCATCCATAGTATGGGTCACTTTGCTGCGGTAAACCAGGCCGATCTCATTTTTAGAATCAAAAGCATAATTGGCAGCCGCATTCCAGCCCAGGGCCCAGCTTTCTCCTTTTGTTTGTGTAGGAATAATGCCCAACGCGTTTTTTTGCAGTTCCAGACCCACATAATTGACTTCCGCCCCCACGGCCGCACTCCACTTGTTATCAAACTTGCGGGCATAGGTCGGCGTCAGGCTGGCGCCGTTCAAGCGAGAGAAAAAGGCATTAGATGCAACTTTAGAATCCCGTTCAAATTCTGAGATCATGCCGAAACGGCTGAACAACCCTATACCAATCCAGTCTTTGTCGTTGAGCTGTTTGACATAGTAATTGCCGGGAGCCCAACCGGCATGTACGACGTTTTTACCTTCGTCAATAGACTTTCCTGTAGCGTCATAAGCCGTATATTTGCCATGCGGGCTGATATAAACCGCACTCTGTTTAAAAGCTTCGCCCCGCACTTTGGTGATCGACGCCGGATTGTAGGCAATATTGGCGGCGTCATTCTCAGCAAACATTCGCGCTCCGCCCATAGCCACGCCTTCAGCTGACCACTCGTTGATCGCAAAGCCTTCGGCCCCAGCATCGACAGCCGGCACAGACAAAACACAGGCCAACCCTATTATCGTAAAATGTTTCTTTAAAAACAAAACAGACACCTCACAATTAACAAAATTTTCCAATATTAATAACAATATTTTAACAGCTTTTGCTTTTTATTGTGGAGAAAGTTTTAATCCAACAATTAAATTATTTTTTATAATATATTTAGCTTGCATTTTTCAACCTTTTACGTCATAATATTAGTTGAAAGTTCAACTAATATGGCGGTGAATATTATGACAAAACTGCATAATGACCTGCTGCGTGATATCGGCACGCTGGCGCGCACGATCCACTATCTTCACGATCTGCATTTTAAGGAACTGGCGCTGCAGCGGGGACAGTTTATTTTTCTGACCCGGATCTGCGAAAATACGGGTATCAATCAAAACGATTTATCGCTCTTATTAAAAGTCGATAAATCTACGACTGCCAAAGCTGTCCAAAAATTGACCGCTGCCGGTTATATAAACAGGCAGCGCAGCAGCGAAGACCAGCGGCACTGGCAGCTTTTCCCAACAGAAAAAGCTCTCCTGCTCTACGATCAAATCATCACTGAAGAAAACACCAGCCTGCAGTTGTGTCTGCAAAATTTTACAGCGTCAGAACGCAAAGAACTGAACAGGCTGTTCAAAAAAATGTGTGCCAATCTGGAAACACACTGGCAAAAAACAAAGGGTCAAAAACAAAGAATCGAGGTGCAATGATGCTGCGTTTGGCAACTATGCAGGATTTAACACGGATCATGGCTATCGTGCAGGCTACGGTCATGGAAATGCACGCTTACGGCAACTACCAGTGGGACGAGGTTTATCCAACTGAACAGGATTTTGCCGCAGACATCACCCAAGGCGATCTTTTTGTATCAGAAGCTGAAGGACAGATCTGCGGCCTGATCTGCATCAATCAGACCGAACCAGCTGTTTATGCTGATGCCGGCTGGACTTTGGCGGAAAAAGCCCTGGTCCTGCATCGCATGGCAGTTGACCCGGCCCTGCGCGGCCGCGGTACCGGCTCTGAATTGCTGCAGCAGGCTGAAACGCTCGCTCTCATCCTGGGACTGCGTTATTTAAAAACAGATACCTACGCCCTGAACGAAAAAGCTCAGCAGCTGTTTCTAAAGCACGGCTATCATTTCTGCGGTGAAATCCAGTTCCGTAAAATGGAGCACCAGTTTTACTGTTATGAAAAAGTACTGTAAAATAAAAACACACCCTTTAAAAAGGGTGTGTTTTTACTTATAAAGCAGGGTCGTCCACGCCGTTGGCCTTAAAGGCATTGGCCCTGTCGATGCAGGTGCCGCATTCGCCGCACGGCCTGTCGCCTCCTTCATAGCACGACCAGGTATATTGATAAGGAGCACCCAAATTCAGTCCCAGCTCCACTATCTGCGCTTTATTTTTATTCAGCAGCGGTGCTTCCAGATGACACAATTTACCGCTGCCTTCATAAATGGCAGTATCCATAGCCGCATAAAACTCCGGCGTACAATCCGGATAAGCCCGTCCAGCCGCATCGTCAGCATGAGCGCCATAACAGATCGCATCAGCTCCCAATGAAATGGCAATAGCGGCAGCAGCGCTGATCAAAAGGCCATTGCGAAACGGTACATAAGTCGCTACCGTACCTTCGCCATGCTCAGCCAGCTGCTGCGCGTAGCTTTTATGTTCGATGGCTTCACTGCTGGCAGCCAGCAGTGAGCAATTACTATAGGACATGATGCCGGCAATATCCTGCTCCAGTAAACGTACACCATAATAAGCCGCAACCTTACGGGCTGCTGCCATTTCCCTGCTGTGCTTCTGCCCGTAAAAAACACACAGCGCCGTGACATTTTCCGCACCGCAGACCTGCACAGCCTGCGCCAGACAGGTGGTGCTGTCGATACCGCCGCTTAATAACACTACTTTTTTCATACTGCAACCTCCGTCACAGATCGCGCCTGATGATGGCAGGCGGTAATTCTTCCCAGGGCTTGTATTGAATCGTACTGCAAAATACATAAGCCTTATAACGGTCGGCAGCTGTTTCAGCCGCTGCCGCTTTGGCCAGATCACGCTCACCGGCTTCACTGACCGGATAATACCTGAAAGCCTCCGCAAACAGCTGTGCCGCTTTTTCGTCATCACCATTATTATGTTCATGCTCAGCTAAAAATTTATAGGCAAAATAACGGTAAGGATTGATACCGTCGTTTTCAGCTTCCAGCTCCAGCATCTTTTCCGCTTCCTGTACAGCCTGCTCTTCTTTGCCTACCTCACGCAGGATCGCCAGCCGGCGATAAAACATATCGCCGCGGGAAGCGCTGCGGAAGGGATGTTTATAGGCCCGGCTCAATGCATAGGCCTGATCCAGATAATTCAAAGCGGCATCCTCATTATGGGCCAACTTCCAAACGATTTCAGCTATATCCCGCAGGCACAGCACTTTATGTTCAGCTTCGCTGAGGCCCATTTCCGGTGCATCCTCCATATCAGGCTCCACATCAAGTATCGTTGCCAGGACATGCATCGCGGCTTCTACCTCATCCATCCAATATAAAGCGCGCCCCACCGTCGAGCGGCAGCGCCAGTCGTTATAGTTGCTGATCATACCGCGGGGGACCGGATATTCACCACCGGCCACATGGTTCACACACGCCTGCCATTCCTGTTCGTTCATAGTCAAGTCACACTCCTTACTGATTCTTATATTATTATTGTAGCATATTGCCGCCGCAGCGGCCTAAATAAAAATAACGCCCTCCTGCTTTTACAGCCTTTGCAAATAAAAAGGCGGCTGCCCGGCCGAAGCCAAAAGCAGCCATAAATAAGGGAAAGCGTTTTTAAAGCAGACTCACTTTTCGTTGCGCACATAACGGCGCGGCATCCGCGGACTGACGCTGCAGACCAGCTCGTAGCAGATAGTACCTGCCCACTGCGCAACCAGTTCCATCGGCAAATCTTTGCCGCCGAAAACGGTGACTTCGTCGCCCACTTTGACCGGAGGCAGGTCGGTAACGTCAAGCATCACCTGATCCATACACACGCGGCCCACGATAGGAGCCCTGCCGCCGCCAACCAGCATATAGCCCACGTTGGAAAGACGTCTGTTGACGCCGTCGGCATAACCGACCGGCACCGTGGCAATAACACTGGGACGGCTCAATGTATAAGTACGCCCATAACCGATAGTCGCACCGGCAGGCAGGCTTTTGACAAAGCTTACCGTCGATTTGACCGTCATGACAGGCTCAAAATCTTTATAACAATCGCTCATATGCGCAGGATGCAAACCATACAAAGTAATACCCTGACGCACCATATCCATCTGATATTCACGCAGTTCTGTCAAAGCGGCACTGTTGGCGATATGTGCCAGCGGTACCCTGATACCCTTCTCCCTGATCAGCTTCAGCGCTTCCTGGAAGCGTTCAAACTGATGCGCGGCATAGGCTTTGTCATCAGCATCTGCCGTTGCAAAATGCGAGAACACTCCTTCGATCTCAATGCCAGGCAGCGCCGCGGCCTTAGCCGCAAATTCACCCGCATCGCGAACATGTACGCCGATCCGATGCATACCGGTATCAATAGCGATATGGATCCTGGCTTTTTTATTCAATTTAACAGCCGCTTCGTTAAGGGCATATAAACGTTCTTCGTCAAAAACGGCGTGACTGATATCAAACTGCACTACAACATTGGCAGCTCCCGGCTGCAGCGAACCCAGCACTAAAATAGGCAGCCTGATACCTGCTTCACGCAGCTCAAGACCTTCCTGCAGCAGCGCTACGGCCAGAAAATCAGCGCCGTTCTTTTCGGCTTCGCGGGCTACCGCTACCGCGCCATGTCCGTAAGCATCAGCCTTGACAACGGCACACAGCTTAGTATGGGGATCAAGATTGCTTTTGGCGATCTGCACGTTATGCGCCACGGCATCAAGATTGATCTCGGCCCACGCGCCCCGGTCGATATGATACATAAAACTAAACCCACCTTCACAAAAAAACGCAGGACACGTACGTCTGCGTGCGCCTGCGGCTGATACAAAATCCAATGACCTTATGGTCAAATTATATGCTTTTTAAAATGATTTGTCAATAATCTGCAAGGCTTCGACGCCGCAGGCGTCTGCCATTCCACCGCTTATTTGGAGGCAGTTTCCTGATCCTGTCCGTGACAGCTGGGTCCGCAGCCATTACAGCCGCTGCAGCCGGCACAACCGCCGGAAGATGTTTTTTTGAAGACGCTGCGCAGTGCCAAAATTGCCAGAGCCACTAAAATACCGCCAATAATATAATCAGCCATTTTTACACCTGCTTTCGTTCACGCTGCGCCATTACGGCTTCTGCCGCAGACGCTTTATTGCACCATAAATTTAAATTTGCTCGGGTTAGCTTTCGCTAACCACATTGTACTACGTTCCTGCTTTTTTGGCAAGCACTTAAAATATTTTTTACAGATAAGACAAATATTTTGAAACCAAAAAATTTAAAATATTTTACAGGAAAATCAAGCTGCAGCCACTTAAGCTTCTACTTTCCAGCGATCGAAAAAGCTCAGCCTGCTTTCATACAAATGTACAAACCGCCCTACTAAAACTGCGGCCACTACTGTACCGGCTCCAACTCCTTGTAATGTACCGAATTCCACCCAGGAAATAATAATCGCTAAAGTGACCAGCGATATATCGAAACAATTTTTGATCAGGCTGAACTTTTTTTGAGTAACAAAAGCCAGTACACTGACCACACCTTCGCCCGCAACTAAAAAGATTTTAGCGCGCACCTCCAGAAAAACACCCAAAGCCAAGACAACAATACTTAAAAGGCAAGCAAGCCATTGTTCCAGTGCACTGCCCGGTATAAACCAGTCCAACAGACCCATCGAAAAATCAATGCTGCAGCCAAAAGCCAGCGTCGTCAGCAGCTGGCCCACCAGCTCCCTTACATAAAGCGCCCTCAGAATAAGCGGCTGCGCCAGGATCATAACAATGTTCATCATGATCGTAATATCACCCAAACTAAAAGGTAAAAACATACTCATAACCCACGGTACACTGGAAATCGGCGATGTGCCTAAGTCGGCCTTACAGGACAGAGCGATACCAAAAGTCATTAAAAATATCCCCACGGCAAACATCGCCAGCCGCGGCTTAAAATGCTGATTATGGACTGATCCCAATTTACTTTTCCTTCTTTCAAAACATAACAGGCAAGCTCCAAATAAAAAAACGGTTCTCAGCATGCAAGAAACCGTACGCTCAAGCCATTGGATTGTATCTTTATTTTACCATAAATCATGCGAATATAAAATATGACCCGACATCTACAAATAAACGTCCGCAGCAAAAGCAGAAAGCCTGCCGATAAAAGGCAGGCTTTCCACACAGGTACACAAAAGGGTGAACAGGAAAAAGAGATTTTGAAAAAGTTGTTTTTTAGAAGCTGTAAGTTACATTGAGCATAAATTTGCTGTTTTGAGCATGACTGCCTTTCTGGCAGGCATAGCCTAAGCCATAAGTCCAATCACCTTTTTCAGCCTCCAGGCCCAGTTTGCCGACAAAGAAACCGCTGTCCATGATATCATAGCCAAGTCTATCGGTCGCATTTACACCCGGAACGGTAATATCCATCGCAGTATTTTTATCACCTAAAGTCCAAACATAAGCGATATCGGCTGTCGGACGCACTTTCCAGCCTCCGGCAGTAACGCTTTCATGGCTGATGCTGATGCCTACCGGCAACAACCACAAATCAGCTTTATCGGTACTGTAATGAGCGGCCGCCTTCCCGTCGATACTGCCGTTATAGCTGTCTGTATCAATATTCATATAACGCAGGCCCGCATACGGTACATAGCTCGTTCCATGTCCATTGCTGATAACTTTTTCACCTTTGATGCCCATACTGATGACCTGCGTGTCAGGTTCGGCCTTGATTACGCCTTTGACGTCGCTACTGGTTTTGCTGTAACCGACATCGAAAATCAGATTGGTATCGCCGTTTTGGATACCGCCATAGTAACTGAGGCCCCAGAAGTCAAATTCATTTTTAGAGGCGCTGCCGGTGCTGTCACCGCTGCCGTAACTGAAAGCTATGCCGCTGCTGTATTTGCCACGGTCTGCAAAGTCGCCGCCTATGATAACACCGTTGTATTGTCCGTCATAGCTGACGCCGCCCATGTTATCGACTTTATCCTTGTTGTGGATATATTGTGCCCAGATGCCGCCGTTGTCAGCAGTATCAACAGCAGCTTTGCCGAAACCGCCGCTCTGTTCTGCAGCCGCCTTGGCTAAGGACAGATGTTCCTGCACCGCCGTCCCCAGATCCAGGGCTGCTAAAGCACCCGTGCGGGTAGCGCCGCTGTTTTCCGCTCCCTGGGCGAAGGAGTTGACTGCAGCGATAAAACCCTCTTTATCAAGCTTATTGTCATTAGCCAAATCAGTTAGATATTTGATCCCGGCATATTCTGTCCTGCTTTGATCCATCGCCTGCAGAATATTCGGCAATGCGATGCCATCATATTTCTTTTGGACGTCCGTCTGCTTAACAGTTACCGTAAAATCACCGTCAGCAGTATTTTTCTCGACTTTCTCGATTTCAGAAAGCTTATTTACACTGACGTCAACAGCTGCGGCATCGGCTGACCAGGACCAGCCATCAATCGTAGTATTGGCAAAGCCTTTAGTGATCGTATAAGTTCCGGCATTAGTACTGGTCAGGTACAGCTTGGCTCCCCGACTGACTGTAAGCGCAGAATCAGCTTCGCCTGTCAAAGCAGCTGTGCCATTTGTCCCGATACCGGCGCCGTTGACGATCAGCAGCGAGCCATCGGCAAAGCTTGCTTTATTAGCTTCCGCTGCCGCAGCGGTCTTAGTGCCGTCAAGCAGTATGCCGCCCTGAACTTGCAGTTTCTGCGCCCGGTCAATGTATAACGCCGCACTCACACCAGTTTCACCCCAGGTCAATTCGGATTCCGCAAAAGCCTGCTCTGCTTTACCTGTATCGTCCGTCCCCAGGCTCAAAACCGAATTGCGCCCTACTGTCATCAAACCGTTGACCTTATTATTTGTAAAAGCTAATGCCGCCTTAGAAGCATTCCCAATCATATCGTTGCCCTGCCATACAGGGTCTAAAACTACAGCCGCTCCGTTGAGATCAGCATTACCGGCAACTAAACTGCCCGCACTGTTACCAGTACCGACACTAATTATTGCATTGCTGTCATTTACCGTAAGAGTCCCTGCTTTAGCCGTACCTGTAACTTCTATCGTTCCTGTATTAACAGTCATACTCTTGGCTTCTAAAGCGCCTGTACCGCTTAACTTAACCGTACTTTCTGCTGAGCCAACAGTCAAACTATCAGTCTTGAGTTCCGCACCTTCGTTTACACTGATCGTACCTTTATCAGCGCTGATTTCATTAACATTAAAAGTTCCGGCATCCACATTTACCTTACTGTCATCATTAGCAATGGCAACTGCCGCATTAAGATTGCCGCCGCTGGCCGTTCCCGCGACGCCAAGATTTAAAGTACCTGCGTTAGTGCTGTCGCCGACTGCAACGGCAACATTAGTTTTAGCCGTACCATCAGATGTTTTTACCAAAGCATCATTTTCGCTGCCGCTGCCCACCAAGGTCAATTCTTTACCATTACCTACAGTTACTTTGCTTGCATCTGCAGCTGAACCGCCAAGAGCTAAATCTTTAGCGCCCAGATTTTCAAGACCGCTGCTGCCGATTGTTACATCATTAGTATCTACTTTACCTGTCACACCTGCATGTACCGCACCGGTATCAGCCAAATCACTGGCACTTGCTTCTGTTTGAATTTTTCCGTCAGTAGTGACTAACGTCCCCGTAAATACTAAATTCATATTTCCGTCATCCGCACTATTGAGAGCTTTCTTGGCACTTTTCAAATAGTCCAGATTATATTTTGTATCCGTCAAAATCAGTTTACCGCTGTTAAAATCTACTGCCCGATCGACCTCGTTGCGTACAGAACCGCTGACAGCAGCAGTGCCCGCTTCTGTTAAGCCACTGGTAAAAATGTCTTTGGACGCCGCTTTTAAGGAGCCACCATTCACCACAAAAGAATTACTGGCTAAATTTTGATTATTTAGCGTACCGAAATCCATCGTACCACCATTCAATTTGACGCTACCATTACTGCCAGTCCCTTGGGTAACGAAGCTGTTGATGTTGATATTATTATAAACAGCGTCACTAGCGCCACTCAGATTAACAGTGCCACCGTCAACCGCTTTGACTATACCGTTAATTGTATTAGTTTTACCAGCAATATTAATCACACCATCATTTTTAGCAACAATGTCCCCCGTCAAGTGAACGGTTTTACCGGTACTGCCAACGGTGATTTGTCCATCAGCTTCGGCATTCAGTGCGTAAGAAGCAGTTTTACCAGCAGCAACGATAGTCGTATCACCTAATAACTCTACAACAGAAGTAGCTGAAGCCGCATTTACTGCATACGCAGTGCCTAACCCTTCCTGTATAGTAATGTTAGTAACAGTACCTGTACCTACTGTAATATACCCACCATCCGGATCTATACCATAGGCTTCCTCAGTCGTATGATCTCCAGGCGATATATCTTCAACATTATCAGCAATATTCATTTTTATATTAAGGGTTGCAGAATTGATCAGAGCCTTAACATCTTTATCAAGAATGATGCCATAAGTTCCGGTAGAATAACTTGTACCATCATTATCCACACCAGCTCCCGACAAAGTAATATTAAAATCCTTTACTTTATCAGTAACTACTGTCTCTGCCCCGCTGCTCCCCGACTGAATACCCACTACATTAGTCTGAGCAGACTTATTACCAGGAACTATTGTGCCAACAATATCAACATTACCGCTATTATTAAAAGTAATATTACCCTGATTATCAACAGCAGTTACGCCGAAAGGACTTTTAGCACTAATAAGCACATTGCCAGTATTATTAAAAGTAATCTCCGAACCAGCTTTAGCCGTTACCGTTTGAGATGTATAGTGATCCTGATAGTTTTTAATCGCGACATTTTGCCCATTGAAAACAGCTGATCCTCCTACAGTACCATTAAGCAATAACCCAAATCCCCATTTTGAAGAACCGCCTACACCAGTAACATCTATTACAGTTTCTTTAGCGTTGAATTCTACTTTACCACCACTGGTAACCCAAACACCACGTGGATCATTTTCAGACTGTGAATTGATAATTATTTCCGTTTTATCACCATCGAATACTGCCGAACCGTTATTGGCAACATAAACGGCCGTACGGTCGTCAAGAGTAGGCGCAGAATACTTTATACTAATATTGTTGCCATTATATATACCGCCGTCAACTTTTAAAGCACCAATCTGATCAGCATTTTTGACAATTATCTGCCCGCCATTTTCAGCAACGACATTACCAGTAAGGCTGACTTTCGCCGTCCCCTTATCGTTTATCTTCACCAAAGCGTTAGAACCAGCATAGATAGCATTTTGGACCCCTGTAATATTAATTTCTTTGCCTGCATCAACGCTGACAAAAGCATCGCCTTTATCTCTGCCATTAGCAGCATAAATTCCATTTTTTCCAGCTTTAATATTAACTACATCGTCAGCGTTGAGAATAATGCTTGTTTTTCCTGTTTGAAAATCGTTAGACAGTAATCCTGTAGATTTTTCAGAAATCACATAAATATTTTTCCCCTGCAAATCCACTGTCACTTTGTTATCAGTAACATTACTATCCATATTAGCAGCACCTACTGCCGTAGAAGATGTCGACTGCAATGTTATATCACCAGAAGATTTAATTTTGACATCACTGGGATAATCTCCACTACAATTACTTAACTGTGCCCAAATAGCATTTTCATCTTTTGACTTTATTGAAACTGCATCAGCATCAATATAAATAAGTCCTCCTTGAGCATGTAAACCAATACTTTTTTCTGTTGTAATATTAAAAAGCCCCACTTTATCAAATATAATGGCACCATTAATATTACTATGAAGTAAACTGTCATTTATTACATTGCCTGTAATATCAACTTTTTTCACATTTGAAATCAATACCTTGGCATTGCTACTACTTTGTGCAGCGACAGCAAATTGAAGTCCTTCGCCATTTATAGTTAAATTTTCCATGTCTGTACCAATAATACTCAGCCCGGCATTATCAGCATTTAACATAACATTGCTTATAATATTATGCCCGTTCATCTCTATCGACGTTGGTATTTCACCAATAACATTATAAACAGTATCACTAGTCAGCTTTACCGTATTCTCAGCCCATACGTCCCCCCCAGATATACAAACGGACATTGTACCTGCCATAAGCAATGAAAGCATTACTTTTCTGCTTAAAGCTTTTTCCCTTGCACCATTCCTCAACATGAACCCGCACCTTCCTCTTTCTTTAGCCTCTCCCTGAAATCTGTCTGACAAATAAAAAATACCCGACCGTATAACGGGCAGGCATCAAAATTGTCCAAGTCGAGAATATCTCTGCTTGTGAGCAACTGGCTGTCATTTCGTTATACGAAGTAGACCCTATAGCTTTGCGTCACTGCCTTTCGACAGTTTTGCCGTTTTATATTATTTAATATTATTTTACTTATTAAAAGAATATCATACTTTCTATATATCTACAAGCATATTTATTCGTATTCTTAAATATTTTTCTAGTAAATATAAATAAATCAGAACGACAAAAAAGCTCCGTCAAAAA
>ENA-OOXP01001068-OOXP01001068.1-human-gut-metagenome-genome-assembly--contig:-NODE-1068-length-18490-cov-4.933496_pt1 | contig 18490 bp, 14 predicted proteins | sample MGYA00241591_ERZ501351 | MGnify/ENA primary metagenome ERZ501351 (study PRJEB25962, sample SAMEA1968361) | human gut metagenome | biome: human gut; feature: human-associated habitat; material: faeces...
CATAAAAGGGAAAGTATAATAGAGAATAAAATAACGGGAGGGATAAACTATGTGTGGAATTGTTGGTTTTACAGGAAACCGACAGGCAGCACCGATTCTGTTGGATGGTCTGTCAAAACTGGAATATAGAGGATATGATTCAGCTGGACTGGCTGTTCGTGACGGCGAGGCACTGGCGCAGGTCGTCAAGGCAAAAGGCCGTCTGTCCAACCTGATCGAGAAAACAGATGCTGGTAATGCTCTGAAAGGAACCTGTGGTATTGGTCATACCCGCTGGGCAACACATGGTGAGCCGAGTCAGACTAATGCGCATCCTCATGTGTCCGGCAATTGCAGTTGTTCCGGCTCAGGTGCAGTGGAATCGGAAGTGGTCGGAGTGCATAATGGTATCATTGAAAACTATACTGAGCTAAAGGAAAAGCTGCTGAAACATGGCTATACCTTCTACAGCCAGACGGATACCGAAGTAGTCATCAAGCTGGTGGACTACTATTATAAAAAGTATAATCTGGGACCTATTGATGCCATTGCCAAAACGATGGTGCGTGTCCGCGGCTCCTATGCCCTTGAGCTAATGTTTCGGGATTATCCGGGTGAGATTTGGGTAGCACGAAAGGACAGCCCGATGATCATCGGCATTGCGGATGGAGAGACCTATGTGGCTTCGGACCACATTGGGGTCAGACCCCATAAAGAAAAAATAAACATTTCTAAAGAAATTATAAACAAAACAAGGAGAGCGGTAGCTCCCTACGCTGCTCGAATGAATCACACACCTCTCCGTGGTGAGCAGTAGGCAACGTTTATATGGACTGCTGAGATGTGAAGAAACAACTCTGGATAGGAGGAATAAATCACATGAAGATAAATAATAGAGAATTTAGAGAATGGACTGCGGACGATCTTCAGGTTCTTCTCAATAATGATGCCTACCGAGAGAATAATTTTGTTGATTATAAGGTGAATTTTGCACCACTTGTAGATAAGTGCAACAAGAGGGAAAAACAAGCTGAGTTCAGAAATGATGTTTGTTCCTTCGCAAATGCAGACGGAGGATACATCTTTTACGGAATCGGAGAAACTTCTGGAGTGGCCAGTATATTAGCGGGTATTTCAATTCCTAATATTGATCGCTTTGAATTGGATCGCAGAAATGAACTACAGGCGATTCGCCCAACTGTGCCGGATGTGGCCTTTTCGTTCATTTCATTACAAGATGACAAATATATTGTGGTACTTCATATTCAACGAGGACTGTATAAACCATATATTACAGAAGAACCAGAAGGACAGTTCCATTTCTACATAAGGCTTGGGAACAAAAAGCAGTCAATGAGTTATACAGAGATACGAAATGGATTCTTAAACGCTGCAATGCTGTCAGAAGATATCAAGAACTTTAGAAAAGAACGACTGGACGAACACATTACAGAAATGAAGAAACCATTTGCACTTGTGCAGGTGATTCCAGCTACATTTAGAAGTGATTATGTCCCGATGTACGATATGTATAGAGAGGGAAAACTAAATTTTGATAATCTGTTTAATGGCATGATCTATGACCGTGCGGTTCCAAATGTGGATGGCGTCTATTTTCCGGATTATTCTGAACAGCGGGATTTTGAACAGCTACAGATTTTTAACAATGGTGCCGTTGAGTTGAAAATGGATTTTGAAATAAGAGAAGCGAATTCACAAAGCAAGCAGTTAAAAACAGAACGATATTTGATTATATTTGACTTCGAAGCTGAACTCAGAAAATTGATACAGGGAACATCACAAATGTATCAAAAATTGGGTCGTTCAACGGCAATGTATGTTTGTGTAACTATTGTTGGCTGCAAAGGCCTATGGAACTATACCGTAAATGCATATGGAGCAAATACACCAACGAAAGTAGACCGCAACCAAATTGTTTGTACCCCAATCGAAATTCGGAATATTCAAGATGATGAGCAAGTAAGAGAAGGCATAGAAAACTGTATTCGGATGACGAAATATTCACTTGGAATAAGAAAATAAATGCTTGATAGTGTTTGGCAGGAGATGAGAATATGAAATGTGCATATTGTGGAAGAGAAGCGAGAGGAACAAAAGAGCATATTATTTCAAGTGTAATTTTGGATTTGTTTCCAGAGTGTTATTTGACATTTGATGAAAAAAGAGGGGTTATACATCAAGGAGATCCGATGATAAAGGATGTATGTGCAGATTGCAATAATAATAAAATCTCTTACATTGACAGCTATGCTAAAAATTTCATCGGACGTTACTTTGTCAAGAACTACGGAGAAGATGAACAGGTTAAAATCGAATACGATTATACTATGATTCAAAAAGTACTCTTGAAATATGCCTTTAATGATTTGAGATCACGTCGAGATGATATTTTATATTTCGATGAAGAACTGCTACAGTACCTAATGAATGAGAGTGATAGAGTTCCTAAAGAGTATATCTCTGTTTTGGCTGGGTTGGCAGTGAATGTGAGTCCGGCTCCGGATTTTATGTTTGGAAATTTAAAGCTCAGATGGTGCAAAAATCCTGTTTTCTATGAAAATAGCACAATTAGACATATCAATTATGAAACAGGTCAGGTATTTCTAAATGATGAATGCAAAGTTCAAACATTTAAGGATTTGGAGTTTTCGTATGCCTTTCGGTTTAATAGCGTTCAATTTTTACTAATGTGCTGGAAAAAAGATTCTGAAAATATAGATACAGAGAACATAATTTTGAAGTGTCAGTACCCATATACATTATTTAGCAAAGAAGAGAATGTGGCAACGTTATCTTTGTGTACAGACGAATCAAATTATCATCGTTTTGAGCAAATTCATGTTTCATGGGATGGCTTATTTGAAGTAGGTAGAATGCGTAAATTAGCAACCCCAGACTCTGCAAAGAAATATCTTCAACAACTGCAAGAGGCATGGAAGGAAGAAGAAAAAAGACTGAAAGAGGAGCATCCTCGGTGAGAGAGCAATGAACACTCAAAAGTACGAAACCTACAAATCGATCCATGAATCCTTATCCAAGGCATTAAAGTAAAATACTCCGAGAAGGGCATGTGGGGTCAAACCCTATGAATATAGCTGGTCGGAACAAATAATCATAAGATAAATATACGAATCTGTATGTGTTAAGGGATACCCAGCTAAAGCAATGTAAGCACAGTAAGGAGAGATTATGAAAACAACATTACTTATCATGGCGGCCGGAATCGCCGATTTGGAACAGGAATAAAGCAATTGGAACCAGTCGATGATACTGACCATATCATTATGGACTACTCAATCCATGATGCGATTGAGGCTGGATTCAACCATGTAGTATTTATTATCCGTAAGGATATTGAGGAGGAGTTTAAAGATGTTATTGGTGATCGTATTGCTTCTGTCTGCTCCGCTCATGATGTAACTGTAGACTATGTTTTCCAGGATATTAAGGATATTCCGGGAACTTTACCGGAAGGTCGTACAAAGCCGTGGGGAACCGGGCAGGCCGTACTTGCTGCCAAGAAGGTTATCAAGACTCCCTTTATTGTGATCAATGCGGACGATTACTATGGCAGGGAAGGATTCAAGGCTGTTCATGAGTATCTGATGAATGGTGGAAAGTCCTGCATGGCAGGCTTTGTGCTGAGTAACACTCTGTCTGATAACGGCGGTGTGACTCGTGGTATCTGCAAGATGGATGAGAATGGAAACTTGACTGAGATTGTAGAAACTAAGAATATCGTGAAGACTGCAGATGGCGCAGAAGCAGACGGAGTGTCTGTTGATGTGAATTCTCTGGTTTCTATGAACATGTGGGGGCTGACACCGGGATTCCTGGATGTGCTGGAGAAAGGATTTAAGGAGTTCTTCGATAAAGAAGTACCGAGCAATCCACTAAAGGCTGAGTATCTGATTCCTGTCTTCATCGGTGAGTTGTTGGAGCAGGGAAAGATGTCAGTGAAGGTTCTGAAAACCAACGATACCTGGTACGGTATGACCTATCACGAAGATGTCGCATCTGTGAAAGACAGCTTCAGGAAGATGCAGGAGAATGGTGTGTACAAAGCTGACCTGTTCAGTGATCTATAAAAAATGATGAAAGAAACAATTGATTTACTCGGAAAGATCTTCACTAACATCCTGACTGCTCTCTACGAGCCGTTTGGTTTTTCACTTCTGCTTTCATTCCTTGCTATGTTTTTCTATCTATATGCTTATAAACCTATCGAAGCAGGAAAAGGCTGGAAGAATGCTATGGTGACATGGTACAGGGAGTTCAAAGAGAGTATGTTCTTCAGAAAATTGTTTTTCTTAGCCTTTGTAACTTCCCTTATTCTGTTCCGGACATTATTGAATCGAAACCTGTGGATGAACCCGTTGTCTAATGTTATGGGTGGCTGGGGCATCTGGGAGATAGTAAATGGAGAGCAGCAACTTACCACGGAGTGCATTGAGAATGTGCTTATGATGCTCCCGTTTTCAGCAGTAGTGATGTGGACGTTTCATGGCAAAGCAGGCAATGGTTGGAATAATATATTGTGGCTAAGTGGGAAGATAGCGTTCGGTTTTTCTTTGATGATAGAGATATTGCAACTGCTATTACGGCTTGGCACATTCCAATTATCAGACATCTTCTACAACACAGTTGGTGGAGTGCTTGGAGGTATGTGCTACTGGGGAATAATAAAAATCAAGAAAGGTCTGTAAAAGAAAAAACTTCATGGTGTACTGGGAGAGGTTAAACGGTATGTTTGGTTATACATGGGGCAGACACTATGAAATATCTTGATTTACGCTCTCTTTTTATCCACTTTTACACTGAATATTGCCTCATTATCATTTCCATAAGCAGCTGTCAAGGCATCATTTCGTTTGATAGAAAACAGCCTTGACTTGTGAAAAATCTATACCCAAGGAGGACTACCAAATGACAAATCTAAATTCCCTTTTCCTGTCCCAGGCCTACAATGACTGTTGGGACGATTATAACAGATCTTTAAAACTCCGCAGTTTCCCACGTTGGGACTATGTGATCCTGACTGCTTCCAATGAGCAGCAGGCAGAAGGCTTCCGTAAACAGATTGCGGACAGGCAGAATTTCCTGCCGAGAGGCACGAAGTTTATTGCCATCCCGGACCGTGATGGCAGGCGTGTCGGCTCCGGAGGGGCTACGCTGGAGGTTCTGAGATATCTTCATGAACAGGAAGGATCTTTTGATAGCCTTCGTGTGCTGGTGATTCATTCCGGTGGGGACAGTAAGCGTGTTCCACAGTATTCTGCGTTGGGAAAGCTCTTTTCGCCGGTGCCTCATGAGCTTTCCAATGGACGAAGTTCTACTTTATTTGATGAATTCATGATATGCATGAGTTCTGTTCCTTCGCGGATCCGTGAAGGGATGGTGCTGCTGTCGGGAGATGTACTGCTTTTATTTAATCCTCTTCAGATTGACTACAACAATGTGGGTGCAGCTGCCATATCCTTTAAGGAAAACGTAGAGACCGGCAAGAACCATGGTGTTTATCTGAATGGACCGGACGGAAATGTGAAGTGCTGTCTGCAGAAGAAATCTGTGGAGGTCCTGCGGGAAGCAGGAGCAGTCAATGAATCCGGTTGTGTGGATATTGATACCGGGGCACTGATCTTTAGTACTGACATTATGAAATCTTTATATTCACTGATTGAAACAGACGCGGACTATGACAGAAATGTCAATGAGAGAACGCGTCTTTCTCTTTACGCTGATTTTCTTTATCCTCTGGCTTCGGATTCTACGCTGGAGGATTTTTACAGGGAGAAGCCGGAGGGTGAATTCTGTCCGGAACTGACGGCTGCCAGAACCCGTGTGTGGGAGGTGCTGCGTCCCTACAGGATGAAGCTTCTGCGTCTGGCACCTGCGAAGTTTATTCATTTTGGAACGACCAGAGAGATACTGGAGCTGATGAACGGAGGTGTGGATGAATACCATTATCTTGGATGGAGCCGGAAAGTGGGCAGCAGTATCCGTAGTGATGTGTCTGGCTATAACAGTGTACTGAGCAGCAAGGCATCTGTTGGGAAGGACTGTTATCTGGAGGTTTCTTATGTGCATGGAAATTCCAGGATTGGCAGCCACAGTGTGCTCTCTTACATAGATGTGCAGGATCAGGTTATTCCTGATAATGTTGTCCTCCATGGGCTGAAGCAGAGAAACGGCAAATTTATTGTTCGTATTTTTGGTGTAAATGATAATCCTAAGGAGAACCGGCTGTTTGGCAGGGATCTGGATGAACTGGAAGATACACTTGGAGTGAGATTCTGGGAGGAGAACGGACAGGCACATACCTTGTGGTCTGCTGCGCTGTATCAGGAGGCAGATACGATCCGGGAGGCAACAGATGCGGCACTGGAACTTTATGAGATTGTCACAGGAGGGAAAGATTTTGACAGATCTTTATGGACTGCAGCTTCCCACAAGTCTCTCTGCGCCGGATTTAATGAGGCGGATCCGGATGCTATCATAGCGTGGAATAAACGGATGGCAGAACTGGTAACTATGGACGGGATTGCAAAGGCAATCAGGGATCAGGTTCCTGCAGGGAGTATAAGAAAGCTGCAGTCTCTGACAAAGATTCAGAAGGAATGGCTGAGAAAGCGTCTGAGAAAAGCAGATTTCGGTGAAAAAATGCGTCTGCATTATTATCTGGGAGTGATCCTTGAGGATGAGAATGAGGTGCAGGAATGTTTCCGCATTATTCAGTCAGAGGTTCTGGAAGCGACGATCAAAAGCCTTGCTTATAATGAACAGGCAAGGATTGTCACAGATCATCATACAGTCAGACTGCCGCTCCGTGTGAACTGGGGAGGTGGCTGGAGTGATACACCGCCCTATTGTAATGAAAAGGGCGGGACTGTATTAAATGCCGCTATTCTTTTGAACGGGGAGAAGCCGGTAGAGGTGACATTGGAGAGGATTCCTGAGCAGAAGGTGGTTTTTGACAGCCGGGATATGGATGTTCATGGAGAGTTTGACACGATTGAGCCTTTGCAGGCTACAGGTGACCCTTATGATCCTTTTGCCCTGCAGAAGGCTTGTCTTCTTGCCTGTGGGATCATTTCCAGGGAAGGACATACTCTGGGTGAAATACTGGAACGTCTTGGCAGTGGTTTTGTTATGCATTCTGAGGTAACAAATGTTCCCAAAGGTTCCGGTCTTGGCACCTCATCTATTCTTTCGGCAGCCTGTGTGAAGGCAGTGTTTGAATTTATGGGAATCGCATATACAGAAGAAGATTTATATGCCCATGTACTGGCAATGGAGCAGATCATGTCTACAGGAGGCGGATGGCAGGATCAGGTCGGAGGTATTACATCTGGTCTTAAATATATCACCTCCATGCCTGGGCTTCAACAGCAGCTTCAGGTAGCACACATAGAGCTTTCACCGCAGACAAAGAAGGAACTGGATGAGAGATTTGTCCTGATCTATACAGGGCAGAGGCGTCTGGCGAGAAATCTTCTCCGTGATGTGGTGGGACGCTATGTGGGCAATGAACCGGACAGTCTGTTTGCGTTGGAGGAGATCCAGAAAACAGCAGCACTGATGCGCTTTGAACTGGAGCGTGGAAACGTAGACGGTTTTGCAAAGCTTCTGGATTATCACTGGGAACTGAGTAAGAAAATAGATGCCGGAAGCAGTAACACTTTGATTGAGCAGATTTTCAGCAGTATTGAGGAGCTGGTGGACGGAAAGCTGGTATGTGGTGCCGGTGGCGGCGGTTTCCTTCAGGTGATACTGAAAAAGGGTGTGACAAGGCAGATGGTGGAAGAACGTCTGAAAGAAGTATTTATGGACAGCCTTGTTGGCGTAGCTGACTGTAATCTTGTATGGGAATAGAAATTCCGAAGGAAAAGATCAGATGAAAGATTTATTTGTTAATACACAATTACCGGTTGTCACCTCTGACAGGATTTTATATACACCGTCAAATTTTGCCAGGACTTCTTTACTGTATCTGCAGGAGATTGGCTCTCTGCAGGTACATAAGCCTCACAGCACAGGGCGCAGTAACCTGTCCTCTTATTTGTTTTTTACAGTGACAGATGGCGAGGGTGAGCTCATCTGTGAAGGCAGAACTTATTCTCTTCGTACAGGAGACTGTGTGTTTATTGACTGTAGGAAACAGTATGCACACAGTAGTTCGGAGAAGCTGTGGAGTTTATCCTGGATACATTTCTATGGTCCGAATATGACAGCAATTTATGACAAGTATTTAGAGCGGGGTGGAAGAGCAGTCTTCCACCCCGTTTCTGTTTCCGGGTTTCTGGAAATCTGTCACAGGATTTATGAGCTGGCAGATTCCGATGATTACATTCGGGATATGAAGATCAACAGTGAGCTGAATTATCTGCTGACGCTTCTGATGAATGAGTCCTGGCACCCGGGAGAAAAACACAGGGATGCAGATCTGAAAAAACAGAATGTACTTCCTGTAAAGCAGTACCTGGATGAGCATTATCAGGAGAAAATAAGCCTGGATTTTCTGGCAGAGCATTTTTTTATCAGTAAATACTATCTGACCCGCGTGTTCAGGGAGCAGTTTGGTGTCAGTATCAGCAGCTACCTGATGAACAGGAGAGTCACGAAGGCAAAATATATGCTCCGCTTTTCCGACGAAAAGATAAAGATCATCGGCTATAAATGCGGTCTGGGGGAGCCTCATTATTTCAGCCGGGTTTTCAGACATATGGAAGGCATGAGTCCTTTAGAGTACAGAGAGAAGTGGGAGAAGTGAGAAAAAAGAGCAAGATAATGTAAGAAAACAGGGAGAAAGGGCAATATCGTGAATTCAGGCTTTCCGGATTTTTTACTAAAATAAATGCAGTAACTGTGGAGGTATTGAACAGTTGCTATTGATCAACAGAAAGTAAATCAAAAGGAAAGTTGAGGTTAATATATGTCTAAGGTTGCATTGATTACCGGTATTACCGGTCAGGATGGTTCCTATCTGGCTGAATTTTTACTGGAGAAAGGTTACGAGGTTCACGGTATTGTACGTCGTGCTTCCATTTCAAATACTGCCCGTATCGATCATCTGATCGAAAAAAATGTGATTAAACTTCATGACGGAGATCTGTCTGATTCTTCAGGGCTGATCCGTCTGGTGGGAGAGATCAGACCGGATGAAATTTATAATCTGGCTGCCCAGAGCCATGTGCAGGTATCATTTGATGCGCCGGAATATTCCGGTGATGTGGATGCACTGGGTGTCCTGCGTGTGCTGGAAGCTGTCCGTGTCTGTGGTCTGACAAAGACCTGTAAGGTATATCAGGCATCTACTTCTGAACTGTATGGCAAGGTAGAAGAGGTTCCACAGAAAGAAACCACACCGTTTCATCCATATTCCCCTTACGCTGTGGCAAAGCAGTATGGCTTCTGGATGGTGAAGGAATACCGTGATGCTTATGGAATGTTCGCTGTTAACGGCATTCTGTTCAATCATGAGTCTGAGCGTCGTGGTGAAAATTTTGTTACCCGTAAGATCACACTGGCTGCAGGACGCATTGCAGAAGGTCTGCAGGATCATCTGGAACTGGGCAATATGGATTCCCTGCGTGACTGGGGCTATGCCAAAGATTATGTTGAGTGCATGTGGCTGATCATGCAGCAGGAGAAGCCAGAGGATTTTGTCATTGCGACAGGTGTACAGCACACGGTCCGCGACTTCACTGAGAAGGCGTTTGCAGCTAACGGTATGACCATCCGCTGGGAAGGTACCGGCATTGATGAGAAGGGTTACGATGCAGCTACCGGCAAGATGTTGGTATGCGTAAATCCCCAGTGGTTCCGGCCGACTGATGTGGACAATCTGTGGGGCGATCCGACTAAGGCGAAGACGGTTTTGGGATGGAATCCGCAGAAGACGAGCTACGAAGAACTGGTGGAGATTATGGCAAAGAATGACCGTGAGCTTGCAAAGCGCGAGAAGGCCATGAAGGCTGTTATGTAAGAAAGAAGGCATACGATTATGATGGAAAAAAATGCAAAAATTTATGTTGCAGGTCATCGCGGAATGGTAGGCTCTGCCATTGTCCGTGAGCTGCAGCGTCAGGGATATACGAATATTGTGACACGTACCCATAAGGAGCTGGATCTGACCCGTCAGGATGCAGTGGAGAAGTTTTTCGCTGCAGAAAAGCCGGAGTATGTGTTTCTCGCAGCTGCCAAAGTAGGCGGCATTGTGGCAAACCAGAATGCACTGGCTGATTTCATGTATGATAATATGATTTTGGAAATGAATGTGATTCACTCTGCATGGAAGAACGGCTGCAGGAAGCTGGAATTCTTAGGTTCTTCCTGTATTTATCCGCGTATGGCACCCCAGCCGATGAAGGAAAGCTGCCTGCTGACTTCTGAACTGGAGAAAACCAATGAGGCATATGCACTGGCAAAGATTTCCGGGTTAAAGTACTGTGAGTTTCTGAACCGCCAGTATGGCACAGACTATATTTCCGTAATGCCGACAAATCTGTACGGTCCAAATGACAACTATCATCCTACACACAGTCATGTGCTTCCGGCGCTGATCCGCCGTTTCCATGAGGCGAAGGAGAGCGATGCTGCAAGTGTAACCTGCTGGGGGGATGGTTCTCCGCTGCGTGAGTTTCTGTATGTGGATGACCTGGCAAATCTGTGTGTGTTCCTGATGAACAACTACTCAGGTAACGAGACTGTCAATGCTGGTACCGGCAAGGAACTGACTATTAAGGAGCTGACTGAGCTGGTTGCGAAGGTTGTAGGCTATAACGGTGAGATCAAATGGGATCCTGATAAGCCAAATGGTACACCGCGTAAGCTTCTGGATGTTTCCAAGGCAACGAACCTTGGCTGGACGTATAAAACCGAGCTTGAGGATGGCATACGCCTTGCGTATGAGGACTTTCTGAATAATCCCATGCGCGCTGAACGCTGATCTTATTTTTACGAGGAGAAGATTATGAATATCATTTTGTTGTCCGGCGGTTCCGGCAAGCGTCTGTGGCCCCTTTCCAATGACATCCGTTCCAAACAGTTTATCAAGATTTTCAAAAAGGAGGACGGCACCTATGAGTCCATGGTGCAGCGTGTCTACCGACAGATCAGGAAGGTGGACACAGATGCGACCGTGACTATTGCCACCAGTAAAACACAGGTTTCTGCGATCCACAACCAGCTGGGTGAGGACGTGGGCATCAGCGTAGAACCGTGCCGCCGTGATACATTCCCGGCCATTGCACTGGCAACAGCTTATCTGGTGGATGTGATGCATGTTGCCCCGTCTGAATCTGTGATAGTCTGCCCGGTTGACCCTTATGTGGAGGATGATTACTTTGAAGCATTGAAGGAACTGTCAGAGCAAGCAGACAAGTGCGAGGCAAATCTGGTACTGATGGGTATTGAGCCGACCTATCCCAGTGAAAAGTACGGCTACATCATCCCTGAGAGTGCAGACCATGTGGCTGAGGTAAGAACCTTCAGGGAGAAACCGACAGCGGATGTGGCAGAACAGTATATTGCACAGGGAGCACTCTGGAATGGCGGTGTGTTTGCTTATAAACTGGGCTATGTGATGGATAAAGCCCATGAGATGATGGATTTTACAGACTATCAGGATTTGTTCGACAAGTACGATACCATGAAGAAGATTTCTTTCGACTATGCTGTGGCAGAGCATGAGTCAAAAATTCAGGTTGTCCGTTTTGCCGGTATGTGGAAAGACCTTGGCACATGGAATACGCTGACTGAGGCAATGGACGAAAGCATTATTGGTAAGGGGGAGTTGAACGACAAGTGCTCCGGAGTCCATATCATCAATGAAATGGATGTGCCGGTACTGGCAATGGGTTTGCATGATCTGGTGATCTCCGCATCACCGGAAGGCATTCTGGTCTCGGATAAAGAGCAGAGTTCTTACATTAAGCCGTTTGTAGATAAGTTTGAACAGCAGATTATGTTTGCTGAGAAGTCCTGGGGCAGTTTTAAGGTGGTCGATGTGGAAACCACATCCCTGACGATTAAGGTAACCTTAAATCCCGGCCACAGTATGAATTACCACAGCCACAAGAACCGGGATGAGGTGTGGGTAGTCATATCCGGTGAAGGAAAAACCATCGTGGATGGTATGGAGCAGATGGTAAAGCCAGGTGACGTTATAACTATGTCCGCAGGCTGCCGTCATACTGTGATAGCTGATACGGAACTGAAGCTGATTGAGGTACAGCTGGGTGCGGATATCAACGTCCACGATAAGCAGAAGTTTGAGCTGGAGCAGTAAACAAGATAGAAAATACGACTGGTAAGAAAGACAGAAATGGTGATCAATGGACGTATGCATGGAAAAAAGAAATGAACCCCTTTTGCTCCGTCCGGCAGGTAAGGATTACCTGTGGGGTGGAAAAAGGCTGAACGATGAATATGGGAAGAATATTGAGTTGTCTCCGTTGGCAGAAACATGGGAATGTTCCACGCATCCGGATGGGGTAAGTACTGTGTGTTGTGGAACGTTTGACAAAATGGAGCTGACTGCGGTCATAAAAGCCCACCCGGAGTATCTGGGAGAACGGCATAAGGGCGAAACAACGCTGCCAATCCTGGTGAAGCTGATCGATGCAAGAAAGGATCTGTCTGTGCAGGTGCATCCGGATGATGACTATGCAAAGATGAAGGAACATGGTCAGCTTGGAAAAACGGAGATGTGGTATGTGCTGGATGCAGCCAGGGATGCAAAACTGATCTACGGTTTGCGGCAGGACTGCACAAAGAAAGAAATGCAAAAGGCACTGGCAGAAGGTACGGTGATGAAGTATCTGCAGAAGGTACCTATTCACAAGGATGACCTGTTTTTTATCCCTGCAGGCACGATCCATGCCATTGGGGCAGGTGCACTCGTGGCAGAAATCCAGGAAAGCTCAAACCTGACCTATCGGCTGTATGATTACGACCGCATAGGAAAGGACGGGAAGAAAAGAGAACTGCATATCGACAAGGCGTTGGATGTGGCAGATCTTTACGGCAGTACAGAGCCGAGACAGCCGCTGCGGGTTCTGAAGTACCGTCCGGGGATGGCATCGGAGCTATTGATACGCTGCAAATATTTTGAAGTATACCGGATGCTTATCAATACAGAACGCCGACAGACGGTGCATTACCGTGCGGACAGGATGGCATTTCGGGTATTACTGTGCATGGATGGCTGTGGCACGATATCCTATGATGAGGGAACTGTTAATTTTTATAAGGGAGACTGTGTGTTTGTGCCGGCGGATTCAGAAGTCCTTACGATTCACGGACAGGCGCAGTTCCTTGATATCAGAGGATAAAATACAGAACTCCAGGGTATGGGGAAAGACAGGTAGGTAAGATGAAGATTAAGAAGGAATATGAAAGATGGCTGGCAAATGCAGTGGCAGATACGGATGTTGCTGCGGAACTGAAGGCAATGGACTATGTGGAAGTCGAAGATGCGTTTTATCGTGATCTGGCATTTGGAACAGGCGGTCTGCGCGGTGTGATCGGTGCAGGAACAAACCGTATGAACATTTACACAGTTGCAAAGGCTTCTCAGGGATTAGCAGACTATTTGAAGAAACACTTTAAAGAACCTTCTGTTGCAATCGGCTACGACAGCCGTATCAAGAGCGATGTGTTTGCAAAAGTCGCAGCAGGGGTGTTTACAGCAAATGGTGTCAGTGTCAATATCTGGCCTGTCCTGATGCCGGTGCCGACCGTATCTTTTGCGACTCGCTATCTGCATACTTCTGCAGGTGTCATGGTGACAGCTTCCCACAATCCCGGCAAATACAATGGTTACAAGGTCTATGGTGCTGACGGCTGTCAGATCACGACCGAAGCAGCGGCGGAGATTCTTGCCGAGATTGAAAAACTTGACATCTTTGCGGATGTCAAGACCAGTGATTTTGAAGCTGGCGTGGCAAACGGCAGCATCCGGTATATTCCGGACGAGGTTTACACTGCATTTGTAGAGCAGGTCAAGAGTCAGTCAGTCTTGTTTGGCGAGAACGTCAACAAGAATGTAGCCATCGTGTACAGCCCGCTGAATGGTACGGGGTTGAAGCCAGTGACCCGCACCCTCCAGGAGATGGGTTACACTAACATTACTGTGGTCAAGGAGCAGGAGCAGCCAGACGGACACTTTCCGACCTGTCCTTACCCGAATCCTGAGATCAAGGAAGCAATGGCACTGGGCATGGAGTATGCCAGGAAGTGCAACGCTGACTTGTTGTTGGCAACTGACCCGGATTGTGACCGTGTGGGTATTGCTGTCAAGAATAAGGCTGGGGAGTATGAGCTGCTGACCGGCAACCAGACAGGTATGCTGTTGCTGGATTACATTTGCAGTCAGCGCATCAAGCACGGTAAGATGCCTGCCGACCCGGTCATGATCAAGACCATCGTGACGATGGATATGGGCGAGCAGATTGCCGCCCATTACGGACTGCGTACCGTCAACGTATTGACCGGCTTTAAGTTTATCGGCGAGCAGATTGGCAAGCTGGAACAGCTGGGGAAAGCAGACAGTTATGTGTTCGGCTTCGAAGAAAGCTATGGTTATCTGACCGGCTCTTACGTCCGTGACAAGGACGGCGTAGATGGTGCGTATATGATCTGTGAGATGTTCAGTTACTATGCCACCCAGGGCATCAGCCTGTTGGACAGGCTGGATGAACTGTATAAGACATATGGTTACTGCCTGAACACCCTGCACAGCTATGAGTTCGATGGCAGCGCCGGTTTTGCCAGGATGCAGAGCATCATGCAGGCATTCCGCGGTGGCATCAAGGAGTTTGGTGGCAAGAAGGTTGTCAGGCTGTTGGATTATGTACAGGGACTGGATGGATTGCCTAAGTCTGATGTGTTGAAATTTCTGCTGGAAGACAACTGCTCTCTGGTGGTACGTCCTTCTGGTACCGAACCCAAGCTGAAAATTTATATTTCTGTCAGTGCTGAGAATAAAGAAATGGCAGAGGAAGTAGAAGATGAGATTGCTAAAACTGCAGAAAAGTGGATTTGTTGATTTTGAAAGGCTCCGTAAGGAGCCTTTCGGTGATAATTGGAGAAAAGTATACTGTTAATGTTTAAGAAGTAACGACAGTACACGAGGTCGTGCTCCTCTTTCGTATCGAAATCCAAGTGCGTGACGTATAATTTCCGGTAAATATAATTTTTCTCCATCGCGTGTCAGATAACCTGACTGAATCATAGATTTCTCTTCAGAAGCGGTAAGAGCATCTTCTTCCAAATTCATGGGAAGCGTCTTCTTTTCAGAGGAAAGATTTTCCAGTTTCTCAAAAATAGGCTTCAGATTCTCGTATTCCGCCTTAATTTCTTTTATCTTATCTTTTGAACAATTTGATACTGCGTTGCGTATTTCAGCAGGCATTAAGATCCGGTCATTATATGGCGGTTTTTTGTCATTGGGTTTTGAGGCATATTTAAGAAATCGGATAATATCGCGTGCCTGAAGCTGCCCATTGAAATCAGAAAGAGCAGCTAATATCCAACGGGATGAATACGCTTCATTAGATTCTTTTTTTCCTAATTTCAGACCCCAGAGTTTTTCCAGATATTGATTAATTATTTCCTGGGAAGAGTTTTCTATGGGGGTGTTTTCTTTATAAAAACCATCCACAGCATGACTTACGATCCAGACAGCCAGTTTCAGTGCTTCGTCAGAAGACCATTTCAGTTCAGCGTAATTAAATGCCTGTTTAAACTGCTCATAGTTAACGGTGATCGCATTTTGTGCCATATCACTTCGAAGAAAAATGATAAGCCCAATGTTTTCATATTTTGCTGCAATCATATTCAGTACACCCTGACATAAAACCTCTATTGCTTTTTGCTGGTTTTTATTAGAAAAAACCAATTTCAGTATTTCTTCCAGTCCATCAATCAGAAAAACAATAGATTTTTGTTCCTTTTTTAATTCTTCATTTAAATGGGCAAAAGAATCTAATGAGGAATTGACAGATTTTACAAATAATTGTTCCCAAAAACTCATCCAGTCAAGTTCTTTGGCTGCATTGGAATCCAAATCAATAGTATTATCAATGTAAACTGATCTGGAAATATTTGCAAATGAAATTACTTCATTACATTTGTCAATGCACTGAGTCAGGCTTGATCTAAGTTCTGAAATATTCTGTGGCGCTAAAACCGGGATAAAATAGCCATTGTCATTAGCAATATTTTTATGGATTATCTCAGAACAGAATGCATTCCAGTTTTCTTTTTCTATTAACTGACGATATAAAAACGTTTTTCCTGAGCCCTTTGCCCCTTGAACAACAGTTGTAGGGAGTTGATTGCTGAAACGGGTACAAAGATTTTTTATAGGTTCCGTTAACAGTAACTCTTCAGCACCATTAGCTTCTGCTGTAATTTGCTTATCTGAAAAAGCATGAATCTGTTTCAATATAGTTTTATGTTGCAATTCTGTATAAAATACTTCTTCTGATCTGTCAGGCTGGTAATACTGTAGTACTAATTTTTCAATAGTATAATACATATCTCTGTCTTTTAATACTGACAGTATTTGCCGAAGACTGGCGAGGTGTATCAATTCGCTGGCAAATGGAAGTTCGACAATCATATTGTCCAATAGTTCTTCAGTTGTTTCAGTTGTTTGAAAGCAACTGGTTAATCTATCTTTTATCTGATCTTTTTCTGTGGTAGAAAAAGAATCAGGAATCATACTTAAAAAGATAGTAGGAAGAAGCGCATCTTCTGTTATTGCAAGTCCCTTGGAAATAAAATTTAAAACCTGACTTGTCCCTATGACTGATTGAAGGGAAGTTGAAGTTACGCAATATTTTTTAACACGTGGATCAAGCAGCAGCGGTGCCGAATATTCACTTATGCCGGCACGCAAATCTACCAGAACAGCGGAAACACCTAAATGACTGGCCAGCTGCGATAAAACTTCTGCCAGAAAATATTCTTTATTTCGGCTTGTTGTAATAGTTTGCGGGCTTGCATATAAATCAAATAGTTGCTGCTCATATCGATAAGTGGGAAGAAAGAAATGATCTACGCGCTGCTGGCTGGTTTCAATGGGCAAGGTAAGTGTCCCCATTAATTCGGCAGATGTAGATACAATATCTTCAATATTGTTGTTATCCTGGATCAAGGTAAGCAAATCCAAATAGCTAAAGGAAGTTTCATTTAACTGTCCCTGGATCAGAGTGAGTCCTGGTGCTTCCAGATCTGAATCTATGATCAGAAGTTTATTGTGCTGAGGATCGCTCTGAATATTAGTCCATGCTCTGGCAAATGCAATCAGAGACAGAGTACGTCCAACACCACCCTTGTAGGAGTGGAAAGCAATTACAGGACATTTGAGTTCAGGCAATATTTTAGTGGGATATACAGAATTCTCATAAATTGCCTTTTTAAAAAGAGGCATAGTATTTTTTGAAATCGTATCCGACTCATAATCGTATGAAACAGATAAAAAGGTATTTGGTCTATCCAGTTTTAGAGCAGAATAATCGGATGTGATGTTTTTGGGAAAGAGATCATGTAGTATAGAATGAGATAAACTGCTGTTTTCTTCTTTTGGATATAAAATGATCTCATCTGGATACACTTCTATATTATTTAAAGCACTATCCCAAATCGTATGATTTATTAAGACATATCGTTCAATATCTTTCCATGTATAGAATTTCATAAATTATACCACCTCTTTCAACCAGTCTTTTATTTGAACAAGAGTGCTGTCAAATTCTGTTAAATATGTAATTTGCTTATTAGCAGGAGCAATGGAGTATCTGCACAATTGATGATAATCAGAGGTTCCTACCGTATCATTATATTCTGTGGGAAAGCTTTTAAAGGTATAGTTCCCGGCCTGGTTAACTTTCTTAAGTAAGACCTTGAAATCATGGGAACCAAGGATTTTCACTGTTTCGTCATCAGCCTGAGAAATCTTGTGTATGTTATTATCCTGCATGATCAGACACTTAAGGCCACATTCCACACAGTAACATAAAAGTAGTCGCTGGCTATATGGGCTTCCAATATTCCATTTATCATAAGCGTCTGCATGAGTTGTAAAAGCTTTTTTATAATTCTTTCTATCAGCACGTAACTTTGCCATAAAATCCTCCTTGACCTTAAAATGTAGTGCTTTAACCGATAAGCTGCGGAACAGTTATGAGCAGGTATCGGAGCAGACTGCAAATATATAAAGATATATACACTAATATTAACATAATTACGGTATAAGTTCTACTGGAAATAATATGGCATTTCCAACATTTTTCGGTTACTGTTCAGGGGTTAGCTGGATTTGAGAGAACCGATGGTGTAGACTGATAACAGTCAAAGCCATCGGTTTTCTTTATCCAAATATCCTGGATACTCTGTCATATATATTTGACGGATCTTCAAGGCGCATCAAAACAAGCATGCTCATGCATTGGCAGAGATTCTCGATGCTTTCGAAACTCCT
>ENA-OOXP01001073-OOXP01001073.1-human-gut-metagenome-genome-assembly--contig:-NODE-1073-length-18439-cov-2.733409_pt1 | contig 18439 bp, 13 predicted proteins | sample MGYA00241591_ERZ501351 | MGnify/ENA primary metagenome ERZ501351 (study PRJEB25962, sample SAMEA1968361) | human gut metagenome | biome: human gut; feature: human-associated habitat; material: faeces...
TGGCTGACGGATCGATCCGCCAGTATCGGAGCCGAGTGCCATCGGTACTTCTCCTGCTGCAACGGCTGCACAGGAACCGCCGGAGGAACCGCCTGGAACGTGTTCGGTGTTCCACGGGTTTTTCGTCACGCCGTACGCAGAAGTCTCTGTCGTACTTCCCATCGCAAACTCATCCATGTTCGTCTTTCCAATGATAACGGCTCCCCCGCCTCTTCAAGCCGTGTAATAACCTCCGCATCGTACGTCGGAACGAAATTCTGCAGGATCTTTGACGCACACGTCGTCGCAAGACCCTTCGTACAGATGTTGTCCTTGATCGCGATCGGAACGCCGGCCAGCGGACCGGTGAGCTCTCCTGCGTCAATTTTCTTCTGCACTTCTGCTGCGCGTGCTCTCGCACCCTCTTCATCCACAAGAAGGAAGGCGTGAATCGCATCCTCAGACGCTCTGACTGCCGCAAGGGACGCTTCCACAGCGTCCGCTACAGTGATCTTTCCTTCTTTGATTGCGGCAGAAAGCTGTACTGCTGTCATATCTTTGATTTCCATATCAATCTCCTCCTGCTATTCTACCGTTTTCGGAACCTTGTACTGGCCCTCTTTGACTTCCGGTGCATTGGCAAGCATTGCATCGCGGTCGTCGCCATTGGTTACTTCATCCTCGCGGAATACATTTCCCATCTCGAAAATGTGGGTCATCGGCTCGACCTTGCTGGTGTCGAGCTCGTTTAATTTATCTACATAATCCAGCATTTTCTGCATATCCTGCCGTGCGGATTCTTTTTCCTCATCCTTTAATTCCAGCTTTGCCAGGATGCCGACATATTCCATCGTTTCATCTGAAATCACATTTGCCATTTCACTCATTCTCCTTTTTTATTTTCCAGCAGGATCCGCTTACGGCTCCAGTCTTGTAAGATCACGCGGGAACAGCGTTGTCTCGCGGACGTTGTCCTCACCGATCAGCTTCATGGTCAGACGCTCCAGACCGATGCCAAGACCTCCGTGCGGCGGCATACCGTGTTTGAAAGCACTCAAGTACTGCTCCATGCCCTCTTCTGTCATGCCGCGGGCTGCGATCTTTTCAGAGAGCATCTTGTAATCGTGGATACGCTGGCCTCCGGTTGTAATCTCCAGACCGTGGAACAGCAGGTCGAAGCTCTTTGTGTATCTCTTATCCTCCGGGTCGTCCATCGCATAGAACGGTCTCTTTTTCGACGGATATTCGGTGACGAATACGAAGTCTGCGTCGTACTCCTCTTTGAAATACTGGCCGATCAGAAGCTCCTCCTCTGGCTCAAGGTCGAACGGGTTGCGGATCTTTCGGTTGTATTTCTCGGCTACCAGCTCTTTCGCTTTCGTGAACGGTACAGTTGGGATTTCTTCTGTCTTTGGAAGCATAACTTTCAGGATCTCCAGCTCTTTTGCGTAATCCTTTTTAAGAAGCTCCACCATGTACTGTAAAAATCCGGTTTCCATTGCCATGATGTCGGTGTAATCCTCGATGTAGCCCATCTCAAAGTCAAGGCTGGTATATTCGTTCAGATGACGTTTCGTGTTGTGTTTCTCTGCGCGGAAAACCGGTCCGACTTCAAAGACACGGTCAAACACGCCGACGAGCATCTGTTTGTAGAACTGCGGGCTCTGTGCCAGGACAGCCGGGCGGTGGAAATATTCCAGCTTGAAGATGTTTGCGCCGCCCTCAGCGCCTTTCGCGCCGATCTTCGGTGTATGGATTTCGGTGAATCCCTGGGAATGAAGGAAATCACGGAACGCCCGTACCACGCCTTCCTGGATGCGGAATTTTGCACGCTCTCTGACGTTTCGAAGAGCGATCGGCCGCATGTTCAGCATTGCTTCAAGGGAGGTGTTCATTTTCCATTTGTTGACTGCGAGCGGCATTGGCTCGGTCGGCTCGGAAAGAACGGTGATGGTCTGCAGCCTGACTTCGACGCCGCCCGGTGCGCGGTCCTCTTTTTTGACCGTTCCGGTTACGGCAACTGCCGATTCCTCTTTCAGATCTTTCAGCGGGAAGTCAACGCTTCCTTCTTCGTACACACACTGAACGAGTCCCTCGCTCTTTCTTAAGATGACAAAGGCAACCTCGCCCATGTCACGGATGACGTGTACGGCTCCTTCGAGTTTTACTTCTGTGCCTTCCGGTGTCTCCAGCAGAGTTTTTACGGAGATGTCTTCTTTTTTCTTTACGCCTGTCATAAATTCCATGTCTTGTTCTCCTCTCTTTCTCGCCTGTCCCGGATTGCTTTTTCAAATAAAAAAGTCCCGGAACAGTTTTTTAACTACTGTTCCGGGACGGGATATTTTATGTTCCCGCGGTACCACCCGCATTGCGTTTTTCTCTCCGGTTTTCCGGGGGAAAACGCCCACTCATTTATACTTAACGCGTATCACGGATCTGCCTACTTGATTTCCTGTTCGGATCTCATGTTCAGCAGACCGGCTCCGGAATGTTCCCCATTGTATGTTTCCTCCATGCTGATGCTCTCAGTCGGTGACATCGGCTTCCTGTCAGATTCCGCATACGGAGTTTCCTTCACTGCCTTTTTCATACTGTGCATTATAGCACAGCAGTTTTGCATTTGTAAACACCTAATTTTTACGGATTTTATATAAATTCTAATGCATTTTTCGTGAATTCTATCTATGCAAAATTATTTTTTCGCGTGTTTATAAAATTGCGCAGAAATTCCGTTTTATTGGTATTTCTCACACAATTTACAGTTTTTTGATTCTCTCCACTGCCTCTACTGTATTCTCATACGTACCGAATGCAGTCAGACGGAAGTAGCCTTCTCCGCTCGGGCCGAAGCCTGATCCTGGTGTTCCGACTACGTTTGCGTCTGCAAGCAGGTGATCAAAGAACTCCCAGGAAGTCATATTTCCCGGTGTTTTCAGCCAGATATACGGAGCGTTGACGCCGCCGGATACGGTGTAGCCTGCGCCCTTTAATCCGTCGTAGATGACTTTTGCGTTCTTCATGTAGTAAGCAACCTGCTCTTTTAACTGTGCTTTTCCTTCCGGAGAGTAAACAGCCTCGCCGGCTCTCTGGATGATGTACGGAGCTCCGTTGTATTTCGTTCCGTGACGGCGTGCCCACAGGCTGTGCAGAGTCACATCGCCGGATTTGATGTCTTTCGGGATAACGGTGAATCCAAGACGCATACCGGTAAAGCCTGCGTTCTTGGAGAAGCTGCGCATTTCGATGGCACATGTTCTTGCACCCTCGCACTCATAGATGGAATGCGGAATGTCTTTTTCTGAGATATATGCCTCGTATGCAGCATCATACAGGATGATGGCTCCTACTTTATTTGCATAATCAACCCATTTCTGCAGCTGGGCTTTGGAAACCATAGCGCCGGTCGGGTTGTTCGGGAAGCACAGATAAATCAGATCCGGGGTTTCTTTCGGGAGCTCCGGGGTGAAGTTGTTTTCTGCGGTACACGGCATGTAAATCACATTCGTGAAACGCTCGGTTGCTGCGTCGTAGTCACCGGCACGGCCTGCCATTACGTTGGAGTCTACATAAACCGGATAAACCGGGTCGCATACAGCGATCTTGTTGTCCAGGCTGAAGATCTCCTGAATGTTGCTGCAGTCGCATTTTGCGCCGTCCGATACAAAAATTTCATCAGATGAGATATCGCATCCTCTGTCCTGATAATCATTTTTTGCGATGGTATCGCGAAGGAAAGCATATCCAAGATCTGGTGCATATCCGTGGAAGGTCTCTGCGTGTCCCATCTCATCCACTGCTCCGTGCAGCTTTTCAATGATCGCCGGTGCGATCGGCTGGGTTACGTCGCCGATTCCAAGACGGATGATTTTCGCGTCCGGATTTGCCTCGGTGTAAGCTGCAACTTTTTTTGCAATGGTGGAAAACAGATAGCTTCCCGGCAATTTCAGATAATTGTCATTGATTTTGAACATTATTATGTCGCTCCTTTTCACTTTTTCTTACTCTGTCAAAAGCGTCAGCACCATCTGTGCCGTTTCAACCAGATTGGTGCCGCTGTCCATGCTGCATTTCTGCATGTAGCGATGGGCCTCCGACTCGGTCATGTGATTTCGTTCGATCAGAAGGCTTTTTGCACGATCGATGATGTGCTGTTCCTCGGCGCTGCGCACCTTGGGCTTTGCCCGCTCTTTCTTTCTGCGCCGTACCGCACTCTGCAGCATCATCTCCAGTGTATTGACCAGCTCGTACACGGAAAGCGGCATCGTAACCGCCATGATTCCGGTTCCCTCCACCGCACTTAATGCGCGGCTCGATGCAATCAGAAGCATCTGGAAGCCGGACGGCATACACTCATTCAGATCCGTAAAAAACATATCCGGGAGCTTGTAGCCGCAGATGACGATACCGCCGTTTAAGTTGTTCATCTCTCCGAGCGCCGCTGCCGCTGTCGAACAGACAGCATCGATTTCATATCCTCTTTTTGCCAGAATATCCCGGATGCGCTTTCCATCTTCTATTTTGGGAAGTACTATCACTATGCTGCTCATGCATTTTCAGGCCCCTTCGTCGTCTAAATACGGTACAGATATTTCTCGGTCTCCCAGTCGGATACCTGGCGGAGATACTCATGCCACTCTTCTTCTTTGGCATTGATATATCCATCCACAAATTCCTGGCCGAGTACCTGACACAGAAAATCGTCTTTCTTTAACTCTGCGACCGCTTCTCCAAGGCTTCCCGGGAGAAGGGTGATCTGCATCGCGTTTCGTTCTTCTTCTGTCAGATCGGAAATATTGCGGTCCACCGGGGACGGCGGAACGATTTTCTGTTTGATACCGTCAAGTCCTGCTGCCATGCAGACAGCAAGTGCCAGGTACGGATTGGCTGCCGAATCCGGGCATCGAAGCTCAATGGCCATGATACCGTCTCCCGTCAGCGGAATGCGGATCAGCGGGCTTCTGTTCTTTGCAGACCATGCCACGTAGATCGGTGCACCGTATCCCGGTGTCAGACGTTTGTAGGAGTTTACAAGCGGATTGGTAATCGCTGCGATTCCGCTGATGTGTTTCATCAGTCCGCCCATAAAGTAATATGCCTCTTTGCTGAGCCCGTATTCATCGGATTTGTCGGCAAACACATCTTTTCCCTCCTGAAACAGGGAGAAGGAAAGATGAAGACCCGATCCGTGAACTCCGGTTTTTGGTTTTGGCATAAAGGTTGCGTGAAGGCCATGACGTTTTGCAATCGTACGGATAGCAAATTTGGCAGTCATCAGCTGATCTGCCGTCCGAAGTGCTGCAGCCGGACAGAAATCCAGTTCGTGCTGGCCTGCCGCTACCTCGTGGAAGGAAGACTCCACGTCGATTCCCATTTCTTCGAGGGTCAGCACCATATCGCGCCGCGCGTTTTCTCCCAGGTCCAGCGGTCCCAGATCCAGATAACCGCCTTTGTCGTGCGTTACACTCGTTGCACCGCCGTCCTCATCGGTGTGGAACAGGAAAAATTCACACTCCGGTGAGATTTCAAACTCATAGCCCATCGCTTTCGCTTCGGAAATTACCTTCTGAAGGATGGTCCGGGAACTCTTTGCATAAAGATTCCCCTCTCTATCATACACATCACAGATCAATCTTGCAACCTTTCCTTGCTGCGGACGCCACGGAAGTATTGCAAAGGTGTCGAGATCCGGGTGCAGAAACATGTCTGCTTCCTCGATGGTGACAAATCCTTCGAACGAAGAGCCATCGAAAACGCACTGATTATTCAGGGCTTTTTCCAGCTGTCCGGCGGTGATGGCCATATTTTTCATCGTTCCAAACATATCGGTAAACTGCAGGCGGATAAATTCAACATCTTCTTCCTCCGCCATCTGAAGGATCGCTTCCTTCGTATACTTTGCCATATCGATTCTCTCCTTTATCAAAGACGATTCTAAACGAAAAGGGTGCTTTCACGCGGTAGGGCAGAAAGTCACCTTGCGTAAAAACACCCTTGTTTTGGGCATATTATAGCAGTTTTTCGCGTGTTTTGTCAAGAAAAACTTAGAGATTCGTGTATCCCATCAGGGATTCATCGACTGCCTTTGCTGCCTCGCGTCCCTCACGGATCGCCCATACGACCAGGGACTGGCCGCGGTGCATATCGCCTGCGGTGAAGACATTTTCTTTTGTTGTCTGGTATTTTCCGTCATCTGTCTTCACGTTGGTGCGCTGGTTGACTTCCACTTTAAATGCATCGGTCACATATTTCTGGGATCCTAAAAAGCCTGCTGCAATAAGAACGAGATCTGCCGGGAGAATCTCTTCGGTTCCCTCAACCGGAACCATCATCATGCGGCCGGATTTCTCATCTTTTTTCGGTGTCAGTTTTACGGTCTTGATCTGGCAGACTTCACCTTTTTTGTTTTTGATAAATTCCGTTACGGTTGTCTGGTAAATCCGCGGATCATGGCCGAATACGGCGATTGCCTCTTCCTGGCCGTAATCCGTCTTGCAGATCTTCGGCCACTCCGGCCACGGATTGTTCTCGGCACGCTGATCCGGTGCTTTCGGCATCATCTCAAGCTGTGTCACAGATTTGGCACCGAGACGGATGGAAGTTCCGACACAGTCATTACCGGTGTCGCCGCCTCCGATGACAACAACGTGTTTGCCCTTGGCATCGATGTAGGCATGATCCTCAAAATTGGAATCCAGAAGACTCTTCGTTACGGAAGTCAGGAAATCGACAGCAAAGTAGATGCCCTTTGCATCTCTTCCCTCTGCCTTGATATCTCTTGGATTTGCCGCACCGCAGCAGAGCAGGACACGGTCAAATTCTTTTAAGAGTTTGTCAGCTTTTACATCTTTTCCGATATCAGCATTCGTCACAAACTCGATGCCCTCGGCCTTCATCAGATCCACACGGCGGTCGATGACGCTCTTATCGAGTTTCATGTTCGGAATACCGTAGCGTAAAAGTCCGCCCACGCGGTCGCGGCGTTCAAAGACCGTAACAGAATGGCCGCGGCGGTTGAGCTGCATCGCTGCTGCAAGGCCGGAAGGACCGCTTCCTACAACGGCAACGCGTTTTCCGGTGCGCACTTTCGGCGGCTGCGGCATAATCAGGCCGGTTGCCCATGCGTTTTCGATGATCGCGCGTTCATTTTCCTTCGTGCAGACCGGGTCTCCGTTTACGTTGCATGTACAGGCTGCTTCGCAGAGTGCCGGGCAGACACGGGAGGTAAATTCCGGAAAACAGTTTGTCTTGGTGAGGCGGCGGTATGCCTGCTCATAGTTTCCAAGATACACAAGGTCATTCCACTCCGGAACGAGGTTCTGCAGCGGACAGCCGGAGGCCATTCCCGCAATCATGGTTCCCGCCTGGCAGAACGGTACACCGCATGCCATACAGCGGGCAGCCTGCATCTGCTGCTCCTTTTTCGGGAGCTGCAGATGAAATTCCTTAAAGTTTTTGATACGCTCAAGCGGGGCAATGGTGTTTCCCGTCTTGCGCTGATATTCCATAAATCCAGTTGGCTTACCCATAATTCTTCTTCCTCCTACTTACGCATGCTTTCGTAAAATGCTTCAATCTGTGCCTGTTCGCTGCTAAGGCCCTTGTCTTCCATCTGGGCACTCAGCATCATCATGCGCTTATAGTCATTCGGAATGATCTTCTTGAATTTCGGCAGATATTCGTCAAAGTGTGTGAGAATTTCTTTACCTTTTTCAGAGCCGGTGTGTGCGACGTGTTTTTCAATCATGTTTTTCAGCTCTGCAATATCGTATTTGCTTTCTACCAGTTCAATCGAAATCATTTCCTTGTTCAAATTGCGGTACAGGTTGCTCTTTTCATCCAGGACATAAGCGATACCGCCGCTCATGCCGGCTGCAAAGTTCTTTCCGGTTGCGCCGAGGACAACGACACGGCCGCCGGTCATATACTCGCATCCATGCTCACCGACACCCTCGACAACGGCGTAAGCACCGGAGTTTCTGACACAGAAACGCTCTCCTGCGATACCGTTGATGTACGCCTCACCGCTCGTTGCGCCGTAGAGGGCAACGTTTCCGACGATGATGTTTTCTTCCGGTTTATACTTTCTTGCTTTCGGCGGGTAGACAACCAGTTTTCCGCCGGAGAGGCCTTTTCCGAAGTAATCGTTCGAATCGCCCTCAAGTTCCAGGGTCAGTCCTTTTGGAATAAATGCTCCGAAGCTCTGTCCGCCGGCACCCTTGCACTGTACGGTGTACGTATCCGGCTCCAGAGAGGTGCCGAATTTTCTGGTGATCTCGGCACCAAGAATCGTTCCCACGGTACGATCGGTGTTGGTGATCTCGACTTTGACGGTCTTCTTCTCTTTCTTATCTATTGCCGGACCGAATTTCTTTAAGAGTACCTTCTCATCCAGGGTTGCGCCAAGTTTGAAGTCGTAAACATCTTTCGGATCGAACGTTACCTTCTCGCCTGCTTTTGCAAACGGATTGTTCAGGATCTGGCTTAAGTCTACGCGGTCTGCGTGCTCGTTCGTCACTCTATCATTTCTCTTTAAGAGGTCGGAACGGCCGACCATCTCGTCAACGGTGCGGAAGCCAAGTTTTGCCATGTATTCCCGCATCTCTTCTGCGATGAAGCGCATGAAGTTGATGACGTACTCCGGTTTGCCGCGGAAACGTTTGCGCAGCTCCGGGTTCTGGGTTGCAATACCCATCGGGCAGGTATCGAGGTTGCAGACACGCATCATAACGCATCCCATCGTTACAAGCGGTGCGGTCGCAAAACCGAATTCCTCGGCGCCAAGGAGTGCTGCAATCACAACGTCACGGCCGCTCATCAGCTTACCATCGGTCTCGATCATGACACGGTTGCGGAGGCCGTTTTTGATCAGCGTCTGATGGGTCTCGGCAAGGCCTAACTCCCATGGAAGTCCTGCATTGTGGATGGAACTTCTCGGTGCTGCTCCCGTTCCTCCATCATATCCGGAAATCAGGATAACCTGTGCTCCGGCTTTTGCAACACCGGCTGCGACAGTACCAACACCTGCTTCGGATACCAGTTTAACGGAGATTCTTGCATTCACATTCGAGTTTTTCAGGTCATAAATCAGCTGTGCAAGGTCCTCGATGGAGTAGATGTCGTGGTGCGGCGGCGGGGAAATCAGGGATACACCCGGTGTGGAGTGACGTGTTTTTGCAATCCACGGGTAAACCTTTCCGGCCGGTAAGTGGCCGCCCTCGCCCGGTTTTGCACCCTGGGCCATCTTGATCTGGATCTCTTTTGCACTGACAAGGTATTTGCTGGTAACGCCGAATCTTCCCGATGCTACCTGTTTGATCGCGGAGCATCTCTCCGGGGATTCGAGACGGTCATCACTCTCACCGCCCTCACCAGTGTTGGATTTTCCATGCAGACGGTTCATGGCAATTGCCAGTGTCTCATGTGCCTCCTGGGAAATAGAACCGTAGGACATCGCACCTGTTTTGAATCGTTTTACGATAGAATCTACGCTCTCAACTTCTTCGAGCGGAACGCCCTGCTCCGGATAATCGAAGTCCATCAGGCTCCGCAGATAGCCGCTCTCCTCGCTGTCGACCATTGCTGTGTACTCTTTGAACATCTTGTAGTCGCCGCGTCTTGTGGACTCCTGCAGTGTATGAATGGTGCGCGGATTGTAGCGGTGCTCCTCGCCCTGGCTTCTCGATTTATGACGGCCGATACTGTCCAGTGTCAGATCGGTAGACAGCTCCAGCGGATCGAATGCCTGGGAATGACGCTCATCGACATCTTTTGCAATGTCTTCCAGGGTAATACCGCCGACACGGCTGACCGTATCGGTGAAGTATTTGTCGATGACATCTGCTGAGATACCGATGGCCTCGAAGATCTGGGAACCCTGATACGACTGGATCGTGGAGATACCCATCTTCGCTGCGATTTTTACGATACCAGAGATGACTGCGTGATTGTAATCTTCAACGGCTGCGTAGTAATCTTTCTTGATCATGCCCTCTTCGATCAGCTCATGGATCGTGTCGAGTGCCAGATACGGGTTGATTGCGCAGGCACCGTAGCCGAGCAGTGTTGCGAAATGGTGCACCTCGCGCGGCTCGCCGGACTCCAGAATAATCGCAAGAGAAGTTCTCTTTTTCGTTTTTACCAGATGCTGATGAACCGCAGATACAGCCAGGAGGGATGGAATCGCCACATGGTTCTCATCGACGCCGCGGTCAGAGAGAATCAGGATGTTGGCTCCTGCCCGGTGTGCGCGGTCAACCTCGACGAAAAGGCGGTCCATCGCACGGTCAAGCGGTGCGCTCTTGTAGTAGGTGATCGGAACAGTCACTGCCTTGAAGCCTTCGACTTTCATGTTCTTGATCTTCAGCATATCGGTATTGGTCAGGATCGGATTGTTGATCTTTAATACCTGGCAGTTCTTCGGCTCCTCCTCAAGCAGGTTTCCGTCACGTCCGACGTAAACGCTTGTGGAAGTTACGATCTCCTCACGGATGCAGTCGATCGGCGGGTTCGTTACCTGTGCGAAGAGCTGTTTGAAATAGTTGAACAGCGGCTGATGCTCATGGGAGAGAACGGCAAGCGGGGTATCGATACCCATCGAAGCGGTTGCCTCGACACCGTTTAATGCCATCTTTCCGATGGAGGAACGGTACTCCTCGTAGGTGTAGCCAAACGCTTTCTGCAGGCGCATCCGCTCTTCTTTCGTGTACTCTTCGACCGGCAGATTCGGGATTTTGATATCCTTTAACTGTACCAGATAACTGTCGAGCCATTCGCCGTACGGCTGTTTCTTTGCATAATATTCTTTGACTTCCTCATCGTTTAAGACTTTTCCCTGTACGGTGTTGACGAGAAGCATTTTGCCCGGATGGAGACGCTCTTTTAAGACGATTTTTTCTTCCGGAACTTCCAGAACACCGACCTCAGAGGAGAGGATCAGAAATCCATCGTTAGTGATGTAGTAACGGGAAGGACGAAGACCGTTGCGGTCGAGCACTGCTCCCATCACATCTCCGTCGGAGAACAGGATCGATGCCGGTCCGTCCCACGGCTCCATCATCGTTGCATAATACTGATAGAAATCACGTTTCTCCTGGGAAATCGTATCGTTGTTTGCCCACGGCTCCGGGATCGTGATCATGACAGCCAGCGGAAGATCCATACCGCTCATGGTCAGGAACTCGAGTGTGTTGTCGAGCATTGCAGAGTCAGAACCCTGGGTGTTGACAACCGGCAGAACCTTGTGCAGTTCATCCTGCAGCATCGGGGAGGACATCGTCTCCTCACGGGCCAGCATCTTGTCGGCGTTTCCGCGGATGGTGTTGATCTCGCCGTTGTGTACGATGAAACGGTTCGGATGGGCTCTCTCCCAGCTTGGGTTCGTGTTCGTGCTGAACCGGGAATGCACCATGGCGATTGCAGATTCATAATCGACATCCTGCAGATCGCGGAAGAAGGTGCGGAGCTGTCCTACGAGGAACATACCTTTGTATACGATGGTACGGCTGGAAAGAGATGGCACGTAGGTGTTGTCGTTGCTCTGTTCGAAAACACGGCGTACGACGTACAGACGGCGGTCGAAAGCGATTCCCTTTTCCACATCCTCCGGTTTTTTGATGAATGCCTGCATGATGTAAGGCATACACTCTCTTGCCTTATGGCCGAGAACTTCCGGAACGGTCGGCACGGTTCTCCATCCAAGGAGTTCCAGTCCCTCTTTTTCCACGATGATCTCAAACATCTTTTTTGCCTGGTTCCGTTTCAGCTCATTTTGTGGGAAGAAGAATACGCCGACGCCGTATTCCCGTTCTCCGCCTAATGAAAAACCGAGGGTCGAACAGGCTTTGGAAAAGAATTTGTGCGATATCTGCAACAAGATTCCTACTCCGTCTCCTGTTTTACCCTCGGCGTCTTTGCCGGCTCTATGTTCAAGATTTTCTACGATTTTTAATGCGTTTTCTACGGTCGCATGGGATTTTTCACCTTTGATATTCACGACGGCTCCGATACCGCAGTTGTCGTGTTCAAAGGAAGAACGGTACAGCCCTTCTTCTCCCATGACACGCTCTTTGCTCTGTGTCATACGGCTTCCCTTCCTTTACTTTCCTTATTTTCGGTTATCCTTTGTCTTTTCTGAAAAGAATGGAGGGGAATCTTTTGTTCCCCGCCGTTCTTTCTGGATTGCCCTTACTATACTCTATTTTTTTCGTCCTGTAAAGAGCAAATTTAATTTTTATATAATTTTTTATATTTTTTCTTAACTTTCTTAAGTTATTACTGCATTTTACCTAATTTTTCATACCATTTATCGATTATTTTGCCGCATGGTACTCGGCTGCTGCTGCGATCAGGCCGCGGAACAGCGGATGCGGACGGTTCGGACGGGATTTGAACTCCGGATGTGCCTGCGTTGCGATGTAGAACGGATGATCTGAAAGTTCTACCATCTCAACGATTCTTCCGTCCGGAGAAACACCGGAGAGAACCATGCCGTTTTCGGTCAGTGCTTTCCGGAAATCGTTGTTTACTTCATAGCGGTGGCGGTGACGCTCGGAAATCTCTTTCTCACCGTACAGCTCCTGTGCTTTCGATCCGTCTGCCAGGACGCATGGATATGCGCCGAGACGTAACGTACCGCCGATATCCTCGATTCCATCCTGATCCGGCATCAGTGCGATCACCGGGTGCATGGTGTTCGGGTTCATCTCGATGCTGTGTGCGTCGTGGTAACCGAGAACGTTTCTTGCATATTCAACAATCGTCAGCTGCATGCCGAGGCAGAGGCCGAGGAACGGAATCTTGTTCTCTCTTGCATATCGAATCGCTGTGATCATGCCTTCGATACCGCGGTTTCCGAATCCGCCCGGTACCAGAACACCGTCCACATCGCTCAGATACTCTGCCACGTTCTCCTCGGTTACCAGCTCGGAATCCACCCATTTCAGGTGTACGTTTGCATGGCTTGCAATTCCGCCGTGTTTTAATGCCTCAACAACGCTCAGGTATGCATCATGCAGCTGGATATACTTTCCGACGAGCGCAATCGTCACCTCTTTGTTCGGATGGCGGAGTGCTTCTACCATATGGGTCCAGTCGGACAGATCCGGTTCCGGGCATGGAAGGTGAAGGCTCTCGCAGACAACCTGCGCCAGGTTCTCTTTCTCCATGGCAAGCGGAGCTTCATACAGATACTCCACGTCCAGGTTCTGCAGAACATGGCTTGACGGAACGTTGCAGAACAGAGCAATTTTATCTTTGATCTCGGTGGTCAGCGGATGCTCGGACCGACATACGATGACATCCGGCTGAATACCGATTCCCTGCAGCTCTTTTACGCTCGCCTGCGTCGGTTTTGTTTTCATTTCACCGGAAGCTTTCAGATATGGAATCAGGGTAACATGGATCAGAATGGCGTTCTCGTGTCCGACGTCATGCTGGAACTGGCGGATTGCCTCCAAAAACGGCTGGCTCTCGATATCGCCGACGGTTCCGCCGACCTCAATGATGGCAATACGCTCCTCGTCTACTTCTTTTCCGCGGTAGAAACGGCTCTTGATTTCGTTTGTAATGTGCGGAATGACCTGTACGGTGCCTCCGCCGAAATCACCGTGGCGTTCTTTCTGCAGAACAGACCAGTATACTTTTCCGGTCGTCACGTTGGAATTTTTATCCAGGCTCTCGTCGATGAAACGCTCGTAGTGGCCGAGATCGAGGTCTGTCTCTGTGCCGTCATCGGTAACGAAAACCTCGCCGTGCTGAATCGGGTTCATCGTACCCGGGTCAACGTTAATGTACGGGTCAAATTTCTGCATCGTCACTTTGTATCCTCGGGCTTTTAAAAGCCGTCCAAGGGACGCCGCCGTGATTCCCTTTCCAAGGCCGGAGACTACTCCGCCTGTCACAAAGACATATTTTACTGCCATATTGATTTCCTCCTGCTTTTCTCTTCTGATATTTTCTTTTCCGTCACAAGTTTCTCTAAAAGGAAATGTCGCCTGCCGGCGACATCTCTATGATGAAAGCCAGTTACTCCGCGCCTGCGTCGCTCCCGTAACTGCTGACAACATTCGTAATCCGGGCTATCGCCCTACTTACTCATGTCGTCTTGCCCGCCCAATATCTATGAATTCGCTCATGCAAGCATGGCTCATCCATAGCTGCTGTCCGGGGCTTTCATTCAAAATCAAAAACGATTATAACACATCTCGAATTTCCTGCAACTTTTTTTTACTATTTTTTATTATTTTCGACATTTTCCACGAAATCCTAAATTTCTGCACCATATTTTATACATATCACGATTTTCTTGACATCATCCGCAAAAATGAGTATGATAATCAATGTTTTTAAAACATGCAGGTCTACAACTGAAAAAAGGAGAATACCTATGCAGCCATCGTCAAACAATTGTTATGATACCGGTCTCCGGGAGGAATGTGGTGTTTTCGGCATTTACGATCTGGATGGTGCCGACGTCAGTCCTTCGATCTACTATGGCCTTTCCGCCCTGCAGCACAGAGGACAAGAGTCCTGCGGAATTGCCGTCTCTGACACCAGCGGTCCAAAGGGCCATGTGAAATCCTACAAAGGCCTTGGCCTTGTCAACGAAGTTTTCAAAGAATCCAAATTAGAAGAGCTGTCCGGCAATATCGGCATCGGCCATGTCCGGTACTCTACCACCGGTTCCACTACCGTAGAGAATGCACAGCCGCTCGTTCTGAATTATCTGAAAGGCTCCCTCGCCCTTGCGCACAACGGAAATCTGGTCAACGCTATGGAACTGCGCGAGCAGATGGAAAACACCGGCGCAATTTTTCACACTTCGATTGACTCTGAAATCATCGCCTACGGCATTGCGCGGGAACGCGTTCATTCCAAAACGGTAGAAGAAGCGATTCTGCGCACGGTAAAAGAAATCCGCGGCGCCTATGCCCTTGTCATCATGAGCCCGAGAAAACTCATCGGCGTGCGCGACCCATATGGCTTAAAACCGCTCTGCATCGGAAAGCGGGACAACGCCTGGGTTCTCGCCTCGGAAAGCTGCGCCCTCACTTCGATCGGCGCCGAATTCGTCCGCGATGTCGCTCCGGGAGAAATTGTAACGTTTGACAAAACCGGAAATCTGAAATCCGAATTTATGCCGGTTGACGTAAAAAAAGCGCATTGTATTTTTGAATATATTTATTTTGCCCGCCTCGACAGCAAAATAGACAATATCAGTGTCTACGAAGCCAGAATCCGCGGCGGTGCAACTCTCGCAAAGACCTACCCGGTTGATGCAGACCTCGTCTGTGGTGTCCCGGACTCCGGACTTGCCTCCGCAAAGGGCTATTCCGAAGAATCCGGCATCCCGTTCGGTCTTGCGTTCCACAAAAACAGCTATGTCGGCCGTACCTTCATCAAGCCGACCCAGAAGGAACGGGAATCCAGCGTCAAAATCAAGCTGAGCGTTCTCGAATCTGTTGTAAAAGGAAAACGGATCGTGCTCGTCGACGACTCCATTGTCCGTGGAACAACGATTTCCAACCTGATCACGATGCTTCGCAAAGCCGGCGCGACCGAAGTCCATGTCCGTATCAGCTCTCCGCCGTTCCTGTATCCGTGCTATTTCGGCACCGATGTTCCTTCGAACAAACAGCTGATCGCAAGCTCTCACTCCACGGAGGAGATCCGCCAGCAGATCGGAGCCGACTCTCTTGGCTACATGCCGATTGAGGAACTCCAGAACATGGTCGGCGATCTGCCGATCTGCCGTGCATGCTTCGACAGCCATTACCCAATGGAAGTACCGAAACAGGATATCAGCGCTCTTCTCGAAAGCTGATTCTATTTCGTCCACCTTACCGCGCAGACACTGCGTCAGGGAAGGGGGGGTTTTTTTGTTTCATGCATACTTTGACGTAATGTTTGCATACAATAGCATCAAAAACAAAGGGTCTCTTTATGGATCTTACAGACATCATTTATTCCAACGATTACATCAACATTCTGATCCAGAATTACGTGGCACAGTCCGAGCGGTACCAGATGCTGTTTCCGGAATCAAGTGCTCTTCTTACGCTGAACCCGCAGTATTCCGTTCTCTTTCTCGAGCGGAGTCTGCTGCCGGAAAATCTCTTCGGCGCAGTTCCCTTTACCGGGCTTCCAAAACTTTTTACGCCGCTCTCCACGCTCTCACTGGAAGTCTCCGGGATTGTCCAGACGCAGAATCTCTACGGCGGCGGATATACAGGCAAAAATGTAATCTTCGGTTTTCTGGACACCGGCATTGATTACCGCCACCCCGCATTTCTGCATGCCAACGGACAGAGCCGGATTCTCGCCGTCTGGGATCAGACGGACCGGACGGGAACGCCGCCGGCGCAGTTTCCTTACGGCAGTCTCTATACCAAGTCCGATCTCGACGCGGCACTTGAAAGCGGCGATCCACTCTCCCTTGTTCCAGTCACCGATCCCGACGGGCACGGCACGTATGTCGCAGGCGTGGCCGGTACTCCGGATGCCTCCGCCGGATTTCTCGGCGTCGCACCGGAGGCAGATTTTGCCGTTGTTAAATTAAAACCCGCCAAACAGAATCTGAAAGATTTTTATCTTGTGTCCTCCAATGCTCCCGTCTTCGAGGAAGATGACCTGCTCTCCGCCATGCACTTTCTGAATGAAACCGCAGCTGCGGAAGGAAAACCGCTCGTCCTCTGTCTGGCACTCGGGACGAATCAGGGCAGCCACTCCGGCACGCTCCCCGTTTCTCTGACCTTGGCGCGCTACGGCAACACGCCTGGTGTGATCCCCGTCTGCGCGACCGGCAACGAAGGAAATGCAGCACACCATTATTATGGCTCTGTATCCGAAACTTACACCCCGAAAAATGTAGAGTTTCTCGTTTCTGAAGGAAACCGCGGTTTCACCCTGGAACTCTGGGGACAGGCTCCACAGCTTTTTTCTGTCGGTTTCCGCTCTCCCGGCGGCGAGACGATTCCGCGGATTCCCGTCTCTTTGAATCAGGAACAGCGGATCACCTTCGTTCTGGAGCGCACCGTGATCTACGTCAACTACGAAGTGGTCCAGGCCACGACCGGCAGCCAGCTCATTCTGATCCGCATGCTGGATCCGACCCCCGGTATCTGGACGCTTCAGGTTTACCGCGCTTTTCCATCGCCGCCGGATTTCCACATCTGGCTCCCGATCACCGGATTTTCCACCTCCGATGTGACATTTCTGGAACCGGATCCGTACACGACACTGACGACACCTTCTGCCACGGTTCCTGTTCTTTCTCCCTCCACGTATCAGGCAGCAAACAACAGTTTTTCCCCGGAATCCGGCCGCGGCTTTACCCGGCTTGGTGAAATCAAGCCCGACTTTGCCGCTCCCGGCGTCTCCGTTACCGGACCGGGACCGGCCGGCTCCTATGTAAGCTTCAGCGGTTCGAGTGCGTCCGCCGCCATTACATCCGGCGCCGCTGCTCTTTTTCTGCAATGGGGCATCCAGCGCACTCCCGCCCGCTATTTCACGGCACAGGAGGTAAAAAACTACCTGATCCGCGGTGCAGACCGAACTGATACTATTACGTATCCGAGCAGAGAATGGGGATATGGCCGATTACAGTTATATCAAAGCTTCACAAGCCTTATGACAAACTGATTTTCCCGCTCACAGGTTTGCTTCTATGGTATATCCGTTTGTTGATGCAAACTTTTAATGTGCAACTGCCTTGTTTTTGATTGTTTTCCGTTGTATCATTACGTATTATCATTATATTTATAAAACTAAAAGGGGGATTCCTGACTATGAATTACGAACGCTTGAACGATCTTCGCCTTCTTGGACTTACGATTGCCTACTACCGAAGAGCAAAAGGAATGACGCAGGCCGAACTTGCCGAGGCGGTACATATCAGTCGTACCCATATGAGCAACATCGAAGCGCCAAATACAAAAACCTCTATTTCGTTGAATCTTCTATTCGATATCGCTGAGGCACTTGACATTCCGGTGAAAGAGCTTTTTGATTTTCAAGGACGCAGTCTGTAGGGTCTTTGAATTTTTCTCTTTAAGAGTAACCCCGCCCGGCAGTTTTTCATATCATGAATTGTAAGCAAAATGATTCCTTTGGAGGAACAAACATGAGTGATTTAGCTGCTACAAACTGTGGATGCGGATGTGACAACGGCTGTGGCTGCGATAATGGATGCGGTGTTTCCAACAACAACCTGTTCGGAAACAATGGCTGCAGTATTATCTGGATTCTGCTTCTCCTCTCCTGCTGCGGCGGATGTGGATGCGGAAACAACAACAATGGCTACAATTCCGACTGCTGGCTCGTTCTGATTCTTCTGTTCTGCTGCGGCGGATGGAACAACAACGGCTGTGGATGCGGCAACAGCAATAACTGTGGATGCGGCTGCTGACCTTTTTTCAGTCCTCCCAAATGTTCGGGCAGAAAAAGCCCCGGGTGCGGATTGACC
>ENA-OOXP01001081-OOXP01001081.1-human-gut-metagenome-genome-assembly--contig:-NODE-1081-length-18363-cov-2.179703_pt1 | contig 18363 bp, 18 predicted proteins | sample MGYA00241591_ERZ501351 | MGnify/ENA primary metagenome ERZ501351 (study PRJEB25962, sample SAMEA1968361) | human gut metagenome | biome: human gut; feature: human-associated habitat; material: faeces...
ACCCGCGATCGCAACGCGCTGTTTCTGACCTCCGGAAAGTTTGTTTGGCGAATGATGACGGTATTTTAACATACCGACTGCCTTTAAACTCTCCTCCACACGCTGCCAGATCTCATCGGTCGGCACACCGATATTTTCCGGTCCGAATCCGACATCCTCCTCCACTACACTGGCAATGATCTGATTGTCCGGATTCTGGAAAACCATTCCGGCGGTCTTTCGCACCGGAATGACATTCTCCTCTTTTGAAACATCCATGCCGTCCACAAAAAGACTACCCTCGGACGGGGCTAACAGTGCATTGATATGCTTTGCAAGCGTAGATTTACCGGAACCGTTATGTCCTAAAATTGCGATAAAATCTCCCTGCTTCACATCGAGATCCACATGATCTAAGGCAGTCTGGATCGACTCTACGTTTCCCTCTTCATCACGTCTGATATATTCATGCACAAGCTGTTTTGCCTTAATAATTCCCATCTGTTTTTATTCCTTCCCGTATCAGTCATCCCAGCGCAGTCTGTGCAGTTCTCCCTGCAGCTTCATATGGTCAAACTGATTCTGTCTGAGTGCCTCATAGAGCACGATCGCAACGGAATTTGACAGGTTCAGTGAACGTGTCTCCCCGATCATCGGGATCCGCACACAGGTATCCGGATTGGCTTTTAAGATCTCCTCCGGGATTCCTGCACTCTCTTTTCCAAACATAATATAGCAGTCCGGCTCGTAGGAAACCTCTGTGTATACATGGCGTCCCTTTGTCGTTGCCATATAGATCTTTGCACCCGGATTTTTCTCACAGAAATCATCCCAGTTCACATAGGTCGTCACGTCAAGCTCACTCCAGTAATCCATCCCGGCACGCTTGATCGATTTTTCATCAAGATGAAATCCAAGCGGTTCGATCAGATGGAGCCTTGTCCCTGTTGCGACACAGGTTCTTCCGATATTTCCGGTATTTGCCGGGATCTCCGGCTCATATAAAACAATATTTAACTTTGCCATAATAATCCTCATTTCCAGGCAGTCTGCCAAACAGACCACAATATGAAAAATAAGCTGTCATGCCTGTTTTTCATCCTGTTTTCTCAGCCCTGTAATAAATGCCTCCATGCGGTTCATCGCCTCTTTTAAATTCTCCAGCGAATACGCATAGGAAATACGGATAAATCCTTCCCCGCAGTCTCCGAATGCCGTTCCCGGAACGACTGCAAGCTTCTCTGTATTTAAAAGCTCCGTGGCGAACTGCTCGGATGTCATACCGAATTCGCTGATGCACGGGAACACATAAAATGCTCCAAACGGCTCGAAACAGGATAATCCCATCTCCTTAAAACGGTGCAGCAGATAGCGGCGTCTTCCGTTGTATTCCTCACGCATCTGTGCCACATCCTCATCACCGTTTTTTAATGCCTCCACGCCTGCGTACTGGCTGGTGGACGGTGCACACATGATCGCAAACTGGTGGATCTTTAACATCTGCTCAATGATCACACGCGGTCCACATGCATAGCCGAGACGCCATCCTGTCATGGCATGTGATTTGGAAAAACCGTTGATCACGATCGTTCTCTCCCACATTCCCGGCAGAGACGCAATCGTCACATGTTTCTCAAGGTAGGTAAGCTCTGAATAGATCTCGTCACTCAATACAAAAATATCATGTTTTTTGATCACTTCCGCGATTTTTTCAAGATCTGATTTTTCCATGATTGCCCCGGTTGGATTGTTCGGGAACGGAAGTACCAAAAGCTTTGTCTTTGGCGTGATCGCAGCCTCTAACTCTTCTGCAGTCAGACGAAATTCGTTTTCTGCCTTTAACTCGATCACGACCGGTACTCCGCCTGCTAAAACGGCACACGGCACATAAGACACATAACTCGGCTGTGGGATCAAAACCTCATCCCCCGGATCTAACATAGCACGCATTGCCGCATCGATTGCCTCACTGCCTCCGATCGTCACCATGATCTCATGATCCACGTCATAAGATATCCCGTAATGACGGTTCAGATAACGGTCGATCTCTGTCTTTAACTCTTTTAAACCTGCATTTGAGGTATAATGTGTTTTTCCTTTTTCCAGGGAATAAATACCCTCGTCGCGGATATGCCACGGCGTATCAAAATCCGGCTCGCCGACACCAAGGGAGATTGCGTCCTTCATCTCATGTACCACATCGAAGAACTTACGGATCCCGGACGGCTGGATCGTTGTAATTGTTTTATTTAATGGATCTCTCATATTACATCTCTATCCTTTCATCTTTTGCCGGTTCTGCCATAACGGTTCCGTGATCTTTGTATTTTTTCAGAATAAAATTCGTCTTTGTACTTAAAACAGAATCAAGCGGTGAAAGTTTATTGGAAACAAACTGGGAAACCTCACGCAGTGTCTTTCCCTCGATCGTTACCATAAAATCAAATCCGCCGGAGATCAGATAAACGGAATTTACTTCCGGATAGTTGTAAATGCGCTCTGCCACCTTGTCAAATCCCATTCCGCGCTGTGGTGTGACACGCACTTCGATTAAAGCTGTCACCTTTTCAATTCCCGCCTTATCCCAGTCGATCAGGGTATGGTATCCGCAGATAATATGCTCCTCTTCCATTTTCTGAAGTTCATTTACCACGGCTGCCTCATCTACACCTAAAATGATAGCCAGTTCCTTTAAATCAATTCTGCTGTTCTTCTCTATAAAAGTTAAAATCTTTTCACGCATGATAATCCCATCCTCCATAATTTGTACTCTTTTGAGCACTGCTTTAATCCATAACAACAGATCTGCCCGCTAAACGATACTTGCAATCTGTTTTTGTGTGAAAAATCTGGTTTTCACACATTATACAACTTTATATAATTCGTCCGTCTTCGGCGGCTCTAAAAACCGTCTCTCATCCTCATTTAATAAAACTCTGTCATTTCCGGCTGTCGCTTTTCCGATGATCGCCGCCGGTATTCCCGCTTTTTTCAGCTCATTTACCAGCAGATTGCCATCGGCTGGCGCCGCCATCAGCATAGAACCGCTTGAGATCAGTTCATATGGGTTGATTCCGAAAAATTCACAGATTTCGATTGTTTCCTGACGAACGGGAATCTTTTTTAAATCGATTTCAAGTCCGACGCCAGATGCTTCTGCCATTTCCCAGAGTGCACCAAAGATACCGCCCTCTGTGACGTCATGCATAGCACTAACGCCAGACCGAACGGCGACTGCGGCCTCTGAAAGCACGGATAAATATACATCCAGTTTTTTCGCATTTTCGATAAATGGTGCAGAAAATCTTGTTAAAAGATCTTTTTCTTTTTCCTTTGCAATGATGGAGGTTCCCTCGATCCCGATCCACTTTGTCACAAGAATATCCATGCCCGGCTTTGCCCCTCCGGTAGAGATCAGGCATCCGTCTTTTACTTTGCCGACACCACAAACGGAAATAACCGGCTGGTTGACAACTGCCGTGATCTCCGTATGACCGCCCATGACCTGCACGCCTGCCTTTGCACATGCTGCATCATCTCTCTTAGATCAGGCTCTTCAATCTCCGGTGGAAGCAAGACAGTAAGCAGAACGCCGACCGGCTCTGCCCCGGCACTGGCAAGATCATTTGCCGTAATCTGGATTGCAAGTGTACCGATATCCTGTGCCGTTCCTGTGATCGGATCTGTTGACATCACAAGTGTCTCATCCTCTGCCAGCTTGACCGCCGCGCAGTCCTCTCCCACACCGGCGCCTAAGACAACCTCCGGTCTTTTGGTATGTATCTGTTTAAATACGGAGCGTTTGAGCACATTCTCCGGTACTTTTCCAATCTTCATCGCAAACTCCATTCCTGTTTATAGTTATAGGCTGTCTCTTACGAGGCAGCCTCTTTTTGTTTCTTATAATAAATTACTGACCATTTCCACCGTTATCTCCGCTGACGTCCACCTGTCCGTCTCCGACAATTGCCTGTTCCTCTGCAGACTGGTTCTCTGCCGGCTGTTCCGGTGTGGCTGCTGCCGCTGCAGTAAACTGGGCAACTGCGGCATAGATCGTTCCTTCATCACCGGTCGCCAACGCCGCACCGATTGTCGCTGATGCATTCGGATCTTCCGATGCCGTTCCAACGTTTACGATCTTTGGTGATGCCTTATAAGTACTCTTATTAAATACTTCGCGGCTCTCTTCGACACCATCTACCGTAACGACTTTCCAGAGCTGTGCCACATATCCGACATGTTTTCCCTGGGATACACTCATAGTTCCCACCGGATCTCCGGTTGCAACAAACTGTGTGCCCGGATCCTGTTCTGATACAACTTCACTCTCATATGTCACCTTACGGTTTGCAGGTCTTGTCTCTTCCCCGTAAATATTGAAGTAAACATTTTTTCCTGAAGTATATCCTTCAATATAGATCGGTACGTCCTGATTATTGACAAATTTTAAATCCTTGTAATCGCCTGCGATCGCAGCATCCATGGATGGTTTGACATAGGTAACGATCATAGAATGGTTCGAACGCTCGGTAACTTCAAGTTCCGCTAAAATAACTGCATTATATAATGTTGTGGAAACCTGGCAGACGCCACCGCCATAGGACTGTACGGTCTGTCCATTTTCATAGGCTCCGGCCAGTTCATACCCATTGGCTGCATCTAACGGTCCGATCGTCTCATAAACAGAAAACTCTTCTCCCGGATATAAAACAGTTCCATTGATCTTGCCTGCTGCCGTTGCAATATTGTCACAGCGGTTCTGGGTAGAAGAACTGTAATTCGTATTGAATCCACCGAGCAGATCTTTTACCTTAGAAAGCTCTTCCTCGCTTCCCTTCGGCTCCACGATCTCTGCTGTAAGTTCAATATTTCCACCCTGTCCGTCCCAGTCGTTACTGACGTAATTTTCGATCGCTGCAATCGACTTTTCTACGTTGACTTCAACACCCTGCGACCCTTTGATGATCTTAAATGTTCCATTTTCACGCACCAGACCATTGTCCACTGCCTTCTGATCGAGCTCATCCGCTTTCTCGGCAAGCAGTTCTGATACTGTATCATGATCTACGTTCAACACCATATCAATGACAACACTGCCATTTTCAAGGTCTTTCTTATCTTTGTATTTTTTAATCAGATTGCCGCTTTTTCCGACATCCATCGCCTCTGAAACAACATTCATATCGGTAAACTCGAGTGCCAGATCCGATGCCTTTACCTGCGTACTATGCTCTCCTGCAGTCAGTGTAAATACAGCTTCCCCTGCATTATTTACATAATCAGTCACTGCATTCAAAGCTTCCTGCTCTGTCATACCGCCGACATCAATATTGCCAATATAAACTCCCTGCGCAATACGGTCTGTGTCTTCCGCTTTTGCCTGCGTCGGATTTAAAATAGCGCCAAATGCCACGGCTAACCCCAGAGCTGCTAATATTTTACCTGTTTTTTTCATCTTTTCCCTCTGAAACTATTACTTTTGCTGAATCTTTGCTGTTCATTTTATCACAACTGCCCTCTTTTTCAAGGTGCATTACCACGAATATATTTGACTGTTTGCCCTGTTTTTAGTATATTTTACATGAACAGATTTATTACAACAGTGCCGCAAGTACAGTCGTAAGCAGCATCGTTCCAACCAGAATGATCACAACTGCTGCAAGTACTTTTTTATTTTTCTTTTTACTGAAATCATACATATAAATGTACCTCCATTTCAAAAAACACGGCACGGAAAGGATTTCACATGCCATTTTTAGGTTTATTCATTGCAGTTGTCTGCCTGTTCACATTTTTCCGTAAACGTTCAAACCGCTCCCAGGAGAACGTAACTGACCGCTTCTGGAAAAGGGAATCCATCGCAAACAACACCCGCTTACAGGATTTAAGCGGACTCCCCTATATTACCATACCTTTTGACAAATTTCCAATAGGTATGTACGAAAATGATTTATTAAAAAATTATGAAAATACCCTGCAGACGCTTTCCGGGCAAAAGATCGTCAATTTCGGCACACAGACCAATACTGATCTGAAGATCACTTACGGTACTGCCAGTCTCCCTGCCCTGACGGAATACGAACAAAATTTTACCACACTCTGTCAGACGCTTACCGCCTATGCCGGGCAGCTTTTCGAACTCGGTCATACCGATGATGCCCGTACAATTTTAGAATATGGTATCAGTATCGGCTCCGACTTAAGCCAGAATTATCTGCTTTTAGCTAAGATCTATCAGTCTTCCGGCGAACCCGGATGGATCCGGGAACTCCTTGCATCCGCGGAACAGCTTGATTCTCTGATGAAACGTTCGATCGTAGAAAAACTGACCGCCATGCTCCCGGAAGATACCACAAATACGCCGGTACAATGATCCGTATCATGCTTCATAGACATCCGGCTCGTTCCACACATAATATTTTATGGCATTTTCCCATAGGTGGCGATCAGCCGGTCCGTCAGTCTTGATGCCTCGCTCCTTGTCATCTCCGGGAAATTTTCCGGCAGTTTGATCTGATAATGCGCCGCATATTCTCTTAAGTATTTTATCTGCCGTACCGTTGCCGGCGTCTGTTTTTTCGCCTTATAAAGAAGCGGCTTTGGCATGAAATCTCCGGCAGATTCCTCCTCGTATCGTTCCCTGAGTGCCTCGTAAACCTGCCATGTTTCATATGCATCGTCAAATGCACGATGGGCATTTTCTCTTTTTACCCCAAAGCAGGCACACAGGCTTTCCAGATCCTTTTTCTGCTCTTTCGGCAAAAATTTCCTTGCAAGTTTTAAGGTATCAACCGCATTCCGTTCCAATGGCATATTATGATTTACCGCCCACTGCTTTAAAAATCCATAATCAAAAATCACATTCTGCCCAACGATGATATCCTCTCCGATAAATTCAAAGAACTGCCGCATTGCCTCTTCTTTTTCCATGCCGCCCTGCACCATCGCCTCCGTGATCCCGGTAAGTTCAGTCACTTTTTCCGGTATCTTTACGTTCTGGCATAAAATTGCACCAAATTTATCGACCGCCTGATGGTTCCGGACTCTGACTGCCCCTACTTCTAAAATATGATCGGTCTTTGCATTCAGACCTGTCATTTCAAGATCAATGACTACATAATCCTGCATCCTCATCCTCCATGATCCACGTCACCTTCGCCTGATGGTCTAATGGATCCCTGTCCGTATAATCGAACAGCGCATACAATGGTTTTCCTGCCCGTTTGGGCAGTTCTTTTAATACCCGTTCCCCTTTATCCGGAAAACGATAGGAAAAACACTCCACATGCGACTGCTTTCCATTTTTGCAGTATGCCCGCGTCACCTGTTTCCATACACTTAAATCTTTTGCCCAGGCAGGCCTGCTCTTGCAGTTTTCACGGTAATAAAGATCAAAGATCAGGCTTTCTTTTATGATATCCAGGATTTCCAGATGATCAGCTTTTTTCCCTGTTTCCGTAATATTCCGCTGTTCTCCGGCAGTGATATCTCCGGCAAATGTTTCTTTGATAAATTCCAACAGAATCTCCGAGCGCCGGATCCTCGCGTGGCTCATGCCAAAATAGCCGTTTCTCTCATAATATTTTCCAAGCTCCTGAAACATGAAAAATGCGCTCTTAAATAAAACTCCGAGCACCTTCATCGTAATTTCAAACTGCCCGCTGTTATAATACACTTCCAGCATCTCTTCCACCTGACGTATCTTTAAGACATCCTCATAGGGAAGCCACTTTGTCTTCAGCACTTCATAGGGCGGTCTGCTGTGGTATTCGATCTCATATTCTTTCGCATGCTCATACATATAAGAGCCCTTTAACACCTTTAAGAATCCAAGCTGGAGCTGGTTTGGGCGGAGTTCATAGATCTCATCAAAGGATTTTGCAAACGTGTCATAATCTTCAAATGGGAGTCCTGCGATCAGATCCAGATGCTCATGGATATTCTCATGTTTCTGAACTTCTTTCACAACTTCCTTTAACCGTTCTAACTGCATGGTGCGGTGGATCTCTTTGATCGTCGCCCCGTTCGTCGACTGCACACCGATCTCTAACTGGATCAGCCCCGGCCGCATCGTTCCGATCAATGCAAGTTCTTCTTCCCTCAAAAGATCTGCCGAGATTTCAAAATGGAAATTGGTGATTCCGTTATCATGTTCCTTAATGTAAGACCAGATCTCCATTGCATGCGCATGATTACAGTTGAATGTCCTGTCCACAAATTTTACCTGCGGCACTTCCCGGTCAATAAAAAACTGCAGTTCCTTTTTCACAAGCTCCGCATCCCGGAAGCGAAGCTGCTTTTCCACAGAGGAAAGACAGTAACTGCAGGAAAACGGACAGCCACGGCTCGACTCATAATAAATGATACGGTTTTTAAAATCGCCCGCCTTGTCATAGCAGAATGGAATGTCACTTAAATCGAGCATTTCCCGCGGTGCGGTAAAGATGATCTCATCCCCGTTCCGGTATGCGATCCCTGGTATTTCTCCAGGTTTCGATCTTTCCTCCGTGCTTTTACCCTCTCCTGTTATCTGTGTTTCCTGTATTTTCTGCTTTTCTTTGTCTCTCCGGCTTTCCCCGGCATAATACTCCGCCAGCTCACAGAATGTCTTTTCCCCTTCCCCGATCATCACACCGGTGATCTGCGGGTGTTCTCTCAAAAAACTCTCCGTCTCATACGAAACCTCCGGACCTCCTACCCAGACCGGCACTTCCGGGCGAAGCTTGTGAAATTCTTCCGCCAGTTCCTCCACAAATGCAATATTCCAGATATAACAGGAAAACATAAGAACATCCGGCTTCGCCTTGTAGATTCCCTCTAAAATATCCTCCATCTGGTTGTTGATCGTATATTCCCCGATCTCTACTGTATCGGAATCAGCCATGCCTTTTGCGTAATGTGCGGCATATGCACGCAGATTATAAACGGCAAGGTTGGAATGTATATATTTGGCATTGATCGCCGTAAGTAAAATCTTCATCTGTTTTCTGCCTCCATTTTTTTCATTATAGCGAAGAAAAAACCTTGTTGCAACGTACAAAAAAATCCGGTTCTCCGCTGCCAGATTTTTACCTGACAGTGTGAAACCGGATTTTCTTTTCTTCATAGATTCGGGTGTCAAAAAGTGGTTTTCAATTTTAGGTCTGTCAAATTGCACAAAAGCGTACAATCTGTTATCTACCGCAAAATATGTCTTACAATAACGTCTATCCCTGCAATCCACAGAAGAATTGCTCCCGCAATATATGCTTTTGTCTTATGCTCAAATCCAAGGTGATATCCGGTATAGATACCGGTCACAACAACCGCGATCGTAAGTCCTGCGATCATCAGGAGCATGACAAGAAGATTTGTTCCCAGAAAGCCAAATGCAATGCCGGTCAGCAGGGTATAAATGCTGGTAACTGCCGCAATCGCCAGTAACTGTTTCCATCCAAGCTTCTGTTCACAGTGCTCTACAATGCGCTCATTTTTTATGGCTTTTGCAACCAGCCGCACTCCCAGGCAGAAAAAGATGGCTGCTGCAATGACAAACCCGGTCACTTTTTCATTGTGCGTTATGGTGTTACGGTACAAAAGTCCTGACAGGTAGCTTCCGACGAACAGCGCTGCCATCTGCCATGCAGCAATCAGTGCACACAGTTTGACAAGCTGTTTTTTGTCGATCTTTGCTACCAGTGATCCCTGACACTCCATGGCTGCAAATATATCCAGCGATATGCCTGCTATGATCAGCAGATTCTCCAACGCATTCATCTTACTCCTCCTAAAAGCGGTTCTTTAGTCTTCTGCTTTTACCGCATCCGTTTTGATAATAAATTTAACACTTCCGTTCACGCCATCTGCAATGTCAGTATAAGTCTGGTAATCAGCACCGGCATCTAATACAGCCTGGATACGGTCAACAAGCGGCTCGATATCGCCATTGTAGGAATTGATGATCTCATCGATTCCATCCTCGCTGAACTCAGTGATTCCATCTGCAAGTTTATGTGCTCCGTCAGAAAGTTCTCCCACACCATCAATGATCGCATCCGTACCATCACTTAAAGTGCCTGCACCATCGTTTAATTTTTCATTATTAGAAACAAGTGTGGATGCCCCGCTTGCAAGCTGGTCTGTGCCGCTCTTTAACTGCTCAGCTCCTGTTGCAAATGATCCGGCTTTCTCTTTCAACTGTCCGATACCACCGTCTAAAGTATTTAAACCGTCAGACAGATCAGACGCTCCTTTGTGCAGAGTCGTTGCTCCATCTGCCACCTGACCTGCTCCTGTTGCAAGATCACTTGCTCCTTTCTTTAAGGTTCCTGCTCCTGTTGCAAGATCACTTGCTCCCTGTGCCACCTGACCAGAACCACTAGTCAGATCATCCATTTTTCCAGCCATAGTACTGATTGCACCGGATGCCTGCGCTGCTCCATCTGCCACCTGTTTCGCACCAGCCTGAAGTGCTGTAAGCTGTGCCTGTGTTGTCGGATCAGAAATCTGACTAGCTGCTTCATCGATAGCTGAAACAGCTCCCTGAGCCTGACCAATTGTTGCGATCTTGTCTGACAGGCTTACCGCTACAGTCATTGCATCATCTACACTGTTGATTGAAACACCGCCAAGTACCTGTCCCACCTGCGTAAAAATTGCTGTTGCACTTGTAGGATTTGCACTGTACATGGCAATTCCGTTCATCAGATTTGACTGTGCGCTCTTTAATGATTCGATCGTAGCCTGTGCATTTTCAATGGATGTACCATTTGCCTGTAAATTGGCATTGATCTGATCTTTTTTAGTCTGTAAAGTTGTTGCCATATCTCCCAATTTTCCAACTAATGTATCCACACCTGCACTGACTGCAGATGCTCCGCCTGCAAGCGTTGTTTCACCGCCGTTGACAGCAGTATTTAAATCTTTTACTCCTTTCGCAAGTGTCTGGACACCTGTATTCAGACTGGAAGCTCCGGCAGCCAAAGTATCTGCTCCAGTGGACAAATCAGACGCTCCAGTGGATAACGTATCTGCTCCGGTAGAAAGATCATTCACTCCGGTGGAAAGTGTATTGGCTCCGGTGGAAAGATCACTTGCACCTTTGGACAATGTATTGGCTCCGGTAGATACATCCTTGGCACCTTTCTTTAAGGTTCCTGCTCCGTCTTTTAAGGAAGATGCTCCTTTTGCTGCACTTGCTGAACCATCTTTTAAGGTTCCCACACCACTGATCAGTGTTGGTACACTTCCTGCTAAGGTATCCACACCACTCTTTAATGTTCCGATTCCTGTGGATAAAGTAGAAGCTCCATCCGTATAATCTTTGATACCGTTCTTTAATGTTCCGACACCGTCTTTAAACTCACCCATCTTGGATTTTAAAGTATCTACACCGTCTGCGAGCTCACCGGAACCATCTTTTAACTGATCTGTTGCATCTGTTAAAGTATCTAACATATCATCAACTTCAGAAAGATCTGCATCTCCGTCTTTGCTGATAAAGTTTGTTGCATTCATCACAACTGTCATTGTGGTGCTTAATGAGAAATTCTCCACATCTGCAGTTACTTCCACGTAATCCGGGATCGATACATCTCCGTCAAAATCAGAATCATCCACATCTAAGCTCTCTTTTAATCCCGGAAGTGCATATCCGACTACAATATTATTTTTGCCATCGGAGATTACTTTACCATTGGTAACTTTTACATTAGAAAAGCTGTCATCTAATACCATTCCGCTGATCGCAGCAAATGGGACATAGATTTCTTCCTCTTTTCCGTCGATCTTTGTTTTTACCGTCTCATTGTTGGTGTAATCAAAACGGATCGTTACTTTTCCTGATTTTCCTGCAAGTTCTTCCGGCTTTACTTCCTTACCATCCAAAGAATAGGTAATTGTCTGGGATACCGGTGTCTCTTTTGTGGAGGTTCCCTGATAATAAATATCGTTGCCGTCTGCCTGCCAGGTCAGTTTGCTGCCATCCTGTTTGAATGTCTCATCACCTTTTACATTTTCGATGTCCTTTAAGTCTGAAGCATCTTCGATGGTATCTTTATTTCCATCATTGATCAGATGATCGGAAACGATCACTTTGCGCTCTTTTCCGGTACTGTCTGCAAGGACATATACGGTTTCTTCCTTGCCAATCTCTTTCTCGCTGAATTTGATACTGTCATCTAATGCATCTTTTAATTTGCTCTCAGCATCGGAATCTTTTGTATCTGATTTTTTGCTGTCTTTTTCGGTACTCTCTGTACTCTCAGTGCTCTCCTGTGCGGTCTTTGCTGCAAATACGTTTGCTGTGGAAACGCCTGTTCCAACCATTCCGACAACCAGCACACCTGCGATAATACGAATCACATATTTCTTTGTAAATTTTTTCTTTAATTCCGGTAATTTCATCTTTTTTTCCTCCTCTATTTTACTGAACTGATGAATCTTTTTTATAACGGAAACCTGCACTTGTTGCACAGATCAATTTATCAAATACCATAAACATTGCCGGCAGAATAAATGCTACGACGATCAGACTGATCAGGGCACCTCTTGCAAGAAGCATACATAAGGAACTGATCATATCGATACTGGAGTATAATCCAACACCAAATGTTGCTGCAAAGAAGCTTAATGCACTGACGATGACTGACTGTAAGGAACTGTCTAATGCGGTTCTTACCGCATCACGTTTTTCTGCTCCGTGGTTTCTTGCTCTCTTATATTTGTTTGTCATAAGAATTGCGTAGTCAACCGTTGCACCGAGCTGGATCGTTCCGATTACGATAGAAGCGATAAACGGAAGAACCGTTCCGGTATAATGCGGGATACCCATGTTGATGAAAATCGCAAACTCAATGACCATAACAAGGATGACCGGTAATGAAACTGACTTCAGTACAAATGCGATGATAATGAAGATCAGAATAATGGAAACCGCATTTACGGTATTAAAGTCTGTATTCGTGATGGTGATCAGATCCTCTGTACATGGAGCCTCACCGATTAACATTGCAGTGTCATCGTATTTTTTAATGATATCACGGATTGCATCACACTGTGCATTCACTTCATCCGATCCTGTCTTGTACTCGGATATTACATAGATCATCTGATATTTTCCGTTATCCAACATTTCCTTGATATCATCCGGGATCATATCCTTCGGTACAGTCGGTCCCATAACGGAATCAAGTCCCAATGCCAGTTTGACACCGTCCACATCAGAGATCTCATTTTCCAGGTTTCTTGCATCTTTGGAGTTTAGATCGCTGCTTGCAAGGATCACATGTGTCGCACCCATATCAAAATCATTTTCCAGTGCGTTTCCTGCTTTTACACTCTCTAAGTTATCCGGAAGTGTTCCCATCAGATCGTAATATACCTGATTGTGGTTCTGTCCGTAGAAGGCAGGTCCGATGATCACTAAGAATAAAATAATAAAGATCCAGTAATGTTTTGTCACAAATCCACCGATACGTCCAAGATCCGGTATGATGGCTTTATGTCTTGTCTTTTCGATCCATTTATCCATTGCAAGGATCATGGAAGGAAGAATCGTTACACATCCGATCACACCAAATACAACACCTTTTGCCATAACAACACCAAGGTCCATACCAAGTGTAAATGTCATGAAACACATTGCAAGGAATCCGGCGATCGTCGTGATGGAACTTCCGACTACGGAAGTTAACGTCTGTGAGATTGCATGGGACATCGCACGTTTCCTGTCATCCGGATAGCGTTCCTGATTCTCTAAGTAGCTGTGCCACAGGAAAATGGAGTAGTCCATCGTTACTGCGAGCTGTAACACTGCTGCAAGTGCCTGTGTGACAAAAGAAATCTCTCCGGCAATAAAGTTTGTTCCAAGGTTGTATACGATTGCCATACCGATACTCAGAAGGAAGATAAACGGTAAAAGGAATGAGTCCATCGTAAGTGCAAGCACCAGTGCGGATAATCCTGCTGCGATCACAACATACATGATGACCTCACTGTTACAGATCTTTTTGATATCGGTAACGACTGCGGACATACCGCTCAAAAGACACTGTTCATTGGTCAGTCCCCGTATCTCCTCGATGGCATCAAGTGTTTCATCTGCTGACATGGACGTGTCAAATGTAATGATCATAAGCTGGCTGCCTGTGTCTGCATTCTGCAGGGAATCTTTTAAATCATCCGGCAGCATATCCATCGGGATTGAGATATCAGCGAGTGCGCCATACCATAAAACATCTTTCACATGATCGATCTCTTTTAGCTTATCTTCTAACTGTGAAATCTCTTTTTCCTGCATGCCGTCTATGACCGCCACGGAAAAAGCACCTGTTCCAAACTCATCTAACAGGATATCCTGTCCTTTCATCGTCTCAATATCTCCCGGGAGATATGAGAGGATATCGTAATTGATTCGCGTATTCATGTAGATGATCCCGGTAGGTATCAATAACAGAAAACTCAGGATCAGAATCGGAATACGGAATTTCACTACCCATTTTCCAAACTTAATCATCTTTTTCACTCTTTCTTTCTTTTTATTTTCCTGTGGCATACATTTCTCCCTGCCACAATTTCTTTTAGTGTAAAAAAAAAGACTGAATCTGAAAAGATTCAATCTAATTTCTCTGTAGTATCTTATTATACAAATTGCCCAAAATGTATATTAAAGTTAACATTTGATTCTGATTGTATATATGGAACAAAGGTTAAAGTTCCGCTAAAATATCTTCCATGGATCTCTTTATGATGTAATCATAGATCTCTGCTAACTCCCTCGCTGAGATCGTCATCCCGGACTGAATCCAGTTCATGACAATATAGCACATGGACTGTGCATAATACGCAGCAATACGTTCCGGTGTCAGCCAGACATACTTTGGTTTCTTCGTGGCTGCCGAACGTTCAAACACCCGCAGGAACACTTTCATAATACAGGATTGTGCAATGCTCTCAAACGAATTTTGTCCCTCCAGACGGCTCGCCTTCTGATAAAACTCCTTTTCTTTTTCAATGTTGGAAAACAAAAGTACCAGTGCCTCATTTACCATTCCGTTTTGTATCAGCGGCTCTGCCGGAGCGATCAGCTGTGTATCTATGATCCACTCCAAAAGTTCGTATTTGTCCTGAAAATGGTTATAAAATGTCGGCCGTATCACGCCTGCCTTATCTGTAATCTCTTTGATCGTAATCTTCTCGATCGGATGTTTTAATGCAAGCTCTTTAAAACTTTCTGCCAAAAGCGTATCTATCGCGCTCTTTCCCTGTCCAGTCATATCTCCCTCAAAGTTTTCTTACATAATCATTCTTCCAATGGTAATGCTAAGTCCTTCCGGATCATCCCGCAGATTGAGCATCCCGCCCGTCTCCACGATCCGTACCAGCGGTCTTAACGAAAAGTCCCTGAAATTCTTCGCCACAATACCATGCTGCCCGTTCGACAGCAATACTTCACATCCAATCGGATATACCGCCATTCTGCGTAAAAATATATTGACTAACTTCGGGGCAAATTCTGCTCCCGCCATCGCCATCATATATTCGATTGCATCCGCCGGCGAGAGCTGTTCTCTGCCGGGACGTTTCGAGATCATCGCATCATAACTGTCCGTGACTTTAATGATCCTCGCATATAACGGGATATCATCTCCGGATTTTCCGATCGGATAACCCTCACCGTTATACCATTCATGATGCATCATGACTCCGGCAGAAACAACGGCCGGAAAATGGTAGGATGTCCTTAAATATTCAGCACCAAGTTTCGGATGACTCTTCCACGCTTCCCGTTCAGCCCCTTCAAGCGGCCATTTTCCGTTGGCAATTTCTTCCGGTAAAAACTTCTTTCCTATATCATGCAGCATTGCTGCAACTCCAAGATCGTATAATTTGCTTCGCTCCAATCCGTATCTTGCACCCACCATGATCGAAAGCACACCGACATTTACGGAATGGTAATAAATATATTCGTCATAGTTGCGGATGTCCATCATATTAAACATTACATCGCCATTTTTCAAGATGTCTTCCACAACATTTTTCACAGTCATACGCAATTTTACTTCATCTACCGGCAATTCACTTTCATCCGTATCAAAATCAAACAGATCATGTATCAGCTTCAATGCATGACAGCGCACCTGCGGCGTGAGCACCTGCTGTATCTCAATCCCGCATGTAAATTCATCATCTATGTATATTCCAGGATATCCGAGAAACTCCAGGTTGGATATATATTCTGACGTCAGAAGCAGATGCTTTGCAAGAAGCAGTCTTCCCGCTCCATCATAAATATCCTGTCCAAGAGCCATTCCCGGCTTTAACCTGCTTGTCGGTATATAGCGCATGTACGTTTCCTTTCAAATTACAATACACTTATTTTATAACATTTATTCATCAAATTCAACTGTCACAAAGTACCCTTTTGGGGTTTCTTTGACATCTACAACCTTTCCTTCCCCTGATTTGATCCGTTCACTTACCGCATAGTTAGCAGACATTGCATATGCTTTCCCAAGTGTATAATAATAGGAACCCGGAAGTTTTCCCTCTGTGATCGGCAAAACATCTCCAACTTCAAGTAATCCCGTACGCTCCATTTTAAACTCTTCGCGTCTCATTTTCTTTCCTCGTCTTTCTTCTGCAATGAATATATCAAAAGCACCATTGTCACACCAAAAGCATTATAGTATAATATTGCTACATTCTCAAGAAAAATCACTTCCGGAGGATCCTTACCTTATGTCAGAACAAAAAGATATGATCTTAGAAAATTTTCTTTCGTCTGCAATCCGCACTTTAGATACCGATGAAATTTACAACATCCTGATGGATTCACTCATTTTACTGCTGCATCCACAGGGACTTTTACTGACCCAGAACTTAAACACCGGCCGTTCCTTCTGCACGGTGCGCAGATGGGGCGAGGTCTTTTTTGAAAAAGATTACTCTGTTCCTTCCGATGCATTTCTCGAGGAAATACTGCATCAGAAAGGTTTGCTTTTGGCAGGGCCGATCTTTCTATAGACGATTCTCTGCTGACTCCCCGCCAGAGCCGCTGGCTTGCGCAGCAAAATATTCATGCGATCAAGGCGATCCGGTATCAGCAGGCTGTAATCGGTCTTTTATATATCGCTGATTCCTCGGACCGCATTTACACGGAAGATGAACTGACCTGTCTTGACCGCATCTGTTACTATGCAGCGTATCTTCTGCGCAATGCAAACCTGTATCACAATGCGTATCATTCTTCGATCACGGACAGTCTCACTTCCTTATATAACAGAAAACATGCCTTTGAATGTATCAAAGATGCCTGTTCGACGGATACCCCGATCAGTCTGATCCTGCTCGACATTGATGATTTCAAGCTCTACAATGAGCTTTACGGTGCCACGGAAGGAGATAATCTGATCACGCTCTGTGCACAGGCAATCCTTTCAAAGATCAGCCCGTCTGACCTCGCATTCCGTTATGGTACAGATGTTTTTATGATACTGACACAAGGGGATGATCCCACCAGTGCAGGTGCACTTGCTAATGAGATCATCCATAATATCATCAGTCTGCGGAGCAAAAACGATACCGTGTGGGACACAAGCATTACCTGTGGTATATCCACTTTTCCATCTATTTCTCCAGATGCGAAAACACTGCTCCATAATGCAGAACAGGCGATCTATTATGGTAAACTAGGGGGCAAAGGTCACCTTACCGTTTACCGGACCGGTCTTGAGACACGTTCCACCGATTCGAACTTAAGAACTGCATACGAACGTGTTGCGCCTACCATCTATGCACTGACCGCTGCGATCGATGCCAAGGACAGCTACACATTTATCCATTCCATGAATGTGTCGAAATATGCTGTGATCTTAGCCAGAGATCTTGGCATGAGTGAAAATGACATCGAACTTGTGCGTGATGCCGGTATGCTGCATGACATCGGAAAAATCAGTATTCCGGAACGCATTTTACAGAAAACCTCGCAGCTGACACCGGAAGAATATGAGATCATGAAGACACATGTTGAAAACTCCACAAAAATGATCCGTTATCTGCCGCATATGGATTATGTAATTCCTGCAGTACTTGGTCATCACGAACGGTATGATGGCACGGGATATCCGCGTGGTCTTGCCGGTGAGGATATTCCTTATATGGCAAGAATACTTACCATCGCCGATTGTTTTGATGCCATGACTGCCAGACGTCCATACAAAAAGCCGCTCTCTGTCTCCTATGCTGTCAGTGAACTGAAAAAAAACAGTGGAACACAGTTTGATCCGGAATTAGTCAACGTATTTATCCGGCTTATCAATGAAGGTAAAATTACAGTATAGCGCAGTCTGGGCAATCAGATGCAGCTTGCTCAAATATTCTATTATCACGAACCAAAAAAGTGTC
>ENA-OOXP01001084-OOXP01001084.1-human-gut-metagenome-genome-assembly--contig:-NODE-1084-length-18341-cov-3.252543_pt1 | contig 18341 bp, 14 predicted proteins | sample MGYA00241591_ERZ501351 | MGnify/ENA primary metagenome ERZ501351 (study PRJEB25962, sample SAMEA1968361) | human gut metagenome | biome: human gut; feature: human-associated habitat; material: faeces...
GTTACTTTTCGGCGAACTATTGCAGGTTGCTATTGCAATTTGCGAAATTATAAAAGTCCTGTTTAAACCAGAGTTTACAAATCTCGATCGCGAATAATTCAAACAATCTTGCCGAATCGAACAAACCGTCTTTGTTTAAAGCTTTAATTTTAGCTTCATAAGATGTTATATATTCGGTTATATAAGAAACTCGCACATTTGAATCTTTCATAAATTTTCTCCTTTTGATTTTGACTACCCTACATACTATCAATGTGTATACCAATGCGCTTATTCAATAGTTGCTAATAGCACGGTTTTGTGTTACTGAACATCTTTAAGATACCTTTTCAATAGAAAAGTGCAATAATAAGGGAAAGTATAAATATTATTTTCAAATCCAATATTTCCTGCACAAAATTTAATTCCGTAAGATATATCTGAATATTTATCACTTTTGATAAGTTGTGCTAATGATTTTGCCTTGCTGTTTTTTGCCTTTACCTCTACAGGTATTAAATTGTTAGCGGTTCTAACAAAAAAATCTTCCTCAAGAGTAGAGTCTTCGCGTTTATAATAATAAAGTTGATAACCCGCTTTTACAAGTGCTTCTCCAACAATACTCTCGTACAAAGCCCCTTTGTACACAGACAAGTTTTTATTTGCCCTCAAATCTTCTTGAGCTTCATCATCAAGGAGTGCCACAAAAAGTCCGGTATCGCAAAAATACATCTTAAACTTGTTAATATCATAGTTGCCTTTGAGAGGAAGTTCAGCATTATTAAGACAATAGCACATATGAACCATGCCAGCATCTTCAAGCCATTCAATACATCCTCGGTAATCTTTAAAACGAGCACCTTTTTCCACCTTGGATAATTGGAACTTTTTGTTTTCCTTGGCTAATTGTACAGGAATACTGTTGAACACATTGATAATACGAGTTTGGTCCACACCCTCAGCATATTTGCGAATATCTTCCTTGTAATCTGCAAGCAACTGACGTTGAATATCAAGAGTTCCTTCAAATGTTTTATTCTTAATAAATTCACGAACTACAGCAGGCATACCACCAAGAATACAATAATCTAAAAAATGAGAAGAAAATACAGAATGCTCAAGTTCAGAAAAAGGTTTCAACTCTTTCATATGGTTAAATATATCTTCCACTACATTTGATGTGTATCCTTTGGCCCAAAGAAATTCCTCAAAGTCGAGAGAATACATATTATAGTCAGTTTTATAACCTACGCTATTGCTTTCAATTCTCTTATAGTTAATACCCAAAAGAGAACCGGAACAAATAACATCAAAACGACCATCAATGCTGAAAAACTTAAGAGAAGTTGCAATTTCTGGGTATTCTTGAATTTCATCAAAGAATATCAGGGTTTCTCCGGAAATGAATCTGTGTGACGGATCAATTAAAGAGATATTCTTTATAATCGACTCGGCGCCATACCCATCCGAAGTGATTTGTTTATACTTTTCAGAAGTTACAAAATTAATTTCAACAACACTTTTATAATTATCTTCTGCAAACTTTTTAATTGATTCTGTTTTTCCAATCTGTCTAGGGCCTTTTACTATAAGAGGCTTTCTATCCTCGCTATTTTTCCAATCCATTAAATATGTGTCTATTTTTCTTTTTAAATACATAAAGCTTACCTCCAAAATGTATTCATCGATTATATTATACACAAATCTATGCGAATATGCAATAATATTTTACATTTTTTAGAGCGAATATCTGCCCGCACAGTACATTTTATTCAAAAACAACACTACAATTAAATTTATGACGAAAATCGTCCTCTTCACAAATATACTATTTTATGATATACTACTATATGTAATATAACATAAAGGATTGGAGGATGTTTATGAAAAATACTTCTAATGTAATTGCGATTTATTCGAGGAAGTCTAAATTCACGGGCAAGGGCGAAAGTATCGGCAATCAGGTGGAGCTTTGCCGTGAATACATACGAACTCATTACGGGGATGAAGCCGCAGACAAGGCGGTGGTATTTGAGGACGAAGGTTTTTCGGGTGGAAACATCAACCGCCCTGCCTTTAAAAAAATGATGACGCATATTGAGCGTGGAGAATTTAAGGCGCTGGTGGTTTACCGTCTTGACCGTGTCAGCCGTAATGTCAGTGACTTCTTATTGAAGACCTCAACCGCCGAGATATTGTCTTTGTGTCTATCCGTGAGCAGTTTGATACGGCAACACCGATGGGCAGAGCAATGATGTATATTGCCTCTGTATTCGCACAGCTCGAACGCGAGACCATCGCCGAACGTATCCGAGACAATATGCACGAATTGGCAAAGACGGGCCGTTGGCTCGGTGGCAATACACCTACCGGATATTGCAGTGAAAGTGTTAAGAGTGTTACGGTTGACGGCAAAACCAAAAAAGCTTGTAAGTTAAAGCTTATTCCCGAAGAAGCCAAGACCGTTAAGCTTGTCTTTGATTTATTTATCAAAACCGGCTCCCTGACTCTTACCGAGGCGGAGTTGATTAAGCGTAGGATAATGACCAAAAACGGCAATCACTTCACCCGATTTTCAATCAAATCTATACTTCAAAATCCTGTATATATGATTGCAGACGAAGAAGCATATGAGTTTTTTAAGCTAAAAGATGCAGATCTATTTTCGTCAATAGAAGAATTTGACGGCGTTCACGGAATTTTAGCCTACAACCGTACCGACCAGGAGAAAGGCAAAACCACCGTTTTTAATCCCGTTAGTGACTGGATTGTGTCGGTTGGTAAGCATCAGGGCATTATCCCCGGCAAGGTTTGGATAGGTGTTCAGGATAATCTTGAAAGAAACAAGTCAAAATCCTTCCGCAGACCGAGAAAGAATGAAGCCCTGCTTACGGGACTTTTGTTCTGCTCTTGCGGAAGCCGAATGTACCCCAAGCTTTCCAAACGGAAAACCGCCGACGGTGATACCATATACACCTATGTCTGCAAGATGAAAGAGCGTAGTAAAAAAGACCTGTGCAACAAGCGCAATGCCAACGGCAACACCTTAGACCTTGCTATTATTGAGAAGATTAAGCAACTCAGCAGTGAAAAAAGTGATTTTGTAAAACAGCTTGAAAAAAGTAAGATTTTCTACACAGGCAACCGTGAACAGTACGAGCAAAAGTTAAGCGCTATGAAAAAAGAAAAAGCCGACCTTGAGAAAAAGGTCAGCTCGCTGATAGATACACTTGCCGAGTTAGATAATAATTCTGCTAAAAAATCAATAGTCGCCCGTATTAATGTAATGAATACTCAAATAGATAAAATTTCACAATGCATTGACGAAATGATAAGTCTTACCGCCGAACACGCTTTCAGCGATATTGAATTTGATGTTCTACGCCAAATGCTGTCGGTGTTTGGCAATACTATTGACGGTATGTCCTACGAACAAAAGAGGGCCGCCATTCATAGCATTGTCCGCCGTGTGATTTGGGACGGTGAAAACGCACATGTCATATTATTCGGTTCCGAAGACGGTGATATTGAGTTCCCCGACATCACACCTTACATAAAACATATTGAAATAGATACTGATGAAGACGAAGAACTCATAGAATTTTCTGATGTAGATTACGACGAGGATTTTCGTAGTGATACTAAAACCGATTTGGGTGAGGATAGCAAAAGCTATTAATTGTTACTAAAGTTCAAAAGTCAATCTCTACAAATTGATTAATTGTTGCGATTGTTAAAATACGGTATAATATAACTAATAAACAGCAAGGGATGATTCAAATGAAAAAAGTAAAAACAAAAAGCAGATTGCATCGCTTCTTATCCGCACTATTGGTTTTTGCAACAATTTCAGGCATCTTTTCTTGTGTTCCGGCATTGGCTGTTGCAGCTTATAATGAACGTGCTGACTATAATGTTTCGGAAATAATCATAAAATACAAATCTTTAAACAGTTATTCTAAAGGCATTAAAAAGTATAAGGGAAAGTATATTTTAAAGAAACACTTCGATTCCTCTAAAATCAAGGTAATAGATGTTTTATCAACAGATAAGATGGCTGATGCAATTTCAACGCTGTCAAAAGACCCAAATATTGAATACGCGGTTCCGAACGATAGAATAACAACTTATGGATTTTCGGATGAACCGTTATTTACACAACAAACCGAACTGACAGAAAATTTTCTTAATGTATCTTCTGCTTGGAAATTTTCATCCGGTGAAAATGTAATTATCGGTGTAATGGATACGGGAATTGACGCTTCGCATTCAGACATCGCGCCTAATATTTTGTCAGACGGAAAGGATTTTGTAAATAACGACAACACATTATTTGATGCGGGCGAAAGTTCTCACGGTACAAATGTTTGCGGTATTATAGCAGCCGCGGAAAATAATTCCGGAATAACAGGCGTCGCCCCGAAAGCTAAAATTTTACCGTTAAAAGTTATTGAAAACAATGTCGGCTATGTTTCAACCGTAATAGAAGCTATTGAGTATGCTAAAACCCTTGGAGCGGATATAATAAATTGCAGTTGGGGGACGAACGAATTTAATTTAGCTTTAAAAGACGCAATTAAAAACTCAAATATGCTTTTTGTTTGTTCTGCCGGAAATCAGGGTAGTAACATTGAAACATATCCCGCCGCGTTTGAGCTTAGCAATGTCATATCGGTCGGCGCAACAGATTTATCCGGGGCGGTTGCGGATTTTTGCAACAAAAGACAAAATTACGACTTATATGCTCCGGGGGTAAATGTTCTTACAACCGCGCCTGACAACTCATATTCCCGTGTTTCCGGAACATCATTTTCCGCGGCATATATTTCGGGAATTGCCGCTTTGATTAAGCAAGCGGTGCCTTCGGCTACCGCTGATGAGCTTGCCGCCGTTTTATCGGAAAGTTATACGCTAAACGAAAAAAACATCAAGGTTGCAGATGCCGCCAAAGCAATTCACTTAGGGTTGCCGCTTAATTTTATTAAAAATGAAAATAACAGATTAACCAAAGCAATGAATGCCGCAAAGTTTCTTATAACACCCGATATAGCGGAGCTTTTGACCGTTCATGAAACTTACGGCAGCCTGTCCGATAAAGATAAGAGCATACTTTCTGCCTTTTTTCACTTTAATAATGGCGATTTTACCGCCTGTGATGAATCCGGAATTAATTTATCGGATTCTGTTATTGCGCTTATTTACGCACAATTATCAGGCATATCTGCTTCCGATATTATAGAGCTTTTCGACCGCTTTTCTTCAGCAACCGAATTTGATAAAGAGATTGGAAACTTAATTGATATTTTCTCTTTCATTGATTTAAGCGATACAGAAAAACAAACCGTTCTCGGTTTAATGCGCAATAATCATAAATTACTCGAAGTATCTAAAGCCCTGATTTTTTCAAAATCAACCGGAATGAACCTGAACGATATAATCGCTCCCGCGAATAACCAAAGCTTTACAGCCGATACTCCGTTTGAGCAGTTGGCTCAGCAGTATAAAGTGAAATCCTATGTTGTTTCGGAATATGCGCGGGAGCATGAGCTTTCGGCGGAGCAATTGTCGTTGCAATTATACACTTGGCAGCAGAAGCACGGTTTCTTTGTGACTGATTCTGTTGTTTCTCCGTGCGCCGCTGTAAGCATGGGTCTAAGCTCTTTCGGTAAATACCAGCCTGCAACTACGGAAAAATGGTATAGCGGAAATTCTTCCGTTAATACACATAACGGTATGCTCGGTTATACCGTTTCGCTGCTCAGCCTTGCCGAAAAAAACGAAAACAGCTTTAATCTTTCGATTCGTTTCGATTCCGAAGTATCAGACTATAACAGTCAAATTAAAGAACCCGATTTAATTAACGTTTCATACAGCATTGTTGAGAAAAAAGAGTATTACTCAAGCGATCTGTCTTCACGTTTGCAGGACTTAGATAAAGAAAATACATATACAACAGACAATTATTTGATTGCAGAGAGTTATATTGCCCGTGACGGTCAGTGTTATCAAGTTAAGCTTCAGGATAACACCGAGGTGTGTTACATAACAAGGATTACCGTGACCGCGTCCTTTACCGGAAATGATTTTTCCGACGATACAAAAAACAACTATTACGATTCAATATACGGGCTAGGCATGGGCTGGTCGCTTTCCTTGCCGTCTGTTGAAATAGTCGGTACTCAAAAATATTTGCATCTGCCCGACGGAAGAAAATTCAAGATCAACTCAGATAACAGTATTAACGGTTATTCCCTTTCGGACTTAACATTCAGCCCTGACGACAGTTTTCAAAATGTATATTTCCCCGATCCTGATTATTCAATCGGCTGTATATTGCCGCTCGATCCGTTTGATGAAGATTATTCTTCGTATTCATTGACCGAAATCAACGGCTTATCGTATTATTTCGATTCTTCGGGCAGATGTATGGGAATTGTTGATCTGTACGGAAACAAAACGTCGATATCCTATGATGAAGACGGTTTGATAGAAGAAATAACAGACCCGTCCGGCAGAATTATTTATTTTGCAAGAAATAAATCGGCAAATAATAAACAAGTGCTTATTCGCATATCCGAGGGCTCATCAAAGCCGTTTAAAACTCTTTATACTGTCAACGAAAGCAAAAACACGGATAATCAATATATTCTTTCAGGCATATCCGACGGAACAAATCGATCAACCCAGTTTGAATACGGCAGCTATAATTTGGATGTTCAATATAATAATGCTGCAATGCAAAATTCCGGGAAAGCGTTATATTTAAGCGAAGTCATATCGCAGTCCGGCGTTCACAGCGAATATACATATACTGCAAAAACAATTAAATACGGCGTCGCCGGAACAAAAAAATGCTATTCTGTTATATCAAGTTCCGACCGTTTCGGTTCTCAGACCTATAACAATATCTCATATGAAACAAATAACCTCTTTATGAGGTTATATCCCGGCAGTTCGGTATATCCTCCGAGCAATGCTGCCGGCATCCAAAATGCTGTACGCATATCCGGGAATGTTAAGGAAGTTATTGAATTTAATAATGACCTGATCGCCGTAAAGAATCAAACCCGTGATAACGATTCCGATACTTTAAAGGCTGAAACGCAGACAGTCTCAATGGATATGTATAACCAACCGACAGAAAAAACCGAGAAAACATATTCCGAAAGCGGCGATTATACGGTTGCCAGAACGCAAATGCAATGGGATTCATACGGTAATTGTATTTCCCGCGACACCCGTTCCGGCAATCAGGACGGCTTATTTTCGGGCATAGACGAAAAGTATTATGCCTCATATTTCGGCGGCACGAATATAGCTCAAACCATCACACGGTTTTCAGACAAAAAAGAAGGAGAATATTACGGTAGAAAAACGGTAAATACCATAGACGCTTCAAAGAAAAAAATACTGCAAACTTCCGTCAGCTCCTGCAAAATTAACGGTGACACCGTTACCGACGAAAAGCTCCTTTACACGATTTCCTATAATTACAATAAAAACGGACAGACGGTATCAACAGCATATGCTTATGCCAACGATAACAACGCTCTGACAAACGACAATAAATCCCTGCGTATTACCGAGGTGTCATACGATAAATTCGGAGTACACCCAAAAACAACCGTTACATTCGGAAGATATTATGACGGAGAAAACTATACAGACGGCATTAAAAATGCCGACGGAACATTTATTATTGACGCTTTCGGCAACAAAACTGCAGATAAAACAGAAACCGCCTATAATTTCCTCGGTCAGTTAACCGAAAGGCGAAAAAACAACGGAATAAAAGAAGTATATATCTATGACGAAAACACAAACGAATTAACCGAAACAAAATATTATGACGGTTCAAAGCTCCTCGGCAGCGAAACATCAATTACCGATTATACAAACCGCTGCATTATAACCACCGATTTTAAAAATGTTCACACAAAAACAAAATACGACGCTTTCTGGAATCCGATAAAGGTTTATAAACAGACAAAAGACAGTATCGGCACGGATAACGTCTTATACCGTCTTGCAGAAAAACACATTTATGACGCTTATGAAAGATTGACCGATACCTACGAAATGCTTTCAAACGTAGCGGAATCTGCGGACTCCGAAGAAAATTTAACGGCATCGGGAATTAAATTCAGGCATACGGTCACTCAGTATGATTCGTTTGGACGTGTTTTATCGGAAACCGTAAAGGACCGAACGGATACCGTTATTTCAGCCCCTATTGAATATACATATAAATCTGCGGTTGAATTCGGAAACTCCGGCATCACATACAACACCGTCACAAAAACCGTATCAAGCGGAAATGCAAACAACGATATTTTTTCAAGCATACAATATTTAGACCCGTTCGGAAGGGTGCGTATAGAGGAGCAGTATAACGGCGGTACAAAGCTGTATACCAATCAGTATACATATTCCGATTTCGGAAATCTTACGGGTGTGAGCGGCGAAACCGTAAACTCGCAAAGCACATCTGAAGACCACACCGACAATTCTACCACCACATCATTCGGTAAGAATAACGACGGCAGCGGGAATATGTTGGAGGTTACGTCAACCGACATAACAGACGGTTCGGGACAAAAAATTCAGTCTGTTGACGGCAACGGAAACGCCACATACTACACATATGACATTTTAGGCAGATTGATATTGACAAAAAAGCCGACCGAAAAGATCGGAAATACGCTTTATTATTCTGCGGTAAAAACCTACTACGATGAAAACGGCAATATATCTGAGGAAAAGAAGCAAATAAACAGCATAGGCGAAAGCGAAAAATTCTCCTCCGAAAAAACGGAGTATGATATATTCGGGAGAGTTGTTCTGCGTTCGGTAAACACAAACGATGACGGCCGCTGCAATATTACGCAGTATTACTATGAAAGCAATAACTCCTCTCCGTCAAGAATTTACACCGGGCAGCCTTTCCCGCTTGACATTTCCGGCTTGGATGAAATTAAGAATATTGGTTATTACATTGATAATTCCGATAATTACATTTCGGGAATACCGGGCAATACAACAGTTCTGAATTTTTTGAATGAGTTAAAGGCAGGGTTCGGCGCGGCTGCCGTTTCCGACAGTCGGGATAATGCACTGTCTGAAACAGACACGGTGGCAACCGGCTATAATGTGGTATTTGATACTGAACCGAGCACAAAATATACGGCAATTGTTTCGGCAGATATAAACTGCGACGGTTTTGTAAATATACTTGATCTCGTAAGGTTTAAAAAGCATCTTGCCGGAGCCGTAACGCTTTCGCAAATACAGCGAAAGGCAGCCGATTTGAACTTCAACAGTCAATTAACCGCCGATGATTTGATTCTTATGAGGAAAACCCTTTTAGGCTGCGCTCTTCCCTCTTTTATTCCTGTGCCTGAATGCTCCGTACAAAGCTTTAAATATGATACCGACGGGAATATAACGGAGTATACCGACGCACTCGGAAATTCGGATATTTTTGAATATAATGAATTTACCGGAAACCCCGTAAGCAAAACATTGCGAAACGGGAAAGTAATTACATTTGAATACGATTCGGCAGGAAATCTTATAAAAACAACCGGAAGCGAGCAAGGCGCGCCCTCTGTAACCTACTCATATGAATATGATCTTATCGGGAACGTACTTTCCGCAACGGGCGACGGCGTAGAAACCAATTACACATACGATAACTTAAACAGGTTGATTTCCACCACTACGTCAAATAACGGACTGAAAACGCAAATCGATTATCTCTACACAGGCAAGGATCTCTCAAAAATGACAACCATCCGTTTCGGTAATAACGGCACTCTTGCCTATACGGTGGCAACAGAAGAATATGAGTACAACGAAACAGGCAGCATAGCATCCAAAACGGTATCCTCGTATAACGGAGACATTACAAATGAAACGGTCCGTTACAGTACCGAATACGGGTACGGTTATACCGCAAACGGAAATGTGCAATATACAACGGTTTACAGCAGCGGCAGCGACGCCGAGTGCGGGCAGTTCTCCACATACCGTTATGATTTAAGCAACCGAATTACAAAAATTCAGACCACCAAAGAATCCGGGACAAATATTACTATACGTGAGGAAAACTACTCTTATAACCTGAACGACGCTTTAACCGCAAAACAGATTTCCGTTTTACAGGGTATTTCCGATGATGAAGAAACATATACGCAAAGAAATTATTTCACCGATTATTCGTATGATAACAGCGGCGCATTGGTACGCGAGGAACACGGCGTAAAACAGAATAATACAAATATTCCGAAGAACCGCATAAGCTACTCTTATAATTCTTCGGGTAACAGAATTAAGTGTCAAAATACCGATTTTGAAAACAGCTCAAACAGTCGGGTAACCGATTATACATACGATTCGGCAAATCGGCTGACCTCTAAAAGCGAGACGTCCGCAAATTCAACTTCAAACAGCGTTTATACCTATGATTTATCCGGCAATCTGTTGACCGGCACTACAACAGAAATAAGCGGCAATTCGCAGACGACGCACAGCAGTACCTATTCGTATGATTCGCTGAACAGAACGTCTTCTGTAACGAAAGACGGCGTTACATCAGATTATACCTATGATGAAAACAACCGCCGCATTTCAAAGTCGGTCGGCACCGGCACAACGCTGTATTACTGGAATAACGACCAAATGCTTTGCGAGTTTAATTCCGACAATGCTTCACAATGCAATTATTATGTTTGGGGTATCGGGAACGAAGCGGAAGGAATGATGAAGAACGGCGTTCCGTATTCAAACATGTTAAATCTTACGGGCGATATTGTCTGCACAATAGGTCAGACCAATCAGACCGAGATTGAAACGCAGTATGACGCATACGGAAATATCCTCAGCGGCTCTACCTTAACATCATTCGGCTACACGGGCGAATATATGGACGCCGAAACCGGACTGTATTATCTTTCTGCGCGTTTCTATGACCCCGAGCTCGGGCGTTTCACGCAAGAGGATGACTGGCTCACAGAGGGACCGAATCTTTATATTTACTGCAAAAACAATCCCGTTCTTTTTTCCGACCCATCCGGGCATTGCAATGCTGTTGATTTGGTGTATTATAGAAGAAAGGGAGATATTGCAACACTTGAAAAGCTAAAAAGACTGATTGCAAACGGGGAATGTGATCCTAAATATCATTACGATCCGGATGAAACATCCATAAATTATATTTCTCCTTTATATTCTCTTTCCAAAGAGCAATATAATCAAATACTAAATTCGTCATTTAATCGAAAATTAAAAGGAACTTTTGGACCTGATAAGAAAGGTTATGGCGATATTACGGCAACGAGCCTTGGCCCCGTCCAATTATTTACCACGCAGAAATATTCACAGGAATTTTTGTTTATTAATTTAGAAGGTTGGTCTTCAATAACTTATATTTTTATTACGACAACGGTTGCAAATTGGAGAAACACAATCCAAACTTATAATTTATATAATGAAAAAGCGGCGAACATTATAAGCGACTTTATTTCCATTGGACTTTCAGCTTATGATGACGTGCACGGCGGAAGTGTAGGATTTAATTTTGGATTGTTGCTTGATGAATTAAAAATTTGGACTTCAGAAAATCTGAACGGTGTTGTACTTGATAAATACAGCAGATATATTTCAAATGTTATTTCGGGGAAGAAATCAAATGAAACAATCTCAATTTTATATGCTGCGTGTGCCTGGTCACACAAAAAATCATTTTTAACAAAAAAATGGTCTACATCACACGCCTCATATGCATTTCCTTGGTCAAATAAAATTAATAATTTGCTTTAAACGGAGAATTTGATATGATTAAAAATGCAAAGAAAAATGCGAAATCATTAATGAAAAGCCATTATAAGGAATTGTTTATCTGCTCAACGATATACATGCTTTTACAGGCACTTGATTATTTATTTTTTAATGTAATAATCTCTTATCTGTATTGGGAGAACTTCAACCATCTAATACAGATCTTATTTTTGATTTGCTTTATCGGATTAGAATTCGTCTTTATTCCGGTTTCTCTGGTTGGACTTTTTAAAAAAATTTTTTCATTAGATATTATAGGAAGAGCAGACTCTCAATTTTCTGTAAAACAGATGTTTTCAAAAGAATTAATACTTAAAACTGTCAAATCTGATTTTATTCCCAGACTCTTACGCTTTTTAGTATTTTCCTGTTCAACTAAAATGTTTTATTACAATCAAAACTATTATTTGGCCGGAAATATTTTTTCAATTATCAATATATTTATTTCATACAAATTCTTTGCAGTTGATTATTTTATTGCTATTGGGAACGAGCATCCGATTAAAAATTCTTTTAAAACAATGAATTGTATTTTCCTAAAATATATAGGGTTGTTTCTTTCGTTTTTGGGATATGGAATACTTATTGCTGCCATTGGCGTGGTATTACAATACTTAATTATCGGTTATTATTCAGCCAACGTTTATTTGCCGCAATTGAGAGTATTTATTTCTTTCGGTTTCGGAGTGGGATTTTATTCTATACCATATATTTTTTGCACACAGTATTATTGGCTTAACGATTTATCCAAACGCTAAGCTGATTTTAACAAACAAATTATTGCCGTGAGATTTTTGGAACAATTTGTACAAATTTATAATATTTTGTGATTGCAGGTGTTAGGTTATGAAAAGAAAAGTATTATTAATTGTCTGTTTGTTTCTTTTGGCATTACTCTTTGTCATTATAAATAATACAAATTGCAAAGAAAGCAATGATTTAAAGGATTTTACAAACAATACATATAAAAATTTTAACGGCGGAGAATCGGCAAAGGCTTTTTTTGATGAATATTGTGAAATTGATAACTATGAAAAAGTGCGTTTTTATTATTCTGATTTCGGAAAAAGAATTTCATTACACAAATACTACACAGTATTTGATGTTGATGTAAAATATTCAAACGAAATGTATTTAGCTGTGAAAGAAAGTCTCTTAAAGCATACCGAAAAAAACGATCCGGATTATAATAAACTTAATGATTATGTCGTATCCCGTATAATCAATAATAAAGAGATCTACAGAAACAATACAGCTTGCATATGTTACAACGATGAAGCTTGCGTAATAAGATATTTATTTATATGTAAGCTTAAATCCGAAGAGGACACAAATATTCGAGCCATAATACCTTGGAATTTTGGTGAAGCATGGACATTAGACGAATGGGCTAAGCAGTAAAACCTGTTTATTAAATAGCAAAATAGGATATATATATGATCAAACGCTATTAAGGAGGATTTAGCAATGAAGAAAATATTCTCTGTTTCACTTTTATTATTACTCCTAATCATACCGCTTTCCGGATGCCTCGGAAATGATAAAGCCTCTTATTCTCCTCTGAATTTTTCCGAGAATTTACACACCAAAGTTATTTAAGTTGGATAGGAGGAGATTTTGAATGAGGAAAAGGTGTGGTTTATTAGTGATGATACAATTATTAGCCTTAATTTGTTCTGCGTGTTTTGGCGGAATAGATATTGATATTTCCGAAACAAATTCTATTGTGAACAGCGAAAATAGTATTTTACACGGCGGATATGTTGCAAAACAAGGCGACTCTGTATTTTACGCCGTAAGAAATGATGACTTTTTCCGTCCGTCCGGATTATTTGTTTCCAAGCACAATAAAAAGAAAAAACTTGTGAGCGGAAATATGATTGATTCTATTAACATACAAGGTGATACGATCTATTATATAAAACAAGAAAAAACAAAAATAGATTCTGTTGATCAATTCACATTATACAAATACAAAATTTCAGAAGAAAAAGAAGAACGTCTGCTGCAACATTGTGATAATGCCGTTTCAATAGATGGGCAGATTTATTTCAAAGTATATTTTGACGAGATCGGTTATAAAAAAGGCTAATCAGAAAATGCTCGATGCCGGTGAAAACAATTTTATAAAAGTATTGAATTCCAATACAATGGAAATCGATATAGTTGTTGATAAACCGGTGGATAAATTTACTGTTATCAAAGACAAATTATATTATCAATATCAGGATCAGATTTTTATGCTTGACCTGACAAATAAATCTGAAAGAGTCCTCATTCAAGAACAATCAATTCTTGACTTCCAAATATCGGAAGACGCTCTCTATTGTTTGACCTATGATTATGCAACAGGGATAAGCAAAGTGATAGAGGTATCGTTAAACGAGAATAACAGCCGAATACTTTTTTCAGAAAACGAACAGCTTTATCAAATAGTTATGTACGCAGACCATTTGTATTTCTTAGATAACAAGGAAAACTGTTATAAAATAAATGCTGACAGAGCTTCACAAACACTTATATCTAAAAATTGTTCATCCCTCTTTGCCTTCCAAAATGTTCTTTATTCTTGGCATAACGAAGTGGAACAAATAGACCTGACAAAAAATTGAGCGATGATAAAATGAAAAAAATATATTTAATTACAATCATCAGCGTTTTGCTTTGTTGTTCGGGTTGTATAATAAAAAATCCTTATTATGGGAAACGGCCATCGGATTATCCTAACACAAAATGGGTGTCCGATGATCCCGACATATATTTCACCGTTGCAGAGGAAAGCATTCAAAACAAGCCGAGAATGTTGGGAGAAATAAAGGCAAATAACGAAACGATTCCGATTCAGGTTTCTTTTAACACGAATAATTCTATCAGTGTTTTATACTACTATGAAAGCGGGGAAAATAAATACACAGAGGTTTTTGCGGGAAAATGTAAATTTGAAAAAGAAAAATGTGTTGTTACCGATTTGGTAATCAACGAAAATGCAAATGCGTATTTTTCTGACAATATAAAAGAAATTGTTTTTTCACGCGAAGATCTATCGTAAATACTCCGACAATAGAAACAGAACCACTGATAAATTGAGGAATTTATATGATTAAAAATGCAAAACTTAGTGCAAAAAAACTGATATTAAATAAATACAAATATTTATTTATCCCGTCAACAATTGTTATGATTTTGAACGCTATTGCCTATCTTTTTATAAATGTAATAATTACATATATGAATTGGGTGGATTTCAGCCACTTTTTGCAAATAATATTTTTACTCTGTTTCATAGGGTTGGAATTTGTTTGTATACCGTTGTCATCAGTTCTTCTTTACAAAACTATTTTCAACTTAGATAATGCGAACAATACCGTATTTTCTATAAAACAGACGCTATCTTCCGACATTATAATAAGAACCGTTAAAGTCAACCTTATCCCGGTTTTTCTGCATATATTGGTAAAAACATGTTCTTCAAAAGTGTTTTACTATAATAGGAATTATCTCTCAGTTGCGATTATCTCCTCTTGGGTCGGTATTTTCATTTCCTATAAATTTTTAGCAGCCAACTACTTTATTGCTCTGGGAGATGAACATCCGATAAAAAAATCTTTTGAACTGACTAAAAAGATTTTTGGGGAATATTTGCTTTTAGGTCTTTCTTTTCTTGGTTATGTAATGCTGGGCGCGGGTATCGGCGTTTTATTGCAATATTTGATTACCGGAAGCCCTGCATATAACCTTTATCTCCCGCAATTGCAAATATTTAATTCATTTGGATACGGCGTCGGATTCTTTTTAACACCATACATTTTCACAACAGAATATTTTTGGTTTAAACAAAAAGAATCAAATTTAAGACAAATTTAATATGAGAAATGAAAAAACAACGGTTATAAAAAACATATGGCACAACATTGGCACTGAATTGCTATTGAGATGTAAAAAGCTATATGTTAAAATTAGTATGCTCAAAAAAGTATCACGAGAAAACAGCAACGGCATCATCTTTACGGATGGTGCTTTTTTGCGCCGGGGTTATCGTTCCCTTTAATTAGCCATGAACTGCTTCATGCCCTGGGACTTTGCGCCGGGGTTATCGTTGCCGTAGCCCTCAAGCAGATTGATTGCACCCCAGATGCCAAGACCTGCGCCCAGAGCGATAACGAGAGTCTGAAGAACGGTTACTGCGCTATTGAAAAATGCCATAATATTTTCCTCCTAAAATTTGAAATTGTTTTGAGAATAGAAAAAGCCCTCCGTACTACCGGCATCAAAACCGGACGGAAGGCTTAGTTTACGAGAATCTTTTCAAGGAACTCCTCGACGGTTATCACGCCAAGTTTCTGTTCCATTCTGCTTCTTGCATATTCAGTTTCACAATCATATATATCACCACCACCTTTCATAAGAAACAGCCAATACATTGACTGCAACAAATCTTCACGAGAAGCACAGATTGTCGGTGAAAAAACGACAGGTGAAACCTTCAGAACCTCTGCGAGTTTCGCTGTGGTTTCTGCATTAGGGGTTCGAGCGTTTTTCTCATACTGAGCAATACGGACATCCGCTGTTTTCTCGGAATACCCCATCAGGAGTCCAAGCTCTTTCTGGGTAAGGCGGCGAAATCGTCTAACGAACTTCAATCGCTGCCCAATAGAGGTATCCGTGATCCACCAAGTCATTTTTTTTACACCTCGCTTTCTGCAAATTCTCGATATACAACCTCATTTTTTGCTCTGCGCTTGCCTACGGCTTCACTGGGAGCAAGGTCAGGGTAGGTTGCCTGCACTTTCTGTCTGCTTCTGCGGACAGTTTCAAACCCCGGAAAGCTGCGTCTATCCAGTTCCTTCAAAAACACAGGAACCGTCATGGCATGAATGTCGATGCCACGCAGACCGGAATAGTGTTCCAGTACCATCAGGTACAAATGATTGTCGGTATTTCTTGCCTTGTGGTCGTGTTCCAAGATGTTCTTAACCAGGGCAGATACCGTTTTCAGATTTTCCAAACAGAAACCTCCTTAATCCGCATCGACTACCACAAACTCATCACCTGCCTTGAGCTTCAACCTTCGACTCAGAAACTGCTCAATGTTGAACTCATTTCTCTTATCAAAGTCTGATGTGTACTTATAATTGGGGTGCTGCGTCAGATCGTACTTGTCAGAAAGAAACGGTCTGACACCACGCAACTGCAAAATACACTTGCTGCCATCCAGAACCGCAAGCTCATCTACGCTCGCAAGGTCTTTGCCTAACTTCTGATAATTCAAGCCGTAAGACGGGCTGTTACCTCTGGTGTTGGAGGTGTTGTAGGTGTCGATAGTTTCTTTTCCCAATGCCTGATTCAGTTCTTTGAGCGTGGTTGGCTCAGAACCACCCAGGAAAATTCGGGAATCCATGTTGCCGATGATGGTATCGGCATTGTCTTTATAAATGGCTTTCAGCTGTGATTGTGCCTGGAGAACAAGGCAAGCCGATATTTCACGGCTTCGGATTGTCGCTACCAGTTTTTCCAGATTGGGAATCTGACCGATGTTTGCCATCTCATCAATCAAGCAGCGCACATGAACCGGCAGTCTGCCGCCGTACACATCATCTGCTTTCTCGCACAACAAGTTGAACAGCTGTGTGTAAATCATGGAGATCAAAAAATTAAACGTCGCATCCGTATCTGACATAATCAGAAAGAGCGCCGTTTTCTTATCTCCGAGAGTATCCAACTGCAACTCGTCATAGGCAGTCACATCTCTGACCTCCTGAATATCAAAAGGAGCCAGACGAGCGCCGCAGGAAATCAAAATCGACTTAGCGGTCTTGCCGGCAGCCAGCTTGTATTTTTTATACTGACGGACTGCAAAGTGATTCGGCTTTTTCTTTTCCAGGGCTTCAAACATCAGATCCACCGGGTTCTGGAACTCCTCATCATCTTCCCGCACCTCCATTGCGTTCAGGAACTCAATCAGGGTGGAGAAATTCTGTTCCTCAACCGGAGCTTCATAGTGGATATATCCGATCAAGGCACAGTAGAGCAGCGTTTCCGCCTTCGTCCAGAACTCATCACCGGCTTTTCCATCACCCTTTGTGTTGGCAATCAGCGTTGTCACCAGTTTCAGAATGTCTTTTTCTGAATGGATATAGGCAAATGGGTTATAGTGCATCGACTTCTGAAAGTTGATGGTGTTGAAAATCTTGATGGTGTAGCCATGCTTCAAAAGGGCGTTGCCGCACTCAATCACGATGCTGCCTTTCGGGTCAGTGACCACATAGGAACTGTGCATCTGGAGAAGGTTTGGCTTCAACCAAAAGCGAGTTTTACCGGAACCCGAACCGCCGATAATCAGAACATTCTTATTTCGGGCATTGGCAGGATTCTTCGGGCGATTGCTCATCATCAGCCGCTCCGTTTTCGTCAGGATCACATTGTCCTCGAACTTTGGTGCAATAAACGGCTCAATATCTTTTGCCGTTCCCCAACGAGCAGAACCGTACTCAACATTGTGTCGGTACTTCTTTGCGTTTTTGCCT
>ENA-OOXP01001090-OOXP01001090.1-human-gut-metagenome-genome-assembly--contig:-NODE-1090-length-18282-cov-7.005212_pt1 | contig 18282 bp, 19 predicted proteins | sample MGYA00241591_ERZ501351 | MGnify/ENA primary metagenome ERZ501351 (study PRJEB25962, sample SAMEA1968361) | human gut metagenome | biome: human gut; feature: human-associated habitat; material: faeces...
AAAGTGGGGCGTGCAGATTGCGGGAATGATTTTTCAGACACACTCTAGCTCAGCAGATGAGGACTTTCTTATTTGTCTAAATGTGCTCCTCAAGGCTTGCGAAGAAAAGTTCATAGAAATCGTCTTCCCCTGCAAGCTTCGGAGAGTTTTCACCTCCACCGTTTGTACTTCTTCGCATGGTAGCATAAAATTCTTCTCCGGCTGTGATCAGATCCATCTCATAAATCTGATATCCCAGTTCCCGACACTTCGCGCAGAAAGCGGCAAGCGGCTGTTCCGCCTTTCTGGTATCCATCAGTTCCTGCCAGATGTTACGGTCTTTCAGTGCTTTTTCTCTTAATTCGTCTAACATTGCTCCGATTTCCATAATAACATTCCTCCTCTTTGTTTTCTGACCTTCATCAAATAACTATTCCATCGTTATCTGCCGAATTGTTACTTCATCAATTCATAATAAAATATATACTGCTGCATCACGCCCCGGCAGCCCTTATAACGTCTGTTTGGAAATCCCCGTTTATAATGGGCATCCAATGCCTGGCGGATGTGAGTATCTACAGGAAATGCATCCAGCTGATGCAATCCGAAAAGACAGATACAGTCAGCTACTTTCTCACCAACTCCATACAGTCCCAGCAGTTCTTTTCGTGCAGCTTTATAAGTCATATCATGCAGACTGTTAAGTGAAATATCTCCGAAACAGACTTTTCTGGCTGTGTCCAGCACATATTTTGCTCTGTATCCCAGATTGCACTCCCGAAGCTGTTCTTCCGTTGCCAAAGCCAATGCCTCTGCAGTCGGAAACGCATAATATTCTGCACCTGTGCTGCTTGTTTTTCTTACTCCAAATTCCCGGCTGATATTTTCAATACACTTCTTTATTCTTGTAATATTATTCTGTTGAGAGATCAGAAATGAAATAATCATCTCCCACAGATCCTGTTGCAGAATGCGGATTCCGCTTCCCATCTCTCCTGCTGCTGTCAGATATTTATCCCTTGGATTGATCATGTTTATATATTCACTGTAATCACAATCCAGATCAAAATACCGGATCCAGAAGAAAATGAAATCTTCTTCCGGACAAAAGAAATTGACAATTCCTCTCTCCTGAGTCAGTTCCAGATATTTATCTCCCGCAATCACCCGGTAACGATCATCACCGATCTGATCCATCCGAAAGCACTGCCCGGATCTGCAGATCTGCCCCAGGTCAAAATTATCCATTTCTATTGTCAGCATACTATATAACCCCTTATCCTTCTGTTACCAATGTTACTAATAACTCTTTTTTTTCTTGATGAATATATGAATGTATTATATACTATTCTAAGTATAAACGTAAAGCAGAAAGGGGTTCTTACCAATGAAATTTATATATCCTGCGGTTTTCCGCAAAAATGAAGAAGGCAGATATAAAGCATTTTTTCCGGATCTTGCCTGTTGTGAAGCTGAAGGCGACACTCTCGACGATGCGATCGATAATGCAAACGAGGCTGCTTATAACTGGATTTATGCAGAAGTAATGGAAGATGAAATGGATCTCCCTGCAATTTCCGATGAATCCGATCTGGATCTGTTGGAGGGAGATATTGTAAGAAATATTCAGGTCAATATCCGTATGTATGACGGATGGGATGAGTAACCACTACCCGCAACGACAAATTACAGAAATTCAGCTCCGTTATGTTACAATAAATCAAACATTAACGGAGCTTTTTTATTATTTAAATCTGCTCAGACACACTTCGGTGTACTATCTGCAAAACGATTTTTTTCTCTCGTTTTGCACTTCAAAAGGAGGTTTTACTATGAAAGCAAGAAGTTTTAAAAAATTCTTTGTGAGTATTGCACTCAGTGCTGTTCTCACATTATCGTCCGCTTCCTCTGTATTCGCAGCCACAGCACAGCTGGTACCCGCTGAACAATCTGTGGAACTGACTCAAAGTGACGATTCTGATGCCCCTGCCATTGAATCATCCGATGCACAGAATGCCTGCGCTTCTCTTACCGCCCAGCCAGGGATCAGACAGACAGCAGCTTCCGAGAATTCTGTAACTATTCAGTGGAACCCTGTTACCAATGCTTCCAAATATGCTGTCAATATCAGCCCTTTAAGTTCCTCTTCCTATCGTTTTCTCGGCTATATTGGCAATACCCGCAACAAAGCTAAGATCAATAAGCTAAAAGCAGGAACTGCTTACGTTATTAAAATCACAGCACTGAATTCATCCGGCATTGCGATTTCTTCCCGTACTGTGGGATGTACCACGCTTTATTCAAAGGTAAAGATTAAATCTTCCTATGCATCAACCGGCAGATATACCTTCAATATGCAGACTGTAAACCCTTCAAACTCCATTACAGGTTATAAGGTTGTATACCAGAGTTCTGCAGCCCACAAACTTATAACTAAATATTTTAATACCAGATATTCCTTTACCATTCCAATATCCGGCAATACATTTTATCAGGTGAAGATTTACCCTTACCTGGTTCTGGGAAATAAACGGTATGTAAGTTCAACCTCTACGGACAGATATATTTCCAATGTCATCACTCTTCAGAAAGCAGGCAACACAAACAGCTCCATGAGCGTAAAATGGAACAGAACTGCCGGTGCAGACAATTACAGTATTTACATAAAATATCCGGGAAGCAGTTCTTTCAAAAAAGTAAAAACAACAACTTCCAATTTCTTTACACTCACCGGAATGAAAAAGAATACCAAGTACGGCATTAAGGTAATTGCCAATAAAAAAGTGAAAAACAAAGTATGGCATTCTGATTCCAAAGCCTATAATATGTCCTTAGTCTGACCATAGTTATCCATAGCAATTGCATAAATCCGGCTACGTTATCAATGACGTAGCCAAAATTTTATATTGACTTTCCCATATCTAAGTGATACACTGATTGTAATTGAGACAAGGGGTGCTTGTGTAAACAGGCTGAGAGTAAGCTGTATCGCTTTAACCCATTACCTGATTTGGATAATGCCAACGTAGGGAAAGTTATAGTTCTTCCACACTGCAATATGCTTGTTGGCATATTGCAGTTTTCCTTTTACTCTGAACGGACATATCATATTATCTCCCCCCTGTTTTAATTGCGGACAAATAGTCAGGCAAATGATTTCATACGCCTGAAAGGCAATAAAATATTGCCACGACAGACCGGGGGCACCACTCTCTGTCACACCAATAGTTTACTTAAAAACTTACGAATATGCGCAGGTGCAAGTCCCTGCTGTATGCAGGAGGCGCAGTTCATTTAATATTGCTGTTTATCTATTACTATGTGCAGCAATTAAGAGCCCACAGTGCAGGGCAAGGAGGAAAAAATGACACAGTATACAACGCAGATGGACGCGGCACGTCAGGGAATCATCACACCACAGATGGAAATCGTAGCAGAAAAAGAACACTTTGACGTGGAAGAATTAAGAGAACTGATTGCAAAAGGACAGGTAATTATTCCCTGCAACAAAAATCACAAGAGCATCAGTCCGAGCGGTGTCGGTGCAAAGCTGACCACCAAGATCAATGTAAATTTAGGTGTTTCCAGAGACTGGAAAGACGTTGATATGGAATATGAAAAGGTACATTCAGCAGTAGAAATGGGTGCAGAAGCCATCATGGATCTCAGCTCCTACGGAGATACCAGAAGCTTCCGCCGCAAACTTACATCCGAATGTCCGGCAATGATCGGTACTGTTCCGATCTACGACGCAGTAGTATATTATCACAAAGCACTTGGTAAGATTACTTCTGAAGAGTGGATTGATATCGTACGTATGCATGCAGAAGACGGCGTGGATTTTATGACTATCCACTGCGGTATGAATCGTGCAACCGCAGCACGTTTCAAACAGAATAAACGTCTCATGAACATTGTTTCCAGAGGTGGTTCTATTATGTTCGCATGGATGGAAATGACAGGAAAAGAGAACCCGTTCTATGAACATTTTGATGAAATTCTTGATATCTGCAGAGAGTATGATATCACTTTAAGTCTGGGAGATGCATGTCGTCCCGGATGTATTGCAGATGCAACTGATACTGCACAGATTGAAGAGCTGATCACTCTCGGTGAGCTTACCAAACGTGCATGGGAAAAGGATGTTCAGGTTATGATCGAGGGACCTGGCCACATGCCGCTGAACCAGATCGCAGCTAATATGGAAATCCAGAAAACTCTTTGCCATGGCGCTCCTTTCTATGTACTTGGACCGCTTGTAACAGATGTTGCTCCCGGATATGACCACATTACTTCCGCAATCGGCGGTGCGATCGCTGCTTATTCAGGTGCTGCTTTCCTCTGCTATGTAACACCTGCAGAACATCTTCGTCTGCCAAATGCAGCTGATGTAAAAGAGGGAATTATCGCTGCCAAAATTGCTGCTCATGCTGCTGATATTGCCAAAGGAGTTCCCGGTGCCGCAGAATGGGATTATAAGATGAGCGAAGCGAGAAAACGTCTTGACTGGGAAGAAATGTTCAAACTCAGCATGGATCCTGAGAAAGCAAGACGCTACCGCGCAGAGGCCAAACCTGAGAAAGAAGACACCTGCAGTATGTGCGGAAACTTCTGTGCCGTAAAGAATACAAACCGTATTCTGGATGGTGAAATTGTTACTATTTTTGATGAATGATGTTTTTATAAAAGCCGTTTTTCAACATGTTTGATTGTTGAAATACGGCTTTTTATTTACTATATCTTCATCATATCTGACATAATACATCCACCGGCTGAACCATGTTCCATAATCTCATTTAACTGTCCTGTTCCCGGATGTATCCCTCCTATGGCATATACAGGAATCTTTACTGCTTTACAGACATTCTCCAGAAATTCCAGTCCTCTGGGTGGAAGTCCTTTTTTACAGTCAGTTGTATAAATATGTCCTGCCGTAAGATAATCAGCTCCCAGACTTTCTGCTTTCAATGCATCTTCTACGGAGTGAACCGAACTTCCGATCTGCCGGAAACCGCCAAGCTTTCCCTCATATTTTTCCAACAGAAATATTGGCAGATGAATGTATGGATGATGCAGTTTTTCTGCTACATTTACATAGGTATGTAATATGCAGGGAACCTGATATCTCTTACAGATTTCCAGTATCTGCTCTGCCAGACGAGAATATTCTTCCTCCGGCAGATCCTTTTCCCTCAGAATAACCGCCTTCGGATGAAGGCTGCATACACGCTCGATCTGTTCTGCAAAGGGACGTTGACACAGGGAGCGGTTGGTCACTGCAATTACATTTTCATAAGGATTTTTCTGTATTTTAGAGGTACACATAATCATTCATAACCGGCTGAAGATCATGATCCAAAAGTGCCTTATAGACTTCATCTACAGACCTTCCGTCTGAAATCTCAAACTGGTCATCTCCTTTATCTTCGATATCCTCCACATGACTTCCGATTCCTGTGCTGACTCCTGCTGAAATCTTTGTCGCAGCAATTCCAACCAGGTTATCGCGTACACGCTCACACTCTCTGGTAGATACCGTAATGCTTGCAAATGGCATGAATAGACGATAGGCGCAGACCACCTGAAGCAGCTGTGGTTCATGTACATCCATAGGATTAATACGGTCATTGTTGATGATCGGCCGAAGTCTCGGACAGGAAAATGCAATCTCTGCATGAGGATATTTTCTCTGCAAAAGATATGCATGATATCCGGTGGCAAAAGCATCCTTACGGAAATCATCCAGTCCCAGAAGTGCAGCAAATCCTACTCCTCGCATACCACCCTTTAAAGCACGTTCCTGTGCGTTCAGACGATAAGGAAATATACGCTTGTGACCTGCAAGATGCAGAGTTTCATACTTATCTGAATTATAAGTTTCCTGGAATACCGTTACATAATCAGCTCCGCACTCATGGAGATGTGCATACTCATCTGAATTCATAGGATAAACTTCAAGTCCGATTACTTTGAAATATTTTCTGGCAATCTTACATGCTTCCCCGATATATTTTACATCAGATTTCGCTCTGCTCTCTCCTGTAAGAATCAGGATTTCCTGCAGTCCTGTCTTTGCGATAGCAGCCATTTCCTTATCAATCTCTTCTGCATTCAGCTTTGCTCTGCGGATCTTATTATGGCAGTTAAATCCGCAGTAAATACAGTAATTTTCACAGTAATTTGCAATATAAATAGGGGTAAACATATACACACTGTTCCCAAAATGTTTCCTGGTTTCTTTCTGCGCAGCCTGCGCAATTTCCTCCAGAAGAGGCAACGCAGCCGGAGACAGCAATGCCTGAAAATCCTCTGGTGTACGGTTATCATGAGCAAGTGCCCTGCGTACATCTGCCTCTGTATATTTATCATAATCGTAAGCATTCATGGCAGAAATAACCTGATCCATCACGTCTGATTCTTCCAGTACTTCCATTCCCGGAAGATATTTCATATGATCGATCCTGTTCTTTTTCATATCTTCCAGAATCACTTCATTGACAATACTTTCGTTGAAGTGTTCCCCATGTTCCATATTTTTTTCTGTTGTTTCCATTGATGTTTTCTCCTCTTTATTACCATTTGGCAACTTTCGTTTTCCTATAAATTAATACCTACTCCGCAGTTATAGCAATCCTCTAAAATAATGCATCTTAGAATGATTTTTTATTTATTACTCATGAAGAAAACCAGTCAGTGGAGAGGATGCGCTTGCACCTTTTTCCAGGGTTCTTCCCAGTCCGGCAAGGTATGCACTTCGTCCTGCTTCAATAGCTTTTTTAAATGCTTCAGCCATTATCTGCACATCACCTGCTGTGGCAATCGCAGTATTTGCCATAACTGCAGATGCCCCCATCTCCATGGCTTCACACGCCTGAGAAGGACGTCCGATTCCTGCATCTACAATGATCGGGAGCTCAATTTCGTCAATCAAAATCTGGATAAATTCCTTAGTGCACAGACCTTTATTAGAGCCGATCGGAGAACCCAGCGGCATGATGCAGGCAGCTCCGGCATTTACCAGATCTCTGGCTGCATTCAGATCCGGGTACATATAAGGCATTACTACAAATCCTTCTTTTGCAAGAATTTCTGTAGCTTTAACAGTTTCATAGTTATCCGGAAGCAGATATTTTGAATCATGGATCACTTCGATCTTTACGAAATCACCGCATCCGATTTCTCTGGAAAGCCTGGCAATACGAACTGCTTCTTCTGCATTTCTGGCACCTGAAGTATTAGGAAGAAGAGTAACATTTTTCGGAATATAGTCCAGAATATTTGCCAGTCCACCTTCATTGGCACGACGCAGAGCCAGAGTAATGATCTGCGCATCTGCCTTTTCAATACATGCTTTCACCAGATCCAGAGAAAATTTTCCGGATCCCAGAATAAAACGGGAAGTAAATTCATGACCTCCCAGAATCAGTTTGTCTTCATTATTTGTACTCATAATTTAAGTCCTTCTTTCGTATATTATAATGTGATATCAGGATATTCCTGTTTATCTTCCACCTCCCATGAAGCTGACTATTTCCAGTATGTCATTTTCATGTAAAACAGTAGTGCTGTACTCGGCTTTTGACAGAATTCTTTCATTTAATTCTACTGCGATCTGGCTGGGCACATAGCTGTTTTCCTCCAAATATTGCCCTATTGTAAGAGTATTCTGCAATTCTTTTGTTTTTCCATTAACAGTAATAAGCATACTTTCTCCTTTCCGGGAAAAGAAGGTCCGGCCTCTACAACATAAAAAAGAGTCCACAAAAGAATACACCCGCGGTGGTGCACCCCTTCATGAACTCTGTTCACTCTCATCTTTCCCAATATTCATCTGTTATAATGTAAATTTCCCTGTAAGCCCCCGGTTTTCTCTCACTTATTACAGATTGATTACCGGACAGCTGAATTTCTTCAAATGCATGAGATAAATAAAAAGGAGATGCCAGTCATCTCCCTTTAAAATCATATCTTATAGGTTCCTACGTTGGCATTATCCAAATCAGGTATATGGGTCGAAGTTGATGACTTCCTCTCAGCCTGCACTCACAAGCTCCCCTTTCTTTACATGGGTAAAGTATAATCTTTTATCCCATGTGTGTCAAGACCATATTTCTACATCCTCAGTTTCTTATGAGACTCCCGCATCGTATCCTTCTTGCAGAAGATAAACAGTGCAGCCAATGTCAGAAAACTGATTCCGGCACAGATTACTGAAGGTACGGCAAACTGCACGATTCCAGTCCAAACCAATATCATCGGAATCAGTCCTGCAATTCCGGCCTGTACAAGATAAAACAGATATTCTTCCCTTTCCAGACGGTTTATTTTTGCGATCACAGGAACAGAAAACTGCACTGCCAATATCCCGAAAGGAATCACAAAATCCACAGACCAGCCCTTCCATCCGGTAAACCGGTCCCATAGGATTGCGATTACTGATATGAGCAAAAGCCCGTCTTTAGGATTTAGCACTTTATTTTTTGAGAGTTAATGAAATATATTTTATCCTCAAGTCAGCATATTTGCTGGCTTTTTTCTTTGTTTTAAAAACTTGACAAATTTTCTTTTTTATACTTGCTTTTATGGTGCTATGGTGCTATACTATAAGAGGGTGACTTTTATGGCATATTTTCTTAAAAAAACTAACAACAAAAATTGTATCTGGGGCTGGCCGTCGCGCTAGCGACTTGGTACAATATGATGATATGGCATTTAATTATATCATCGCTGATGCGAAGGGGAGATGGAAACAATGATGATCATGGATAGCAGCAAGCCGCTGTATCTGCAGGTGAAGGCAGATATTAAAAACCGTATCCTGTCGAAGCAGTACATGCCGGGAGATAAGCTTCCGACGGAGAACGAGCTAAGTGACCAGTATAATGTGAGTAAAATCACGATTCGAAAGGCGATACAGAATTTATCCGATGAGGGATATGTCAATAAGGTCCAGGGAAAGGGCACCTTCATCAATTTCAAGAAGGACAAGCTGTATCTGAATAAGACCAGCGGCTTCAAGGAAAGTCTGTCGAGCCTTGGACACGCGTCCAGACACGATATCATCCAGGCATCGTTCCTGAACGCGGATGAGGATATCGCAGAGAAGCTGATGATTCCGATGGGGACGAAGGTCGTCTACATCGAGCGTCTGGTCTGGCAGGATAACGAACCGATCGCGATCGATAAGATCTACATCGAGGATGCCCGCTTCCCGGACTTCATCACGACACTTTCGAAAGATCGCTCGTTCTACCAGGTGATGGATGAGTGCTATCATATCCGGCCGAATCATTCCGTCCTCGAAATCGACGGAAAGGCTGCGCAGAGCCACAGCGCAGATACTCTGAAGTGCAACGTCGGCGACCCGCTGTTTTCGATTCATAAAATCAGCTATGATCAGGATGGTAAGCCGATCCACTACTCGCTGACGACGGTCCGCTGTGATCGCGTCACCTATGTCGTTTCCACAAACGACTCCACGGTCATGGACGAGAAGATCAAGTCGAACTGAGCTTCGATCCACAACAGAAGGACGCTTCAGCCAGAACCAGCACAAACACAATCACAGATTTATCTCCATAAAGTTCAGAAGGGGCACCGACACATCTCGTGTGGTTGCCCCTTCGCTTCGTTTATTTATCGTTTATTTATCTTCTGTTTTTCGTGCTATGAACGGCGTTACGCCATCTCACAAATCTTACTGCGCACGCTGAGCACCATAGATGGTGCGACACTCAGCTCATCGATGCCCATCTCGACGAAACGCTCCGTCAGGGTCGTGTCAGCACCGAGCTCACCGCAGATGCCGGCCCACTTGCCCGCCTTATGCGCGCCATCGATGGTCATCTGAATCATCCGAAGAACCGCCTCATGATGTGGATTATAGAACTCATCCAGCTTCTCATTCTGGCGATCGATCGCAAGTGTATACTGCGTGAGGTCGTTGGTGCCGATGCTGAAGAAATCGACGAGCTCTGCCAGCTCCTCACAGATCATCACTGCTGCCGGCGTCTCGATCATGATGCCCTGCTCCGGAATCGCATACGGGATTTGCTCCCGCTTGAGTTCTGCCGCCACCTCTGCGACGATCTCACGGATCCGAAGCACCTCATCTACGGAGATGATCATCGGATACATGATGGCGAGGTTTCCGTACTTCGCCGCACGAAGCAGTGCGCGGAGCTGTGTCTTAAACACATCCGGCTGTTTCAGACAGATACGGATCGCGCGATACCCCATCGCCGGGTTATCTTCCTTTCCGAGTCCGAGGTAATCGACGTTCTTATCCGCACCGATGTCGAGCGTTCGGATGATCACCTTCTTTCCGCCCATCGTCTGTAGCACCTGACGGTACGTGTTAAACTGCTCAGTCTCATCCGGCAGCGCGGTCTTTCCGAGATACAGGAACTCACTGCGGAACAGGCCGATGCCCTCCGCGTCATTTTCCTGTACATATGCGACATCTGAAACACTGCCGATGTTTGCATATACGTTTACCTTCCGGCCACTCTTCGTCACCGAAGGACGTCCCTTGTAGTTTGCAAGCAGCCGCTTCTGCTCTGCCGCCCTCGCCTGCATCTCGTGTGCAGCAGCGATGGTTGCCTCATCCGGATCCACGCAGAACACGGCATCCTTGCCATCGACGATGCCCATCGTACCGGAATGGAGACTGTCGAGCTCCACCGGCACACCGATCAGCGCCGGGATGTTCATCATACGCGCGAGGATCGCGGTATGGGAGTTCGTCGAGCCATGGACGGTGACGAACGCAAGGATCTTACGCTTATCCATCTGCACCGTTTCACTCGGTGTCAGGTCATCCGCCACGATGATGGACGGTTCCATATGCGCCCAGTCGAGCTCCTCCTCACCACTCAGATTCCGGATCAGACGATTCGAGATATCCTTCACATCCGCGGAACGTGCCTGCATGTACTCATCATCCATATTCGCGAAGATCTCGGCGAAGTTATCTCCGGTGACCGCCACCGCGTACTCAGCATTGAGCTCCTCCGTCTCGATCATCGAGTGGATCGCATCCTGGTAGTCCTCATCCTCGAGCATCATCTGATGCACCTCGAAGATCTGCGCGTTCACCTCGCCAACCTCCTGAAGCGCCTTCTCATAAAGCGCGCCGAGCTGGGCCTGCGCCTGTTTCTTCGCATCCTCGAGACGCTGGAGCTCTGCCGCTACATCCTCGACATGCTGACGCTTTACGATGCCATCACTCTTCTTCAGAACATTGATCGGACCGATCGCCGTTCCCTTATAAACGGACTTTCCGATGTATTTTTCCATTTCCTGTCCCCTCAGATTCTATATCGATCGATGAATTACAGATTTTCCTGGAAGAACTTCTCGAGTGCCTCGAACGCAGCATCCTCATCCGGACCCTCGACCTGCACGGTCACCTCATCGCCCTGCTTGACGCCCATGCTCATGATGGCGATCAGCTTGCCGGCAGCTGCGGTCTTTCCCTTCGCCGCGAGCGTCGTAGCGCTCTGGAACTTCTTCGCTTCCTTCACCAGCAGTCCGGCTGGTCTCGCATGCAGTCCGAGTTCTTCCTTGATCACATATGTAAATTCTTTCATCTTTATCTATCCTTTCTTTTCACTGCGTGAGCTCATACGTAAGTCCCCTCTGCAAATAAGCGGGATTCCTGCATACGTCACCATGTCATCTAAGTCATCATGTAAATAAGTTCTCATTATAAACAAGACTTCCAGCACGGTATAGTGCTTTCCGGATCTCGAATTCACTATGCATGCAGGAAGTCTGGATATTTTTTCAGGGGTATGCCACAGTGCCCTGTGGTATTTTAAAGAAGTGTATCGCTCTGTTTAGAGAATGCCCAGTGCACCCATGACCATGCCGAAGAGGACGATGCCGATCAGCAGGACGTTGGTATTGACCTTCTTCTGAACGAGATTGTAGATGCCCAGCGTAAATACGAACGGAAGCATCTTCGGGATGATGGAATCCAGCATATCCTGGATGACCAGATTCGTACCACCGGTGGAGAAGGTAAGCGGCGTGGTGATGGACACCATGCTGGCTACCATACCGCCGACGACGGCGAGACCGACGATGGATGCGAAGTGCATTACGCGATCCATAAGTCCTTCCTGGTACAGCTTCGCGAGGTATTTATTACCTGACCTGTAGCCGAAGAAGGTTGCATTGTAGGCAAACAGCAATGACGGAATCGCGAACAGCAGTACTGCGAGAATCGGTCCCAGGATGCTGCCCTGCTGTGCGAACGAAAGGCCGATACCGAAGGTGATGATTCGGATGGTTCCCTGGAAGAAGCTGTCACCGATGCCGGCGAACGGCCCCATCAGACTGGTCTTGATCATGGAGATCGACTCGGTCTGGAACTCACCCTCTTCTGAATTTGCGTTCTGCTCCTCCATGGAAGCGGCGAGGCCCATGATAAACGGTGTCAGCTGCGGTGTGCAGTTAAAGAACTCCATATGCCGCTGATACGCTTCCTTTTTTCTCTCCTCATCATCTGCATACAGCTTGTCAAGCACCGGTGCCATGCCATACATGAAGCCCATGTGCATCTGACGCTCATAGTTCCATGAGCACATAATCGCGAGGGAATGCAGGAAGACCTTACGTAAGTCTTTATCGCTTACCTTCTTTAATGCTTTCTGATTTTCCATTATGCATTTGCCCCCTTTCCATACAGAACCTTATCCAGGATGAATGCCAGGATCGCGGCGAACATGGTCACACCGATCAGGCTGAGACCGGAATATGCGACGATCAGGAAGCCGAGAAGGAAGTACGGGAACATCTTCTTCGACAGCATTGAACTCAGCAGCATCGCAAATCCGAGGGCCGATAAGAGGTTACCAGCGACTGTGAGGCCGTTCGTGATGGCCTGCGGAATCGCAGCTACCAGATTCGTAACTAGATCCGTACCGAAGTAAACGGTCAGGAAGATCGGGATGAAGTAAACCAGCGCGTTGAAGCCGAAGGACCACCAGAGGTGGATATGAATCGCCTTCTTGAACTGTCCGTTCTCGATGGCCTTATCCGCTACATGAGAGAACTGCGCGATCACCATACGCATGATGACACTCAGGAACTCGCCAATGACGGCGACCGGAACGGCGATGGTCAGTGCCGCTTCCGTGGAGGCACCGGAAAGAATCGCAAACGCAGTGGCGATGATACTTCCGAACTGCATGTTTGGTGGTCCGGCTGCTCCGATCGCTACAAATCCCATGGAAATAAGTTCCAGGGATGCACCTAAAATTACACCCTGTCTGACATCGCCTAATACGAGGCCTGCCAGTGTACTCAGGATCAGTGGTCTGCCGATGTTCTGACGTCCGATCAATCTGGAGTCGATGACACCGACGATACCAACTAAACCGAGTAAGATCGCTTTAATTAGCATACGACATCTCCTTTTTTAATTCTCAAATGATGCATGCTCGATCGGGGAGGATGGCACCATCTGAATATAGATCTTCTTTCCCATCGAAATCAGTTCCTGGGTGGCCTTCAGCTCTGCTTCATTTAAGTACACGGCCTTACCGTACTCCTTCGAACCGGCCTTCTTCGCCACACCGCCATAATTGATTTCGGTCACCTCTGGAAGCTCCTTCGCAAGCTGAAGTGCTTCTGCCGGTCCCTTTACGATGATCATGATATTCTTGCTGGCATTCTCATCCACCAGCTTCCGAAGCTGTGAAAACGGAATGATACTAAGCTCACAGTCCACCGGCTTCGCGATGCTGAGCGCCATCATGCTGATCGGATCATTCGGAACCTTATCATCGGCGACGATGATATAGTTGGTGCCTACCTGCTTGGTCCAGGAAAAAATCACCTGACCATGTAAAAGACGATGATCTACACGAACTAACTTAATCATACATTTCCTCCATTTAAAAAGTTGTTGTACAGTACGATGCTCTGGGCTGCACTCTTACAGGTATCATCGAGGTCCAGCTCCTCCCATGTCGTACCGCTCTTCTTCATTGCCATGATTTCCAGTACCAGCGGGAGATTTACACCCGCGATCAGTTTTCTCGACGAGCTCATGAATGGTAAGGCGGTATTCGCCGGCGATCCTCCCGGAAGGTCCAGAAGGACGACCAGATTCCGATCCTTATATCTCTCCTCGATCGTCGCACGGATTGCTTCTGAAAAGTCATCCAGTGACTCTCCGTTTTCGAACGACAGCGTCCCGAAATCATCCTCGTCGATATCCAGGATCAGCTTCAATACATCTGCATATCCCTTGCACAATCCTGCATGTGTAATCATCAGCACATCAAATGCATCTTTCATGTTTCGTACCATCCTTACTTAATTCTTCTATGATTGGAACAGCCTCTGATAAAGAGGCGATAATCTTTATGGCCTGTCGCTTCTGGACTTCCGTCGGCGGCATCAGATCCGGCACCATGATGACCGGGATCCTGGCATTCCAGGCTGCCTGGACGCCCACCTTCGAGTCTTCGAAAACCAGTGCATCCTCCGGTGCTGTATTCATCTTCGCAAGCACCTTCAGGTACGCTTCCGGCGAAGGCTTCCGCTCGACGACCTCATCACCACAGCAGATATAGTCAAAGTACTGTATGAGCTGTAAGCGAGTCAGGCGCTCCTCCGTCAGTGATCGACTGGTGGCGGTCGCTACCGCACACGGAAGTCCGGCCTTTTTGATGCAGTTCAGGAGTTCCACGGCACCCGGTTTTGCGGTGAGCTCACGCTCCAGACGCTCTACTCCATGCTGACGGGCGACTTTCATGAATTCCTCTGTGGAGCAGCGTCCACGGAACAACTCTTCCATGTAATCATACACCGGCTGTCCACTGCGACCAACCACATTCAGAAAGTCCTCTCTCTTCCAGTCGTCGATCCCGAAGTCTCTTGCCGTATCATACCATACATCCTGCCATACCCTCTCTGTATCGAGCAGCAGTCCATCTACATCAAAAATAACCAGTTTAAGCGACATATATTTTCCTCTTCGTACTGTATCTTAGTACTGCATCTGCCACATATAACGACGAACATCGAGTGAGTGACCACGCTCGAAGGCGATCGCCTCTACGAAGTGACGGATCACCACGCCGGTAAGGATGGCTGCAACATATGGCTTCGCCTCATCAGCTACCGTAGAAAGATCGAGATCCTTCTGATCGAGTACGAGCAGATCCTCTGTAAACTTCTTTGCGAAGTTCTCTACACGCTCATCGAGGTGTCTGGTGTGACCGATGGACTTTACAAGCATGAATGGAACATCATAATCGGTTACCTCGAACGGGCCATGGAAGTACTCACCGGAGTGGATGCATCCGGAGTTGATCCACTGCATCTCCATGAACCAGCACATCGCGGTGGAGTAAACCTCACCATAGTTGATGCCGCTGCCGATGGTGTAGATGGTCTTCTCACGCTTGTTGCGCTTCGCCCATGCCTTCGCCTGTGCATCGTACTGTGCCTTCGCCTGTGCAGAAAGATCGGTCAGCTTCTCGAGCTCCTTCAGGCATACATCCCACTTCGCATCTGGAGCGAGTACGGAAAGAAGGCTGAAAAGTAAGCCGTAAAGGATACCCTTATTCTTATCAGAATCGCTTACTTCCTTACCCCAGTCATAGTGAACAGGATACTCTGCTGCCTCCCAGAGTGGAGAACCCTCGAGGTTGGATAAGCAGATCGTAAGGGCGCCCTTGGAACGTGCAAGCTTCGTTGCCTCTACGGTCTCCGGTGTGTTTCCGGAATGTGAGCAGGAAATCACGACGGAGTTCTCATTGAGACGCTTCGGCGTATCATATACGAACTCGTTCGCGGTGTATACGTGGGAAGGGATCGAACTCTCCTTATCGAACATATACTGTCCAGCCATAAGCACTGCCTGGGATCCGCCACAAGCGACGAAATAAACCTCATTGACCTCCTTTCTGGCTTTCACTGCCTCAACTGCGACCTTAATCTGTGATGCATGTAAGTCTCTCATAATTCCTCCTTAAAAATGATAATTGATTATATATCATTATATGATTTTATAAGTCTTATTATATACATGTAGCACAAATTTGCAAGTACTTTTTTCTTTTTTGTCGGGAGTTTTACACTTCTTTTTTTAGTGTTTTAATACAAATCCTTTATTTAAGCCATTTACGGCTTATTTTTTTGTCAAATTTTATGATTTTTATAGTGCCCGTCTTTAGGATTTAGCACTTTATTTTTTGAGAGTTAATGAAATATATTTTATCCTCAAGTCAGCATATTTGCTGGCTTTTTTCTTTGTTTTAAAAACTTGACAAATTTTCTTTTTTATACTTGCTTTTATGGTGCTATGGTGCTATACTATAAGAGGGTGACTTTTATGGCATATTTTCTTAAAAAAACTAACAACAAAAAAGGTACTTATCTTCAGATTTATTCAAGCTTTTACGATCCTGAACGCAGGCATACTGCCCACAAGGCTTATAAACCTATTGGTTATGTTCATGAGCTTCAGGCAAAGGGCATTGACGATCCTATCTCCTTCTACAAAGAAGAAGTTATCAGACTGAACCAGGAAGCAAATGCTGCAAAAGCCGCAAAAAAAGCGAAGCAGATTTCAGATGATTCGCCGGAAAAACTCATTGGCTATTTCCCGATGAAAAACATTAACGACAAGCTTTCTGTCAAAAAGTATATTGATCTCATGCAGACCGCTACTGACTTCCGCTTTAATGTTTTTGGCATGATCTCTGCCCTTGTTTACGCAAGGCTTGTCCAGCCATGTTCAAAATCAAAGACTTATGACGAAGTGATTCCAAAGCTTTTTGAATCCTACGATTTTTCTTTAAACCAGCTCTATGACGGGCTGGAGTATATCGGTTGCGAATACGAAAAGATCATTGAAATCTACAATCATCAGATCCAACAGATGTATCAGTTTGATACCTCTCATACTTACTTTGACTGCACTAACTTTTACTTTGAGATCGACAGGGAAGATGATTTCCGGAAAAAAGGACCTTCCAAGGAAAACAGAAAAGAACCGATTGTTGGTCTGGGACTCCTGCTTGATGCAAATCAGATTCCCATCGGCATGAAGCTGTTTCCGGGCAATCAGAGTGAAAAGCCGGTGATCAGAAATATCATTGATGATTTGAAAAAGAGAAACTCTGTGTCCGGCAGAACCATACAGATCGCCGACAAAGGGTTGAATTGTGCTGAAAATATCTTCCATGCGCTCAAAAATGGGGATGGATATATTTTCTCTAAGTCCGTAAAGATGCTTCCGGAAACGGAAAAGACCTGGGTACTGCTCCCTAATAATTACAGGGATGTAAAAAATGCTGCCGGGGAGACTTTGTATCGCATTAAGGAATGTGTAGATGAATTTGAATATAAATTTACCGAGTCTGAAACAGGCTCTTTAAAAAAGTTCCGGATCACAGAAAAAAGGATTGTTACTTTCAATCCAAAACTTGCCAAAAAACAGATCTACGAAATTAATAAAGAAGTTGAAAAAGCAAGGCTTCTGAAAGCTTCGCAGGCTAAAAAATCCGAGTATGGTGATTCTGCAAAATATGTCATTTTTACTGCTGCAGATAAAAAGGGCAACGACACAGATGGTAAAGTAAAAGTCACCATGAATGAGGAACTCATTCAAAAATCCCTGGAGCTTGCCGGATACAACATGCTGGTCACTTCCGAGATTTCCATGAAAGATAAGGATGTCTACAATGCATACCACAATCTCTGGAGAATAGAAGAATCCTTCCGGATCATGAAGTCACAGCTGGATGCCAGACCGGTATACTTGCAAAAACAGGATACCATTGTTGGACATTTTTTAATCTGCTATCTGGCCGTATTACTGACAAGATTACTGCAGTTCAAGATATTAAAAAATGGTTATAGTTCCGAAGAGCTGTTTGAATTCGTACGTGACTTCAGAGTTGCCAAAATATCAGACAGAAAATATATAAATCTATCGCATGGTACATCATTTATCAGGGAATTGTCAGAGCTGTGCAGCTTACCACTGACATCGTATTTTTTGAACGAAGGAGACATCAAAAAAATGCTAAGCCACAGGTTTTAATCCTTGGCTTAGCACCATGTTTTATACTTCAACTCCGAAAGTCAGGTTTTATCCCATGTGTGTCAAGACCATATTTCTACATCCTCAGTTTCTTATGAGACTCCCGCATCGTATCCTTCTTGCAGAAGATAAACAGTGCAGCCAATGTCAGAAAACTGATTCCGGCACAGATTACTGAAGGAACAGAAAACTGCACTGCCAATATCCCGAAAGGAATCACAAAATCCACAGAC
>ENA-OOXP01001118-OOXP01001118.1-human-gut-metagenome-genome-assembly--contig:-NODE-1118-length-17979-cov-8.600591_pt1 | contig 17979 bp, 13 predicted proteins | sample MGYA00241591_ERZ501351 | MGnify/ENA primary metagenome ERZ501351 (study PRJEB25962, sample SAMEA1968361) | human gut metagenome | biome: human gut; feature: human-associated habitat; material: faeces...
TTCCAATTATAGCTTTGTCTGCAAATGCTTTTATAGATGATATTCAGGAATCCCTAGATTCAGGCATGAATGACCATATTTCCAAGCCGATTAACATGGAGGAATTGATCGATACTATCACTAAATATATTAAACACTATTAGGAAAACAAAGAAGTTAATTCTGATTTTCCTGTACCTTTTCAAAATCTTCTCTGCTGATTATGGAAGATCTGGAACAAAATGCGTACTACTGATCCTGAATATGCACTTGCGATGAAAAATGCCGACACGGCTAAGGTTTGGCAGCTTGAAAATCTCTTCGAGCTGCAGGCTGAGGAGATTGCAATTCAGTTGACTGCGTTTTTACAGACTTTTTTTCGGTGGGTCAACAAAACTCGTTTGGTTTAGTTTTAGCCAAACGAGTTTTGTTTTTTACTCCCTGAGATTTTCTTTGAGTTTTACTTTTCGATATTCTTTTGGTGACATACCAATGTATTTATGAAACAGTCTGCTGAAATAAAGCGAATTGGTGTATCCAACCATATTTGCAATTTCAGTAATGGTGTAGTCCGTATTTTCTAACAAATTTTGTGCATTGGAGATTCGCAGCTTTAAGATATATTGCAGCGGGCTGGAACCTGTGATTTCTTTAAAGCACTGAATAAACCAACAGTTGCTAAGCCCTCTGGATTCGGAGTACTCCTCAATGCTGATTTCTGTGTTGTAATTCTTACGAAAATAGTGCATCGCAAAAGCAACTTCTTTTTCACTGGTGCTGCTGAATTTCTTTGCACTCATGATTGCACGGCTTATCAAAACAAAAATATTTCGCAACTGCAAAGAGATCAATTCATCATACCGTGGTCTGCAAAGCTGCAATTCCTGAATCATCTGACCAAATAACCACTGATAATCGGGAGATGTTCCAATATAGAGAATATTATTTTTCAGGTTGATATTGTAATACTTTAAAATTTCTTCTACTTCATTTCCGGTAAAATGCACCCAATAAACATCGGTTTGATCTGCACGATAATAAACATATTCCTGTGGTTGATCCGGCAAATATATAATAATATTTCCGGCTGAAACCGTTTTTTCTTCTCCGTGAATGAAAAAATGTCCTTTTCCGGAGGCAATATATAAAAGCTGATAATCTTTTCTTCCATTCGGACGATGTGTTACTACTTCAGAACGATTTTTCACACGATAATTTCCACAGCTTGTTACAATCAAAGGTTTCGTATTATCCACTACAGTAGATGTAGAGTTGTTTAAATAGGCAACATTCATAAACATGAAAAGCACCTCCTTGCTTCTATAACTATAGTATATCACACCTGAGCACTGATTACAAGAAAAATCCTAAACTTTGTGCATATATTTTATAACTTTGTGTATTTTTTAAGCCGTTTTGTGTGATATAATAGATTTAAGAAATGAGAGGAAAGAATTAAAAAAAGACGTCTTTCATTGTAATTTCATGTTGAATTCAGTAAAAATTCTTTATACTCAAAAAAATAATCATCTATTCTGACGATGGCATTATTTCGCTTTTGCAAGATGAAAAGCAGTTTGTATCATTTGTTATGGGAAAATTCTGTCCATGTGGACATACAAACAATGAAAGGAGCTCTATTATGAGCGAAGAAAAAACATACTTAAAGTGGTATAACAAAGTCGGTTATGGTTCTGGCGATGTTGCAGGGAACGTTGTCTATGCATTGCTGACATCATTCGTAATGATCTATCTTACCGACACGATTGGATTAAACGCAGGTGTTATTGGCGTTCTCATTGCTGTATCGAAGATTTTTGATGGAATAACAGACATCATTTTTGGTACGTTGATTGATAAGACACATACGAAAATGGGCAAGGCAAAACCGTGGATGCTTTATGGTTTTATCGGCTGTGCAATTACCTTGATTGGTGTATTTGCAATCCCGATGAACATGGATAATTTTGCTCAGTACGCATGGTTCTTTATCTGCTACACACTTCTTAACAGTGTATTTTATACGGCAAACAACATCGCATATTCTGCTCTGACCGCTCTTGTTACAAAGAACAGCAAGGAAAGAGTTCAGATGGGTTCGTATCGCTTTATCTTCGCATTTGGAACAAGCCTCCTGATTCAGGCTGTTACATTCCAATTTGTTGAAGCAATGGGCGGTGGTGCAAATGGCTGGAGAACAGTCGCAATTATTTATGCGGTTATCGGCCTTATTGTAAATACAATTTCCGCTCTTTCTGTAAAGGAACTTTCTGATGAGGAACTTGCAGACAGTGAAACAAAAATAGAAGAAACCAAATATAGTTTTGGAGAAGCATTCAAAATTCTCGTACACAATAAGTATTATGTGATGATCACAGTAACCTACATTTTGCAGCAGTTCTATGGTGCGATGATCGGTGTTGGAACATACTATGCAAAATATATTCTCGCAGATGAGAATATGTTCGGCACGTTTGCGTGGTTTATCAATATTCCTTTGATTATCGCCTTGATCTTCACTCCTACCATCGTACAAAAATGGAACGGCATGTATAAGCTGAACAAATACAGCTATATGGTAGCAACAGTTGGCAGACTTCTGGTAGCAGTTGCCGGATACATGGGAAACATTCCGCTGATGCTTGCTTTTACAGCACTTGCAGCACTCGGTCAAGGTCCATGGCAAGGTGATATGAATGCAGTCATCGCATCATGCTCTGAATATAGCTGGCTTACCAAACACAAGCACGTTGATGGAATCATGTACTCCTGCACATCACTTGGTGTAAAAATTGGTGGTGGACTTGGAACAGCAATTGTCGGTCTTTTGCTCGACTTTAGCGGATTCAAGGGCACTTTGACAGTACAGCCTGATTCTGCTATCAATATGCTTCACATTATGTATCTGATCGTTCCGTTTGCACTGGATCTGATCATCACATTTATTCTTTCTAAGATGAATGTTGAAAAGGCAAATGCGGAAATCAAAGAAAAACTTGGAATATCCGAAAATGAAGTTGTGATGGAATCACAGAACTAAAATGGAGGGAACAATATGAAATATACACTCGACTGGCTGACCGATCCGGAAGTGTTTGCAGTCAACAGAATCGCGGCACATTCCGACCACAGAATCTATGCAAACCATTTGGAAGCCGATGCAGATAATTCCTCTCTGATTCAGAATCTGAACGGCACCTGGAAATTTGCGTGGGCAAAGAATCCATCTGAATGGCAGCAAAAGTTCTATGAAGAAAGCGACAGCACTGACAATTTTGACAACATTCAGGTTCCGGGACACATGGAATTGCAGGGATACGGCAAACCGCAGTACGTCAATACCATTTATCCTTGGGAGGGACAGGAGCATCTCCGTCCGCCGTTTATCTCTGAAAAGGATAACCCTGTTGGCAGCTACGTCAGATATTTTGACTTGAACGATGCTCTGAAAAACAAGCGTGTATTTATTTCTTTTCAGGGTGTGGAAACTGCTATGTATGTCTGGCTGAACGGCGAATTTATCGGCTACAGCGAGGATTCTTTTACACCGTCTGAATTTGAACTGACACCATATATCCGTGAAAAGGACAATAAACTTGCTGTTGCAGTGTTCAAAAGAAGTTCTGCAAGCTGGCTGGAAGATCAGGATTTCTGGAGATTCTCCGGCATTTTCCGTGACGTATTCCTTTATGCGGCACCGTCTGCCCATGTTGGTGATATGAGAGTGATTGCAGATTATGATGGTACAAATGGTATCTTTTCTGCAACGCTGGATATTGCGGGCAAGTGTTCTGTGAGATCAATCTTGACAGATGAAAATGGAACGGTCATCGCAGAATCCAATGAAAAGGAATCTGTAAACTGGACAATTGAAAATAGCAAGCCTTGGAGTGCCGAAATACCGAATCTCTATGCGTTTACAGTGATTCTGACAGACGAAGGCGGAAATGAAATCGAGGTCAGCAGAACCAAGGTCGGATTCCGCCGATTTGAACTGAAAAACGGAATCATGTGCCTGAATGGAAAACGTATCATTTTCAAGGGCATCAATCGACACGAATTTGATGCGAAAACAGGCAGAGCGATCACAAAGGAAGATATGCTGTTTGACATCCAGTTCATGAAGAAAAACAATATCAATGCCGTTCGTACCTGTCATTATCCGAACAATTCTCTTTGGTATCAGCTTTGTGATGCATATGGCATTTATCTGATTGATGAAACCAATCTGGAAACACACGGTACATGGCAGAAGCTTGGTTCAACAGATCCGTCTTGGAATGTACCGGGTTCACTTCCGGAATGGAAAGAAGCTGTACTGGACAGAGCGAAATCGATGTATGAGCGTGACAAGAATCACGCAAGCGTTCTCATCTGGTCTTGCGGAAACGAATCCTACTGCGGAGAAGATATTGCTGCAATGTCGGAATATTTCAGAAGCGTAGACCCGACAAGACTGGTGCATTATGAGGGCGTTACAAGAGTTCCGAATCATCAGTATGATTTCATCACGGATATGGAAAGCCGTATGTACGCAAAACCGCAGGAAGTGGAAGAATACCTGAAACAGAATAACGGCAGACCGTATATCAGTTGTGAGTATATGCACGCTATGGGCAATTCTCTTGGCGGTTTGAGCCTTTACACTGACCTTGAGGACAAATATGAGGCTTATCAGGGTGGTTTCATCTGGGACTACATCGATCAGGCAATCGAAACCCAAAATGACGACGGGAAAACGGTTCTGGCTTATGGCGGAGATTTTGAGGACAGACCAAGCGATTACGGATTCTGCACCAATGGTGTGATCTATGCCGATCGCACCTATTCTCCAAAGGTTCAGGAAATGAAGGCTCTTTATTCCAACATCAGAATTTCTATTCAAAACGGAATGCTTACCATAGAAAATCGAAATCTCTTTGCAGATACAAACAACTTGTCCTTTGTTGTACGATTGGAAAAGAACGGCGTTGTTCTGAAATCCGATACATTTTCTCTGAATGTTCCTGCCGGAGAAAGCAAGACACTGAAACTGACACTTCACAAAATAGACAGTGCAGGAGAATATGTTTATCATGTTTCTGCCGTTACCGCAGATCAGACACTATGGGCAGATGCAGGACACGAAATTGCCTTTGCACAGGAAGTGTTTGAAGTGAAAGATAATCAGATTCCGGAAACCACATTGCAAAAGCCGACAATTGTATACGGCGATGTTATCATTGGCGTTCACGGAGAAAACTTCTCCATGATGTTCGACAAAAAAGAGGGCGGCATCAGTTCTCTGAAATACAATGATTTTGAATATATCACACGTACACCAAAGGTCAGCTTCTGGAGAGCGATGACAGACAATGACACTGGTGCTTCCGAGCCGTACAATCTTGCACAGTGGTATTCCGCAGGCAAATTTGCAAAGTATAAAACCGTTTCATGGCAGGAACAGGAAGGTGCTCTGAAAATCACATTCACATATCAGGCTGCCTGTGTTCCGACTTTTGAGTTTACTGTAACCTATACCGCACACTTTGACGGAAAGCTGGGCGTAAGTGTAAATTATGCAGGAGTAAGCGGAATGTCCGATATGCCGGTTCTTGCATTGGACTTCAAGATGAAAAAACAGCTTTGCAATTTTCAGTATTACGGACTCGGTCCTGATGAAAATTACAGTGACCGATGCAAAGGAGCAAGACTGGGATTGTGGAAATCTACGTCAAAAAAAAATCTTTCCGGGTATCTCAATCCGCAGGAATGCGGCAACCGTACCGGTGTAAGAACGCTCTCTGTCCATGATGATATGCAGCATGGTCTGACGTTCCAAAAGGCATCTGCTCCGTTTGAAATGAGCGTACTGCCATACAGTGCCTATGAACTCGAAAACGCAATGCATCTGGATGAACTTCCAAGTGTTCGCTACACATGGGTCAGAATCGCTGCAAAGCAAATGGGTGTCGGCGGCGATGATTCCTGGGGTGCACCGGTGCATGAGGAGTACAGGATCCATGCAGATCAGCCGATGAAATTGGAATTTGTAATTATGCCCTTAAGATCGTAAGAAGAAAGGAAAGCAATGAAAATACAGGATTTTCAAGACAATGTTACTTGTGGTGGATTTGATAATATCTTCGCAAATATTTATAAGCCACAGGATATAGAAAGTCAGAAATCACGATATATGAGTGCTGTGGAGAAATTCACAGCACTGTATCCGAATAGAAATGATATACACGTTTATTCTGCTCCGGGTAGAACAGAAATCGGTGGTAATCATACCGATCATCAACATGGCTGTGTCATTGCAGGAGCAGTTGACTTAGATGTTATCGGTGTTGCAGCATTTCATGACGAAAACATCATCAGAATTAAATCAGAGGGATACGATGAATTTGCAGTTTCACTGGACGATTTGGATGTTCATATGGGTGAAAAAGGTTCTTCTGAAATTGTCAGAGGGATTGCAGCTCGCTTTAAGGATTTAGGTGTAGAAATTTCCGGATTTGATATGTATACAACTTCAAATGTACTTGGTGGAAGCGGTATTTCTTCTTCTGCTGCATTTGAAACATTGATCGCAACGGCAATTGACAGCTATTACAATAACAATCAGATCGGTGCAGTAGAAATCGCAAAAATCGGACAATATGCAGAAAACTTTTATTTTGGCAAGAAAAGCGGATTGATGGATCAGATGGTTTGCTCCGTTGGTGGATTTGTTTTTCTTGATTTTCAAAACATTCAAAATCCAAGTATCCAAAAAATTGATTTTGACCTTTCAAAAACCGGCTATGCATTGGTCATCACAGACACCAAAGGAGATCATTCTGATTTGACAGATGATTATGTAGCCGTTCGTACAGAAATGGACGAAGTTGCAGAATATTTCGGCAAAAAGGTTCTTCGTGAAGTTGATGAAAATCAATTATGGAATAATCTCCCTGATATTAAAAAGAAGATTTCTGACAGAGCTGTCTTGCGTGCAATTCACTTTTTTGGCGACAATTATCGTGCAAAGGCAGAAACGGAAGCTCTCAAAAACAACAGATTTGAGGATTTTCTCACGCTTGTAAACGAATCGGGAGATTCCTCCATGAACTATCTGCAAAATTTATACTCATGCAGAAAGCCAACGGAACAAGGTATTCCACTTGCAATTATGGCGGGGAAACGAATATTAAAAGGCAATGGTGCTGTAAGAGTTCACGGAGGTGGTTTCGCAGGGACTGTTCAGGCATTTGTACCAAATGATCTTGTCAATGCATATAGATCGGAAATGGACAGAATATTTGGACAAAATTCGTGCTACATTATGACAATCAGACCGTTTGGCGGTATTGAAATCAAATAATAGGAGGGAATAATGAGTATACTTGTTTTAGGTGGTGCAGGATATATCGGTTCTCACACAGCTTTAGAGTTGATTCGCACCGGAGAAAGCGTTATTATTGCAGACAATCTTGCAACCGGACACATCGAAGCTGTTCCGAAAGATGCGAAATTTTATCTGGGTGATTTGCATGACAAGGCGTTTCTTGATAATATTTTTGAAAACGAACAGATAGATGCAGTGATTCACTTTGCAGCATATTCTCTTGTTGGAGAAAGCGTTGCCAATCCACTCAAGTATTACGATAATAATCTCTGCGGAACAAAAATTCTTTTGGATTCCATGGTTGAACACCATATTGATAAAATTGTATTTTCCTCAACCGCTGCCACCTATGGTGAACCGAAAAATATTCCGATTCTTGAAACAGACAGAACACAGCCAACTAATCCATATGGTGAAACCAAACTTGCTATGGAGAAGATGTTCTATTGGACTTCAAAAGCTCATGGTCTAAGATACGTTTCTCTCCGCTATTTCAATGCTTGCGGAGTAGACAAATCAGGTAAAATCGGCGAGGCTCATTATCCGGAAAGTCATTTGATTCCTTTGATTCTTCAAGTCCCAAATGGAAAGAGAGAAAGTATCTCCATCTATGGAACAGATTATGATACTCCTGATGGAACTTGTATCAGAGACTACATCCATGTTACCGATTTGGCTCAGGCACATATTCTCGCTGTAAAGTACTTAAAAAACGGAAACGAAAGCAATATTTTCAATCTTGGAAATGGTGTCGGCTATTCCGTAAAAGAAGTAATTGATAAAGCAAGAAAAGTGACAGGGCACCCGATTCCGGCAATTGAAACGCCAAAGCGTGCCGGAGATCCTGCACGACTGGTGGCTTCCAGTGAAAAGGCAAGAAAAATTCTTGGCTGGAATCCTGTACACGGTAGCCTTGAAGAAATTATATCTGACGCATGGAATTGGCATAAGAATCATCCAGATGGTTTTTGAAAAGGGGTGTTATCATGATATACAGGGCAATAAACGGATTAATCCGTCATGCAATAGAAGCTGATTTGATTACAAATGACGATATTTTCGTTGTTAGAAATCAGCTCATGGATATACTAAAACTGACTGACTGGAATGATAAAGAACCACTCACGGGAAATATTGAAGAACTTCTTGAGCCCCTGATCGACTATGCAGTAAAAGCAGGAATCATTGAAGACACTTCTGTACAACGTGATCTATTCGATACAAGAGTTATGGGTTTTTTCACACCTATGCCGAGAGAAGTTAATGCCACATTTCAAAGAAAATATTCTGCTTCGCCATCAGCAGCTACAGAATGGTACTATGCTTTTAGTAAAAGCCTGAACTATGTTCGTGCTGAAAGAATTGCGAAAGATTTAAAGTGGACATATGAATCAGAATATGGAACACTTGACATTACTATAAACCGTTCTAAGCCAGAGAAAGATCCTCGTGATATTGCTGCTGCTAAATTGCAAAAAAAATCAGCCTATCCTCAATGTCAGCTTTGTGTTGAAAATATGGGATTCGCTGGTCACCAGACACACCCTGCAAGACAAAATCTTCGTCCGGTAAAGTTGAATATCAACAGCCAAGATTGGTTCATGCAGTATTCTCCTTATGGATATTATAATGAACACTGCATCGTCTTTAATAAACAGCATATTCCTATGACAATCAATGCACAGGTATTCAATAAACTGTTTGATTTTGTTGAGCAATTTCCACACTATTTTATCGGTTCAAATGCAGACCTTCCTATTGTAGGCGGCTCCATTCTAACGCATGAACACTTTCAAGGCGGCAATTATAATTTTGCAATGGCAAAAGCACCGATTGAAAGAACATTTCTTTTGAATAATTATATGAATGTTAGTGCCGGCATTGTAAAATGGCCGATGTCTGTGATACGTCTTTCTTCAAAAAACAGGACGGCTTTGGCAGTTGCATGTGCTGATATTTTATCAAAATGGAGAACATATACGGATGAAGTGGTTGGAATTTTTGCAGAAACAGACGGAATTCTGCATAATACAATTACTCCAATTGCAAGAGCAACTTCTTCTGGATTTGAATGCGACTTGGTATTGAGAAACAATATTACAACGAAAGAAAGACCGTTAGGTGTGTTCCATCCGAATCCTACATTACATCATATCAAAAAAGAAAACATCGGATTGATTGAAGTGATGGGACTTGCTGTTCTTCCGGCGCGTTTAGCAGATGAACTGACACTTTTAAAAGATGCAATGCTGTCCGGCAAAGAGATTGCTACAGATGATAAAATTGCATCTCATGCAATTTGGGCAAGTGAAATTTTAAAAAAATATTCTGATTTTAACGCTGATAATGCAATGGATATCATTCGTTATGAAGTTGGCAGAGTTTTTGAACAGGTACTTGAAGATGCCGGAGTATTTAAGAGAGATAAACAAGGAAAAGAAGCATTTGCAAGATTTGTAGAACAATTAGGTTGATTTGGAATATACGAAAATGAGCTATTGCATTATGTGCAGTAGCTCATTTTTAATTTAATTCAATTATTCAAGGCTGAGAATTTATTTCAGCACATCATCCAGTGGAATCCAATTATCTCTTGACATATCTTCAGTGTAGATTGTATTATTTATGTACAATTCCTCATCAATGTCACGCACAAAGCCCCAATGAAGGTTGTACTTCTTTGCGTATTCCTTAAATGCATTAAACTTATTTTAGACCCTTGCATTGCACAGAGAAAAGATGCCGGGATGCTGCTGTAAAGAAATAAGGGATCATTCAAAGTATGAACAGCATCGGCGGAAAATGTCATGATAATGCACGCTGTGAAAGTATGTGGGCAAGAATGAAAGAAGAGCTGTTCTACAGCCGTGAGGACAAGCCGGAGAACTACACTATGAAAGAGTTGAAGACTACGATCTGGAGATATTATATGAGTTACTGGGCCAACAGAAGAATCTGCACCGCCAACGGTGGGTTGCATCCGGCAGACCGAAGAAAGCTCTACTATGATCATATCTTTCTCGCTGCATAATTCTTGTTCGTATAAAATGTGTCAAGTGATATTGACAAAACCAAAGCAGCTCTATAGACTTTTTGAGATTGGGTAATTTACTCTATGGAGTTGCTTGAAGTTTATTATACTTCTTTAGTCATCGGTGGGGTAGATGCGGAGGGTTTGACGGGTACCAAAGAACAGCACCGTTCATTCTTGAAAGGCTTTAGTGAATGGTGCTGTTATGGCATTATATTATAAATCGACGATGATTAACAAAATAAAATATTTTTTTAAATTTTCTTTTAAGTTCCAAAATTGGTACTTGTAAATATTGACTTGGAATTTTTAAATATGTTATACTTATTTTATGAACATTTCATGATGAAAGGAACTTAGCAATGGAGTCAAATGCACCAAATAAACTTAAACTTTTAAAAATATGGGAAATATTGAATATGATGACTGACTCTGAGCATCAGATGACGACACAACAACTGATAGATGAGCTTGCTAAGTGCAATATCTCAAGTGAAAGAAAGTCTATATACCGTGATATAGAAACTCTACGTTCTAACGGTTATGAGATACTGAAAGGACGTTCATTTCATGACAACACATATTATGTGAATGAACGCCGTTTCAGTGTTTCGGAAATTAAGATAATTATGGATGCAGTTCAGAGTGCTGCTTTTATTCCTGCCGATAAGACGGAAATACTTCTCGATAAGTTGGCATACTTGAGTTGTAAATATAGAGTGGAACTGCTCAAGCGTCATACTGTGCAGTTTATGACTGTAAAACATAAGAATGACAGCATTTTTCAGAATATAGAGATAGTTGAAAATGCTATTGAAAAGCAGATGAGAATACGCTTTCAATATTTTCACCTTAATGAATATGACGAAAAGGTCTTTGCACATGACGGAGTTATATATCAAGAAGAACCATTGGGATTGATATTTGAGGACGGTAACTACTATCTTTTATGTTATCGTGCCGACCCTGAATATGTCAATAAGGTAAAAGCATTCAGACTTGACAGAATAGAAGATCCTGAGATAGTTTCTGAACCAATAAGTCAAAATGCTGTTGAGGTACTGAAAAATGTTAGCACATATCGTTTACAGTCTTTCAAGATGTATGGCGGCAGTATACGAAAGGTGACGTTTCAGTTCTCTTCTAAACTTATAGAGGTGGTCTATGATAAATTTGGGCATGACATAATAATTCGTCGTAATGGGGATATCTGTAAAACCACGGTGCTTGTGCAAATCAGTCCGACTCTATGGGGGTGGATGCTACAATTTCCTAGGAGTATGAAGATATATGAACCTGAAGATATAAGAGAGGAGTATTACAAATGGGTAAGATCAGCTTTGGAGCAAAAAGATCAACAACAATAAAAAAGATCCCTGCCAAAGACAAGGACCTGAACACGACACTCGTGATGAAGGTATGAAACCAACGATTTGAAAGAATTTTTATTTGAACTCGTAGTGTAATTTTATAGGGTAGTAATCCTATGACACTATATTAACACATAAAGGGAGGTTTGTCAAGTGGTTGACGAAAAAATTTTTTGGGGATTTGATATAGGAACGGATTCAGTAGGCTGGGCTGTGACAAACAGCGAATATAAGCTGAAAAAATACAAGAACAAGTTAATGTGGGGTGTTCATCTTTTTGATGAGGCAAAGCAGTCTGCGGAAAGAAGGTCATTCCGCACGGCAAGAAGAAGGCTTGATCGCCGTAAGCAAAGAATAATACTATTGCAGGAGTTTTTTGTTAGGGCTGTATGTGAAAAGGATGAAAATTTCTTTCGTAGGCTAAAGGAAAGTGCCTTATTGCCTGAGGACGCTGAACATAGAACAAATAACATTTTCTTTGACGATCCTGATTACACTGATAAGGATTATTTTGAAGAGTACCCAACTATACATCACCTTATCTGTGAGCTTATGGAAAGCAAAGAACCTCATGATGTAAGGCTTGTATATCTTGCATGTGTATATCTGCTTGCTCACAGAGGACATTTCCTTCTTCCGGTATCAGAGGACGATATAAGCAAAGTAACAGAGTTTGAGCCGCTCTATGAAAGCTTTTATAAAGCTCTGGAAGAAAAGCTTGATGAGGAACCACCGTTTGACAGATCTGCCGATGATTTTGCTGAAATACTAAAAAGCCATAAAACGGTATCTGCAAAGAATAAAGATTTTGATAAACTTCTTTTTGGCGGTAAGGTAAAGACCTATGATAATAAAAATATCAGCTACTCGGCACTTATAAAGCTGCTTAGTGGCGGTACTGAAAAGTTATCAAAGTTCTTTGCAAATGAAGAGTACACAGACCTTGAGAAAGATTCCGTTTGCGTAAGGAATGCGGATTTTGGAGATACTCTAGAGATGCTGGAAGGACAGATAGACGAGCTTGATTTTGCTTTGCTCAAAAGCGTAAAAAGTCTTTATGATTGGTCGCTGCTGGTGGATATTCTTGAGGGTAAATCTCTTATATCTGAGGCTAAAAAAGATAAGTATGATGAGCATAGATATGATCTCGATGCACTTAAATATCTGTTCAGAGAATATCTTACCAAAGATGATTACAATGAAATGTTCAAAGAGGTCAGTGGAAAACAGAACTATGCAAGTTACGTTTATAATGCACCTTCCGATAAAACTAGAGATAGTAAATATAAAAAGTGTAATCAGGAGGATTTTTGTAAGTTTACTAAAAAGTTTTTAAGCAAGATAAAACCAAATGAAAAAGACAAACCTTGCCTTGACAAACTCCTTGAAAAGTGTGAACAAAATTCTCTTTGTCCTAAACAGGTGACTACAGACAACCGAGTTATACCATATCAGCTTTATTACGTAGAGCTTAAAAAGATACTGAAAAATGCTTGTGGTTATCTTCCATTTCTTAATGAAAGAGATGAGTATGGTACGGTAGCGGATAAAATACTGAACATAATGAAATTCCGTGTGCCATATTATGTTGGTCCACTAGTCGATAGTAAGAAAAGTCCAAATGCGTGGCTTGTTAGAAAGCTCGACGGTAAGATCACTCCATGGAATTTTACTGACATGGTAAACGAAGATGATAGTGAAAAAGCGTTTATTCGTCGTATGACTTGTAAATGTACATACGTTGCAGGTCAGGACGTTCTGCCTAAATATTCATTGCTTTATAGCAAGTTCAGTGTTCTTAATGAGATAAACAATATAAAACTCAATGGAGAGCCTATATCCGTCCAGGCAAAACAAGAGATATACACAGAATTGTTTGAAAGGAACAAGTCAAGAGTCAGCAAAAAGAAGATACGAGACTGCCTTATTTCTCATGGCTATGCAGCGGATAGTGATGAGGTGACAGGTATTGACGATATAGCAAAATCTGCTTTGAGATCTTATCATGACTTTAAGAAAATGTTGTCTAATGGTATTCTTACAGAGCAACAGGTCGAGGAAATTATTGAACATATCACAGTCACAACAGATAATATACGTTTGAAAAAATGGCTTAAAACACAGTTTCCGATGCTTGCAGACGAAGATGTAAAGTATATCACAAAGCTTAAATATAAGGATTATGGCAGACTGTCACGCTGTTTCTTGGAAGATGTGCTGCCAGTTGATACAAAGACAGGTGAGGCAGAGAGCGATAAGAATATCATAACGATGCTGTGGGAAACCAACGAGAACATAATGCAGTTGTTAAGTTCAAAATATCGATATTCAGAAAATATTGAGCATATGAACAGGCAGTATTATGCACTACCTGAAAATCATAAGAGCATGAGTGAACGTTTGAAAGATATGTATGTCCCTACTGCAGTACGCCGTGCAGTAACAAGGACGTTTGATATTGTAAAGGAACTTAAAAAGATACAAGGCAGAGATCCTGACAAGATCTTTATAGAAATGGCAAGAGGTACAGGTGAAACACCGAAAGGAAAAAGAACAAATTCTCGTAAGGATCAAATCCTTGAACATTGGCGTGGCCTTGACAATAAAGATATAAATGATCTGAAAAAGTCAGGCATATGGGAACATCTTGATACCATTGATGACACAAAACTTAGAAGTGACAAGTATTTTCTTTACTTTATGCAGCTTGGCAGATGTATGTATACTGAAAAACCTATCCCATTTGAAGAAGTGGAAAATGAACATAAATGGAATATAGACCACATATGGCCGCAGGCGAAAATAAAAGATGACAGTCTTGATAACAAAGTTCTTGTCAGCAGCAATGAAAACGGCAAGAAAAGTGACAGTTATCCTATTAGTGATGATATTAGGCATAGTATGGCAGGGTTGTGGCATTCTCTTTATAAAAAAGGAATTATCAGCGAGAAAAAGTATCAAAGACTAACAAGAAGTACGCCTTTTACAGATGATGAGCTTTCAGGTTTTATTGCACGTCAGCTTGTGGAAACAAGACAATCTACAAAAGCGGTTGCTACATTACTTAAAGAGCAGTTTCCAAATACAGAAATAGTTTATGTAAAAGCAGGTCTTGTATCTGATTTCAGGCAGGAAATGGGTATGCTCAAATGTCGTGAAGTAAATGATCTTCACCATGCAAATGACGCTTATCTTAATATAGTCTTGGGTAATGTTTACAACACGAGGTTTACTAAAGATCCGCTGAATTTTGTAAAGAACAATGAGAAATATTCCATTAAGATATTTCAGAAAAACTCAGACGGCAAGAAAACAGGCGTTATGACACGCAAAGTAGAGCGTGGAGGAGAAGTTGCTTGGGATCCTGAGACATCTTTTGCTATCGTTAGAAAAATGATGTCAAAGAATAGCATACGATATGTGAGATATGCTTATATGCGAAAGAGTGGTCAAAATGGAGGCTTTTTTGATCAGAATCCGCTGAGAAAGGGTAAGGGTATGGTAAGCATAAAACATAATCTTTCTATAGAGAAATATGGTGGGTATGATAATGCTACAATTTCATTTTTTTCATTAGTTTCCATTAAAGATTTTGGTGTAATTTTATTGGCTGTTGAGTTGCTTTCGGCTAATAAATTTCTTAAGAATATATCAGAGGCAAAAGAATATGCAGCTGATAAATTATCCAAGGAGTTAAACGTGAAAATTGTACCTAATGATGTTACTTTTCCTTTAAATAATCGCTATAATGTTGTAAAAATAAATTCGGTTTTAGAACTAGATGGATACCGTGTAATGATTGCTGCCAAGCAAAATAGCAGTATCAAATTTGTTTCAAATGAATCATTGATTCTTTCTTCACAACATATGGCCTATGTCAAAAAAATAACGAAGTTTATAGAAAAAAGAAAACAAGATAAAGTATGTATGATTAATGAATTTTCAGGTATTTCAAGCGAGGACAATATTGAGTTGTATGACGTATTAGTGTCAAAATGTAATATAAAACCATTTAATATTATGTATGAAAATTTAGGTATAAAATTGTCAGATAATAGGGATAATTTTATTAAGAAATCAGTAGAAAACCAAGTTTTAATTTTATCTGAAATGGTTAGATTGTTTAAAACTGGTCGAAAAACGGGCGTAAATTTGGAGGAAGTTGGAGGTCGAAAAAATTCTGGAGTGAAAACATTGAATACTTGTTTGTATAAAGTTAAAGATTATTCAAATATTTTTTTAGTCGACCAGTCACCGACGGGACTTATCGAGCGTAAGTCACCGAATTTGCTTGACTTATGAGTTGGAGAACAGTTGTCATTTCCAAAAGATCAAAGCTTGATATGAGGACTGGCTATCTTGTGGTGAGAACGGAAGATGATGTCAAGAGAATAAATCTTGATGAGATCTCCGTTCTCATTATCGAGAATAGTGCAGTATCAATTACAGGCTGTCTTATTGTGGCTATGTCCGAAAAAAAGATAAAGGTTATATTTTGTGATGAAAAAAGAAATCCCTCATGTGAACTTGTTTCTTATTATGGCAGTCATGATACGTCTGTAAAGATCAAACGGCAGATACAGTGGAGCGATGATATCAAAGCTTGTGCGTGGACTGAGATAGTTGCTGAAAAAATACGCAAGCAAGCCGAGTTTCTTGAAGAACTTGGAAAATCAAACGAAGCTGAGATGTTGCATGGATATATTGAAGAACTTGAAGTTGGTGATGTCACCAACAGAGAGGGTCACGCAGCAAAGGTATACTTTAATACTTTATTTGGTAAAGATTTTACACGTAGCCGTGATTGCATAATTAATGCTGCTCTGAATTATGGATATAGTTTAATACTTTCTTGTATAAACAGAGAGGTGACAGCTCATGGTTATATAACTCAGTTAGGGCTGTTTCACAGTAATATGTTCAATCAGTTCAATCTTTCATGTGACCTCATGGAACCTTTCCGTATAATTATAGACCGATGGGTATATAAAAATACACCTACTGTATTTGGTAAAGAGGAAAAACATACTATAGTGTCTTTGCTCAGTACAACCGTGATGATAAATGAAAGCGAGCAGTATTTGTCAAATGCAATGCGTTTTTATTGCAGAAGTGTTTTTGACGCACTCAACGATAATGACGTTTCGAAAATCATTTTTTATTCATTAAAATAGTTAGAGAGGTGAATGATGAGCTATAGATTTATGAGAATGTTTATATTCTTTGACCTGCCTGTTATTACCACTGAGAACAGAAGAAACTATGCACGTTTCAGAAAATTTCTCATTAAAAATGGCTTTATCATGATGCAGGAGTCTGTTTATTGTAAAATGGTGATTAATCAGACAGCGGCTAACACTGTCATGAGCAATATCAAAAGCAATAAACCGCCTGATGGACTTGTGCAGGTGCTAAATGTTACTGAAAAGCAATTTGAGAAAATGGAGTTTATAACAGGCAGCTTCAAAAGCGATATAGTAGACAGTGATGAAAGATTGGTGATTTTATGACTATTGCATATCCAGCTTTCAATTTATACTGTGAGCTAGAAGAAAGCACGGTTTTGAATTTAGTAATTGAAAATCAGCAGATATTCAGTGATGTAATATCCGATATATATGATCAGTGTTCAGGCGAAAGTGGCAGACTGATTTTGTCGGAAAATAATGAGCCGCTTGAATTAAGAAAGCGTACAGAGCTTATAACTCAGATAATACCTTTTGAAATAAATCAGCGCGATCTTGTAAATAAGCTGTATGCTGAGATAAAAAATGTATCGGTAAATGAACGTTTCTATCAGCATACTCAAAAGCTTATGGCTGATATAGCTTTGTATATTTACATGATAACTGAGTCAGCTGATAATGAAATAGAAATTGATGTTCCACAGGACATAAGCGGTATACTTAAAGCTTTTGGTGTACGTTTTTATGATAAAAAAATGGAACTTTCAGAAAAGATCATAGAATATATGACTGCTGTAAACAAATTTAAAGGAGAGCGTGTATTTTTCTTTGTTAATCTTCGAAGTTATCTGACGGACCGGCAAACTGAGCTTTTATACAAAGACATGCTGCTAAGAAAATTTAAAGTGATCTGTATTGAAAATAATGAACACATGCACCTTGAATATTCAAAAACTTTGATAATAGACAAGGATATGTGCGTTATCTGAATTGTAGGTTTGTCAATCATATTGGACACTATTATTAAGAAATTCGATAGGCGAA
>ENA-OOXP01001153-OOXP01001153.1-human-gut-metagenome-genome-assembly--contig:-NODE-1153-length-17714-cov-4.817260_pt1 | contig 17714 bp, 12 predicted proteins | sample MGYA00241591_ERZ501351 | MGnify/ENA primary metagenome ERZ501351 (study PRJEB25962, sample SAMEA1968361) | human gut metagenome | biome: human gut; feature: human-associated habitat; material: faeces...
CCGGCTTCGGTGCATCCTTGGTGTATGCGTCATAAACCGCCAGCGGGATCAGGCCTGCCTTTTCAAGAAGTTCCCTTACTTTCTCCGAATCATAAGCCTTCTGGTAATGAATTTCCTCGTCTCTCTCATAAAGACCATCTTCTCTCGGAAGAAACAGAGTCAGATCATACACATTGATCCCGGTCTCCTCATCAAATTCATTTTCCCAGATAAAGCTTCCCTCTTCCCGATTCTCTGCAATAGTCGTATTTCCAAGCATTTTCCGGTATTTATACGGGGTGTTCATATCAAATATGAAAATTCCATCCGGATCAAGATAATTGTTCACCAGTTTAAATACAGTAAGCAGATCATCCTCCTCTGTGATGTAATTCATACAGTCACAGACGCTGACGACAGCACGTACTGTTCCATAAAGTTCAAACTCCCGCATATCCTGTTCCAGATAAAGGATCTCATGACCGGATTCTGCACGTTTTTCCATGGCTTCGCCAAGCATTTCCTCAGAGTTATCCACACCGATCATATCATAACCGGACTCAGCCAGAAGCTCTGTCATCACTCCGGTCCCACAGCCAAGTTCCAGCACGATCCCGTCTTCAATTCCGTATTCTTTAAGACTTCCTATAAGATATTCCGCCCATTTTTCATATTCCACATTGTCCATGAAAATGTCATAAACTCTGGCGAAATCACTGTATGCTTCCATAAAAACCTCCAAATATTTTCCGGGCGTTCCATCGCCCGCAGCGTTCACATTATACCATGTCTTCCTGTATAAGTATACGCCTCTGACATAATATGACACAAAAAATCCGGGACCGCAGCCACAAAAGCTGTGATCCCGGAATTCTTATCTAACCGAATCTCCTGCTACTCCAGACTTTACTGTACAGGCATATAGTATACGTCTGCAGCCTCACCGTGCCAGTAGAAGCTTGTTCCATCCTCTTCATATACATCACAGTCATACTGAGAAGAGAAGGTGAAACGGTTTCCTTCGTTATCCATCCATGCACCGTTTCCGTCCGGAACGATAACACGTGGTTTACCATCAGAGTTTCTGTAAATAGTTCTTGTCTCATCTGTGTTGCCAAGCTGCTCATCTGTAAATCCGCCATTTACAATAGCACCGGAGGAGCTGCTGTCAGTGGATGCAGTTCCATCGGAAGAACCGTCAGATGTACTGCTTCCGTCTGTAGATGTTCCGTCAGATGCTGCACTTCCGTCTGTAGATGTGCTTCCGTCGGCAGCTGTAGTTCCATCTGCTGCTGTTCCGTCAGAAGAAGCTGCTGCATTACCATCTGCAGATGCACTTCCGTCAGAGGAAGCTGCGGCATTACCTTTACCGGCAGTCTTGGCTGCAGAACCATTTGCCGCACTCTTCAGAGTGGAATCACCAAGGATCGCAAAGCTGTCGACAGACTCCTGAACCTTTTTCAGAGCATCCTCTTTTTTAACAGATGCCACAATGCTGTAATACTCGCTGTCATTTACAAAGTATTTATTGATAGCATATACATAACCGTCACTCTTGGTCGTATCCTTATATTTCACAGTATAAGAATAAATGTTGATTCCGTCTTTCTGATCTGCCTTGTAATCCTGGATCTCAAAATCGGTTCCATTTACCATGTTCTCTGCCTGTGTCATGGAAACTGCCATATCCTGGGAGTTCGGGATCACTGCGGATTCCAGATCTGCGCCGGATCCGTGAAGGATCAGGATCCTGCCCTGGTCCGGAGACTCGAAGCTTACCATATCTGTCTCGTCGGACTTGTTGGACCAAGTTGCATCCGGAAGCTTGATCGCTACGGATTTATCCTTGGATGTATAGGTTGTATTCTGTGCGTCTGCTGCAACAGTCGGTGTAACCTTCGCTTTTTTCGCCGGTGTCGGAGTAGGAGTAGACTCCACAACCACGCTGTCCTCTTTTCCTCTTCCGAAACTACATGCCGTCATGACACCAGAAAGAGCAACAGTCATAGCTAAAAGTGCAATAAATTTTTTATTCTTCATAGTATCCTCCTCATAATCATCATCAGTCACAAAGTGTGTCCGGAATATTCACTTCTGAACACACTCTTTGCTATAGTTTACGATTTTATTACAGCTTTGTCAATTGATTTCTCCCTATACTTTATGAATATCCTGTAAGCAGATATCCTGCTCCGTACAGGATTTTTCTAACATTATAATCTTCCCGGATATATCTATCTTATTCTCTTCTTCTGCTGATCCTGTATTTCCCGTTTTACGCCTTCATTACGAAAGCTCTGTTTATTCCCCCACCAAGTAAGCCTCCTGTTTTAATGACAAATATCCCCCTTGAATCTGTCCCTTCTTTTTTTTCTATAATTGTGTCTTTATTCATGCACACTCGTGTTGTAAAGTATACCCAACCAAAAATATATGAAAAGAGAACATCCATACATCGATGTTTTCAGGAAAGGATCTATCACTATGGAAAAAGCAGTTCAGACATCTCAGAGAACTGACCAGGAGCTTTCATCTGTTCAGTTTCTCACCATTACAGCCGCATTTGTTGCACTGACTTATATCTTCACCGCATTTATTAATGTTAAGCTTCCGATCGCAGCCAACGGCGGACTGATCCACCTTGGAAATGTGCCGTTATTCATCGGTGCCATTTTATTTGGAAAGAAAACCGGAGCCATTGCCGGTGGGATCGGAATGGGTCTCTTTGACCTTCTCTCCGGATGGACCCTGTGGGCACCATTTACTCTGATTATTGTTGGGATCATGGGCTTCACAGTAGGTAAGCTCACAGAGGATCCCCGGCATCAGAACATGAAATGGTATGTGATCGCCATTGCCGCAGCCTGCGTGATCAAGGTTGCAGGATACTACCTTGCAGAGGTTATCATCTATGGAAATCCACTGGCACCGGTATCTTCCATCCCAGGAAACCTGGTCCAGATCGGTGTTGCAGCTGTCATCGTTCTCGTAGTGATCACACCATTAAACCTTGCAGCAAGAAAAACCGGATTAAAAAAACAGCTGTAACAGCTGCCGTAATTTGCGGAAATAATATAAAGATCAAGAGGTGAGCTTATGTATAAGATCATGACACCGGGACCTACACAGGTCGCAGAAAATGTCCGTCTGGCAAGAAGCATGGAATGCACAAATCCGGATCTGGACGAAGATTTTGTCGAATTTTATAAAGAAACCTGCGAGAAGATCAGCTCTCTTCTCCATACCTCCAACGAAACTCTCATCTTAAGCGGTGAGGGTATCCTTGGACTGGAGGCTGCCATTGCTTCCATGACTGAGCCCGGAGATAAGGTTCTTGTTCTGGACAATGGTATCTACGGAAAAGGCTTTGCCGATTTTGTTTCCATGTACGGAGGCAGACCGGAGCTTTATACCAGAGATTATCAGAACACTCTCGATGTAAAGGAACTGGAAGCCTTCCTTGCGGATAACCATGACTACAAATATGCAACCGTAGTACACGTCGATACTCCAAGTGGCATGCTTAACGATGTATCTGCCATCTGCCCGCTTCTTAAAAAATACGGGATCCTTACCGTTGTAGATTCTGTCTCCGCTTCCTTCGGCGAGCCCCTGAACATTGATGCATGCCAGATCGATATCATGTGCGGCGGATCACAGAAGGTGGTATCTGCACCTCCGGGACTTACCTTTGTTGTAGTCAGCAGTGATGCAAAAAAGGCAATGACTGAAAGAAAGGCACCCATTGCTTCTTTCTACGCAAATCTCACAACCTTCGCACATTATTATGAAGAAAAATGGTTTCCATATACCATGCCGATCAGCGATATCTATGGCCTGCGGACTGCTATTGACAACATTGCCGATGATCCTGGGATCCTTACACGCCATGCCAGAATCGCCGCAGCCTCCCGAAAGGCCATTACAGGAGCCGGACTTAAGCTGTATCTCCACAGCGGCTATTCCAACACGGTAACTGTTTTTGAAGTCCCGGAAGGCACCACTGCCGCTGCGATCCTGGACGGAGTCAGAAAAGACTATAACATCATGCTGGCAGGCTCCTTCGATGTCCTTGCCGGAAAGGTTATCCGCATCGGTCACATGGGAAATAATGCAGCTTTCTACAATGTACGTGAAGTTTTCCATGCTCTTGACGGAACCCTGCAGAAGCTTGGTGTTCCTCTTACCGGATCCATGGAAGAAATCTTCTGCGAAAATATGAAATAAACAAAAAAACGCTGTAAAAGGAAATTTATCACTGCTGTTTCTCCATTTTGCCGGTATAGCCGGTAAGATGAAGAGACAGCTCACATTTCCATTTATAGCGTTTTGTAATATTATTTATTCTGTTATTTATTCTGTTATTTCATACATATACAATTCATGCAGCGCCCTGGTTGCCGCAATATATCTAGCTCTCTGCACGATCGGACTTCTGTCAGTCCCCGGAAATACAGAAAATACCTGATCAAATTCCAGTCCCTTTGCCATATAAAACGTGGTAACAGTAAGACCCTTTTTGAAATTTGTGCTGTCCCTGTGAAGCAGTGACAGCCTTTCCTTTGTGTCAAAGCCCTCTGCTTCCAGTTTTTTCTGAAGAATATAATATGCCTCTCTCGCTTCATCTGCAGTTCTGGTGATCACCGCTGCTGTCTCGTAAGAAAGCTCCTCCCCGGTCTCAGTCCCATCTGTCTCCGAAGCCGCATTTTCCGGCATGTCTTCGTCGGCTTCCGCCACTGTCTGCTTCTCCAGTCTCAGTTCCTTTACCACACGCTCCAGTGCCTCAGTAAGCCCCGTAAATTCTTTCTCTTCCACCGGTTTTCCATGGCGTTCAAAAAGCTCCACCTCTGTGATCCCCGCAAGCTTATTCGCATAGGAAGCAATCTCAATGGTATTACGGTAACTCTTATTCATCACGATCCTTCTGATATCCTTGCCAAAGATCTTCGGAAGGAATGTAAGCACATCCTGCTGGTCCCCATCCATGGTCTGCTCCCGATCTCCCAGGATCGTCATTTTGCATTTAAAAAGCCTCTGGATGATGAGATACTGGATCATGGAATAATCCTGCATCTCATCCACGATCAGATGGCGGACACCGCTGTCTTCCTGCTGGGTCTCCAGACGGTATTTCAGATACAGAACCGGATACACATCCTCATAACGAAGCTTTCTTTTTTCGTACTGTACCTGTGGAAGCGCCGGAAATCCCTCCTGCCTCAGGAAACGATTGTATAACACATAAAGATCTCTTGTCTCATACATCCGGTAAAAACGACTCTTCACAGCATCCCTTTCTTCATCCGGAAGGTCAAAGCCCTTCAACGTTTCCACCTCATCAATGAAATACTCTGCCACTGCATCCATTCTGGAAAGCAGCGGGATATCCATGAATTTAAAATAAAACAGTTCAATAATTTCCTGTTCTTTTTTTACTACGCCACGATGTTCTATATCCCTGAAATTCATAAGACTGTCTTCCAGTTCTGCCAGATACCCTTCCATACGGTCCAGAAAATCCCGGGACTGTTTTTCCTTCAGAAGCTCCTCATCACATAAGCCTGAGATCTGCCGCTCGATCAGATCATAACGATCCTCGCAGTCAGACACTGTATTTTTCAGTCTCTTATAGGCAAAAAGATCAAAGCTCATCTCCCGGATGTTCTCCTCACCAAGCTCCGGCAGGATATGGGAAATATAATCCGAAAATACTCCATTGGGCGAAAGTACCAGCACAGAAGAGGATTTCAGATTCTTTCTGTCATGATAAAGGAGATATGCGATCCTGTGCAGAGCAATGGAAGTCTTTCCGCTTCCTGCAGCCCCCTGAATCACCATGATCCTGTCCGAGGTGTTTCGGATAATAGCATTCTGCTCCTTCTGAATGGTTCGGATAATGTTTTTCAGCTGTACATCTCCGTTGCTTCCAAGCTCTGCCTTCAGGATCTCATCATCAATTTTCACATCGCTCTCGAACTCGTAGATCATTTTTCCGCCACGGATCTTATACTGCCACTTTGCCGCAATATCTCCATGGATCTCACCCAGCGGGGCCTGATAGGAGGCCGGTCCTTTGTCAAAATCATAGAACAATCCGGACACCGGTGCCCTCCAGTCATAGATCAGAGGCAGACCACCGTTTTCCTCCGCAAGGTTTGCGATACCTATATAAAAGATCTCCGGCTCATCATCACCCTCATAGCAGAAATCCACTCTGCCAAAGAATGGTGAATCCATCATCTTACGGAATCTGCGGCGCAGCTCGATCTTTTCATTGCTGGCATTGATCTCATGGAGAAGTGCCTGCTGGTTATCAAAATTTTCGTAGCCATACTGGTCCATCTCTGTGTAGTTTTCCCAGTAATACTCGTGCATTCCTTCGATTTCTTTCTGACCGGCCTCTATGGAATCATCCAGCTGTGTGATCCGGTGACGCAGAGTTCCTGTTACATGTGCAAGATATTCCCGTCCGTTTTTTACTGCTGCCATACGCCTTAATCCACCACTACCGCTGTTCCGCTTGCTGTAACCATCAGCATGCCATTATCTGCGCCAAGTACCTCATAATCAATGTCCACGCCAATCACTGCATTGGCGCCCATTGCTCCTGCCCGCTGTTCCAGTTCTTTCAGTGCCTCTTCCCTGGCCTTCTGAAGCTCTTCCTCATAACCGGCACTTCTGCCGCCAAAGAAATTCCGAAGACCCGCGCTAAGATCTTTCATAAAATTTACTCCTGAGATCACCTCTCCAAATACGATTCCTTTATATTCACGGATTGCTCTTCCCTCTACCGATGGTGTTGTTGTTATGATCATGGTAAAATCCTCCCGTTTCTGTCATTTTTCATGGACACTTCCGGAGTATTTCCGAAAACATGCTCCGAAGTGTTTATTACAGAATTATACCCGAAAGCGGAACAGATGTATAGAGTAAAAAAGCGAAGCGGACATTCGAAATCCGCTTCGCACCTTTTAAATAATAACGATCGATCTCAGTCTCACGCCTGAGCCTCTTTTTTCTCAAACTGACTGTTATACAGATCCGCATAAAATCCCTTACGTGCCAGCAGCTCTTCATGATCTCCCTGCTCAATGATATCTCCGTCCTTCATGACAAGAATCAGATCTGCATCCTTAATGGTAGAAAGTCTGTGGGCGATAACAAAGCTGGTTCTGCCCTTCATCAGGTTATCCATAGCCTTCTGGATCTGCATTTCTGTTCTTGTATCAACGGAAGATGTGGCCTCATCCAGGATCAGGATCTTATTGTCTGCCAGAATCGCCCTTGCAATGGTAAGCAGCTGCTTCTGCCCCTGAGAAACATTACTGGTTTCCTCATCCAGGACCATCTGATAGCCGCCGGGCTGCTGCATGATAAAGTTGTGGATATGGGCCGCTTTTGCTGCTGCGATCACCTCTTCATCCGTTGCGTCCAGTCTTCCGTAGCGGATATTTTCCATAATGGTTCCGGAAAACAGCCAGGTGTCCTGCAGCACCATTCCGAACATCTCACGGAGATTGCTGCGGTTGAAGTTCCGGATATCATGTCCGTCAACCTTGATACTTCCGCCATTTACATCATAAAAACGCATCAGCAGCTTTACGATCGTCGTTTTTCCTGCACCTGTAGGTCCTACAATGGCGATCTTCTGACCGTCATGCACATCTGCGGAAAAATCATTTACAATGATCTTATCCGGATTATAACCGAATTTCACATGCTCAAACTGTACATTTCCTTCCAGTCCCTCAATGGAATCCGGGTTCTCCGGCTGAAGCTCTTCCTCCGGCTCCTCAAGAAATTCAAATACCCGCTCAGAAGCTGCCGCCGAGGACTGCAGAAGGTTTGTAACCTGGGCGATCTGCTGGATCGGCTGTGTAAAGTTACGGATATACTGGAAGAAGGACTGGATATCTCCAACCTCGATAGTTCCTTTGATGGCAAAAATCCCTCCGAGAAGTGCCACCATCACATATCCCAGATTTCCCACAAACTGCATGATCGGCATCATCATTCCGGAAAAGAACTGTGACTTCCATGCAGACTCATAAAGCTTCTGGTTGTCATGCTCAAATTCCTTCAGCACATCCTGCTCTTTGTTGAATACTCTTACCACATCATGGCCGCCGAAATTCTCTTCCACCTGACCATTTACTTTTCCCAGATACTCCTGCTGTGCCTGGAAATATTTCTGGGAGTGTTTCATTACTTTATTAATGATAAGCATGGAAACCGGCAGTATCAGCACTGCTGCCAGTGTCATCCACACGTTGATGGAAAGCATCATGATAAATACACCGATCAGTGTTGTTACGGATGTGATCAGCTGTGTCATGCTCTGGTTGATGCTCATCTGCAGGGTATCCACATCATTTGTCACCCTGGAAAGGATCTCACCGTTTGTTCTGCTCTCGAAATAATTCATTGGCAGACGGTTGATCTTCTTTGAAATATCCTTTCGGAGATTGTATGTAACATCATTGGAGATCCCCGTCATGACAAATCCCTGGATCAGGGAAAAGCATGCACTTGCCACATACAGTCCCAAAGTCCACAGAAGGATCATTCCGATCTTACTGAAATCAATACCGCCTGTACCGTTTACCTTGGCAACCAGACCATTGAACAGCTCTGTGGTAGCTTTTCCAAGGATCTTCGGGCCTGCAATATTAAACGCTGTACCTGCCACTGCAAAGATAAACATCAGGATAAAACGGAATTTATATCTGCCCATATAGCCAAAGAGCTTTTTCATGGAGCCTTTGAAGTCCTTGGCCTTCTCTGTTGGCTGCATTCCGTGTCCGCCCATCGGGCCTCTTCTTCTCTGCTGACTCATGCCAATTCCTCCTCTGATAACTGACTCATGGCAATCTGGCGATATACCTCGCAGGACTTCATCAGCTCCTTATGGCTTCCGATCCCTGCCATATGTCCATCGTCCAGTACAAGGATCTTATCTGCATTTAAGATCGTACTGATACGCTGTGCCACGATAATGGTTGTTGCTTCTTTTGTATGTTCTTTCAGCGCTTTTCGAAGTGTACTGTCTGTTTTGAAATCCAGTGCGGAAAAGCTGTCATCAAAGATAAAGATCTCCGGATCTTTTGCGATAGCTCTGGCGATGGAAAGCCTCTGCTTCTGTCCACCGGAAACATTGCTTCCTCCCTGTGCGATCGGAGTCTTATATTGCTCCGGCTTGGTGTCGATAAACTCCGTAGCCTGTGCAACCTCTGCTGCTTTTTTCACTGCATCTTCCGAAATCTCTGTCTTTCCGTAACGGATATTGGAATCAATGGTTCCTGAGAAAAGTACACCCTTCTGCGGAACGTAACCGATCCTGTCACGGACATCCTTCTGTGTCATTTTCCGGACATCCACACCATCCACTTTCACAGATCCTTCTGTTACATCATAGAAACGCGGGATCAGATTGATCAGTGTACTCTTACCGCTTCCTGTACTTCCGATGATCGCTACTGTCTCACCTTTTTCTGCCTTGAAGGAAATGTCTGTGATAACATTCTCTCCTGCCTCCGGATATGCGAAGCTTACATGATCAAATTCTACAGTACCCTTCACATCCTGGGAAGGCTGTACCGGATCCTCCGGATCCTGGACACTGACTTCTGTCTCAAGTACCTCGTTGATACGGCGTGCAGATACATTTGCTCTCGGCAGCATGATAGACATTGCTGTGATCATCAAAAATGACATGATGATCTGCATTGCATACTGGATAAATGCCATAACATCACCAACCTGCATGCTTCCGCTGTCTACTGCATAAGAACCGCTGTAGATGGTCAGTACGGAAACTGCGTTCATGATCAGCATCATCACCGGCATCATAAATGTCATACAACGGTTTACAAAGAGGTTTGTCTTCGTCAGAGTGATATTTGCATCCTCAAAACGCTCCTCCTCGTGTTTCTCCCGGCTGAATGCACGGATAACCGGAATACCGGTAAGGATTTCTCTTGTTACCAGGTTCAGCTTATCTACCATGGTCTGCAGGGCTGTAAATTTCGGCATTGCGATCCTGAACAGCATTGCCATAAATGCCATGATCAGTACAATGGCCACCCCAAGGATCCATGTCATGGAGGAATCTCTCTGAAGCACGCGGATCACACCACCGATTCCAAGGATCGGCGCGTAAAGCACGATACGGAACATCATAGCCATTACCTGCTGGATCTGCTGGATATCGTTCGTGCATCGTGTGATCAGGGATGCTGTTGAAAACTTATGGTACTCTCTGCTGGAAAAACCTATGACTTTGTTATAAACCAGCCCACGGAGATCATGTCCCATAGATGCAGCAACTCTGGATGAAAGAAATACCACACATACTGCAGCCATCATGGTGACCAGTGCCATCAGCACCATGCGGATACCTGTTGCTTTCATGTAATCCATCTGTATGGCATCCACATCTTCACCCATAGCTTCATATTCTGCACGAACATAGGAAACACCTGCCTGTGTGATGATGGATTCCTGCATCTTGTCGATCTTTTCTCCGACCTGTTCCTTCATAGCAGCCAGAGCCTCTGCAGGCATCTGAGAAAGAGCCGCCAGTGGATCCGTCCCTTCCGGGATTCCCATTTTTGCAAGAGCTGCCTTTGATTCTTCGCTGTCGGACGTCAGAGTAGAAACGATCACCATCGGTTTGCCGAAGATATCGTTGAGTTCTTCTCTGTCTTCTTTGGAGATTTTATCCTTTAATACCAGATCATCTCCCTCTTCCTCATAAAATCCATCCACAGTTTTCGCATCATCCTCTTCCATAAACAACTTCAGACTGTCCATGGACGTCTTTCTGATCTTCTCAGGAACACTGTCTTCAATACCGTTCTGCTGAATTCCCACATTAATGATATTTGATGTGTAATTCGGCAGAGACAGATCACAGTATGCCTGAAGAAAAAGAAGCGCAATGATGAGCATGATGTAACCTGCAGATCGTTTCAGATATTTCATCAGTTTAATCACGTTTCTGTTCCTTCCTTTCTGTCATTTCATCCGGATGAAGCTTTTCTATGGCTTCCTCCGGCTGGATCTTTTCGATATTTACAAGGATCTGCTCCAGAAATCTCCGAAGCAGGCACTGTTCCGCCTCACTGAAGCCTTCCATCATCACGGCCTCATTTTTATGGATCCGTTCCAGTGCTTTTGCCTTGATTTCCTTTCCCTTTTCTGTCATGTAGATCCTGGTCACACGCTGGTCCTTTTCATCCGGTTTCTTATAAAGAAAGCCTGCTTTCTCCAGTCTCTGTATCGATACATTTACCGTAGGCGGCTTGATATGCAGGATCTTTGCAATTTCCCGCTGACTCAGGCCATCCCTTCCGGACACAAGCCCCAGAACCGGTATCTGTCCCGGATAAATCCCAAGCTCCTGCATCTGACCAAAGCATTTCGTCATAAAATAACGGTCTACCTTCATAAACAGAGATAAAAAGCTGCTCTGCCTTTCTTTCTCATCTTCCTCCTTACAAAACACGCTGTCACTCCTCTCTCATCCGATCAGACACCTGCTCTTTGTTAATGATATACGAAGCAGTGATCTTCTTTTTTAATTAGTCGGCTAACTATATATAATATACATCTGCACAAAAAATGCAACTGGTTTTTGTGAATTTTACACTTTTTTAAGATTTACAGCTTCTTTAATTTCCACCTGAAATCTATTAATTAATTTGTCAAGCTAATTTATTTTCTGCTGTTTTTCCTATTTTTTTCGCAAAAAAAAATACCCGCTTCGTTTTTTTATTCGAAACGGGTACTTCTTTCTGTTCCTGATTTTCTTATACAAACTGATTCACAGTCGGATCATAAGCATAATCGATCATGTCAAGCTTATCCTCCAGTTCTTTCCGGTTAAGTCCTCTGTCCTCACAGAAGGCATCCAGGGATCTGTAAAAATCCCGCAGCTGTGTATTTACGTAACTTAAAAGCATTACCGGGTCCTTTGGTATCATAATCTGTTTCCATCCTTTTATCTGATATTTATCCAATATCCCAGATGCTGCTGGATAGCTGTCTGATCTGAAATATCAGATTTACTATCTTACCAATTTTATTTTTTGTCAAGAGCCAGTAAAAAATTTTTCAGGATTTTTTATTTCTTCAGTATCTGATAAAAATATTCCATTCCTTGTCCCCAAAAAAGAACTGCCTGGTTCCGATTTTCATCCTGAAATGGATTTCTATCAAAACCGACAGTTCTTTTCCTTGTCAATCTATCATAACTTTATGGAGTTATTTTTTACTTCGTGCTGACGGTAAACGCTCCGTCCTTCACATCCAGCACAATGGTATCTCCGGCATGTACATCACCGGAAAGGATCTTCTTGGCTGTCAGTGTCTCCACATAATTCTGGAGATAACGCTTCAGAGGACGTGCACCGTAAACCGGATCATAACCGTTATCCACTACCATCTGTTTGGCAGCATCTGTAAGCTCCAGAGAAAGCTCTTGGTCAGCCAGACGGTCGCTGAGCTCTTTGACCATAAGATCTACGATCTTACCTACATTATCCTTGGTCAGCGGCTTGAACATGATAATCTCATCCAGACGGTTCAGGAACTCCGGACGGAAGTGACCACGAAGATCATTCATAACCTGTTCCTGTGCGTCCGGTTTGATATCTCCCTTCTCGTCGATACCGTCAAGAAGGTACGGAGAACCAATGTTGGAAGTCATGATCAGGATCGTATTCTTAAAATCAACCGTACGTCCCTGTGAATCCGTGATACGTCCATCGTCCAGTACCTGCAGAAGTACATTGAATACATCCGGGTGAGCCTTCTCGATCTCATCAAAAAGAACAACACTGTACGGTTTTCTTCGAACGGCCTCTGTCAGCTGTCCGCCTTCCTCATATCCGACATATCCTGGAGGCGCTCCGATCAGACGGGACACGGAATATTTCTCCATGTACTCACTCATATCGATACGGACCATATTCTGCTCATCGTCAAACAGTGTGGCAGCCAGAGTCTTGGCAAGCTCTGTTTTACCAACACCGGTTGGTCCGAGGAACAGGAATGAACCGATTGGCTTTGTGGGATCCTTGATTCCGGCTTTGGAACGAAGGATCGCATCTGTTACAAGACGAACACCCTCATCCTGTCCTACTACACGTTTGTGCAGCTCATCCTCAAGGCCCAGCAGCTTGGTTCTCTCACCTTCTGTCAGCTTGGTTACCGGAATACCGGTCCATCTGGAAATGATACGTGCAATCTCATCATCTGTGACAGCCTCATGTACCAGGCTTCTGTCACTCTCCTTAACCTGCTTCTCCTCAATCTCCAGCTGCTGCTGAAGCTTCGGCAGCTCGCCATACTGCAACTCTGCTGCTTTCTCCAGATCGTAATTCTGTTTTGCTTTCTGGATCTGTTTATTGATATCCTCGATCTGCTCACGTAATTTCTGAAGCTTCTCTACGGAATGCTTCTCATTATCCCACTGAGCTTTCTGGGTATTAAAAGTATCTCTCAGCTCTGCAAGTTCTTTCTGCAGATCAGCCAGACGCTCTTTACTTAAGTTGTCAGTTTCTTTTTTCAGGGCAGACTCTTCAATCTCCAGCTGCATGATCTTACGTCTCTGCTCATCCAGCTCTGTCGGCATGGAATCCAGCTCCGTCTTGATCAGCGCACAGGCTTCATCAACAAGGTCGATGGCCTTATCCGGGAGAAAACGGTCTGTAATGTATCTGTGTGAAAGTGTGGCAGCTGCAACCAATGCACTGTCTGTGATCTTAACACCGTGGAATACCTCATATCGTTCCTTCAGGCCACGGAGAATGGAAATGGTATCTTCCACTGTCGGCTCATTTACCATAACCGGCTGGAAACGACGGGCAAGTGCAGCATCCTTCTCAATGTACTGTCGGTACTCATCCAGAGTTGTTGCACCGATACAGTGCAACTCACCTCTGGCAAGCATAGGCTTCAGCATGTTTCCTGCATCCATGGCGCCGTCTGTCTTACCTGCACCCACGATCAGATGAAGCTCATCGATAAACAGAATGATCTGTCCTTCGCTCTTCTTCACTTCCTCAAGTACCGCTTTCAGACGTTCCTCAAACTCACCACGATACTTGGCACCTGCAACCAGCGCACCCATATCCAGGGCAAAAATCTTCTTATTCTTAAGACCTTCCGGTACATCTCCTGCCACAATACGCTGTGCCAGTCCCTCGATGGCTGCTGTTTTACCAACGCCAGGCTCACCGATGAGAACCGGGTTGTTCTTGGTCTTACGGGAAAGGATACGAATAATATTCCGGATCTCCATATCACGTCCGATCACCGGATCAAGTTTCTGGTTCTTCGCCTTCTCCACAAGATCCTCACCGTATTTATTCAAAGTATCATAGGTTGCCTCCGGGTTGTCACTGACAACTCTCTGGTTTCCCCTGACTGTAGATAATGCCTGAAGAAAACGCTCTCTGGTGATTCCGAATTCATTGAATAGCTTCTTCATGCTCGGGCTTGGATTCTTCAGCATGGAAAGAAACAGATGCTCAACCGATACATACTCATCTCCCATAGCCTTCGCTTCGTCCTCTGCACTGACCAGTGCCTTGTTCAGATACTGACCAAAGTGAAGCTGTCCACCGGAAACCTTAACTTTGGCATCCAATGCTTTCTTTACTGTGTCAATAAAATATTCCTTCTGGATTTCCATCTTCTCGATCAGCTTGAGGATCAGGCTGTCCTCCTGTGTCAGCAAGGCATACAGAAGGTGTTCCTCTTCGATCTCCTGATTGCCATATTCATAAGCAATCTTTTCAAGATCCTGGACAGCCTGTACGGATTTCTGTGTAAATTTACTGATATTCATAGGCTTTCCTCCTATTCTATGAAAAGCATTTCCAATATTCGCATACCGGAAATGCTGTGCTTTTTTCTTGTTCTAGGAGAACTATAACACCATTTATTAGCACTGTCAAGAGGTGAGTGCTAATTTTTGTGTTATTTTTTTGCAACTGTAAAATGAAAAACTAATTTCTACATTTAGCCCTTTATGTTCTTTTGTTGGAAGGTGTTTCTTTACGAGCTCAAGTTTCAACTCCTTACTATACTGTTTCCTAGACATAAAAATATGCTCCTCATATGATAGATTTTTGGATATTTCCATTGTCTACCATATGGGGAGCATATCAATCCAACGGTTTTCAGTGCTTTTTTCATATTACTTTATTGAATATCCCTCACTCTGCCTATATAAGTGAAACTTAGCGAAACTTAAATTAAATCTCTTTCAGACAATTCAATTTGGATATTCACCAACTGTGGATTATTTCTCAGTGCACCAGTTTCCAACTTACCGCCTGCTGCCTTGCATCCACAAATCTCTTATAAATACCTTCCTGTTTCATTAATTGCTCATATGTTCCATGCTGTGCAATTCTTCCTTTTTCAACAACCACAATCTGGTCTGCATGTCTGACTGTTTTTAATCTGTGGGCAATCATAATAATCGTTTTTTCCTTTGTAAGTGCATCTACTGCATCCATCAGCTCCTTTTCATTCTCTGGATCAACATTTGCCGTCGCTTCATCCAATATGACGATTGGCGCATCCTTCATAATCGCTCTGGCTATCGAAATACGCTGTTTCTCACCACCGGAAAGTGTGGCTCCTCCTTCTCCGATCACTGTGTCATATCCATTCGGAAGTTTGCTGATGAAATCATGACAACATGCTTTCTTCGCCGCTTCCACCACTTCCTCATGACTTGCATCCTGGCGTCCGAATTTAATATTATTCTCAATGGTGTCTGCGAACAAATACACCGACTGAAATACAAATGAAAAATTACGCATCAGACTGTTCATGCTGTAGTCTTTTACATTCACACCTCCAAGTGTCACTTCCCCGGAATCCACATCCCAGAACCTGGCAATCAGATTGCAAAGTGTTGATTTTCCTCCACCAGATGGTCCAACGATTGCTGTCGTCGTTTTCTGCGGAATAGAGAGCGATATATCATCAATGATCTTCCGTTTGTCATAAGAAAACGAAACATTAGAAAGTCTAATATCGTAATTTTCCGGCTGTATTTCTTTACCGTCGATATCCATGGTATCCAGCTCCAATATTGCATTTGCTTTATCTACACATACGCTTACCACATGTAAAAGAGATGAATAATTTCCTGCACATTCCAGACTGGCATAAAGCATAAATGCTGAGATTGTCATACCAATTGCATAGACCGCACTCATAGTTCCATTAATATAAAAATATGCACTGCATGCTACGATTACTGCACCTGTGGTTTTTGTTATGACGCTTTGCAGAAAATGATAAGGGACAAACAACATCTCCATCTTTGTATTAATCTTTTCGCATGCTTCATTTGCATCATTTAATCTTTTTGCCTGTTTTCCAAGCAGGTTGTATGATTTTACTTCTGATACTCCCTGCAGATACTCCATGATCTGATTTACAAGCTCTGTATCGCATACCACTTTTTGCTCTGAATCGTTTTTCCCTGCATTCTGCATCACAGCATTTACACCAAAGAAAATAAGCACTCCTGCTGCAGCTGTCAGTCCAATTCTCCAGTCAAAAAGAAACAGCATAAGAATGATCATGGATGTTTCCAGAATTCCCTGCATGGTCAGCATAACCACTCTCGCAGCTACATCGCCAAGTGTTTCCATTGTATTCGTCGTAATAGAAGAAATTTCCCCGATGCTGTTGGCATTAAAATATCCCATCGGCAGATAACGCAGATGCTCTGCAATCTTGATTCTCATAAAAGCACTCGCATTATATCCGCCTTCTGTCTGAAGCACTGTAGAGTATCTCTTACAGATGACATCAACTACAATTGCAATCACCATGATCGCAATTGAACCACCAATATATTTTCCTATTGGTTTTCCACTCATCAAACCAATCAATATGTACATAATAGCCGGTATCTTCATTGCTGAAGCGAGAGCCTCTATAAGTCCGATCACTATCGACAGTTTAAATTTATCACCATTTTCCCTGCCTGAAAAACGAAAGAATTTTGCCAGAATTCCAAACATATCATTCTCCCTCCTTCACCGTATCTTTTACAGAAATATGGGCATCCCACATTTCCTTATAAAGCGGGCATGACATCAGTAGTTCCTCATGTGTACCATGTGCTGTTACATTTCCATCATTTACGACAAAGATCTGATCACTGTCCTTAACGGTAGAAAGCCTGTGTGCGATTACGATCAGTGTCTTCCCTGCTACTAGTTTTGCAATAGAATTCTGCAGAATCGCCTCATTTTCCGGATCCGTATAAGCAGTTGCCTCATCAAGAATTACAATCGGAGCATCCTTCAGCATTGCCCTTGCAATGGAGATACGCTGCCTCTCTCCTCCTGACAGATGTCCTCCTGCACCTCCTACAACCGTATCAAATCCGTTCTCAAGCTGCATGATAAATTCATAGCATCCGCTTTTCTTTGTCACCTCGATGATCTGTTCATCTGTAGCCTCCGGATTTCCCTGTCTGATATTTTCACGTACCGTTTCATTGAACAGATAATTATCCTGTGCAACATATGCAATTTTCCGATTAAAATCTGCAAGCGACATTTCTTTGACATCAACTCCACCGATTTTAATACTTCCGGAATCCACATCCCACAAGGACGCAATCAGCTTTGCGATGGTTGACTTGCCGCTTCCGGAAGGTCCTACGATTGCATTTACCGTTCCTGCTTTTAGCT
>ENA-OOXP01001167-OOXP01001167.1-human-gut-metagenome-genome-assembly--contig:-NODE-1167-length-17592-cov-6.349775_pt1 | contig 17592 bp, 19 predicted proteins | sample MGYA00241591_ERZ501351 | MGnify/ENA primary metagenome ERZ501351 (study PRJEB25962, sample SAMEA1968361) | human gut metagenome | biome: human gut; feature: human-associated habitat; material: faeces...
GCCACGCCGGATAATTTCTTCATGTTAATCTCTCCGATTCATCCAAAAGAATGTCTGCGGTTTCGTCCGCTCCGGTATCTATTTCCAACAATTCGGTTGCGGCATCGGTGCCGGCCTCCTGCGCACGGGCGGCGGTGCTGGCTGCCAGCTCAACGCCTGCCGGATCACCGGCAGGATAGCTGCTGTCGCTGCGGTCGGCGTAGCTGCCTTCATAGCCGCGCTGGGCGGCCATGCAGAGCCACACAAACTGCTGCCTCGGTGCGCCGTGTACAATGGCGTACTGGCCGAAGTTTTCGGCCCAAAGGTGCCCGGTGCCATCGCAATCCGTCAGCAGCCAGGCGGGCTGCCCATATTGGGCGATGGTCTCCGCATAGCGCGGGTCAAGGGCAATCAGGCACCAGCCGTCCGGCCCGCATTTGCCACGTCCCCAGTCCGCAAAGGTCGGCAGCGGCGTTTCAAACGCGGCCATTTTCAGTGCGCCGAAGCTGGTAGGCACCACGCGGGATTTTTCGCCCCAAACGTCCAGATTGTGCACGTTGAGCTTGCCGCTCACGCCAACTCTTGTAGTATTAAAATCGGCATCGCTGTCATCGCTTCGGTTGTAGGTGATCTGCATCCCAACGTAAGATGTGGGGTCGAGTCCGTTGACCCAGCCGTACTTGGCATACTTGCTGCACGCCCCAATGTAGGAGCTGCCAGCCTCAGAGTACAGCACGCCGGTCAGGCCGATGCTGCCGGTGTTGATGGTGGCATACCATGCGATGTGCCGGTTGTCCAGAAACACGCGCTCACCGGCCTCGGTGCCCATACGAATCCATGCGTTGTCCAGGTCGTACACGGTGGTGTAGTTGAGGTTGTGAATCTGCCCGGTCGTGATGTTGCCGCCGTTGATGATTGTCTTGTCCTGGTTCCAGGTACTCAAATCCGAAAATGTCACCACGCCGGATAGGTTGATCTGTGCGCTGGTGATCTCTGTTCCGCCTGCCGTCAGCTTGATGGTGCTGCTGGTTCCGCTTGTGCTGGCCGTCAGCTTAATTTCGCTCACCGTCTGCTTGATCTCGGTTTTGGTTTCGTTGGCGGTCAGATAGTCGCCGGTGCTGGCCGTCCAGGCAGTGGGGGCGTTGCCCATCTGCACCATGGGGTGCATGATGGTCAGATCGTTGGTAACGGTGGCAAAGTCATTGGCAGTGCTCACAAACAGGCCATCTGCATATCCGTCCGCGGTCGCCGTGAACGCCGCCCAGCGCAGCTTCCAGCCGTTGTCCAGCTCAATGTCCTGCTTCGCATTTTTGAATGCACTGTCGTAATAACTTTTTGCGCCGCTGCTGTTCTTGGTCTCAAACTGCAAAAACAGGCTGTCCGTGCCGGAGTTGAGCTTGTACAGTACGCTGGCGCAGTAGGTCATGCCCTTGGCAATCACCAGCGTTTTGTCCGCACCAAAGTGGAAGCGGGTGTTCTGCGCCTTATTGGTCACCCGGACGGATTCACCGCTGATCGTGTATGTCCCTTTTTTGCTCAGATCATTGCCGCCTGCATCCAGGGTCGCATTGTTCCAGTCGTCGGTGCCCACAATAATATTGTTGCCGCCGGTGATCCGCTGCGTTACCGTCTGGGTAATGCTGTCGGCTTTCTGGTCAATCGCGGATACCGATTCTTTAACGGTTTTGAATTCCTTCTTGGTGCTGTTCAGGTCGTTTGAAATGGTTGTGGTGGTCTCTTTCAGGCTGCTGACTTCCGTTTTGATCTCATTCGCCGATTGGGAGATCAGGCTTTTGGCGGTTTCCTCTGTTATGTAGTCCCCGCTGCTAGCTGTCCACGCGGTCGGCGCATTGCCGTATTGCAGCATGGGGTGCAACAGTTCAAACTTGTTGGTGTAGTTGCCTGTTCCTGCGTGGGTAGAGCCGCTGCCGATATCCACCCATTTTACGATAGCGTCGCTGGATGGTGTCCACAGCCCGTACCGCAGCACCCAGCCGTTTGTCTGCTTAATTTCGATCTGGTCAGCAGCTTTGATGACCGCCCACGTATTGTTATAATTGATTTCCATGCACAGCTCATCCGTGCCGGAAACAGGCTTGTACATAACGGACAGGCACAGGGTAACGCCCGCTGACACATGTTCGTTCACCGTCTGCCAATGAAAATACCGATTGGAGTTTGCGTTTGTTACGGTCACGCTGCCGGTATCGTTGTACGTGACCGAACTGCCGCTGACCGCGTTGCCTTGCAGCTTGGCGTTCTTGAAGCTCTCACTGCCCAGGATCAGGTTGCCGCCGCCGGTGATTTTGGTGTCTTTTTTCACCTCAGAGGAAAGCCCGTCCACCGTTGCTTTCAGGTCGGTGTACTTGCCGGTCAGGTCGCTGGCCTTTACTTCCAGGCCGTCCACGCTGGTCTTGATCTCCAGCATCTTGCCGGTCAGGTTCTTGTAGCTCTGCTCATTTACGGCTGCGGTTCCGTCCCGTGTGGCGTTGCCGGTGGATTCCAGCGTGACCTGCTGACCGGATATTGTCCGGTTCATGATATAGGAACTCAGCACGTTTCCGCGGGCATCAGTGACAGATACAATGTTTCCAGGCGCGGGCAGGGGAAAATCCGCCGGGACAGTTACTTTGAGTGGTGTGTAGGTCACGCCCTGCATCGTTTCGAATATTGCCTGCGCGACCGGCTTCAGCGCCTCCGCAGTGGCGGATGTCAGCAGCAGGTTGCCCTGAATAATCAAGGCGTTTGATCCGCTCTCATCGGACGGATACAGCACACCCACGTCGTCATCGCTCTGCCGGATCTGTACTTTGACGACTGGAGCGGTCTGAAACTTGTCATGCGTCAGGCCGTCCCTTATGTATACGGTTGGCCCGATGCTCTGCGATGTACTGTAATCTGTGTACCAGGCAAATTCGATTTTCCCGTCCGATGTGGCCCGCAAAAAGGTACAGGACGCTTCGGCCACCCAGGCAAGCAGCTGGCGGCCGGTCAGATTATCGGCATAAAAGGCCTGCACCAAATAGGTTCCATTGCGGGGCAGGGAGCTGTTGACAATGGTTACGCCGCACCGCTGTGCTACCAGCCCGGCGAATTTCCACAATGTCATCGGGAACTGATCCTGGATGGATCGCAGCCAGGTAGACTGTACGCCATCAAGCAGGGAGACTGCGTCATAGGCGTAGATTTTGTAGGTGTTGCGGGTCTGGCTGGTAGGCTTAACGGCCCAGTAGGTGCCCGCCAGGGTGCGCTGGCCGGATGTCTCCCGGTAGTGGGTCAGCCGGGTCCCGGATGTGATCGGCAGATCCGTTCCCGGTTCCACCCAGATTGTGATTTCCAGCTTATTGGAGCAGGCTGCGCCAGGGCACAGGTCTGTGGTTTTGGATACTGTCTCGGTACAGATCAGGGAACGGATGGCATTCTGACCAACGGTGCCGGCGGCAATCTCAGTGCCGTCATCCAGCACCAGGATGTTCTTAACCATTCAGGCACCTCTTTAGCATTCTTTGATTTCCAGATCCATGTCCCGCCAAACACCGGCTTTCAGCCGCTGCAGGGCCGCCCCGTAGTTGGAGCAGTAGCAGGTGCGGGTGGTTGTTTGTGCCACGTCTGCGGCGTCGCCGGGGATAGGGCAGGTAAACTGGAATGTGGTTTTGTTTTGCAGAAGGCCGAGCAGGTAGGCACAGTCGGCGTTATCAAGGTAGCTGTAGGTCAGGGTACAGGTCAGTACACCGAACCGCAGCACCTCACGGTGGTAAACGCCCATCTCGTCGGCGCCGCTGTCACTGCTCTCAACGTCCGAAAACTTGATGGTGGGGGAGCCGGTGGGAACCGGCAGGGAATGGCTGTCGATTTGCAAGAGGGAAGTGCGCTTCAATGCTTTCATGCCATTCCTCCTGTCATGATTGCGCGATTTTGGCGGTATCGGTCGTTGGCGCGGCCGATGACCTCATCGCCGATGATGATGGGGCCACCATTCTCCCGGATGGATTGGATGATAAGCGTGACCAGGTCGGCGAGTTCGTCCAACGTGACGGGCTGCACGCTCCCACTACTTTGAGGAGAGACTGTCGGCACGGCCCAGGCAGGATCAACGCTCAGCGCGGTAGACACCCCTGTCTGCAGCCCCGCCATCTGCCCGGTCACAAGGTCACGCACATCAGTCATCGCGGATTTCAGGCATCCCATGCTGCCTGTGATGCCTTCGGCAATGCCGGGGGTGATCCAACGCCCAACTTTGTCTCTCATAATGCGGGACGGACTGCCGATTTTGAACGCACTGGTAAATCCATCGACAATGCCGGAAACGAAGCTGCCGATCTGATCCTGCAACCATCCGGCTGCGGCTTTGATACCGTTCCACAGACCTTCCACGGCCTGCCTGCCGATATCAAGCAATTTGCCGGGCAGCTGCATAAGGCCGTTCACGACATTGTTGAGCAGTGTCTTGGCCGCTTCGGTGCCTTTCTTCCCCAGCTGAACAGCCCACTGGGCCACATTGGTCAAGGCCGTGGTCAGCCATTTCAGGGTATTCCCCGGCAGCTGGCAGAAGAATGCCACGACATTGGTAAGAAATGTGCTCGCCGCCTGTTTTGCCAGCGCCGGCAGCTGCACCGCCCAGCTTGCCAGCGTGCCTAGTGCCTGGCCCAGGAAATTGCCGACCATATAGGGGATCTGAGAGAAAAAGGCCGAAATATTGTCGGGCAGCTGCTGGATGAACGTCATGGCGTTCTGGATGCCGGTTGGCAGGGTTACCGTAAAGAAGTTCACGATCGCCTGGGCCGCATTACTCACGAAGTTGGTAATATTAGTTCCCAGGTCAATCCAAAACTGCTTGAACGGTTCGCAGGTGTTCCACAGGTAGATGAACCCTGCAACAAGTGCAGACAGGACACCAATTACCACCGTCACAGGCCCCCCAAGCGCAGCGATTACCCCGCCAAAGGCTGCACCCGCCGAGGTCGCACTGGTGATGGCCGTGACCACACTGGTAATGACAGACACAACGGGAGCCAAAAGAGCACCAAGCCCGGTCAACGTTTTGAACACACCAAGCCCTGCGCCAATGGATGCAAACGCGGTAACTAGCCCGTCCGCATGGTTTTGCACAAATGTGCCGATTTCCTGAAAAATGCTTTGCAGAACGGGTGCTGCCGCTTCCACCGCCGGGGCAATCTCCGATACGGCACTCTGAATTTTTCCAAGTGCTTCATCAACAAGGTTCAGAACGCTTTGAAGCAGCGGCAGCATAGAAGATAGCAGGCCGGACAGCGGAGCCATTGCCCCATACAGCGATGACCATAGCCCACCCAGCTTGCCGCTTATCGAAGTCCACAGGCCGCTCAAATCAGGGGAAATGCTTCCAAGTGCCTGCCCAATGGCCGCGCTGATCTGCGGACCGGCGCTGGTTATAAAAGTCCCAATGGCTGACGGCAACCCCTTGAGGATATTCCCAACCGCCGGGAACAGATTTCCGAACAGGAATGACGTTACCGTGTCTGCGAGACCGTTCAGGGCGGGCTGAATATCCTGCCCCAAGGTCAGCTCTGCAAGGACGTTGGAAAACGCCGCCTTCACGGACGCCATCGAACCCGAAATGGTCGTTGCCGCCTCCTTGGCTGTGGTTCCCGTTAAACCCAGGTTGTCCTGGATTACCTGGATGGCGTCGATGATGGAGTTGAATGGTACGTCCTTGACAGTGTCGGCCGTGACTTTAACGCTGTCTCCGAGCACGCCGCTGTCATTGATCAGCCGGGCCATTTCCGCTTGGGTGCCGCCGTAACCAAGCTTGAGGTTGTCCAGCATCGTGTAGTTGTCTTTGGCGAAACCCTGGTATGCGTACTGGATGGCGGACATATCGGTGCCCATCTTGTTGGCGTTGTCCGACATCTGGATAATAGCCTGGTTGGCGTACTTGGCCGCCGCGGCGGTATCTCCGCCCAGGCCCTGCAGCAGGGTAGCCGAAAAGCTCGTCACCTGTTCCATATAGTCGTTGGCGCTGACACCGGCTGTTTTATAGGCGACGGCTGCGTATTGCTTGATGGTATCCGCACTGTCCTTAAACAACGTTTCAACGCCGCCGATGCTCTGCTCAAGCGCAGCGCCCTCGGTGACGGCCTTGGAAATGGCAGCCCCGATACCGGCCGCAGCGATTACTTTTTTGAACGTACTGACAAGACGGCTGCCTAGGCTTTGCCCTGCGGATTCCCCAGTCTGCGCCGGGGCATCGCCCAGCGCTTCCTTGATTTTCCCGCTGATCCCCTTGGCGCTCGGGATGATCTGCACATACGCCTTGCCAAGTTCTGTACCCTCTGCCATGATCTCACTTTCCTTCATCAGCGGCCCGGATGGCCGCCCAAAATTCTTCCTCGCTGTTAAATGCCTGTACCGTGCTGCGCTTTTCTTTTCCGGTAAGCATCTCTGCAACGCTCTGGGGGCGGTGCCGGTTTTTCTGCCCGTCCTTGGTCTGCATCCAGACCAGCAGGCTCAACCGGTCCACCATGGCTGCCTGCATCAGCAGTGAGGCCGTCATTTTAGCCCCCGCCATCTTCATGCGGATGCGCGAAGTTTCCGGCAGGCCGGCCGCCAGGGTGGCAGCCAGCCGTACCGGAAGCGCACGCCAGTCAAAGATGTGGTAGGTTTCGGCAAAATCGCAGATCAGCGCATCCTCATCGGCATGGACCATCGCAGCGAGGATCAGGAGTTTTTTGCGCCGGTCCCGTCATTGGAAAGAATGTCATAAAACGCTTCCATCACAGCGTCGATCGGAACCTTCCCTTTGTCATTGCGCAGGTAGTCGTATAACTTTTCGCGCTGCTCTTCCCCCAGCAGCAGGCGCAGCGCCTTGCTAACTTTCAGCGGTTGGCCGTCCTCCGCTTCCGCCAGTGCATCCAGAAATTCCTGGTCTACATTCTCTTCTGCAATGGCATAGGCAAAGCCTCTTTTGGTTTTTCCCTCAATCATCACGATTCTCCTTTCGCCTTGATGTACTCGTAGTGCGTATTCCCGTCCGTGTCCGGCGTGGCGGTGATGGTGGTTTCATAGCCCACTGCATCCTCGTCAGAGTAGGTGATTTCGCCAACCTCGGTCACGGCGGCGGACGGGATGACAATGCGCTTGTGGGCGCCACCGCGCATGACCTGCTCAATGACCCACGCGGCGCTCTCCTGCGGGTCACTGTTCGCTTTCACGGTGATGCCGGTCTCCAGCGTGCCGGTCACGTTGTCATCGCCATAGACAGCTTTGAGTACATCGGGGTTCAGCGCTTCAATCAGAACAAAGGCGAAGGTATCGTCTTTCGAGCCCTGATAAGTGAGAACTGTATCCCCGCCCCACGCTTTGATGTTGTCGCTTTTCGGGCTGTTTGCGTTGGTCAGGCCATCCTCACCGCAGTAACCCAAGCAGACGAACTTTGCATTCAGCGCGGTGGTTGCATCGGTGGGCAGGGTAGTGCCTGCCGGGGCGCGGAAGATTGCACCGCCTTTTTGGGGCTTGCCGGTGGTAACATTGGATGCGTTTGCCATGTGAATCATCCTTTCTCAATAAAAAAACAGGTCGAAAACGGCCTGGTAACGGTAGTGTTTGGTTGTTGTATCGGTAAAATTGTAGTCGCTGTTCAGGCGGCAGGCGCTGACATCGTCAATGCCGGCCAGTTCATCCATCGCCGCCTTGACCCGTTCGTTCAGTTCGGCCGCTGCCAGCAAACTGCCAGCCCAGCTCTGCACGGCCAATGTGGCACGGTTGACCCGGTTGGTGCGGCTGCTGCCGGTTTTCTCCACCAGCACAAACGTGTTGGGCGGATTTTCCGGGATCTCCATGTACACCGGTACGGTAAGGGCGGTGCTCAGGTGATTTATTGCGATTTTCTCTATCATTTCAGCGCCTTCAAGATCGTGTTGTTTTTCAGGTTGTCCTGTTTGGCTTTGGCCGAAACCGCAGAAACACGGGCTACCACGCGGGTTGGCATGAGATAGTCGCCGGATGCGTAACCATTCCCGCACGCCTGCGCCGCTGCATCGGCTTTGCTTTTCAGGATTGCCTTCACCTCGTCCGAGCGCAGCAGAGCGCGAACACCGGAACGGTTCAGCTCGAATTTGTATTTACTCATACCGTTCCACCTTGACTTTCTTGTTCCAGCACAGCGGGATCAGGTTCTCAACGCCCTGCACCACATCGCCGTAAGTCCGGAATTTCTGTCCCCAGAATTCCACCGTCACGTTGTGCCAATCGTGTGCGTCGCCCTTGGGCAGGGCCAGCGTATAGGCCAGCCGCCTGCCGTAGAGCTGCAAATCGTTGACGATGTCCTCCGTAGCCGGTTCGCCCACCAGCACGTTGTGTACGGTCACGGGGGTCTCCTCGTATACCGGTGCGTGGAAAGCGTCCTCGCCGGTCTTGGTCTTTTCGTACAGGATGATGTCGATACCCTTCAGCATAAGTCCTCCAGCGGGCTGTGGGCGCCCAGCTTGCTGCCCACGCCCAGCAGCTTCTTTTCCAGCTTGGAAAGGTACAGCTCGCCCACGCCGCCGCCGGATACAGTCCAGCTCTGCTGGTAGCCCAGCGCCGACGCGGACGCCTGTGACGCGCCCAGCGGGAACATGGCGGCGTTCTGTCCGCCGGTCCCTGCATCCAGCTGGCGGCGCACCATGCGGCAGGATACCAGTTGTTTGCGCTCAAACGGGGCGTCCTGGCTGTATGCGTCGATGACAATGCCGGCTTCGGCCAGCAGGGCGCTGCAGAGCATCTTTTCGTCATCGCTCAGCGTGCGGAACCCGGCCTCGACATCTTCCACGGTTGCATAGACCATTGCCATCACCTCATTTCCTGGCGGCGGCTTTCTTCTTCGGGGCCGGGGCGGCGGTCTGCTTGGCGGCGGGGGCGGTGGGCTCTTCGGTGGGCTCTTCGGCGGTCTGCCTGGCGGGGACGGCCGCCGGGGCATCTACGCGGGTATGCCCTGCCGCCAGATATTCAGCTTCCCGTTCCGGGGCAACGGCCATCAGGGTGCCGGTCAGGCGGTTCTTGAATTCAATCATGATCAGGACCCCGTTTTGGCTGCGCCGGTCAGCTTGTTGAACACCGTGGTGTCGCAGCGGAAGCCGACTTCGATCTCGGCGCGCACGGCGAACATGTTCTGTTCAAACAGGTTGATGGTGGTGGAACCGTCGGTCAGGGTGGCCTGGTCGGAAATGGCGATCTGCACGCCCTCCACGGTGCCGTACACCGCCTGCGTCCAGTCGCCCGCAAAGCCGACAACGGCGGCATCGCTGGCCGTGTTGGCCGTGTAGGCGCCCTTGCTCTGGCGCACCTGCGCGCCCAGAATCATGGGCACTGCGCCTTCGGCCACGCTGTTGATGAACAGGGGACGCTTATTGCCGTCCACCGCGTTCAGCAGGATGGCCTTGCCCTGCGGGGCCAGCACCCAGCCGTTCAGAATGCCGTCATGGGCGGCGATGTCTGCATCGGCGGCAACCAGACCGCCGTAGGCATTGGTCAGGATGCTCTGGGCCGTGCAGGCTTTCAGGGTGTCGAAGTTGGAGCCGGGGGCTTTCACCGCTCCGAACACGGTCTGGTCAAACTTTTTGGCCAGAGCGCCGGGCAGACGCTGCACCAGCTGATCATACAGGGCGGGCACATCGCGGCGGAACTGGTTGGAAAACGGTACGATGACGGCCAGGGTGTAGGGCTGCATCTGCTTGGTGGCCAGAGTGCCGCGCTTGACCGGCTTTTTCTCGGTCTCACCGACCCAGCCCGCTTCGGGGTCGCCGGTGATAACGGGGATGGTTACGCCCAGGCCGGGCAGCGGAATCTTCCGGGCCAGTGCCATGACGGCGCTGGATTCCTGGGCTTTCTGCAAAATTTCGCTGGACACGCTGCCCGGCAGAGAAATAGTAGTCGTGCGGTTGATATCAATAGATGCCATACTTTTGCTCCTTTACTTCATGACTTCGTTGAACCACTCCGCGAACTGCTCGCGAGTGGAACCGGTTGGGGTTTTGTTCGGGTCGCCGCCGTCGCGGACGTTGGGGTAGCCGCCGGGGGCGGCATCAAAGGCCCAGGCTTTTTCCTTGGCCAGGGCATCCAGCGCGGCCTGGATATCGCTGGTGCGGTCCTTGCTGACTTTCAGTGCATCCACGTCCAACATACCGCGGATGGCCTTTACATCGCGCCCGTGGGCATCGCGGATGGCACCATCCAAAGCGGAATCAAAGGCAAAACTGTCGGCCTGATCGGCCAGCTGGCCCTGAAGCTTGGTGATCTGGCCTCTCAGGTCGGCCACGTCCACGCCTTCAAAGGCTTTCAGGCTGTCTTTGGCGGTGTTCAGCTGGGTGGTCAGGCCGTTCACCTGGATCTGCAGGTTGGTGGCTTTGGTCTTTTCGGCGGTGATATCCCTGCCGTTTTCGCCCATCAGCCAGTCCAGCTGCTCATCGGTGATGTTGGGGATCTGCTTCTTTACGTCTTCGCGTTTCATGTTGTGTCCTTTCTGCCTGCGCTTTGTTTACGCGGGTCGCATCCGCTCTGGCTGTACAGTTTTACGCCATGCCGGGCATGTTTTGGGGAATAAATGGGTATAAAAAGTGCCCGCCCTGACCTCATGCGGTCAAAGGCAGGCATAAAAATACCACGGTGCAGAATTTGCATCGTGGCTTCAACAAATTGTTGGTATGCTGTTAAAATCTTGCACTTCGCTAGGTCAGCGGTTGATTGCCGTTATGATCAGCACCAGCACAACCCAGATAGCAAGATTGATCCAGATGGGTGACAGCACCCAAAGCCATGACCAGTGAATAAAACCGGTCAGTTTAAGAGCGATAAAGAGAAGAGCCAGCAGGCTGCAAAAACCGATGCCGGAGTTGGAACCGGAGTGTTTATCCATAGTGTGCCTCCTGAAAATGGGCATGAAAAAACCACGGTGCGCGTGCATCGTGGTTCAATGAATGAACAAGATTAAATACGACCCTGCTCTTTTAATTTTGCAACTTCCTCAGGTGTCAATTTCCGAAATTTGACAGGCTCTTTTGCCCATGCTTCCTGGCGCTCCTGCCAGGCAAGCTCGCCTTCCGTCATATGTTTGCTATCTTTCATATGTTTGCTATCTTTCATGGCAAAGTCACCTCCAACACAACTTCTTTTTCTTTTAATAATAATACTCTATACAAGGTGTCTTTGTCAAATAAAAGTTCTCGTTGCTCCTTGAATTTGCTCAACGGTTCAACATATCCAGCCAGAGAACCCGACCTCGCACAAATTGTAATACGAAAGTCTTTTTTCAAAGAGCCGCTTTTCACTACGGATGTGCTGTAAAATTGTCCGGGGCAAACAATATCTCCGACATGCATCCCGTCGAAAGGATTGAATTCCATTGCCCGATAACACAAAACATCATGCTCCAAGGGACTGCGTTTTAATGCATCAGAGATTCGCTCAGCGTACATGCGCAGATGGGCATCTTCTTCGGAATCGCCGCGCAGCATTCGGTTGATGCGTTCAAAAAAACGGTTCGGTCTCTGATCTCCGGGGTTATATGTATATTTTTGTATAGCGTCTTGTTCGACCGCAGAGAGCTTATCAATCCACGGCTGGGCCTCTTTACGGAGAACATCGACCACCTGATTTTCAGGGAGCGGATTAAAGTTTGAGATTTTTGGTAAGGCATTCTTCACGGCATACGCCGCCCTTTTCTGTGCGTTGATGCGTTCCTTGTTGGCCGCATAATTCACCCGCCGCATCTTGTTGATGTCTCCGCCTGCATCCCGGTACTGTTTCAGGTACTTGTCCGGGTCATACCCGGCCACGGTGGTGTTGTGGTCGAACCGGATGGCAAACTCACAGTCGCAGTTGGCGTGGATGTGTTGGGCGTGGCCGCCTTTCAGCACCTTGCTGCTGGCTTTCTGCCAGCCGTTGCTTGCCAGTGTGATGCAGAACGGGCAGGTGTCCCCGTGCGGCACCCAGGCCCACTCAGCCCCGTCGCGGACAGCGTTTTTCAGGGTGGTATCGGCCCCGGCACGCTTGACCAGGCGGCTGACGCCGTTTGGCAGGTTGGCCGGGTTTTGGCTCTTGGTGGCGTTCACCATGCGGGCCACCTCGCCGTAATCTGCCGGTTCGGCAGGCTCCGCTGCGGGCACCCCGGCGTTGGCCGCTTCGGCCAGGGCGTCATACATCTGGCAGGCCAACTCTGCGCTGCCCTCGCCGTATTTCGTCACAAGTCCGTAAGCGTAGGCAATCAGGTCGTCCGTGCTTTCGGTGCCGTGAGAGCCTATGTATTCCCGCATGAGCTGCCCGGCTTTCTGGTTCAGGCGGGACAATCGGGTGATGTACTCATTCCAGGCGTTGGCTGTTATCTGCATCGTTTTCCATCTCCATCAGCACCTGTTGGCCCCGCACCCGCTGTTCCTGCGCCTTAATGCGGCGGATATCGGCCTGGTCAAAGCCGATCATCTCCAAAAACGTGTCGGTGGCGGCAAACTCCTGCCGGGCGGAAGCAATCTTGATGGCGGCATCCGCGGTCACGGCCACACTGGGCATGGCGGGGTTCCGAAAGTGGGCCATCACGTTCCGCTCTTCCTCGGTCAGCTCATCCAGCGTTACTTTGCGGGCAATGGCCTGGGCCATCCGGGCAATGGTGCGTAGTGCATCCCCGTTGCCGGTGTTCAGCTGCTGGGCCAGCAATACAAGGGTCTGGCTCTGGGCCAGGATCGCATCGCTGCTGGTGGGGTTGGCATCGTTCACCACGCCAACATCGGTCACGGTCAGACCGGTGGCAGCGGCAAACTGGGTGGCCGTCATCCGCATCTTTTCAACGTGCGGCGAAAGGCTGCCCTGCGCCAGCTGGCCGAACGCGGGCTTTTCGCCGGTTTCGGGGTTGGTCGTGGCCGCGATGATCGCCCCGACATACTGCCGGAACTTGTCCGATACGATGGTATCGTACTGCTCATCCGTCACGCCAAGGATGTATTTCTGCGGCGTGGTGTCAAACTCCAGCGCAATGGCGGCGTTGGCCACAACCCGGACATAATCGTCAATCAGTGAGCGGATGGGCCGTTTCAGCCGGGAGCGGCCAAACGGCTTGCTGCTGGTGGCGTTCCAAATCAGCGGCTCCATCAGCGGCCGCCCCATCTTATTGGGATGCCGTTTTGCTGTCCAGATGTTCCCCTCACGGGTTAGTACGACCACGGCGGTGTCGGTATACAGGTTGACGATGGACGGGGCCCATTTCCCTTCGTCCTTTTCGTCCTTCATGGTGTCGATGATGGCAAGGCCGCAGTCGATCCGGCCTTTCTCGCCGCTCCACAGGGCAGCGGCCGCAGCAGGGGAGTGGAACCGGATCCGGCAGCCGATCGCATCGTCAGCCGAAAGCGTGGCAAACACGCAGCCGTATTTCAGCTCATCACGGCAGGCTTTGGCGTATTCGGCCACAAGGCGGTTATCCGCCACCAGCCGGGCAAGGCTGTCCAGACTGCCGCCGGTGCCCACAAAGCCGTCAAACATACTGCGGGCGGCAAGCACATCCACCGCTTTCTGACCCCAGCTGCAGCCGACCTCCAGACCGCGCAGACCTTGCGGCAGCGCAAGACCAAGGTTCACGTCCTGCAAGGTGACGTGCCCCTCGTAATACTTGTCTTTGGTGGCGTTGCGGCTCTGATGATACATATACGTTTCGGCCAGGTCGCTGAGTTGCTGCTGTTCCGCGGCGGTCAGCCCGGCCACAATACCAAAATTCAGGGTAGTCGTCATGGTTCTCCTTTATCCAATCCTCATCTTGCGTGTCGGGTCGCGCTTGCAGGTTTTCGCGCCCCACAGTGCCAGGGCGCAGGCTTCCAGCGGCAGGCTGTTATCGCCGCCAAAGCCGTACCCGCCGCTGATGGGGCGCTTGGTGCTGGTAACGGCGCTTTCGGCAAGGGCCTGCTGCGGCTTGTACCAGGTCAGGCCGCGCTCGTTCACGGTGGTGGTAAACAGCCCCACCGATGCGATTACGTCCCTGGCAGAGGGGCGGAGCACGGCGCTTTTGGCTTTCCAGGTGGGGCGGATGCGTTCCACCAGCACGTCCACCCCGTTGCGGCCATCAATCACCACACAGCTTGCGCGGTCATAGCGTTCGTTCAGCCAGTCCACCAGCCAGGCCAGGCCGCGGCCGGTGGGCTGCTGTTCGATCAGCGAGACGCGGGCCGGGCCATCTTTCGGGATCACCGCGCCGCACAGGCAGACAGCTGAACCATCCGCGGCAAACTTGACGCCGTAAGCGGTCTTGCCCTCCGGCTTTTCCGCCTCGCTGGCACAGGCCGCCCAGGCCCGGGCATCCAGCGCCTTGTCGCTCTGCTCCGTCAGAACGGGGCTCCACCAGCCCAAGCGTTCTCTGGCAAAGCCGTCGGCGCTCATGCTCCGGCACTCCTCCGCCGCAAACTCCTCGCTGAGCCGAATGCCCATGGCCGGGTTAGTCTGATACCAGACCGCGTGATCTTCTAGGTCGATCTTGTCAACCTGCTCTCCCTCCACTGACCATTCGTGCCAGGCATCGTGCGCGCCCGGTGCGCCAAGACAGGCCGTCCGGCGGCGGCGGAATACGTCGCCGGGACAGCCCGGATAGGGCGGCGTGCCGGTATAGATCAGCTGCCGGGTGCCGGTGGCCGATGCGGCCAGCGTGGCCATGATGGCCTCCACCTGGTCGTCCGTCAGCTCCTGTGCCTCGTCATAGACCACCAGCGAGATGCCGTCAAAGCCGCGGGCCGCCTGCCGGGATCGGGCCGAGAACTCAATGCTCCCGCCGTTCAGAAGCTCGATGCACTCCTCGCCGTTGGTGTAGCGGATGTTTTTCACCAGTTCCAGCACCTCCGGGTGCCGCTTGTCGGTAAACATCCGGGCCAGCCGGTTAAAGCTCTTTTTCGCCGTGCGCACCTGATGGGCGGTGTGCAGGATCTTCTCACCGTTGATGACCATTCCGAAAAACTCTCGCCCCTCCAGGCACACGTTTTTCCCGTTCTGCCGGGGCACGGCCAGCCCGGCAGAGGTCACGGTGTACCGCCCGGATGCATCCTGGCCCAGCCAGCAGTCCAGCACCAGCTGCTGCCATTCATCCAGCGCATTGCCGTAGGCGGCCATCAGCGCTGCGGCGTCCGCACCGTCGGTCGTAACGCGCTCCGGCTCGATGCGATATCTTGGAATCTGTGCGCCGGTCATGCGTCCTGTTTTCTCCGATTCTGCACCAGAGTGAGTACGCTTGTCGGCTTAATGTCGGATATTTGCTCTTGCGGCACCTCCACAGGTAGGAGCTTAATCAGCATATCCAATCCAGACAGGTACGTTTTCCACAATGCCTCATAAGCCCGGAAGGCCGGGTTCTCTCTCACGCCCGACTGCCCACCACCATTGTCATATTCCACCGTGATGCCTTCCTCACCGATGGCTTCCCTGGCATCGTCCAGCTTGGATTTCATCCACGAAACATTCAAAATCACCGGGTCAAGCGACTGGATTTTTTCGTCATTCAATCCGTTTTTGGCCAAAAATTTAGCCAGTTTTCTGCGCTCTGCGGCAGACCTTTTCGCGATCTCCGCGCGCGCGCGATTAGAAGTATCTGCTGCCACTTTTTGCTTCTCCTTCCTGTTTTGATACCACCCCCCAATCAAATTGTTTTTTGCGGGGGTAAATCGGCGCTGGACGGCTTGGGGTCGCCCGCCGGCCGGGGCGGGGGACCCTCCCCACCCCTTACCAGCTGCCGTCTGCAGGAGGCCTTTGTATGCGGGTGTGCTGCGCAGAATTGGGTTTTGCGGGTGAAAGCTTGCAGCCTTTCTGCGCGTTGCACCAGTAATGCGCAGCCTGTAAGTTGTCCCAATCTTCAGCTGCAGCCCGCGGGGACGAATAACCGAACTCGCGCCAGCGCGCAACGGGGCGTATCTCATCTACCACAAAGCTGAGCGGGTGCGCGGCATCAGATGGTTCGTCGTAATGGATCGGGCCAAGGCGTCCGCCGCAGATTCCGCACGGGGCACCCATGGCTTTCAGCCGTGCCCGGTGCTTTCTGCGCAGGGCTCCGTTGGCATACCGGGGGTTAGTCATGAGGGGTGCCTTCCTGCGGCAGCTTACGCCGGGACCTTTTCAGTGGCCGCTGGTAAGTCCAACATCCGCCGGGGCCAAGTTTATATTTTTGGCGTTTACACTGCGTAGGATTTACGCAACGCGGTAGGGAACAGATCACCCGTTCGCTGTTGCACATACGCCAGATACAGCGGGCGCAGGGGTTGGTTGTTTTGTTGTTTTTATCTGCCATGGGTTACACTCCAAAACAAAAGAGGGCAGCCGGTGGGCTGTCCTCTCAATATTCTATGATATCAATTCTAGCACTAAAAAATCTTGCACAGTATCAACTTTTAGCCAATTCCTACGCGTTGCGCAACATTTTCCAAATATTTGCGGCGGCGGCGATAGAATTCTATCCGGCTAATTCCCGGCACTTCCAAGCGCTCGTATGTCCAGGTGCGGCAGGCCTTGCAGTTGAGTGCAATAGCCTTTTGCAGCGCGGCCCGTACCGTGGCGCTCTGGATGTCCGCCCCGATCTCATCCGCGGCGGCATCGATGGCCCGCATGATCTGCACATCCCGCTGTGTCTCAAGCTGCTGGATCGCCTCGGCCTTGTCGGCGGTGATGTCGTTGGAATTCCCGCCGGCGTGCGGCAGGTACACACGCACGGGCGCGCCGCAGCTGGTTGTGGTATCCACAAAATTTGTGCCGCTGCGCAGGATGATCTCATCCACCTGGCGCTTATACTCGGCCTTGCGCCTGGCCTGGCCGCGCACCAGCTGCAGGGCAGCCAATACGATGTCATTCGGCAAGCGTTTGTTTTTCCCCACGTGTGTATACCTCCCTTAATCCGAAATATGGCTGTCTCTGCGTTCAGGTGTCAGGATCTCCGCCATGTGTGTGGCATATAAATTTTTGATTTTTCATCAATCGCAATTACTTTTTTCATTCTCGTCGCTTTCCTTTCTCTCTCACAAAGGCATCAGCAGCTGTTCTGCGGCCGGCTGTTCCGCTGGGGTGTCCGCAAAACGCAGCTGTGCGACATAACTTGCGAACGCCTCTTCCTGCTTTGTAAAATATTCCTTGTCGATCTCAAACCCGGTAAAATCCAGCCCGGCATCCCACGCCGCGCGGCGGCTCGTGCCGCTGCCAAGGTGTGTGTCCAGTATCTTGTAGCTCTGTCTTGCAAATCTGTTATAAATCCACGCATACAGCGCCTGCGGCTTTTCTGTTGGGTGAAAATGCTCCTCACCTTTGCTTCTTCCGCTGCTTCCGCGCCAGATTTTCGCGTTGTCGTTATAGCTTGTCCACGCATACTCCGCCTGCGCCATCGTGAAGTCGTCCGGTATGTTCGTTTTTTGCCAGATTAAAAAGCATCGGCACGGCGGCAGCTCAAAGTAGTTGCCGCCCCAGATGATCTGCTGCTTGGAAACGCGAAACAGCTCATCAAAATACTCCTTGCCCGGCGCGTTGTCCCAGGCCACAATTTTTTTGCCGAACTTAGCCGCCCATCCGCCGCCTGTTCTGTACGCTTGTATCTGCTTGTATCTGTCGAATCTCCCACCGAACCTCGACCCGTCCCGGCTCCTGAACGCTTGCCCCCCC
>ENA-OOXP01001222-OOXP01001222.1-human-gut-metagenome-genome-assembly--contig:-NODE-1222-length-17069-cov-3.381803_pt1 | contig 17069 bp, 11 predicted proteins | sample MGYA00241591_ERZ501351 | MGnify/ENA primary metagenome ERZ501351 (study PRJEB25962, sample SAMEA1968361) | human gut metagenome | biome: human gut; feature: human-associated habitat; material: faeces...
GGTCCAACCGTTTGTTGTTTGCACCCGCTTTTCGTACGCGGAAAGAGACGCTGCTCGTAGACGATTACTTGTTGAGCTCGGCCTTGACCAGACCGGCCAGCTTGCCGCCATCGATGGTTTTGCCGGCAAGCACGGCACGAGCGGCTTTGACGACGCGACCCATGTCCTTGGGGCCGACCGGGTTCACTTCTGCCACGGCGTCGGCGACGGCTTTGGCGTAGTCCTCGTCGCTGGCCGCCGGCAGGAAGGTTTCCAGGAAATCGGCCTCGGCGGTTTCGGGAGCGGCCTTGTCCGCCAGTCCCTTGTCTTCGTACAGTTTGGCGGTCTCACGACGGGTCTTGACGCCCTTCTGGATGACCTTGAGCACTTCCTCGTCGGTCGCTTCGTGACCGTTGGCGATCTCCAGGTTCTGGATGTCCGCCAACGTCAGGTTGATCGGGTTGAGCTTGGCCTTGTCCTTGGCTTTCATCGCCGCGATCTTGGCTTTCTTCAGCGTGTCCTTCATCGACATGTTCGTTCCTCTTTTCTTGACCGTTCGAACACCGTCTTAATACTACGCGTCTACCAATCCGCCGTCCTGTATCCGTGCCGTCGGCATCCACGCCGGTCTCAAGCCCATGAGACACTTGGAGCCATGACTACAGTTATCATGCGCACCTCTGATGATAATCACATGTGGTCGTTTTTGGCTTTATTCCAAGGTTTTCCCATTTTGGGGAACCTACCGATCAGCCTCATTTTCCACGAGGCACCTACAGGCACCCAAAAAATAATACGGTGACATTCCACCATCCCACCGAAGCCCAACATCCCGCACCGGCCAAGGCCGCCCGAACCCCGCATTCCAGGCAATCACGCCCATGACAACACGATAAAGTCCTGCCGCCCATACACGAGCGTTTTCTTTTAAACAGATAAATGGCCGTCCCTTACCGTAGAGATGCTTGAGTTCTTCATTTTTCTCCTTTTTAGTAGGAGAAAAACAGTTTCGACAGCGCCAGCAGCGATAAGGAAGGGAACCGCTCGTAAAAAATAAAGGTATGAAGGAAAGCTGGACACGTATTCCGGATGCAGGTAGTCAAAAATAAAGCCGCTTGCTGTACGTAGGAGCCCAATACACACTAGGAGAGCTGTAAGGACGTGGCAGATTCTGATCATACTGGCTCGATTCTCGAACGGCGGAGAATGAGTCTCATTGTAGCAGGGCTTGCCGGAGAGGCCAGACCCAATTCAAGGAGCGGAAGGCTCGCGTCGTTCCTGCGACGGCAACGAGTAATATTCCAGTCTCCTGATGAAAAACCACGAGCACACTGCTTGGGAACCCAACATTATTGTGTCTGTTCAATAGAAGTTAGGACGGTAGGGCCGGTAACGTTTTGTTGGACTCGTGGCATAATCAAACCATAGAAACAAAGAAATCCAATAAAGCGACACCGTATCCCGACACGCAGATTTATTTGACGAAAGACATCAGATACGGGTCGGGAGCACGCACCATCGTCACTCCAATCCGTAACGACGACAGGTACGGGAAAGAAGCTCGGCGCTGCCTATGGTCCCCCGCGTGTACTCTCCGGCATCGTGCATGAACGCTTTCGTCACGTCGCCGCCCTCCAACCGCACTGACTGCACCGACAGTCCGACGTTCTCCGTACGGCGGCGCATCTCGGATTCAGATATCGCTCCAGCCATCACACCTTCCCTTCTTCTTGAATCCTAACAAAAGAACCAACGTCCCGCCGTACCCACCAAAAGCCGCTACAGAATCAGTCATAATCATCCTTTGCAAAGGACAAATCCCCTGACCGTCTTCTCAATCGTCACATCAACCGTTTCCATGGCAATCAGGATTTCGGCTTCACTGTCACCGGAAACATGGGATTATGGTCAGAGTCCTTCTTCCTCCCCCACGGATAACGAAGTGACGCGTCATTCTCGACCATGCGGCTTTCTCCTGCTGACGGAGAATGAAACTCCATAGGACACGCTGCTCTAGACAGGGGGATATAGAATATGCCTCTTAGGCCCTAAAGGGGTTCTATTAGTTCGGCAAGTCCGTATATCGCTTTATTTCTTGGCGTGTCGGACAATACAGTAAATCAACCACTCTATGGCTAAGACACCCAAGTAAAAAAGCGCCCATACAGCAAAACTAATCAGCTTTACTTCTAGTGTCTGTACAGTTCCATGCCCGTCCACTGTTCTTATAAATAGGAATGCACTAATGCATAAAAACAATATGAATTGAATGATTTGGAAAGTTCTCCAACCTTTGTTTTCCACAATCACCCTCCTGTAACCCCAATCTTTATATGCTGATTCCACCAGTCTACGCCGCCCTTGGTGAAACGTCAGGCACTTACTGCGGCACGAACTGGATCCACAGGGCCAACGTGACACAGATTATCGAGGAACACGGCATCGCAGTCACGGCCCAAAGGAATATCCAGTCCCCCGGTCTCAAGCCCATGAGACACTTAGGATTATGACTACCATCATCATGCGCACCTCCGAAGGTGACATCAAAATCAACCTGTTCGACGACGAAACCCCGGAAACCGTGGCCAATTTCCTCGGCCTTGCCACCGGCGAGAAGGAATGGATCGATCCGATGACCGGCCAGCCTTCCCATGAGCCGTTCTACAACGGTCTAACCTTCCACCGCATCATCAAGGATTTCATGATTCAGGGTGGCTGCCCGCTGGGCAACGGCACCGGCGGCCCGGGCTACGACTTCGACGATGAAATCGTTCCTGATCTGAAGTTCGACCACCCGTACCTGCTGGCCATGGCGAACGCCGGCCTGCGTCGTGGCATGGACGGCAAGATCCACGGCACCAACGGTTCCCAGTTCTTCATCACCACCGTGCCGACCCCGTGGCTCGACGGCCACCACACCATCTTCGGCGAGGTTGCGGATGACGATTCCAAGGCAGTGGTCGACAAGCTCGAAGCCGTGGACACCGATCGCATGGACCGTCCGACCGAGCCGGTCGGCATCGTGTCCGTGGAAGTGCTCAAGTAAGCGTTTCCCGCACAGCCGTACAATATAGGAAAGCCCCTCGATTGAGGGGCTTTCTTCATTTTATTTATAGAGGCGTTTGCTTGCAATCACCGGCTTATGTGATTCGTCAACATCACATTTTGCGCAGTCGCGGTTCCGCGGAATCCTTCGCGCCGGTGATGCGGTACACGTCGAACACGCCTTCGATTTTACGCACGGCGGCGAGCAGGGTGTTCAGATGCTGCGGATCGGCCATTTCGAAGCTGAATTGGCTGGTGGCCACACGGTCGGTGCCGGTGGAAATCGAGCCGGAGATGATATTCACGCCGTGATCGGACAGCACGCGTGTCACATCGCTCAGCAGATGCGGACGGTCAAGCGCCTCGACCTGGATCTTGACCATGAACACGCCCTTGGTGCTGGTCCACTGCACATCCACCACACGTTCGGGCTGGCGTTTCTCCAGTTCGAGCATGTTCTGGCAGTCCACGCGATGCACGGACACGCCTTGGTTGCGGGTGATGAAGCCGATGATCTTGTCTCCAGGAACCGGCATGCAGCATCGGGCCAGCTTGACCCAGATGTCCCCCACGCCCTTGACGGAGATACCCAACGAGCTGGTGGTCTTCTTGGTACGCTCCACCTGCTTGAGCGGCAACGCCTCCTGCTCGACTTCCTCATCCACCTCGTCGCTGCCCGCGTCACGGACCAGATGCGAGATGACGTTCTGCGTGGAGATCTGGCCATCACCAATCGCCACGAACACGGCTTCCGCGTTGGCAAGGTTCAACTCGTCGGCGACACCCACCAATGCTTCCGGAGTCAGCAGCGTGGTGATTGGCAGGTTGCGCTTGCGCATGGCGCGCGTCAGCTCGTCACGGCCTTCCTCGACGGCTTCGGTACGGCGTTCCTTGCTGAACCATTGACGAATCTTGTTGCGTGCCTTCGGGCTCTTGGCGAAGCTCAGCCAATCACGCGACGGACCTGCGGATTCGGACTTGGATGTCAATATTTCAACGGTATCGCCATTCTCGAGCTTGGTATCAAGCGGCACCAATCGTCCGTTCACGCGCGCACCCATGGTACGGTGACCGACTTCGGTGTGCACCGCATAAGCGAAATCAATCGGAGTGGCTTCGGCGGGAAGCGAGACGATCTTGCCTTTCGGCGTGAACACGTAGACCTCTGCCGCGCCCAAATCCTCTTTGAGGGAGCCAAGGAATTCGTCGGAATCCGGCGTTTCGCTCGTCCAGTCGGCAAGTTGCTGAATCCATTTGAGGTTGTCGGCCTCGCTCAGCTCCTGGTTTTCGCCACGCTTGCGGTCGGACTTGTCAGGCGAGCTCAACGCGCGTCCGGCTTGGCCGTTCTCCTTGTACTTCCAATGCGCAGCGATGCCGAATTCCGCGCGGCGGTGCATGTCCCACGTGCGGATCTGAATCTCCACCGGCTTGCCGCCGGGGCCGACCACCGTGGTGTGCAGGCTCTGGTACATGTTGAGCTTCGGCATGGCGATATAGTCTTTGAAACGGCCGGGAACAGGGTTCCACCGCGCATGCACGGCACCCAACGCCGCATAGCAGTCCTGAATCGTGTCGACGATGATACGCACGCCCACCAAATCATAAATGTTGGCGAAATCGTGCCCGCGCACGATCATCTTCTGGTAAATGGAGAAGTAGTCCTTCGGGCGGCCTGTCACATAGGCTTTGATGTGCTGTTCGTCGAGATCCTCATTGATTTCGGCGAGAATCTGCTTCAGGTACACGTCGCGTTGTCCGGCGCGACGGGCCACCAATACCACAATCTCGTTGTAGATCTTCGGATACAGAACCTTGAAGCTGAGTTCTTCCAACTCAGTTTTGATGGCGTTCATGCCAAGACGGTTGGCGAGCGGCGCATACACATCCAGCGTTTCACGTGCCTTTTTCTGCGCGTTCGACTGCTTGACGTAACGCCATGTACGGGCGTTGTGCACACGGTCGGCGAGCTTGACCACCAGCACGCGCACGTCGCGGCTCATCGCCACCACCATTTTGCGGATGGTCTCGGCCTGGGCGGAATCGCCGTATTCCATTTTGGAAAGCTTCGTGACGCCGTCCACCAGGCCGGTCACCGTGTCGCCGAATTCGGCGCGGCATTCGTCGAGCGTGTAGTCGGTGTCCTCCACCGTGTCGTGCAGAAGGCCCGCTGCCACAACCAGCGGCCCCATGCCAAGATCGGCGAGGATCTGCGCCACTGCAAGCGGATGGATGATGTACGGCTCGCCGGATTTACGCCGTTGCGACGAATGCTGGTTGACGGCGCGCCGGTAGGCTCTCGCGAGAATGCTCATGTCCTCGTCGGGATGGTGGTATTCGCACATCTTGAGGATTGGTTCAAGCGGGTCAAGCGGATTCGTGCTGATCTCGCAGCCCAACATTCTGGCCGAACGAACCTCATGATCCATGTCGCTCATTTCGCTCCTCCTCGCTTGGAATGTACCCTATAGTACCCGCGCATCACCATATGACGGATGTATCCGGCCGCGTGTTGCACGGCCGGATACATCCTCGGTCTTTGTGTATTGCAGTCCCGTCAGGACGCAACGCCGGTTGATCCGAAGCCACGTTCCGCGCGGTCGGATCCGGGCAGGGTCTGCGCCTCGATGAATTTTGCCTCGACGTAGCGTTGGATGACCAGCTGTGCGATGCGGTCGCCCGGATGGAACGTCACGGCGCGTTCCGGATCGAGGTTGATCAACGGCACCTTGATTTCGCCACGGTACCCAGCGTCGATGGTTCCCGGCGCGTTAAGCACCGTGACGCCCTGCTTGACGGCGAGTCCCGAACGCGGATGCACCAGCGCCACATAGCCGGCAGGCAATGCGATTGCCACTCCCGTGGGCACCAGCGCCCGCTGGAACGGCTTCAACGTCACTTCTTCGGTGGTGCGCAGATCGGCACCGGCATCTCCGGCATGGGCGTAATGCAGCTGAGCCGGCTGCCCGGGATCCAGCGACTTTACCAGAACCTCGACGTTTTCCGGCTCGTTGTATGCCTCGTCGAACGCCATCAGGCCGCACACTCCTTGCATACCGGCTGTCCGTCGTCGGTAGTGTAGGCAAGCTGGCTGCGATGCTTCACCAGGAAGCATTCGGAGCAGATAAACTCGTCGCCCTGCATCGGAATGACGGTCACCGAAGCGTCCTCATTGCTCAAATCGGCGCCCGGCAGCTCGTAGTCTTCGGCAATGGCGTTCTCGTCATCGTCCATATCGTTGGAATTGTTCTGAGAACCCTTGCTCAAAGCCTGGAGCGACTCCTCGTCCTCGTCTTTGTTGCGCGGGGAATCATAATCCTGTGCCATCGAGATTCCTTTCGTCATCTATGGTGCTTATGCGCCATAGAATACATGACTTTTCCCCCGCTAGGATACACGAATTGAAATACTCGTAAAATCCGACACGTGGGGCACAATAGAATTAATAGAAAAATCTAAGGGAAAGTGGTGTGTTGTGCCTGAGAATGCGCTCGAAGATGCACGGTTCGATCATGTGAGTGAAACCGGTGAGCTCGTCTTTGTTTCAGGTGCCGGCAAATTCGCCGTCAAGGTCGATGAAGCGCTTGAAAGAGCCATTTTGGAGGCAAAACAGATTCGCACCGAAACCCAAGAGGAGCGTCAGCAGCAAGCGCCTTCCACGCTGCCGATCTCCCAAATCCAATCCTTGATTCGAGCCGGAGCCAATCCGACCCGCGTGGCGGAGCGATATTCGTTGAGCGAAGCGCTTGTTCGGCGTTTCTCGGCGGCGGTGGAAACCGAAAAGCAATATGCGATCGAACAGTTCCTGGCGGTTCCCGCGCCGAAGGAAAGCCGTGTGCGCACGCTTTCCGAACTGATCGAACGCACTTTCGCCGCAGCCCACGTACGGTTGGAGGACGTGCGGTGGAAGGCCACCAGACGCGGTTTGGAACCGTGGAAGATTACCGCGGAGTTCGATTCCGCAGGTCATGCCGCCCGTGCGGAATGGTCTTGGAACATGCATGACAACGCGGTCAACTGTCTGAACGCAACGGCACGCAAGCTCATCGGCGAGCAAGACACGCCGACGGAAGGACACACCGAGAAGCAGGTCGACCAGAATTTTCTCGCATCATTGAATTTGCCGGGCGATTCCGCACGTTCCGCACGTATCGAACAGACGGTGTCCGCTTGGAATGCTCCGGAACCGGTTGCACCACAAGCCACGAATATCAAGACCACCGTTGAGACTCAGTCATCGGCGACCGTTCCGCTGCCGAACCGTCCGGAAATCGCGACGACGCAGTACCCCGCCCCTTCAACGACGGAACCTGCCCAAAACTCGCAAAACACGCAATCCGCCGGCGAGAAGCAGTCCGATAAGTCCAAGACGGCATCATCCGATCCTCATAGTCAGAGCACCACCAAATCGAAGCGCCGTGCAGGACGCTCCGCAGTGCCGAGTTGGGATGAAATTCTGTTCGGTGACTGATTAACGTTCCCTAACATCCCACGGCAACATCCGTTCAGACGTTCAGATCATTCGATCAAGCCACGTCAATCAGGCATGGAATATCAGATTCCATGTAGGTCAGCGACCCGTGCACGCTGGGCAGATGCATCGCCTTCTCCGCCTGTGTGCGGGAATCGACAATGGTGGTAGAGCCCGCAGCGGAGACGACCACATCGCCGATCATCGACTTGACGCGTTCATCGACTGGTCCGTAGACGCCTTCCTCGATTGCCTGCCGGCGGGTGCGCACCTGGGCGCGCTCCCCCAGCACGTCACGCCAACGAGCGGCGATGTCCTCCGGATTCTCGCCATCCTCGCCATAAAGCATGACACAGCGTGGTTCACCACCGACATTCGCGACGCCCCGCATCAGCTGGGGTTCGGACGCTATGTCGATGCAGGCTTCCGGGTCGGCGGTTATCATGCCATGATCCGCCACGATGACGATCAGCGTGTTCTTCGGCACACTTCGACGCAGCAAAGACAACTGGGCGTCGATACGCTCATATGTGCCGATCCACTTGTCGGAGTCCCAGCCGTAATTGTGTCCGATCTTGTCCGCGTCGCGCAGGTACACGTATGTCAGTCCGGGCGTGTTCGCCGCTTTCGCCGCGGTCATGATACGTCGGCGTGGATCGTCATTGGAGATGTAGTCGCTGCCACGTAACGCCGCCTGAGTCAACGCGGAGAACGCGAATTTCGGCAGTCCCGAACTGGTGACGCGAACGTCCTGTTCCGCCAATCGTTCGAATATGGTCGGCTGCTGTTGCAGTTTCAGCGGTGCGGGCGCGTTTTTGAAAGAGATGAGCTGGCAGATTTCGCCATTGTCGGGATTGAGCTGCGTATACCCCGTCATGCCGGTTAATCCGGGGCATGTGCCGGTACCGAACGTGGACATTGCGGCCACGGTGGTGCTGGGCATGCATGTGGCGATTGGCCGCTGGTTAACGCCATCCGCCATCAGCGACCGTAGATAGGGTGAATGCCCCAATCTCATATTGATGTTCCAATATCCGAGACCGTCCACCAGGACCACGACTGCCGAACGCGCGTCCGGCAGGCCAAGTGCCTCTTGGAGTCGTTTCGGATCGGCATGGATGGCCGTTGGAATCGGATGCCCGATGGCGCTGGAAATGGCGGGAAGTACCGAGGATAGGTGGAGAGCACCGCCGCGGCTGCCCTCATCCGGCAGTTCGTCGCCATATCGTGCCGGACTGGTCATGGCTAGCAGCTGGTCGATTTCGGGCACTTCAACACTCATGGTTCCCATTCAAGCACCGCGGCAGTACCAGCTGGTAATATTGCTAGGTTGATTACCATAACCTTTCCGTGAGGAGAACCACCGCATGGTGTCGCACCGCAAACCGGCAAAACCAGCCTTTGACCCGCGTACGGTCAAGGAGAACATCGTCGAAACGCCGTTGAACGAGGAAATGAGCAAGTCGTTCCTCGAATACGCGTATTCGGTGATTTACGCCCGAGCGCTGCCTGATGCCAGGGACGGTCTCAAGCCGGTGCAACGACGCATCATCTATCAGATGGGTCAGATGAACCTGAATCCGGACCGGCCGTATATGAAGTCGGCGCGTGTGGTTGGCGAAGTGATGGGCAAGCTCCATCCGCATGGCGATTCCGCGATTTACGAGGCGATGGTACGTTTGGCGCAGCCGTTCGCGATGCGGCTGCCATTGGTGGACGGTCACGGCAATTTCGGTTCTCTCGATGACGGTCCTGCTGCTTCTCGTTATACCGAGGCTCGTATGGCGCCGGCCGCGTTGGGCATGAATGCCGATATCGCCGAAAATACCGTCGATTTCACGCCGAATTACGATAACAAGCTTCAGGAGCCGACTGTGCTGCCTGCCGCGATTCCGAACCTGCTGGTCAATGGTGGTTCCGGCATTGCCGTCGGCATGGCCACGAATATGGCCACGCACAATCTTGGCGAGGTGGTGGCTGCGGCCAAGCATCTTATGCGCCATCCCGACGCGACGTTAGAGGAGTTGATGCGCTACGTGCCGGGTCCGGATTGGCCGGGCGGCGGCGTGATTGTGGGCCGCAAGGGCATCCGCGAGGCGTACGAGACGGGTCGTGGCGCGTTGACCACGCGTTCCGTGACGCATATCGAAAACGTGACGGCTCGCAAAAAGGCCATCGTCGTGACGGAACTGCCGTTCATGGTGGGTCCGGAACGTGTGTTGGAACGTATTTCCGAAGGTGTGAAGAACCGTAAGCTGGACGGCATTTCCGGTGCCATCGATCTGACTGACCGGCATAACGGCACGCGCCTCGTCATCGAAATCAAAACCGGGTTCGATCCGAACGCGGTGTTGGCGCAGCTGTTCAAGCACACGCCGTTGCAGGACAATTTCACCATCAACAATGTGGCGTTGGTCAATGGCCGTCCGCACACCATGGGATTGAAGGAAATGCTTCAGGTGTGGGTGGACCATCGTCGTGTGGTGATCCGCCGACGCAGTGAATTCCGCAGGAAGAAGGCGCTTGAGCGGCTGCACTTGGTGGAGGGCTTGCTGCTCGCCATGGTGGACATCGATGAAGTCATTCAGGTGATTCGCTCTTCTGATGATGCCGAGGCCGCGAAAACAAAGCTTATCGCCGTATTCGATCTGGACGAGATTCAGGCACAGTACATTCTTGACTTGCGGCTGCGCCGTCTGACCAAGATGAGTCGTATCGAGCTTGAGGCGGAACGCGACGATCTGAAGCGGCGTATCGAAGAGCTTGAACGCATTCTTGCTTCCGATGAGGCGCTTGACGGCGTGGTCATTGACGAAATGGATGACGCCGTGGCCAAATACGGCACTCCCCGGCGCACGGTGCTGCTGGATGAGGATGAGGAAGGCAATTTGACGCCTGTTGTGGCGCATGGCGATGATGGCGTCTCTGCAAACGCGATGGCTGCCGCGCGCGCCGCCGCGACCGTATCCTCCGCAGCAGCCGATGTCGCCGCAGCCGCAAAGGCCGCAAAGAAGGCCGGCGATGAGAATGCCACCGCATCGGCTCTGCAGATTGATGACGAGCCGTGCGCGGTGATGCTGTCCGCCACGGGCCTGATCGCACGCACTTCCGAGGATGCGGTGGAACGTTGGGAGAATCGTTCGGCTTCCGGCGGACGCGCCAAGGATGATCAGATCGTTTCGATGTTCCGCACGTCCACACGTTCCTCATACGGCTTGGTTACTTCAGCGGGTCGTCTGGTGCTGGCCCATGTGGTCGAATTGCCGAAGGTTTCCGCGGATGGGCCGCTCAGTGTCACGGGTGGTGTGAAGGCCGAGGAACTGCTGGGCATGACGGAGAACACCGATCCGATCCGCGGCGAACGGGTGATTGCTGCGATTGATATGCCGTCCACGGATGACGGCGGTCAGCTTGTTCCTTTGGCGTTGGGCACCCGCAACGGCGTGGTCAAGCGTTGGAACCGTGAATCTCCGACCACAATGGATTCGTGGAGCGTCATCGATTTGAAGGATGATGACGAAGTGCTTGCCGCTGCCGAAGCCCGTGATGAGGATCGTCTGGTGTTTGTGTCCACCGATTCCTCGTTGTTGACGTTCGAAGCGAAGAATGTGCGTCCGCAGGGCCGTACCGCTGGCGGCATGGCGGGCATTCGTCTGGCTGAGGGGTGTTCGGTGGCCGCGTTCGCGGTGGTGCCTGACGGCAAGGTGACATGGAATTACGAAGAAGGCGAGAATGGACTGTTCTCCGCTTCCGGAGCCGTGGTGTTGACGGTTGCCGGCGATTCCGAAGCGTTGCCTGGCACTGAAAACGGTGCCGCGAAGGTCACGCCGTTGGAGATGTATCCGACGAAGGGCCGTGGTACGGGTGGCGTGCGTTCGCAGCGATTCCTCAAGGGGCAGGATACGTTGATTCTCGCGTTCGTGGGCGCGTATCCGTTGCATGCTTCCACGCAAAGTGGCGCTCCTGTGGAATTGCCGAAGCCTGATATGCGACGCGATGGTTCCGGTACGGATCTGTCGGCGCCGATTGCGGTGGTCGGCTGATTCGACGAAATCGATTGGCGGGGCTCTGGACTGGTTCTTCTTCCGGTTCAGGGCCTTCCCGTTTTGCGCACTTGGGCTGCCAGGTTGAATGAGCAGGCTGGGTGAAAGTGCCTCCGGCTTGGTTCAGCCATATAGCTTCATGCCTTGTGGGCTGTCCACGAACCCGGCAGCATGCAGCAAACGTCTGTATTCGTTGCGTTCCTTCAATGATTCACCGTTCATTTCGGCGAAGCTGACGCTGCCCTTGGACTGATGTTGCAATGCATAGGCAAGTTCCGTACATGCCGGCTGCAATATTCGCTCGTCATCGGTGAAGCTGACGATTCTGTGGCTTTTCGGCACGGCGAACAGCACCGGCATGCCGTGGTCGAGCACGATGACCGATTCCGCTCTGCGCGCCGGTTTCATATGGTGTTGTTCGGGCCATGTGATCGCGGAGCCTGTCAGGTTGGCCGGGTCGGTCACGTCGAGCGCCACGCAGGATTGGCTGCGCGCCTCGTCGTCGCCGCGCAAGGCGTCCACTGTGTCACGTCCGGCGAATTGGGCCGCTCCGAATCCTTTGACGAACATGCCTCTGACCAGATTGCCGTGTTCCTCCATACGTTTGAGTACCGGGTATAGTCCGGAGAATCCGCCTGCGACCTGCTCCTTGTCGATTAGCGGAGCGGCGATCACGCCATATCGGTCGAGCAGCGATTCGATCAATGCGATGTCGTATTCCTCGATGCCGGCTGTTGGTTTGCCGGCGGTATCGTCCGTTTGGTCCGGTATCGCCATTGGACTGGTCTGGGACGAGTCGACCGCGGACCATAATCCACCGAGCGTCACCGGTGTCGAGGCGTGGATCCGTACGCGTCTGCGTGCGGCAGTGCGTGGCGCGCGCACTGAAACCGTGCCTTGAGCCAAGGCCCGAACGGGAGCGAATGAACTGTTCGTCACTTTGCCTTGCCATACCAAGGACCACAAGGCTTCCTCGAACTGGCTTTCGCCCCATGCGGGAAGGATGATTTCCCCTGTTTCAGGATTCACGTTGACTTCCGCATGTTCCTGCCAGATGGCTTTGGCGGCCGTGGAAAGCTGCCACGCATGGAAGGCTCCCCCATTCGATAATGCGGCAAGTATCGTCTCCGGCACGGTCATGGTTCCGGCACTATAGGCATTGTTCTGCGATTGTTCGCCGGGTTTCACCAGCAGCCGTGAATCAGCTGGATGGAATGCGATTCCGCCGGCTTCCTTGGCGTTGGAACCATTGATTTTGGAGCCGACCCATACCACGTCTCCGGATGCGAGCAATTCGTCCAACATACTCGGTTGGTAGTCGCGAACGCGTGCGGGGAAGACCGAGGATTCCCAAACGGAGGCGTTGAGGTATATGCCTTCAAGCTGTTCGATCACACGCATCAGCCCGTCGACGCCTTCATATCGGGCGCCACCCACAGGTCCGACGCCTTGTCTGTCCAACAGGAACGCCTGATAGACGGCCGGTTCCACCGGCTTGATGGCTTTGCGTGCCTTGGCAAGCGAAAGCGCGCGGATACGCCGAAACACGTCTTTGTGGAGCCATTGCTGGGGCGTTTGCCGAGGTGACCGTTCCGATGCTGAATCATCGGAACCATTGGCGTCCGCTCCGGCCGCATCATCGACGAAATGGCCTTTCAGCAGTTCGCCTTTGGCATGTAATTCATCCAACATGCGTACGCCTTGGACAGCGTCCAATCCCAGTTCGGCGATCATCTGATCCGCGGTGAATGGGCCATGCGTTTTGGCATATCGCGCCACACGGCCGGCAATGTCGGTCTCGTCCAAATCGTTCCAGAACGTCCGTCCGGCAAGCTCCTTCCCAATCTGCGCGATGACGTCGGCATCCAACAGCGAAGCCATGTCCGTGGCGCCCAGAAGACGTTCCAGCACTTCCGGGTCCATGGACAGCAGTTGCGTGCTGCGTTCGGCTTGCGGCACGTCGTATTGGTACATGACCGCGCCCACGTATCCGAACAGCATGTTTTCCGCGAACGGCGACGGCGTTTCCGTGACGGTCTCGCTCAAAGAGATGACGCCGGAGCGTAATCCGGACATCACATGTTTCAGCGCGGGCAGATCGTACACGTCCTGTAGGCATTCGCGTGCGGTTTCCAACAGCAACGGGAAGTTCTTCCGAGTTCGGGCGGCGTTGAGCAGTTGCGCCGCGCGCAGCCGCTGCTGCCATAAGGGGACGCGTCTGCCGGGGTTGGCGCGTGGCAGGAACAGCGATCGCGCCGCGCATTCTCGGAATCGTGCGGCATACAGCACGCTTTCGCCGACTTGTGTTTCGATGATGCGTTGCAGCTCTTCCGTGTCGAACAGCAGCAGCTCGCGGATCGGCAGGTTGCTGTCGCCGTCCGGGAGGCGGATGATGATGCCGTCGTCGGCCGCGTATACCTGCCCATCGAACCCGTATCGTTGTTTGATACGTGTGGTGATGGCCATGGCCCATGGTTCGTGCACGCGTCTGCCGTATGGCGAGTGGACGATCACACGCCAATCGCCTTCTTCATCCTGGCAGCGTTCGACGACCAGCTCACGGTCGTTGGGAATCGTTCCCGTGGCGGCGCGCTGTTCGGCAAGCAGGTCGGCAAGATTGCCGATGGCGTTGTCGTCCAATCCGTCACGACGTAGACGTGCGATTGTTGTCGTGTCGAATCGGCTGGTTTTGTCTCCTGCGATGCCGTCCGAGACTTCCGCGCGTAGTCCTTGCGCCATATCGCGTATGAATCGGCCTTGGGACCGTCCGAATGCCGCGTCCCGCCCGTCGCCTTCGCCATGCCAGAACGGCAGTCGGGCGGTACGTCCTGGAGCAGGAACCACCACCACACGGTCCCGGGTGATTTCCTGGATCTGCCAGGTCGATGTGCCGAGGGTGATGACGTCTCCAACCCGGGATTCGTACACCATTTCCTCATCCAGCTCCCCCACTTTGCGTGGGCCCGGTCCGGAGCCTTCTTCGGGAAGCACCACGGTGTAGGTTCCTCGGTCGGGTATGGTGCCTCCGCTGGTCACGGCCAGTCGTTGAGCGCCAGGGCGCGCGGAGATGAGACCCGCCTCTTCGTTGTATTGCAATGGAGGTCGGAAGGCGGAGAAATCCTCGCCGTTGTAGGCGCCGGTCATCATGCCCATCACAGCATCGAACATGGTTCTGTCGAGATCTTCGAATGGCGCGGCCTTGCGCACGGTCACGTACCAGTCGTCTGGTTTCAGATCATCCATCGCCGCGGCGGCGACGGTTTGCTGGGCAAGCACGTCCAAGGGGGTGCATGGAATGGTCAGTGTTTCGATGTCTCCGGAGCGCATGCATTCGATGCCTGCGGCCGTGCCGATGATTTGTTCTCGGGTGATTGGGTAGAACAGCGCATGCGAGACTCCCCCGACCTTGTGGTCGGCGCGCCCCACCCGCTGCAATCCCGAGGATACGGACAATGGCGGTGCGATCTGGATGACCAGATCCACTGAACCCATGTCGATGCCGAGTTCAAGGCTCGATGTGGCGACCACGCAACGCAATTGGCCGCGTTTGAGCTGCTCTTCGATCTGTTTGCGCCGGTCTTTGGAAACGGAACCATGATGCGCCATGGCGATCGCGTCGGCGTCCGCATGCGAGGAGACCAGCATGGTGGTGGATCCGACCACGGAATCGTAGTGTTTGGCGAAGCCTTCACGGCCTTCCGGGGAGCCCAGATCCGGATACGGCTGGGTGGAATCACTGGCTGTGGACTCCGGCTGGGATGCGTTGTCCGACACACTCAAGTCCGTTCGGCCAAGCCTACGGTCGGACAGCGCATCCCGCCCTGCGTCCGCTTTGACGGCGGTTTCAGACCCAGTTTTCCGGGATGTGCGCAATTGCGCATACAGGTCGTTGAGCCGTGCGGTGAGTTTTTCCGCAAGGCCACGGGAGTTGACGAACACGAGGGTGGTGTGGTGTTTCAGCACTTCGTCAAGCACGCTGCGTTCGATGGCCGGCCATACCGAACCTCCGGTCGAAACCCGTGAGGTATGTTCGTCTCCCCCGACCGAAGTCAGTCCTTTACGTTCCGCCAATGCCTCCATGGCAGGACTCACCCCGGAAATATGCGTGGTATGGCGGTTCGGAAGTTTCACGGCGCCTGTCCTCCGCCCTGCGTCGTCGGAGACGGGATCGCGCATGGCCGAAAGCGGTTCCACCACTTTCAGATCCATGTCGGGGTGCGATTCGGGTCTGATGACGCGTACCGGCCGCGTGCCGCCAAGGAAACGTGCGGCTTCGGCCGGCGGTTCCCCAGTGGCGGAAAGCCCGATGCGTTGGACAGACCGGCCGGCAAGGCTTTCCAATCGTTCCAAGCTCAGCGCCAGGTGCGCGCCACGTTTGGAGCCCGCGATGGCGTGCACTTCATCCACGATAACGGTATCAACGGCGGAAAGTATCCGTCGCGCCTTGGAGGTGAGCAGCAGGAACAGCGATTCTGGCGTGGTGACGAGGATATCCGGCGGATGGCTGACGATTCTGCGCCGTTCCTGCGGCGTGGTGTCGCCGCTTCGTATGCCCACGCTGACTTTCGGCGATGGCAATCCCATCGCCTCGCACTGTCCGGCGATGCCGGCCAATGGCGCTTGGAGGTTCTTGGCCACATCCACGCCCAGAGCCTTCAATGGCGAAATATACAGGACCTTGACGCCGCGGACGGGTTTGCGTTTCTTGGCATTGCAATCGGATTCAGCCGTGCCGTCCCCACCGCCGGACGTCCGCAATAAGTCATCGCCCTCCTTCGTCATCAGACGGTCGATTGCGGAAAGGAAGGCGCACAATGTCTTGCCGGAGCCGGTGGGCGCCACCACCAACACGTTCTCGCCGGAGCGGATGGCCGGCCATGCCAAACGTTGCGCCTCCGTCGGAGCATTGAACGCATGCTTGAACCAGGCATTGGTAGCCTCCGAGAACAAGTCCATGCATTCGTACATACGTTCGATTATGGCATCGCCTTCAGACATCATCCACAACCGGCGGAAAGCTCGTCATCCACCGTCGTCGGCTCATTCGAGCACACCACCCGGCTGACACATTCGAGCGTCTCACATATGGCGTCGTCAGGCGGCCGCACGGTCGCCGCACTTGCGGCGCAAGGTCTCATGCATGGCGACCATCAGCGCCAGGAACACCACCAGATAGAACGGGAACAGGTTGACCGAAACATGTTGCGCGATCAGCCCGAACAGCGGCGGCATGCACATCGATCCCACATAGGCGCAAGCCATCTGCATGCCGACGATGGCCTGCGATTTGTCCTCGCCGAAATAAGCAGGAGTGGAATGGATGACGCACGGATAGATCGGCGCGCAGCCCAAACCGATGACCATTAGTCCCGCGATGGTGCCGATATTGTGCGGCAACGGCAGGAGCATGATGACGATGCCGGTCAGCACCAACGCCTGGCCAAGACGAATCATGGCCGGATCGTTCAGTTTCATGGTCAGGAAATGGTAAAATAAAACTGTAAATGCCTATGCCGTTATGCTATGAGCATAGT
>ENA-OOXP01001228-OOXP01001228.1-human-gut-metagenome-genome-assembly--contig:-NODE-1228-length-17044-cov-1.782506_pt1 | contig 17044 bp, 17 predicted proteins | sample MGYA00241591_ERZ501351 | MGnify/ENA primary metagenome ERZ501351 (study PRJEB25962, sample SAMEA1968361) | human gut metagenome | biome: human gut; feature: human-associated habitat; material: faeces...
GCTGTGCTAGCACAAAGCTTTTTGTTAGACTTTAGTCTGGCACGGCTCATTTAGATCACATAGTCCCAGACTTCATCCTTGAATACTATCTTTCGGTATGTTCCAAAGTCTGTCCACTTGTTGAAGAATGTATCATTGAGAGCTTCTTTGCCTTCCTTAACGGCATCAAGTTCTGTACGTAACTGGGCGTATTCGCTCTCGTTGGCTGCTTTGACTGCAAAACCTCTGCTATTTACAACTGGAAGTCCTGTGTATGTATAATCTTCTATCTTTTCTATAGACTCTATCTTCTTATTTCTTACAGTAACCGCTACTCTGTCCCTGAATACTAGTACATCAAAGCTGTCAGGATAGTTGTAAGAGTCACCACTTACACTGATTTCCTGTCCTACTGTATAGTTCTTTCCGGCAGGACTTACCTTTGTAACTGTGGCACTTTCAAGGTTGTAGTAATATTCTTCAAATAAATCTGCATTACCCTTGATATTGCCATTTACAAATGCACACTTGACTTCCTTCTTGTCATATACACTTGTGTCAGTAACAACACCGCAGGCCGATGTCATATTGCTTATTCTGTCTATAAGTATAAGCTCACCAAGTGTCTTATGTTTAGCGAATTCATCTATGACAACAGGCTCCTGTAGTCCGATATCACATACTGCTATTTCATTCTTGCTAAGTCCGTTAGCCTCAATAAACTTACCTGTATTAACATCTATCTTGTACTGGATATTCTTTAATACACCAAGTACCTGCTTAGTTCCTATCTTTACGATATAATCCTTACCAACTGTAAGTTCTTCATCATCCATCCATAGCATTGTAGCTGTGAAAGACTTGATAACTGGAAGTGTTGTCTTTGCCGCAAGAACACATCCTCTTGATACATCAACTTCCTTATCCAGCTGGATAGTAACAGGCTGTCCTGCCTGTGCACTCTGGCTGTCCTTATCTCCTATAAGAATACTCTTTACATTGGCAGTTTCACCACTTGGAAGAGTTGTTATCTCATCACCTACAGATACTACACCAGACTCTATCTGACCCTGAAAGCCTCTGAATGTATGATCTGGACGGCATACTCTCTGAACTGGCAGATAGAAACCTTCTTCCTGCTTCTTCTGACTTACATCAACATTTTCAAGATAAGTAAGAAGTGCCTCACCATCATACCATGGTGTGTTATCTGACTTCTTAGTAATATTATCACCCTCTGTAGCTGAAACAGGGATAATCTTTACACTGGCAAGTCCTAATTCCTTAGATAATTCATCTATCTGTGCTGTAATCTCATCAAATCTTTCCTTAGAATAGCCAACTAGATCCATCTTATTAACAGCAAATACGAAATACTTGATGCCCATAAGCGAGCATATTCTTGCATGTCTTTTTGTCTGCACAAGTACACCCTGCTTTGCATCTACAAGAATGATTGCAAGGTCTGCAAATGATGCACCAACCGCCATATTTCTTGTATATTCTTCGTGTCCCGGTGTATCTGCCACGATAAAGCTTCTCTTATCTGTTGTAAAATATCTGTATGCAACATCAATTGTGATACCCTGTTCTCTTTCTGCCATAAGTCCGTCAAGAAGCAGTGAGTAATCAATAGCACCACCACGGCTTCCTACTTTACTGTCAAGCTCTAAAGCCTTTTCCTGATCAGCATATAAAAGCTTTGAATCATATAATATATGTCCTATTAATGTAGACTTTCCATCATCCACGCTTCCGCATGTTATAAACTTTAATAATCCTATCATCTTAGAAATACCCCTCTCTCTTTCTTCTTTCCATACTTCCTGCTGCTTCGTTATCAATAACTCTTGTTGTTCTCTCAGAAGATACAGCACTGAGTGTTTCATCGATTATCTCATCAAGAGTTGTAGCATTTGACTCTATGCCACCAGTTAAAGGATAGCAGCCAAGTGTTCTGAATCTTACATTCCTGTATTCTATCTTTTCGCCTTCCTTTAACTTGAAACGGTCATCATCAACCATTATAAGCATGCCATCTCTTTCAACTACAGGACGCTTAGCTGCATAGTAAAGAGGTACAATATCAATATTCTCTCTTTTAATATACTGCCATATATCTGTTTCAGTCCAGTTTGATATAGGGAATACTCTTATGCTCTCACCCTTATTGATACGTGAGTTGTAAAGCTTCCACATTTCTGGCCGCTGGTTTTTAGGATCCCATGCCTGATTTTCATTTCTGAATGAGAATATTCTTTCTTTAGCCCTTGACTTTTCCTCATCTCTTCTGCCACCGCCAAATGCTGCTGTAAAACCATACTTGTTAAGAGCCTGCTTTAAAGCCTGTGTCTTCATAATATCTGTATACACTGAACCATAGTCAAAAGGATTAATTCCCTTCTTAACACCATCTTCATTGATATATTCTAACATTTCGATGCCAAGCTTCTTAGCTGTTTCATCCCTGAACTTAATCATTTCCTTGAACTTCCAGGTTGTATTAACGTGAAGAAATGGAAATGGTGGCTTCTCTGGATAAAATGCTTTCATAGCAAGATGAAGCATTACTGAGCTGTCCTTTCCTATAGAATAAAGCATAACCGGCTTTTCACACTCCGCCGCTACCTCTCTTATTATATATATTGCCTCAGCTTCAAGCTGATCAAGATGCGATAATTCTGCCATTGTTTTATCCGTCCTTTCATTATGTATTACTTTAGAATAATTATATACTTTCATAGTATGTTTATATGTTTATATGCTAATAACCATTTAAGTTAAATAAACTAATTTTTTATTACAAACATCAGTTATTCAATATAATATAATCCTTCTAATACCTTTTACAGCATTAATCTTACATCAGTACTTATTAGATTCTTTCTTATTAATAACTATTGTTTCCCTGCTGCCATCTGTTTTATCTATGTTCCAGTTAAGGTAGTCACCTTTGGTAGTAACACTCATCTTACTTCCCATACCACCCATATCTGCTCCAAGATACAGTGCAATAGCCTCGAACTTACATTCCTTAAGACATGATGAACATCCCCAGCAATCCTTAGGATACTTTATATATGCCTTTTTATCCTCACCCATCTTTATAAGGCTTCCTGGACAGACGATACTGCATTGTCCACATCCTGCACATCTGCTTTTATCTATCACTATGCTCATATGTCTCACCTCTTCCTACAAGATTTCTGAATATAACTTCTATGTTATCACCATTCTTTCTGGTGTTTACATACTTAAGCCACTCATCTGACTTATCAGGATAATCAAGATTTTCAGCAAAGCTATGCCATCTTGTTTCCTTCCTTGCCTTTAAATGCTCTATAAGCACCTGACAGACTGTAAGTCTTTCCTTAAGCTCATATACAAACATAAGTCCATGGTAATCTGCTGCTGACACATTTCCTGAAAGTGTGATAATCTGTGCTATCTTCTGCTTTGCAAGCTCAAGCTGCTTTTCATTAAACTGATAGTGGCTTCCAATACCACCAGCATAAGTATCCATAACCTTCTGCATAGCTTCTTCAAGCTGTTCTGTAGAAAATACTTCATCCTGTCTTTCAAGATATGTATTATATTCCTCAAGCTTTTTACTTACGAATTCTTCTGCAAAGCTTTCTAAGGCTTTATAATCATCTTTAATATCATGACAGCAATAAGCAGCATCCTGTGAACTAAAGGTATCTACCAGCTCTGCCTCTTCTTTAAGACTTTTAACTATATCCAAGGCAGCTATCTCACCCTCTGCCATAGCTCCTGTTACATACTTCTGAGGACATCCACCTGCAACATCACCTGCTGCATACAGTCCATCTATGGTAGTTCTTCTGTTAGTATCTACCCAGTAACCACTGGCTGTATGTCCACCTACGATATAAGGTTCTGTTCCTTCTATCTCGACATTCTGCTCACTTGGATTCTTTCCTGACTCTATCCACTTAAGTGTCTGGCTTGGTGCCATATTAAGATAAGCCTTCTTTAAAGATTCATCCTGTTCACTGCTTATTCCTTCTGTTCTTAAGTAACATGGGCCTCTTCCTTCGATATTCTCTCTTACAGTTCCATATACTCTCTGTGAGGTTGTAAGACCATATTTATCTTCATACACTTCTCCCTTTGAGTTAATCTGCTTAGCCCCGACTCCCTGAGCTATAGTTCCTGTTGGTGCTATAGTATCTTTACAACGTAATGCTATGAATCTCATCTCAAATGTTGTCATCTCAGCCCCGGCATTAATCCCCATTGCATATCCAGCTCCGGTATTAAACGGTGGATACCACATCTTATGCCTTGAAAATCCTGGATTGTTAGGCTTATAAAGTCCAGCTGCCCCTCCTGTTGCACATAAAACTTTCTTTGCCTTTATCTCATATGCATATCCATCATCAATGTTAAAACCTATAGCACCAAAAATTTTATTATCCTTAACTATATAATCTGTTATATTAAGTCTGTTTATAACTGTCACTCCATCAAGTGCTTCAACTGCCGAGGCAAGTATAGGCTTGATATTCTCACCATTTATCTTAATATTGCGGTTGCCTCTTGCAACATACTTTCCATTCTCATCCTTAAGTATGACAAGGCCAAGCTTCTCCATCTTAGCAGTAACTTCATTAAGTCTTTCCGACATAGTAAGAAGCAGATCCTCTCTTACTATATCATCAGCATCATTTTTAGCATAATCAACATAATCTTCTGGCTTTCTGCCTTCTACTATATATGCATTGATAGCATTAACACCTGCTGCAAGACATCCACTTCGTTTTATATTAGCTTTCTCCGCTATAATGATACTTGCTGTATCTGACTGCTCTTTTATAGTAAGTGCCGCATAACAGCCCGCTGTACCACCACCTATTATAAGAACATCCGTTGTAAGCTTCTTTAATCCATTTATCTTCATAAGCACTCCTTTTTGAAGTAAAGTAATTTCTATTTTACTACTATCACCTTAAAGATTTCACAATACTATAATAATACACCATCAGATATAGAATACGTCATCTGACTTCATACCCTTATTCTCACACAGATAAGTTTTCTCACTGTCAACCGCATATATTCTGTATATAAGCACATGAACCTTCTCACCTACCGCAAGAGGTTCCTTTTCCAGCGACCACTCACCTGTTATTCTTGTACATCCGATATTAACTGTGACATCCAGATGATTGCCCCTGAATAATATATCTTCAACATATCCTTCTTCTGCTGCACTGTTGTACTGCTGAAGCTTTCCATACTTTGATATTTTTACAAACTCTGGTCTTATGAAAGCCCTGTCAGCCCCATTAACTTCATCAAAGCCCTTAAGTCTTGAATAATCACTAACCTCTGATGCCTTTCCTATGAACTCAACAACAAAAGGCGTTGCCGGACTTTTATATATATCTATCGGACTACCCATCTGTTCTATTCTGCCATGATTAGTTATGATAATCTCATCAGCGACCTCAACAGCCTCATCCTGATCATGTGTTACAAATATACTTGTTATTCCAAGCTTTGTAACCATGCTTCTAAGCCATGTTCTAAGCTCTGTTCTTACCTTGGCATCTATCGCAGCAAAGGGTTCATCTAAAAGAAGCACCTGTGGGTTAGGTGCAAGCGCTCTTGCGAACGCAACTCTCTGACGCTGCCCGCCTGATAACTGGTTAGGATATCTTTTCTCAAGTCCTGCAAGTCCAGTTATCTCAAGAAGCTCTGTAACTCTTTTCCTTATCTCATCCCTTGGCACCTTCTGAAGCTTAAGACCAAAGGCTATATTTTCATATACTGTCATATGACGGAACAATGCATAATTCTGGAATACAAAGCCTATACCTCTCTTGCTGGCTGGTATATCATTAACCCTCTTTCCATCTATGTATATATCTCCAAAGCTTGGAGTTTCAAGTCCTGCGATCATTCTTAATATAGTTGTTTTACCACTTCCCGAAGGACCAAGCAGTGCAACAAGCTTTCCTTTTTCGATAGCAAAGTTTACATTATCCGATGCCCTGAAGCTTCCATATTGCTTAAATATATTTCTCATCTCAACATACATTACTTAACTCCTCCCTTCTTAGCATTCTTCTGTCTGTATTCAAACACATTCTTAAGTATAAGTACTATGACTGCTATTATTACAAGTATTGATGACACAGCAAATGCAGCTGTTATAGATGAATCTGTCCCAGACATATACAGTGCATCTATCTCAAGAGGAAGTGTAAATGTCTCTCCCCTTGTCTTTGACAATGCATTTACCGCACCAAACTCTCCAAGTGCCCTAGATGTACACAATATAATTCCATATATAAGAGACCACTTTATATTTGGAAGTGTAATCTTAAAGAATATTGTAAAGCCATCCGCACCCATAAGTGCTGCTGCTTCCTCCTCATCCTTTCCAAGTGAATTAAGCACCGGTATTATTTCTCTTGACACATAAGGAAATGTAACAAATATCGTTGCAAGCACAACACCCGGAACTGCAAAAGCAATCCTTATATTTGTTCCAAATATCTCATTAAACCATCTTATAACAGGATAAAAGAAACCAAGTCTTCCAAATGTCATAAGAAATGCAAGTCCAACTATAACAGGCGATATTGAAAATGGTATATCTATAAGTGTTGCAAGCACCTGCTTTCCTTTAAAATCAAACCTTGTAAGTACCCAGGCTGCTATTATTCCAAATAAGGTATTAATAACAAGAGCCACAAAAGTTGCTATAAATGTAACCTTAAGTGCACTTAACACATAAGAAGTCGTTACTGCCTTTATATAAAAGCCTACTCCCTCTTTAAGTGAACTTACTATAATAGAGAACAGGGGAAGTATAAGCATCACGATGATAAAAACCACTGTAATAAGCACACATATATTTCTTGTTGTTCTTTTTCTTTTTTCAAGCTTATCATTTCCGCTCATGCTTACCTCCATTCTGTTAAGCTTCTTAATTAATCTTTCATTAAGCTCTTATCAGCTTCCTGTTAATTTATATGTTAGTTATTGTTAATAATCCAAATATTTTAATAGCTTGATGTATTGCTTAAGATGTTCTTGCTGCCACTCTCATCTGTATAATATTTATGATAAGTAATATAAGAAATGATATAACAAGCATCACAAGTGCAATAGCTGTAGCAGAGGCATAATCAATATAATTGAGCTTCTGCATTATCACATAAGAAACAACCTGTGTATGTTCTTTGGCACTGTTACCCGATATATATATAACACTTCCATACTCTCCTATACCTCTTGCAAATGCCAGCCCAAAGCCTGTAAGAAGTGCCGGACTTATCTGGAAGTATTACCTTAAAAAATGTTTTTGCCGGACCTGCTCCTAAAATATAAGCTGCTTCCTCATACTGTGGATCCATCTTTTCAAGAACTGGTGTTACAGCTCTTACTACAAAAGGTATACCAACGAATACTAAGGCAATAACAAGTCCGATATGTGTATATGAAACCTTTATTCCAAGCGATGCAAGAGGCTTTCCTAACATTCCTGTCTCTGAATACAGCTTTGAAAGTGTTATGCCTGCAACTGCTGTTGGAAGTGCAAAAGGAAGCTCAATAAGTCCATCAAGTATCCTTTTACATGTGAAATCATATTTAACAAACGTCCATGCAAGTATTGTCCCGAATATACAGTTAATAACTGCTGCTATAAAGGAACAGCTTATACTTGTTATAAATGCATTTACAACATTTTTCTTAGTCACAAGTGCAATAAACTCGCCGGGCGAAAGCTTTAACGAATAAACCATAACTGATGCCAGTGGTATAAGCACTATAAGTGATAACATTGTCACTGTTATTCCTAATGTAAGATGAAAGCCAGGAATAACCCTTACCTTCCTGTCCTTTACTTTTTTTCCGTCGAATTCAGGTTCTTTATTAGTTTTATCAGTTGTCGTATATTTCATCGAACCATCCTCCATCATCAAAATATATCCTGTAAGCTTCATCCCATCCACCATAATCTTCTATTGATGTAAGCCGTACATTCAAATCAAATTCATCACCATACTCAGATAATATATTCTTATCTGATGGCCTGTAGCCATATTTTGCTGCCAGTCTTTGTGCGCTCTCAGAATACAGGTATGAAAGATATGCTCTTGCAAGTTCTTCTGACCTGTTAACTTTAACATTATCATCAACAACTGCCACACTAGGCTGTGCAAGTATACTGACTGAAGGTGTTACTATCTCGTATTCATCAGGATAAGAATTCATCGAGTTAATCGCTTCGTTTTCCCATGCTATAAGCACATCACCTTTTTTATTCTCAACAAATGTTGTTGTTGAACCTCTTGCTCCTGAATCAAGCACTGAAACATTGGAATATAATTTTCTTAAAAAATCTTTCTTAGAACTCTCATCCTTATATTTTTCTTCTGCAAAGCTTAATGCCGCAAGAAAATTCCAACATGCACCACCACTGCTCTTAGGATCAGGTGTTATTATCTCAACTCCATCGGCAGTAAGATCATCCCAGTCCTTTATTCCAAATGGATTACCTTTTCTTACTAAGAACACAATCGTTGATGTATATGGTGCTGAATCTTTATCATACTCATCCTTCCATCCAGCAGCTATCAGTCCGGTATTTTCTATAAGCGTTATATCATGCTCAAGTGCCAGTGTCACAACATCAGCATTGCAGCCTTCAACCACTGATCTTGCCTGGCTTCCTGAACCCCCATGCGACTGTATCACCTTTATCTGTTTTCCATAATGATTCATATAATAATCAGCAAATATGTCGTTATACTCCTCATAAAACTCTCTTGTTGGATCATATGAAACATTAGTTATTGTAAGTCCGTCTCTCTTATTTGCGCATCCGGAAAGAAAAAATACTGATAATGTCATACATGCCATACCAACCGCTTTTATTGTTTTAATTTTATTATTAAGCTTACTGATATTTATTGTCTTCATTATTCATATCTCCTTTCCTTATTTTGTATAGCTGTTATTTAATGTTAATTTTAAACCTGTTTTCATACATACATAGTTTGTTAGTATGTTTATCGGTTAAAAAATATTGCCAGGCTTCTTTGAGTTGCCTGGCAACCTTTGGAAATTGTATTGTTATATTATACCTATTTCCCTACAAAGTCAATATGTTTATGTGTTTTATTTTAATTTTATTTAATTTCTGATATTTTGCGTACCATAAATTCTATCATAAGCTTATATATTCATGTTAACAGTATCACCTGTAACAATAACAGCAGGTGACTGTATACCTTCTTTAGCAGTTTTTTCTACTATGTCTTTAAGTGTACCTCTCACTGCCTTATATGTACCATCAAACCCTCCACTTATAACAGCAGCCGGTGTGTTTTCTGATTTTCCTTCTTTCATAAGGGTATCTGCTATCTCTTTAAGATGTGTAAGTCCCATCAGATATACACATGTTCCATCCATGGCAGCAGAATTTCTGATATCATCATGCAATGTTTTTTCACCATCTTTCACATCACCTGATGTATGTCCTGTTATAATTGAAAAGCTTCTGCTTACATCTCTGTGTGTAACTGGTATTCCTGCCATTGCAGGAACTGCTATCGCTGAACTTATGCCCGGTATTTCCTCTGTTTCTATACCTGCTGCCTTAAGATACTGTATCTCTTCAGCACCCCTTCCAAACACATAAGGATCACCGCCTTTAAGCCGTACCACATATTTTCCTTCATTTGCTTTAGCAAGAAGAAGCTCATTGATATCCTGCTGTGGTGTTGAATGTCTTTCATTTCTTTTACCAACGTATATCTTCTCACAGCTCTCTAAGGCATATTCTAACAGTCTTTCATCTATCAGGTCATCATATACAATAACCTCTGCTGCCTTGATTGCATTAAGTGCTCTTACGGTTATCAGGTCGTATGCACCACAGCCAGCTCCTGCTATCACAACTCTGCCCTTTTTCGTTTCATCAGCCTCGTTTTCTTTAACAGAGGCTATTATCTCATCAAGTTCGTCATCATCCAGCTTTCTTCCAAGAACCATGCACCTTCTTGCTGATGCTTTAAATATAGCAGCTCTCTTAGATGATTCTTCCACCTTAGCTTTTATATTTTCCCTTATGAAACACAGATAATCAAGTATCTGCTCTATATCAGGCGGAAGTTCTGATGCTATACGATTTTTTATATCAGCAGCTATATATGGGCTGGCTCCCTGTGTCGATATGCCTATAGACAGATTTCCAGCTTTATACACTGATGGGAATAGAAACTGACAGTTATCCTTATCATCTACAACATTTATAAAAATATGATATTTTCTGCATACACCAGCAACATATGCATTGAATTTTTTATCATCCGTTGCTGCTATACAGAATGAACATCCTTCAAGATCCGAATTAACGAATTCTCTTTCGATGAACTTAACACCCTCTATGCTCTTTATACTGTCACTTATCTTTGTTGCAACCACAGTTATATCAGGCTCATATGCAAGAATCTTTCTTAGCTTATGCTCCGCAATCCTGCCACCACCTATGATTAATCCTTTTTTTCCTTTAATGTCAATAAAAAACGGAAAATATCCCATTTATTTATCCTCCTATAACATTCTGAATTTATTATGTATTATACTTTAACCTTACAACATGTTATTGCTTTAGAATATCTGCAAGCTGCTTGTATGCTGTTCCCCATCTGGCATTAGGTTTAATGTTATATAACTTTTTATCCAGCACATAATATTTTCCTTCTTTCACAGCCCTTAGTGAATTCCATGCTGCATTATCTGTCAATAGATTATTAATACTCTTCATAGCTGCCTGGGTATCATTTCCCTGCGTTGTAACAAATATATAGTCTGGATCAGCCGCCACTATACCCTCAAGACTTAAATCGTCCAGCATACTTTTATCCGAATCTGCTATATTGACACAGCCAAGATCTGATAGCATCTCACCACACACAGAGCCTGTACTTCCCTTTGCTTTAACACTGCTGGCAGCTGTTCTTATAAAAAGCACCTTTGGATGATTATTACCCATTGTACTTTTTATTTCATCTATCTGCTGCTTCACATCCTCACCATTAGTCTTATATAGATCTCTTCTTCCAGTGATCATTGTACAGTGATCAAGCATATTAAGATACTGGGTAAAATTAGAAACATCAAAGTATGCTACTGTTATGCCAGCATTTTCAAGTGTATCCATAAGTGCTATATCAGCCTCAGTATTACAGCTTGCTATGACAAAATCCGGCTGTGAAGCTATAAGCAGTTCTACGTTAGGATTCAGTATGCTTCCAAGATTAATGACTGAATCTGTAAGCTGCAAATCAAAATTCGTCCATGTGTCATTGGCAGCTGCAACAAGGCTTCCTCCCGCAGACACCCATATATCAGCAAAACTTCCTATAAGTGCTGCGGCTCTCTTATGTGAAGTCACTGTTACTTCTCTGCCATAATCATCTGTAAATGTATACGGATTACTTACAGATGCGCCTGCCGTCATATCATACTCTCCTGAATTAACCTTACTATCAGATACTGCTGTTTTAGCACTTCCAGCACCACACCCATACAGTCCTGTTACTATTATTGTTAAAACAGCTGTCGATACAAGTGCTTTAACAATTCTTTTTTTGTTTAAAAACATATTTTCACTCTTTCACTCTTATTTTTCTTTCCAGTTTTATATAATATTTCGTTTAATATTCTGATGCAGCATATTATTCCTAATTGGTAAGATAACTTGATACAGCATACAGCTTCTGCCCATTATACTCAACCTGTGACCATCCTCGTACGCTCATTGCTGTACGTTTTACATATTCTCCATTCTTTATGGATGTAACCACAGTACCCGTATCAGTACTTGGAAGAGTTCTTAGGTTTGTTTCTTCCTTTGCCGTTACATTATCATTATATGGAGAGAATTCCATGCCGTTCACAGAAAAGTTACCATTGCTGTTATCATATGGTTTACTATTAAGATCTGTCGTCAGATAGCTTGATATTGCATAGACAGTTGTTCCCTCATATTCAAGCCTTGACCATCCATTATCTCCTATTCCTGTACGTCTTGTATCACCATTATACAATACCGAAGCTAAAGCCCCTCTTATGTCCGGAGAAGTACGAAGATTGGTTTCTTCCTTTGCTGTAACTGTTTCATCAACATTCTTAAACACTATGCCAAGCTCAGCCACATTTATATCATCATGCGGCTTATCAGGATCAAAAGGATCAGCATCTGAATCATAGCTGAAATAAGCTACATTCATATCCACATAGCCTTCTATGCCATCAACTCTTCCCCTGTTCGTATACTGCCACATAGCAACTGTTCCAGAATACGAAGGAGACGTAACATCAGGATATGCACCTTCGCTATAAGAAGCTATCCATAATGGATACTGTTTTTTTATGTCATCTGTATTCCATAACCTGTTGTCAACAAGTTCATTCTTGCCTGCATACAACATAGCATCATAACCTTCATCAGAAATAGTGCTCATAAATGCAATAGCATTATTGGTTCTGTCCTCATTAGTAATACCATACATTCTGCTTGTCTGGCTTGTAAAATCCTCACAATTATATACGATTGGGTATGTAATGGCATAACCTGCTATATAATCTACAACCCACTCAGCCTCTTCTATTGCCTCAGCCTCATTAACCGCTGTAGAAAAGAAATATACACCTGTTTTAATGCCAGCCGCCTGCGCACTTATAAGATTATATGATGCATACTCATCTTCACATATTGTTCCGTTTATGTCTGTCCGATAGCCTATTCTTATCATGGCATAATCTATACCACTGGCTGCCACTTTCTTCCAGTCTATCGTTCCCTGCCACTTTGAAACATCTATTCCATTAGAATATGAAGCACTATCACCTGGCAGTGACGATACATTTACCTCTTCTCCATAAACAAGATCATCCTGTTTTTCCGGGTCACCATCTGTATCTGATTCATATGACTCTTCACTTTGTGCATTTTCATTTTCGGTTACATCCACGTAATCATTATTCGTAGCTTTATTACTCTGTGCATTATTTAATAAACTATTGTTTTTCTTATATTTTGCCCCTGATGTAATAAGAACAACAATACATATTATTATTATTACAACCGCTGCCACACCAACAATAATATATTGTCTATATTTTTTCAGCATTTTCCTGAATTTGTTCTGATTTCTTTTTCTTATCTCCATATACAACTCCCTCAATTATAACTACATTTATATCTCCATTTACAGTTTTATTTACAACTTCATTAATAATACCTGCTTTAAAGTATATCCTAAGCTGCTGTTTTAAAAAAATATATCCCAATTTATTTAAAATAACTGTATTATCTCATTTAGTCAATAATAATTATAATCATTGCCATATTATTTAAGAATTATTTTATATATGTTAATTTATATATTTCATTCAGTCTAATTTAACATAATAAGCATCATATTTTTTGTGATTTTGCACAAAAATATGTTTCATATATAATTCTTGCATACAATGTACTAAATGTGTTAACCTTTGTTAAAGAAATAACAATGTGTTCTTTATACTTGTTCAGATGAATAATACATGTGTTATTACATATTCTATTTTAAATATACAACCTGTTTGTCCTGCAGACATTGCAAACGGCTGTAGCTATAAATAATTACAATGTCTGCAGAAATGAGGATTAATATGAAAGTAAATAGTAGAAAAGTCGCTGTAATTGGTTGTGGATTTGTTGGTTCTTCTTCTGCATTTGCACTTATGCAGAGTGGATTATTCTCTGAAATGGTTTTAATAGATGCAGATACTAACCGTGCAGAGGGTGAGGCTATGGATATAAGCCATGGTATTTCTTTTGCACGTCCTATGCAGATATACGCTGGAAGCTACGATGATATAGCAGATGCAGCTATTATCGTTATAACAGCCGGTGCAAACCAGAAGCCTGGTGAAACCCGTCTTGACCTTATAAAGAAAAACGCCGCTATTATGAAATCGATTGTTGGCGAGATTAAGAAAAGAGATTTTGGTGGAATTCTTCTCATAGTATCTAACCCTGTTGATATACTTACACTTATTGCTCTTAAAGAATCTGGCTATCCTGCAAACCGTGTAATCGGTTCAGGTACAGTTCTTGACACTGGACGTTTTAAGTATCTTCTTGGTGAGCATCTTGCTATCGACAGCCGTAGTGTCCATGCATTTATAATCGGTGAACACGGTGACAGTGAACTTGCTGCCTGGAGTAACGCAACAATCGGTGGACTTTCTGTCAATGAATTCTGTGAACTCAGAGGACACTTCAACCACGAAGCATCTATGAAGAGAATATTTGATGATGTTAAAAACAGTGCCTATGAAATAATCGAAAGAAAGCATGCAACATACTATGGAATAGCCATGGCTGTTAAAAGAATATGTGAAGCAATCGTCAGAAATGAAAAGTCCATTCTTCCTGTATCAAGTCTTATGACTGGAGAATATGGCCTTAATGATGTCGTACTAAGTATTCCATCAGTTGTTGGCGAAACAGGTGTTGAAAAGGTTGTTCCTATTGGACTTAACGATGATGAAATGTCTGAGCTGAGAAAATCTGCTGATATTCTTAAAAATATAGCTGCAGATTATATTTCGTAGGAAGCTAATAAAGCAGGGCCACATATTCTTGTGACTCTGCTTTATTATATATAGTTTTGAGGGAGGTAGTAACCTTGTAAGCTTTAATAAATAATACGATATCAGCCTTTAACGCCACCTAATGTAACACCCCGTACTATGAACTTTGACAAACACAGATAAACTATAATAACTGGAAGAATAGCACACCCTAGCATCATGTATACCTTGCCCATATCAAACTTCAGGAAATCTGCACTTCTTAGCTGTGCGATAAGTATAGGCAATGTTTTCTTTGAATCTCTGTTAATAATAAGAGATGGTATAAAGTAATTATTCCATGATGATACAAACGTAAATATCGCCTGTACAGCTATTGCCGGTTTCATAAGAGGAAGAACTATCTGGTTAAATATACGAAACTCATGTGCGCCATCTATTCTTGCTGCTTCTACCAGCTCAATCGGAAGAACACTGTCCATATACTGCTTTATAAAAAAGAATACAACTGGCGATGCAATGGATGGAACAATCAATGGAATAAACGAATTCATAAGTCTCATCTTGCTCATCTGATCAACAAAACCAAGTGCAGATACCTGTGTAGGAACCATCATTATAACCATGATAATTGTAAATGCCAGATTCTTGAATCTAAAATTATATGCATGAATAGCATAAGCTGTTAAAGCTGAAAAATACACAGATAACAATGCAGAACCACCAGCAACAACAAGGCTGTTAAACATACCACTAAGCACTGGAAGATTAGCATCTTTTAAAAGATTCTTTAAGTTGTTTAAAAACGACCTTCCTGGCAGCAAAGAGAATCCCTTCTGTATATCTGGATGTGACCTAGTAGTGTTTATAACCAATACATAAAATGAAAAGAGACAAAGTATAGATAAGAGTATTAACAACATATAACATAATGTTCTTTGAATATTCAGCACTACTTTGTCTTTTCTATCAGACCTTTTCTTAGTAACCACTGTACTCATAGTTATACCCCCTTACCTGCTGCTTTACTTTCTTTTACTTTTTTTGATTTCTTATATGTAGATGCACCTGAATCAACCATTCCCTTAGTTACATATTTAAATACAAACACACTAAGAACCGCTGTTATTATAAAAAGAATCACTGATAATGCTCCCGCCATGCCATAATTCTTACTATACAAATGCTTATTCAGATACATTATAACTGTCATACTTGTATCGTTAGGATTACCATTACCATTAGTAAGAATCTGTGGAACATCAAACATCTGGATACCACCTATAAGTGATGTTACAAGTGTATACGCCATAATAGGCTTTATAATAGGAAGTGTAATCTTTCTGAAAATCTGTTATGAATTCGCACCGTCTATTCTTGCTGCCTCGAATATACCTGTATCTATTCCCATAATACCTGCCATAAGAACTATAGTAGTGTTACCAAACCACATAAGGAAATTCATAAGTGCTATAAGTCCTCTTGTTCCTGCAACCTCTGATAAGAATCTATATGTAGGAAGTCCCATTGCATTAAGGAGATTGTTAATAGGACCAATATCTGAGAATATCGTATAAAATAACATCGAAAATGCTGATGCCATAATCAGATTTGGCATATATATAACTGTCTTAAAAAAGCCAGTACATTTCAATCTAAGTCTCAGATCTGTAAACCATGAAGCTAACAGAAGAGAAAATATCATCTGTGGGATAAATCCCATCATCCATATAATAAATGTATTCTTAAGATACATAAGAAGTGGTGTATTCGATAATATTTCTTTATAATTGGCTAAGCCAACAAACTTAGGACCCACCTGCATAAGTCCAACTCTGTAATTTTCAAAAAAGCTGTTATAGAAAGTGGAAATCAGCGGAATCAGCTGAAATATAATATATACAAGGAAAAATGGTATTAAAAATATATATCCCCACTTAGCATAACTGACACATTTAGATTTTTTCTTTTTCATGCCACCCTCCAATTCCTAGTAATAAATATACGTATAATCATATAATGCCGGTGCCAGTTATACCTGTTCCATACTGGCAGCCGGCAGATCAAATTCATATATCTATCACTATGATGTTACACTAATTGCAATTATTTAGATAAGTTAGGATACTTTACATGAGCCTTATCATAGAAGTTATCTAATGCCTGTTCTTTAGTTACGTGTCCATCGAAGTAATCCTTCATGGCTTTCTGGAATTCCTCGTTAAGTCCCTGGTCATAAGCTGAAATATTCTTCATATTAATCTTAGGAGCAGCCTGTGCAAAAAGCTTAATATGATTCTGTCCACCAAGGAAATCTGACTTAAAATCACTGTTAGCAAGTTCATTCATACCTGATATTGTATTAGTATAATCCTGTGTATCCTTTGTTATCTGGACTTCTGTAGTCTTATCACATGTTAATGTCTTCATTATT
>ENA-OOXP01001229-OOXP01001229.1-human-gut-metagenome-genome-assembly--contig:-NODE-1229-length-17039-cov-1.742640_pt1 | contig 17039 bp, 13 predicted proteins | sample MGYA00241591_ERZ501351 | MGnify/ENA primary metagenome ERZ501351 (study PRJEB25962, sample SAMEA1968361) | human gut metagenome | biome: human gut; feature: human-associated habitat; material: faeces...
AGGGCGACTGTGTAGAGTTCGCGGAGAGACAGCATCTGCGGGTTGATCTCCGCTATCATTTTCGCCTCTTCAAGGCTGAAATTCAGTTCCTTCTGATTTCGTGCGTCCACATCATCCGTTTCGGGCGAAACGTAAGTACCCTTGTATTTCATTTTGCTGCCGACTACCGGGCTCGTAGGGCGTTCATTGACAACAGAAAGAGGAACGACCTCTTGTGTAGCTGTACCGGAAGGAACTATTGCGCCGGAAGATGCTGCTATGTTTTGAGGAGTTATGACGATTGTATCTTTCAGAGATTGTTCACCTTCCGGACGGACAATAGTTCTTTTAAGTATCAGTGTTGCATTGTTCATCCAATCCTCTGTCGGCAATGAAGTCCGGTAGGAAATGGTACGGGAGTGGTCCTCGTCAATGCCGGCAATCAGATAAGCTTTCGCATCCTCTTCTTTCCGGTCATTCTTCTTGCGTAAAATCTGATTGCGTAGATATAGTTTCTGTTTCTGCTTACCATTCAGTTGTATGTGCGGCAGTGATACTCTTTTCTCCTGGCTGGTCAGCACGGGTGTCAGTATAAAGGCACTCTTGGAATCCATGTCTTCTATATGGACTGAAATATCCATGGACAGAAACAGTGAATCTGCACGGACGCCGAAGAAGTGGGGTACGATATCCAGCTTAACGTTCTGTGCCGGTAGCAAGTTGCATATCAATAAACTGAAAAAGATGAATGCTTTCGTTTTCATGTTATGTTGTGATTTAATTGATTTACTGAATGAAATACACGAGTGATATCCCTATCTGCGTGGGGCCCCAGTAGTTGCAGTGGGATTTTTCGATAAAGGCAGCGCCTTCGGGCTGTCCATAGCGTTTATAGTTGAGGTGGGCATATCCCAGTGAAAGTCCCGCTTCCAGATTCCATTGCGGACTGATCATCCATTGATAACCATAGGAGATGCCGAAGCCCGCCAGATTGCCTTGATACCGGTTGTTGGCAATCTGCCTGTTTTCGATACCCAGCATTTTACCATTTCCGAATCCCCAAGGGAGCATTCCGCCGAAGTTGAATAGAGCATAGTGAAGTTGAAAGCCGATATAGCTTCCCATGAACACTCCGTCAAACCATTTGCGGTACTCCGGTTGGAGCATGAAATGCTTCATCTTTTTGTTTCCCCCGAAGTTCCAGGGATTGTAGTTGACAGAGAGATTAAGCGTGTGCGTATCATCGCACCTTATCTCTCCCCCTATATTGAAAGTGGTTGTGAGGTCATAGAGCAGATTACTCTTGACGGCTATCTTCTGCCCGTACAGACTGGAGGCGGGCAAAAGACAGGTAAGGAAGATACTTGCCAACATACATTTCAAGACTGCCGTGAGTCCCTTTATGCTGGCGGCTGTAGATATCCTTTTTCTATTCCTATCGGGTTTGTGTGTCATAATCTTTTGTTTATGTGTTTCTGTTACTTCTTAGGTAACGGAAATCCGGTCTTATGACCGGTATGTGGAGGGGAAAGAAGTGAAAAAGGCAGCGGTCTTTGAGTGCTAAAGCGTATTTATAGGTTTCCGGCTGAAAAATAGTCCGGCAGACACAATAGCGGTCTGGAACATGAAACAGATATAATTCATGCTCCTGTATTCTTTTTTATTTTTTTGAAAGAAAGGAAGTGAAATAATGTATAATTAATTTGGAATGTGATGTTCTTTTTCTATATCTTTGCGCTGTATTTATTTCCGTTACCTAAGAAGTAATAGATAAGGTAATTTGTTTATATTCAATATATTGTCTCTTGGTGTTTGCTCGCAACGTAGTTCTCTACGTAAAAACAATTCAATTTATTCGCTTCTGTCCGTTTTTCCAGTCCAAAGCCTTTCAGGTAAGTTTGCGTGGTCTTTATTGATTTATGTCCCAATGATTCGCTGATCATTTCGATGGGGATTCCCTGATATTTGGCGCTCGTTGCCCAGGAATGCCGGATGGTGTATGAGGTGACAGGCGATTTGATGTGTAACTCTCTGGAAAGACTCTTCAATTGATTGTTGAATCGTCTGAGAGCCGATTGATATTCTTTATATCCTGCCTCTTCTTTCCGTTTTTTATCTCCTTTCATGATGTCGAACAGGTAGTCCGGACAATCCTCTCCGGAAGATTCATTATTGCGCAATCCGTTGATTGCCTTCTTGGCAGCCTCCAGTATTTCGACGCTCATGGGAGTACCGGTCTTTATACGGTTATATCTCAGTACTCCATGTACCAGTGCCGATTTCTCCAGATGTGCGAAGTCGGCAAACGGCATGCCGCAGAGCTGAAACATCAGTCGTGCTATCGCTTGTGTGCGACGCAGGTGGCTGGACTTGGGGACTTTGTAGAGCAACATGTGCAGTTCGTTGATGGGCAGTGCCTTCTTCTGCCGGACATCTACTCCGGTGAATACGTCACGAAACAGTCGGGGGATGAAACGGGCCGTACCTGCTTCGACACCGCGGTTGTAGATACTGCGCAGCATACGCATATAAGTCGATACGGTGTTCGGTTTCAATCCGCAGTCATAAAGATACTGACCGTACCGTCGCAGACTATCGCGGTTGACTTGTCCGAATGCGACTTCGGGAGTATCACAAAACTTGGCAAATGACAGAATTGCATTTTTGTATACATGTGCCGTCGAGTAACGACCCTCTTCTTGTAGATTCCGGATGTATGCTTTTGCGCATCCGGTAAAGCTGTTTTTATTACTTTTTCTTTTCATACTCTTGTCTATATTTACTTGTTCTTCAGGGAGTATAACAAAAATAGCAATCTTTTTTGTTGTTAACGCCTCTAAAAAGCTCCCGATTGCCAGACATTTTTTTGTAGTTTTGTTCCGAAATGATAAAAAGAGGAGTGCATTATGCTGCAAAAGACGAAAGGAATAGTTCTACATACACTTAAATATAATGATACTTCTATCATTGTAGATATGTACACGGAGTTATCCGGGCGGACTTCTTTTCTCGTTCCCGTACCCCGTTCGCGGAAGGCGGCAGTCAAGTCAGTACTCTTCCAGCCTTTGTCTTTCATTGAGTTTGAGGCGGATTATCGTCCGAATGCCACTCTCTATCGGGTAAAAGAGGCGAAGTCTTTTTATCCTTTTACCTCCATTCCTTATGACCCGTACAAGTCTTCAATGGCACTTTTTCTGGCAGAGTTTCTGTATCGTGCTATCCGTGAAGAGGCTGAGAATCGTCCGTTGTTCGCTTATTTGCAGCATTCTGTCATTTGGCTGGACGAATGTCGCGAAGGGTTTGCCAATTTCCATCTGGTTTTTCTGATGCGTCTTTCCCGTTTTTTGGGGTTGTATCCGAATCTGGAAGATTATCACACCGGTGATTACTTTGACTTGCTGAATGCTTGTTTCACTTCCACTCGTCCGCAGTTGCATTCTTCTTATATTAATCCCGAAGAGGCTGGACGTCTTCGCCAGCTGATGCGCATGAACTATGAGACGATGCACTTATTTGGCATGAGCCGTGCGGAACGCACTCGCTGCCTGACGATTATGAATGATTATTATCGTTTGCATCTGCCGGATTTTCCTGCATTAAAGTCGCTGGATGTACTGAAAGAATTGTTTGATTAGCTGTTTATACTTCTTCCACTCTCACCAGTTTCCAGCCTTGGAACACTAATGCGATACTCTTTAATTCTGTAGTCCCTTTGTCTTGATGAATCCATTCGCTTGCTGCATACTGTTTCAGTTGTATTTTGGCATTGGACAGCAATTTTTCTATCTCGGTGTCAGAAGCATCCCGTTTTGCATATTTCACTTCGATACAGTAGCTGTATACCATGTCGGGAAGTTGCAGTAGACGAGGTTGCAGAAAGATATCTGCATATCCTTTGTTGCTTTCATATTCGGGGCGGGCAATATAATAATGTGTCAATCCGAGGTAAGCCAAAATAAAGGTTTTTACATAAGCTTCACCTTCTATGAAGTCGCGAACACTGCTTTGGGCATTCAAGCGGTCGGCAATGTATGTGAAGCAATTTTCCCATTCTCCTTTGTATGCCATTCGTTTCATTCGGTCCACCAGCTTATCTGTCTCCAGATATAGGTCGGCGGAATCTTTGTAGATGTCTGCCATGTAACCGTAAAGTTGTTCGCGCACTGCCCAGTTGGGGACGCTCAGTATGGGCTCACCCATTTCCATTCCGCTGATGGTTAGCATGCCGTAATAGTAGAGTAGGCTTTTAAAGTTTTCCGGTTTGATAATGTCTTCGGCTGGGAAACTGTTTGCAATGATTCCGGTAGTAGAACCTTTTTCAACAATCTCTTGTACAACGCTTGCATTTTCACCGAAAGTTTTGTCTACGTGGATGAGGTGGCGCAGCTTGTTGTAGTCGGTGCGAATATTAGCATCGAGCATATTGTCAGGGATGTCCTCATTCAGCATATAATGATTCATGAAATAGAGCACCATATCTGAATTGTACATAGACGGTTCCTTTAGCGCTTTCATGGCGAAACAGTAATTGTCGTACCATGGTTTCATGATGGTTATTAATTCATCTGTAGTGTGCGGTAGTTCCCGGTAACTTTTGTAATAATCGATCAGAGTGCGTACTTCTTGTTCATTAAATCCCATCATATTATTAAAGATAGGTGAACTGCTATAATTATCCGCAATGTTGAATCCGCTAGTGAGATCATCCATTGTTACTGGGCTTACGCCTGTAAGGAAGATGCGCTCGATCACTGAACTTGAATAGTCTTTTACCACTTTAAGGAAACTACGGAAGAATCCGCAGCTATGAGTGATGCTGCGATAACGTTCATTGCCATAATCTACCAGAATATTGTTGGCAAAGTTATCGTACTCATCAAGGATAAGATATATCTTTAGTCCCTTGTTTTGGGCGCTTTGGCACAGTGATCCCAATAAGGCATCTCCTGTTTTTAATTCATGTAGCTTTTCAGCGGCTTCTTTCCCTAACAGATGAGCATTTCGTTCTGCAAATCCATCCATTACGATTTTGCAATAGGTGTTGAATGTTTCTTCCAAACGATCCATATTGGCGGCTACACTACTGAAATTGAGTGTAAGCACCAGATATTTGTTGCGATCAGGCGTAGGATGCTTGCCTATATAAAGATTACCAAAGATTTTTTCGAATTTATCTTTTTGGTTGATGTCGTAGTATAAACCGAGCATGTTTAGGAAAAGACTTTTTCCGAAACGGCGAGGGCGAACAAAGAAAAAGAAGGAGGTCACTTTTTCTACTTTGGCGATATATTGTGTTTTGTCTACATAGTAATAGTTTTCAAGAATTATTCTCTCGAAGTCCGTCATCCCATAAGGTATTTTCTTTATTACTGCATCCATAATTGCTCCTTCTTCAATGTTGAGAGCAAAAATAGTTTATTTTCCTTTATGTGGCAACTAAACAGGGGTGATAATAACACTCTTCTAAAAATATGTATTACTTTTGTCGTCAACAAAATAACTAGATAACGACCGACATGAAAACAATCGTAAACTTAACAGCATATATTCTTATTCTACTAGGACTTTATAGTTGTAACGATGATGTATTCGTCGACGACTTCCGGACTTCCGATACCGAATTTACTTTGGACGGGAATGGTGATGAGGTAACTATTCGTTTTGCATCCTCCAATTGGGATTTGGTTTGGATGTATACTTATGATAGTGACTTTACCTATCAATATGAAGTTTATGATGCCGACGACAATCTGATAATGAGAAACCAGGACGCCTACCTGAAAGGATTAGGTAAGATTGTGTGCAATGAAAAGCTGACTGATTTCATCATTCAACGCAGTAACCCCAAAGAGCTAAAGATAACGGTGGGCGAAAACGTCCGTAACGACTACTTTAGATTCATGCTTGTAGTGAGCAATGAGTATGAATCACAAGAAATATATGTTCAAATTACCCCGTCGGACAGATATGTGTTCGATCATATCACTTATTCTTTAAATGGGTATTCTCATGAATGGAGACTGGAAGAAACTATGAGTTTTATACAATCTAATAATTTAGGTACTCCCTCCCCATGCCTGTTATTCCCTTACAAGGACACCCACCATGAAGTGGTGTTCAAAAGCGATGACCCTGAGGCTTTCCGACTATTGGGAGGAGATAATCCGACAGTAGAGATACCAAGCATGGAAAACGAATGGTTGGGAATGAACGGTGTACAGGCGCAATATACGTCTGAGCAGCAAGCGCTGCCTTTGCCTTTCCCTGATACGGAGAAGAAGGAGATTTCTATCCCGCCTAAAACTACCCAACGTATCATCGTGCTGTTAGAATGTGAGTGGTTCGAAACGGAGTACACCCTTTATGCTGTTCACCCTAAGAATGGGAGACAGCGCACTATAACCGGTACGTTGCAAAGTAAAATGCCCGGAAAATGTTACATAGCACGCGAGAATATCAAATGAGTAGAAATATGAATACCAGACGGTCTCTGTATATAATCTGCTTGCTGCTGCTCTCAGCAGTCGGCTGCAAATTGGATGCTCAGACAGTAGTGAAACCTGTCCGACAAGAGAATGACAGCGCCAACCATGCCCTCATCCATCAGATCGGTTTTGACGTTCGTCCGGGCTATGTAGCTCCGACAAACAGTTTCCTTGAAGGCGATAATGCACAACGGCAGAAAATTGATCGGTCACTTTCCCTGCACTTGAAGTATGCTTTCCAGTTCAGCAAAGATTCCTATTTGGGGAGGTTGTATCCTCATGCCTATCAGGGCATCGGTGTTTCGCATAATACATTTTATAATTCCGCTGAACTGGGAAATCCGGTGGCGGTATATGCTTTTCAAGGGGCGCCTATTGTACGACTTTCATCCCGTTTGTCGTTGGATTATGAGTGGAATTTCGGTGCTTCTTTCGGTTGGAAACAATATGATGAACACAGCAATTGGTACAATGACGCTATCGGTTCTAAAATCAATGCGTATATCAATTTGGGCTTTGTCTTGAACTGGCAGTTTTATCCACAGTGGAAACTTGCAGCAGGTGTGGACTTCACTCATTTCTCCAATGGAAATACGCGTTATCCCAATGGAGGTCTCAATACTATCGGAGGGAGAGTCGGCATTGTACGTACCTTTAATGCCGAAGATAAGGCGTCCGGAGCAATTGCTCCCAAACGCCTTTACATAAAGCCACACGTCAGTTATGACTTGTTGGTATACGGCGCCACTCGCAAAAGAGGATTTGTTAAAGAAGGTATCCCCACTTTGGTTCCCGGTTCGTTCGGTATTGTAGGTCTCAATTTTGCCCCGATGTATAATTTCAATAACTATTTCCGGGCAGGACTTTCTGTGGATGCGCAATTTGACGAGAGTGCTAATATTAAGGACTATAAGCTAGTAGGAACTTATGGGGACGATATAAAGTTTCATCGTCCTCCATTCCGCGAACAATTTGCGGTGGGGTTGTCTCTTCGCGCAGAACTGGTGATGCCTATTTTCTCCATCAATGCCGGTATCGGACGAAATATGATATATAGTGGCGATGATACGGAAGGTTTCTATCAAATATTGGCTCTCAAAACTTATGTTACCCGCCATTTGTTTCTGCATGTGGGATATCAGTTGAGTAAGTTTAAAGACCCTAACAATTTAATGTTGGGGATTGGATATAGATTTCACGATAAGCGGTGAAAGGGGCTGTAGTTTTCAAGAAACACTTCGCTTTTGAATTATATTTATCTGAAGATTAAACTACAGATAACAAATAGATTATTTATCAATAAAATAGAAAAACTCCAAAACGAATATCTATTTACTCGAAATGTATCTTTAATGCAGTACAAAATCGCTATGATTAAAAGTATAAACTGAAAAAGTATAAATGGTATCGTTAGTAGTTCTTGAACCCACCCTATGAAAACTAAGTCGGATTTTGTGAAGTAAGCATTTAAATATAATAAACAAAAATACCCAACTATGGCGAAACTTATCCAAAAAAGTTTCTTCTCCGAAATTATTTTTGTTATTATATCCATGGTCAGTCTATTTGCCATAATGTTGTGTATTGTAGTTTGTACAAAAGTATGATAAAAATATTATAGACATAACTATTTTTCATTTATTTACTTTTTATGTCCTTGTTTATTTTTAATCTAAATAGATGGCCTAGCCTTTAGGCCCCCTTAAGAACTTCTGCATACCTTGTTTGAAATGCTCAATTTCTTGTTAAATTGCGGCTCTAATCAATTAATCTTTGAATTTCAATACCTGCGCTCGCTAAAATTTGATTTTAACAAGCAGCAGCTATTTGTAATTCAGCAGACTCTACTTAATAATTTATTGAAGACTGCTATCATTTTGCTCTGTCATCCTAAGCTTGCCGAAGGATCTACTCTTTATTTATATCAAAGAAAAGATTCTTCACTACGCTCTGAATGATAGAATGATACTTCTATCCGGCTTTTGATACAGCCTTTCTCCTAGTTGTAATATAGCACTTTACTAATTGTTAAATGCATTTTATTACCAATACAACTTGAAAGAGGAATTTATAACCTCAAACTATATCTTTTAAAGAATTAGTCTACCCTATCCAACTCTATTGTAGCTATTTTGTCTTTATCAGGGCTAGCTTCATTTTGTATAAGAGTTATGTGATTTTTGGTATAATTTTTAATTACCCAAGGAGCCCCGGCAAGTTGAAACGCAATATCATTAAATGTAATATAGCTCCCTTCTATCGTGTAGGTAATATCAAATTCATCATAATCTTCCCAAATAACTTTTCCTTTTTGGGTATTTATGAATTGTATACCAATCCCTCTATCTTTCAATATCCATGCACCACAATGTCCGGTGCCACGCCATGAAGTTTGATAGAGGGCCTCGGGAGTGAGTTTTCCCGCCCATTCTTGTTCTTCGTTGTCTTGGACATCACAAGCTATAAAGCAAAAAGCTACTAAAAACAAAGCGAAGAGCATCAATAAAGAGGACTGTTTTATATTATATTTCATATCTAATTAAGTTTTCAATTTACAAAAATAGTTTATATATTAACATGATTCTTACATACATAAGCATCTGTTTTCAACTCTAACAGGACAAATGAATTATTGTCTTTATATGAGTTGATGTCTACTTGATTTCGTGTTTTAGTGATTATCCTCAATGTCTATAATCCAATGATTTTATATGAATTTGCTAATGTTGTTATTGATATTTTCTTTTCAGGTAGTGATTCTATCCAGTTTCTAATGCCATAGATATCTAAGATTCTATCGTCCCCTTTATTTATGTAATATGATAAGCAAAGATGAGTAGCAGGATCGTAAATATATTCAATATTAGTCTTTTCATAATAAAATCTATAAAAGTTTCTTTCATTAAATCCTGTTAGTTCTATGGATAATGGTGATTTTAAAGTAGGATTCAGTTTAGTATCTTTATTATATGATATTTCTATGTCAGAACTAAAAAACTTGGATTTTTCAGTTGCTATTTTTTCTACTTTCTGTATGAAAACTTCATTGTTCTCATTTTTCCTTAATTCTTCATCTGTAGCGGATGACGCCATAGCGTCACTCAATATTATTCTATCTGTTTGCCTTGTAACTAAAACGGCTGCTACATCATAAAGAGCTTCATTGGAAGGTGTTGTACGGGCGAGAACTCTCACGATTTCAATGCGTGGAGGTACTAGCTCTTTGTTCGCAGGTAGTATCTCGTTGAAGGTGTCATCAAGGCGTTGTTTGAAATTTTGCTCGAGTACAAAGGCTGATAGAGGATACAGGCTATTGTCTGCTATATCTATCATTGTATTGTTAGCCATGTCTTTTAAAGAATATCTCCACGGTGTTAAGTCTATATTGATATTAGAAACTTTTGTATTTATTGCTACGCTTTGACTTACTTCCCCTCCAAATGTTTTCATATCTAAATAAGTATCTGTACTTTTAAAGGTTGTTGTTGCGTCAAAGTTGGAACCGTTGAAACCTAAATTAATACTAGTAGCGTTATTGAGGTTAATTACTGAAGTGTTTATAGAAGTATACATGTCATCTTCTTTTTGTTGAGCGGTTGTCCCTTCTTTGGCTTTGCTTGCGAATAAGGCATAAACCTTTCCTCCTGTAAAATAATCTGTTAATATGAATTCACCAAATTCGTTAAGTATGGATGCCATTGGGGCATTATACAGGATATTTGTGAAAATATGATTCTGAAATTGGCTTATATACCATAGTCTTGAACTTGGTAAATGATTTAATGTGGATTGCCCTTTTATAAAAGAAACTTCGAGTTCACCATAAGTAGCTTTTTCTATATTACCGAATAACTTTGTGATTGCTTCCTTTTTTTCTGTTGCGAAAACTTTAGGATTGAAGGTAAACTCAGATGATACCTTTTTGCCAAATCTTGAATCATACAAGTATTTGTCGAGATTATTATAAGTGAAAATATTAGTCTCTGTTACAGTTATAAGTTTTTCTTGTAGATAAGAAGGTCTATATTTTCTTATAGAGTCAATGTCTATTATCGGAAAACCTAAACTATTTATGCTTCCTTGTATATGATTTCTATCTTTTATTTTATAACTGTATCCAAGGAAGATTTCGTCTTTTCCTGAATTGCTTTTTCTAGTTTGTGGTTTGCTTAATATTAGTTTTTCTTCTAAAGGAAGATTTGGATTTCTTTCTTGTAGTATAATGTTGTCTCCTGTGTTTTGCCCTTTCTCTGTCGGAATAATGGCAAGTTTCTCAATATCATTTGTGCAGGACGAAAATGATATTATTGACATTATTATTGTTGCGAAAATATTATATTGTTTCATGTCTTTTTGCCTTATGATTAATATTCATTTACTGGGATTCTGTTAATGAGATGATTCTGATAGTGTTTAAAAGAAAATAATGCATTTGTCATGAGGCAGATGCGAGACTATTACATTCAGGCTTGTTTGCTTGAAATTGTAATTACTTGGAAAAACAGAAAGCACAATTTGACTAATTGACTCTCTTTAATTTTATCATACGAGAATTGGTTAAAGCAGCTTTGCTATCAGCAATTTCTAAAGAATTTCCATTGTACTTTTGTTGTATCCAGTTTCCATGAATAGGAAGAGGTCCATCAATGTACATAAATTTGTCACTAATCTCATATTCAAAGCTTATTGTTTCAGGATCAATGTTATAATCAAATTTATACTCACAAACACCTCTTTTTTCTGTATAAAAAACGATTCTTATAGATCCTTTTGAGTCAATTTCTCCATTCGTTAAATAAAGAATTTCTCCTTCCCATTCAGTTTGTTTTAATTCGTTTGCACTAAATATGAACTCCTTTTCAGTTTTCTTATCTTCTTCGTCACTACAGCTAAAAAAGAAGGTGCTAAAGGATAATAATAGAAGTGTTTTGATTATATTCATGATGGTTATTTATTAAGTCTGAATAAAGATAATGGTTTATTAATATTCCTAATAAACACAGATTTATTAGGAATATTAATTTTGTTTATTGTTACTACAATCCAAAGATTCTGTATCTCTGGTAGATGGTTGTCATGGAAACTGCCTTGATAGGAATGCTGTTTATCCAATCTAATATTCCATATGTATCAGGAATATAGTCATCATCATAGTATGCAAAGCAATACATAGATGTCGGATTGTATATATACCAAATATTAGTATTGGTGTTTTTGAATTTGTACATACTTTTCTCATCTACATTGTTTATCTGAAATGATAGTGTAGTTTGTATGATTGGATTTATAGTTTTATTTGGATCTGCTTTAATTTTTAATTGATAGTATTTGCTCTTTTCGTCTTTTATCGCATTGCTTTTGGTTAGAAAGGTTGCAGTAATGTTGTTTGCTCTTAATTCTGCATCAGATTGGCTAGCGGCGTCTGGATTTGCGAATATAAGTTTATCTCCTTGCCTTGTATTGAGCACAGGAACAATATCATATAATTTTTCTCCAGAACTACTTTTTCGAACATACATTTTAATAATTTCTATATAAGGCTCTTCAAGAGTTTCTTGGTGTTGAAAATCCATGTGGGTATCATTATATCTTTGTTTGAAGTTCTCTTCTAGAATGAAATCCGATATAGGATAAAGTCCCCCCTCTTGAAGATCAATCATTGTATGCGTTTTGGGGTCATTTAACGATTGCAACCAAGATGTCAAATCAATGGAGTAATTCGTAACATCATAAGGTGGGGTTGCAACGCTATAACCATATGCTCCACCAAGAGTTTTGATGGAATATGATAATGTGGAGAATTTTTCGGTTATTGTTTCGGAGTTTCCCCTTTTTGTCCCAATGGATAAATTCCCTGAAGCAGAATTTATTGTATCGCCTGGAGTTGTTGGGTTGTTATTTTTCCATGCATAAGATGCGTTTATTGCTACATCCATATCTGTTTCTTTGCTGTCGAACTGGGTATTATTTCTGTCAAGTCCGTAAAATAGTGCTGAAGCTCGTCCACCTGTATAGTAGCCAGTTAAAACAAATTCTCCATAACTCTGCATTAATTCCACCATAGATGAATTATAGAGAGCATCTACAAATAATTCGTCCAGATAGTCTGCTGCTATTCTTTTTAATGCACTGGGTGCTGTTTGCAAGTTTAGCATTCCGTTGACAACCTCTATGCTCAGTTCTCCATGTACTGTTTTTTCGCTATTGTCGGTGTTGTGGATAAAGGTTTCTTTAATGGTCTTTTCTCTGCCAAACTTGAATGGACCAACATTTAGTTTGAAACCGGACTTCACAGTTTTAGTAAAGGATTTATTTTTCTCTACACGTTCAAAATCGGAATAAGATAGTGCCTTAGTTTCTGTTGTCCTTAATTCTTTAGGATTGATGTATGAAGGGTACCTTTCAAGTAACTTCTTCATGTTGACAACCGGGTATTTGGCGTTAGCGAAATCACCGATAATAGAAGTTCCATTTTCTACTGCATAAGAGCATCCAAGGAAGTCTGTAGCATCGGTGAAGGATGCTCTTGTCGTGACTCTTTGGGCTGTTTTTTTCGACCACACTCTAGGTAAACTAGAGTTACGTTCTTGCAAGATGATTTCTGATGTGGAATTGCTTTGATTATCTACCGGAGTATAATTATTAGTTTCCTCCTCATTAGTGCATGATATTGTGAACAATATTATACATAGGGATATAAATAACTTTTTCATTTTGCGTATAATTTAAAAAGTGAGTGGTGATGATTGAGTAACGTTTTTGATGTTAGCTTTTCCTTTTGCACTTCGTTGAGTATCTAAGTTTACTTCTTCATAATCCGGTTCGGCTATTTCATCAACATATATTCTTCCGCTCCAACGTCCGGGTAGTTTAGCTTCTCTAATCTCTTTATCTTTTTCATTAAAATATTCGATAGTAGCGACATAATCTACTGATACATCATAAGCTTTAAAATAATATGTCAGTGTGAGCTTTGTACGCGGTTTAACTGCTACAGGAATTTCCTTATATAGTGTTCTCAGTACTGTTCTGCGGATGCCGGGCTCATATTTCGTATCAACAGGAACCTTATTATTAGGTACAAGGTCTATTTCTCCTAATGTTACGGTGGGGAGTGCAAATTCTAGGTCCGATGCCGGGACTTGAAATGCAATACCTTTCTCTTCTTCAAAATAAGAATTGTCTTTCATTTCTTTAATGAACTTCAGATTATCCCGCTTTTCTTGAAATGAAACATTTGTGGTTGCTTGTTGGATAGAAATATTTTCTCTTTGAACTACGGTAGCTGAATATGGATTAATAAATTCAAGTTTTTTTAGAGTGAATGGAGCATCGGGAGTGATGGTGAACTCTTGTTCTGCCTTTTGTGAATATTGGCTGTAACCTACATTGCTTCCTTGTACTTCAACAACATAGTTGAAAACATCCCACCAGCCATCGCTTCCTTGTCCGATATACGATTCACTTTGAATAACGTACCCTCCCGGATTATTGCTTGCGGGTATAATATCCCAAGAAGCAGAAGGTTCATTTGGAGAGTTAGTAGTCATGATTAATACTACTTTTTGGTTTGGATTGCTTGTATAGTGCCCTACAGCTAAAGGGGTATCTGTTGCTTTTGAATAAATTAAATAAGGTATTCCGACTATTGATGAGGGAATTTTTACATAAAATTTCTGTGATGGACCGGGCTGTTGACCACGTGGGAGATCTGTGTAGACGATCTTTCCTCCTCCTCTACTACCTTCTCCTGAGAGATAACCTCTATTGTTGTTAATTTTTAGCGTAAAAGGCAATTCCCGAATAGCCCACATGTTCTCAGAAAAATATTGGTCGTAATTACTGGAAGCCGCTCTAGTCTTTGTTTTCTTTAGTTCATCCATTCTTTCTTTTAATGCTTTTAACTCGTCTGTCATTTTAAGTGGTTCAAGGCTATCGACTGACAGTGCCTTTGTCTCTGCGGATGTAACTAATTCTTCTGCCGAAGATTGAATCTCGCTTTCAATTTCATTCTCACATGAGAATAAAAATAGTGCACTGCAACACAATGCTACTAAAAATTTAGAAATGTTTTTCATAAATATTATTTTTATAGGATTAATATTGGCGTTATGACAGGACAAATGAATCGTCTTTATATGTGTTGATGTCTACTCGATCTCAAACTCTCCAATGAAAGTCACATCTTTTTCTATATAAAGCAGTTCATATTGTCCGGCTTTGAAGCCATCTAAATCTATTTTATAGATTTCTTGCTTATCAGGAATCACCGTATCTTGGAATACAATGTTTCCATTCTTGTCTTTAACTTGGAAAGTGGCTGGCTCGTTCGATTTTCCAAAGAACTGTACTTCGATGTTATTACCTTCGAGAAATGCTTCTATGGGTATAAAAACAAGATCTTTCTTAAGGTGATCCCATATTTTTAGTTGTATATACTTGCCTCTGTGGCTTGATAAACAATTGGCCTCCATTGTCATGAATGAGAGGACAATTAATAATAAGGTACTACTTAGCTTTCTCATATCTTTAAATGTTTTCTGCAAAGTTATTAAAATACAAGAGACCAAGTATGGGAGATATTAGTTTTGAGATGGACAGACAGTATCTGATAATCAGTCACTTATGGATTTGGACTGGACTGTGAATATGACATTGGTAATATCTCTATAAAATATGGATATTAATGCATATTCTTAATCAAATATTCGTATAATGAAGAATTAGCCGGGAATGTGATATTTAGTTTCTGTTTAAGTCTGGAACGCTTTTTACTTACGGAATTGGGAGCAATATTTAATAGTATCGCTTCTGTATTGGTATCGAATCCAAAAAGGTACAAACAACAATATTGAAAATCTTCTTCTGGTAAATTCGGACCTAAGCTATATATATAATTATAAAGTTCAGGATATATGGTTGTTATTTCATTTGTAATGGCTTTCCATTGTTCTTCCGTTATGAGCGATTCATCATTTCCCGGTATGTTTTGATTGCCTAATTTTGTTAGTTCTTTGTATAGAGGCGAATCTACTAGTAGTTTATTCTGTAGTTTTCTATAATTAGCCGATAAACGAACGATGTCTTCTTGTAGTCGATCATAATTTTCATCTTTTTCTTTGAGGTTGTTTAATATAATTCTTTTCTTTTCCAGTTCGAGTTTAAGATTATATAAATCTGTTTTTATGTTACTCAATTCAGCTTGTTGATTTTGTATTTTTTCATTCGCTCTCTTTCGAAATAGCAGATATCCCATTATCATAAATAGTAGAGCTGAAATGCAGATAATTAAAACGATGATATAACTTTGTTCTTTGTTTTTTAGGTCAATGACTTCTTTCTCTATTTTCAGGTTGTTATACTTGGTTTCTATATCCAGTATTTTGGACTGACTGTCTGCATAAATTAATGAATCTACTATTTCTGTGTATTCTTCCAGATTTGTAAGTGCTTCTTTATAATTTCCTTCTGACTTATAGATTTGATAATATAAATTTTTGATGCTATATGTATAGTCCGGATTATCTTGTGGAACTCTTTGCAGAAGTTCTTTGGCTTGCTTTAAAGAGTCGGAAGTGATATATAAGTCAATTAGTGCTATATAATTTGGCATTTTGTTTCTTCCTTCCAATGCTTTATAAAAGCACTTTTGGGCTTTATCATAATTGTTTTGCATTACATATATGTTGCCCAGAGTGTTTTCGATTGAAGCTTTTACATCTTTATCCTCTGAAGTCTCGGCTATAGAATCTGCCATAATCAGTATTTCAAGGCCACGGGATATCGAATCAGTGCATGCGTATTCACGCCCCATATCTCTTAGAGCACAAACGTAGCTATCAGTGTTATTTTCTTTTTTGAAATTGTTGGCAGCCATTTCGTATTTTTTGATAGCTTCTGTCCGCATGGCCTTTGCTGTATATAAATCTCCCATATAGCTATATGTATACCCAACTAAATTATAGAGTTTGTTCTTTTCTCCAATCTCTAACGCTTTAGTATATATAGACATTGCTTTGTCATAATCCCCGTCATTTGCATAGGAACGTCCTAAATAAATTAAGATTTGTACTTGTTCATTGGATTTACCGTAGGATGAATACCAAGTGTTAGCTCGCTCGAATTGATAAGATGGCAATAGGGTATTAAAGATTTCGTCAGTGACTTTGCCCGATAGTATGCACCAGCGTGCAAAGGTTTTATCATCCAGTTGTTCCGGAGATGCTATGTTTTCCAGTATGCTTGATGCGCTATCAGGATTTACTTCTATGATGTTTTCAGCCTCGTCCAGTTTTTTGTCCAAAGTGGATTGTTGTTTGCTGCACCCTACTAATAAGAATGTAGATAGAATAGTTATCAATGTACTGCTTTTCATCTGTTTGTCGTAATTTAGTTCGTTATAGATACTATTCAAAAAGAATGTTTTGCCTGTCGTCAAAGCAGGAATGTTATCTTCCTATTGTTACAAAAGTAAGAATTTAATTTATATAATGCCATTTATTATGTTTTTATTCTTGTAACTTGATGTCAAATAGGTAATTTCATAAATCAAGAAGTTATTGTTTACCGCTCTTT